>LNFM01002223.1_pt1 | contig 41819 bp, 40 predicted proteins | sample 596031 | NCBI WGS metagenome assembly LNFM01 (sample SAMN04254537, study PRJNA301005) | activated carbon metagenome | isolation source: dual media filters at the Ann Arbor, Michigan drinking water treatment plant | place: USA: Ann Arbor
GATGTCCCTCGAAACTCTCGGCCAAGCCACGCGCCGCCGGGACGGACAACAACACTGACCAGACTGGATCCACACCGAAGGACGCTCTCCTTCCCTCACGGGGAACGGAGTTTCGAAAACACATCGAGGAGCCCGATGCGCACGTTGAACCACGAACTCAAACAGCTCTGCCATCGCAACCGGGACGGCAGCTTCGGCACCCAGGCCGATCGGCTGCACATACTGGATCTCATCGCAAATCAACTCCACGAGGCCGGATTCCGAGAACTGCATGCCGCCGGCCTCAAGCCCAAGCACGTCGAAGTACTGACGAAGCGGTGGGTGGCCGAGTCGCTCAATCCGGGCACGATCAAGAACCGGATGGCGCAGCTTCGCTGGTGGGCGGAGAAGATCGATCGGCGCAACGTCGTCGCCCGCGACAACGCGACCTACGGCATCGCGAACCGGACGCTCGTGAGCGGCGACGACAAGTCGCGCACGCTGACGCCGACGGATCTGTCCCGCATCACCGATCCCTACACCGCATTGTCGCTGCGGCTGCAGGCGGCCTTTGGGCTACGCCGCGCAGAGTCCATTAAGTTCCAACCGGTCTGGGCGGACCGCGGGAATCACCTCGCACTCAAGCCGACCTGGTGCAAGGGTGGTCGAGCACGCGAGATCCCGATTCGCACCGACGAGCAGCGACAACTTCTCAACGAAGCAAAGGCCTTCGCCGGCAGCGGCAGCCTCATCCCTCCCGACAAGAAGTACGTCGAGCAGCTGCGTCGGTTCGAGCATCAGTGTCAGCGCGCGGGCATCCATCGGGTGCACGGCCATCGGCATGCGTATGCGCAGGCGCGCTATCTGGAACTGACCGGATGGAAAGCACCCTCGGCGGGAGGCCCCACCTTGAAGGCGCTCACGCCCGAGCAGCGCGCGATCGACCACGAAGCGCGGCTCACCATCAGCCGGGAATTGGGTCATGAGCGCGAGGCCGTAACCTCGGTCTACTTAGCCCGATAGCTCAGCCGAAGGAACGTTGTCCACGGCGGCGGGCGTGCGGCGCCTCTCACGCACGCGACGACCGCCGCGGTGGGCAACGTTCTGATGAGTCGTCAGACTTGTGTTCGATACAGGGGCCGCCGTCGACAGCAGCGCAGTTCACTGCGTCGGATCGTTGTCCAATAGCAGGCGTTGTCCACTATCAGTGGACAGGATCGATTCGTGAACGAAAGCATTTGGTTGCAGTTTGTTCACAATTGAGATCAGTTCACATTTCATGAACACAGAAGAATATTGAACGATTCCTCAAAGTCGTTCAGAATTCCACCTCGTTCACATTACGTGAACGCATTGCTCATCTGAACACATGACGGAACCGACCACACTCGACCGCGCCACCGCCGCCCTACAGAACCTGGGGCTCACGGTGCTCGCGCTCAAGCCACCGCGAGGCACCACCGAACACCAAGCGGACGCGTGTATTCGGATCTGCAAAGACAACAAGGATCGCATCGACTACCTCGTGGACGTCAAGCGCACGGTGACGCCAGCAACCCTCGGGGCAATCGTGGCCCAGTTGCGCAACCGTACGACGGAGAACGGTCGACCCACACTGCTCGTCGCCGATTACCTGACGCCCCCCGTTGCCGAAAAGCTGCGGGCAAACGCACAGCAGTTCGCCGACACCGCGGGCAATGCCTACCTGAAAGGGCCGGGACTGCTCGTTTATGTGACCGGGCGCAAGCCAACGACCACCGATGCGGTACCCAGGACGGGCCAAGCGTTGACCACCAATGGCCTGAAGATCCTATTCGCACTGATCTGCGACCAAACGCTGGCCGCAGCCCCTCAGCGCACCATCGCAGCGGCGGCAGGCGTGGCGCTCGGCGCAGTCCCGGGCGTGCTCGCAGAACTGCAGATCGTGGGGCATCTGCTGGTCGCCGGAAAGAACCGCAGATTGAACGCGACCAAGCGTTTGCTGGACGAATGGGCGTTTGCCTATGCGCAAAGATTGCGACCAAAGACGCTGCACGTCGTCTTCAGCACTCCGAACTTCGGCACCTGGCGAGAATGGAAACTCGACCCTGCATTGGCACGCTGGGGTGGGGAACCCGCCGCAAACGTGCTGGTACGCCACCTGACGCCTGGCGTGCTGACCATCTACGCTGATAAACCGCCGCCGAAGCTCGTCGTCGAGCAGCGGATGGGCACACTCGCACGCGTACCGCAGACCGGACCCTACGTAGAATTTCGAAGGCCCTTCTGGGGCGCCACTCTGAACACGGGCGACCGGACCGACACGGTGCCGCCAGCGCTCGTTTACGCCGATCTGCTTGCCACCGGTGACGCACGGTGCATCGAAACCGCTCAGATGATCTATGACGCCTATCTCGCTCGACTTCTCCCAGCGGCGTGAGTTCGCGTTAGATGCTGCCATCATGGCGGAACCCTTGCCAAGTGACTCGCGGGCTGCGCCGGTTACCCGGTTGCGGGCGGTGACGTGACCGCGTCCTATCGCTCAGCCCCTTCGGCAACGTTGACAATCGTATCTCATGGGATACACTCAGTCGATGCAAGTACACGTCACGCAGCAATATCTCGACTGGATCAACTCCCTTAAGGACCGTGCCGGGCGAGCACGTATCCAGATGCGCGTAGATCGCCTCGTCCACGGAAATCCCGGTCAACATCGAGTCCTCGCGGGTGGTATCTGCGAACTCAAGATCGACGTTGGCCCGGGGTATCGGGTCTACTACACGGAACAACGCGGAGTGCTGATAATTCTATTGGTCGGTGGGGACAAGTCGACGCAGCAGCGGGACATTCGCACAGCCATTGCACTTGCGAAAGCACTCAAGGAATCCAACTGATGGCCAAGACCCCGAAAAAATCCCCCGGCAAAGTGAAGACCGTGGCCTACGATGTCGCCGAGCAACTCCGCAGTCCGGAGGAAATGGCGGCCTACCTGGACGCATGGCTGACCGAAGCACCTGACGATATTGCCGGCATCGCACGCGCACTGGGCGATATTGCTCGGGCTCGCGGGATGTCTCAGGTAGCGCGTGACGCCGGACTCAGCCGCGAAAGTCTATACAAAGCGCTCAGCGAGAACGGGAACCCGAGCTTCGCGACCGTGTTGAAGGTCGCCAAAGCACTCGGCGTTCGGCTGCATGCAGAGGCCGTTTGACGATCGATACAGGTGCCTCCTACCGAGGGAGACTGTCGTCAAAGCGCCGCGGCCAAATTGACCGCCCACCGGCCCGGCGACAGCATCGGAGACGGCGAAATCCGAGGCTTCATTCGCCGCGACTATTCAAGGATTTCATCATGGCCAAGTTCGATCGAATCACAAGCGTTCCTACGATACTGAACGGACAGCCAACCATTCGCGGCATGCGCTTGTCCGTGCGACGTGTCCTCGAAGCGCTCGCGATTTGTCCGAACTGGGATGATCTCCGCCGCGAGTATCCTGAATTGAAGCCCGAAGACATTCGGCAAGCGCTGGAATTCGCGGCGCAGAATCTCGACACGAGCGTGCAACCCTACGACGCGACATGAAGCGACTGTTGCTCGATCAAGGCCTGCGGCGATCGACAGGCTCCTGACTCATTGCTTCGAACTGGGGCATCTTCCACGACCGTGTTGGGGGGTCGCCAAAGCGCAGAATTCGGCGGCATGCCGATATCGTTCGACCCTTCGATACACGGTGACTCTCAACGAGGGCAGACCTTGTTGGAACAGCCCGGCCTCTGTTAGCCTAACGTCATTGCTATACGATCGTCATACCGGAACCAAACCCCTGACCAAAACGCAGAGATTCGCGCTTGGGGGTAACTCTGGGGGTAACTTTCGAGCCGAAAAAACGCCGAAAACGGCGTATTTATTGGCTTCCCAGGCCGAATTCGGTTGTGCCCTTGGCCACCAACATAAAATCAAGGACTTACAGAGATTTCGGCCCTCCTTGATTTCCTCGTCTCTCTCGCCATGTAACGGCCTGTGTAAGACGATTCCCGGAATCCAGCCCCTCTAGGGGCTCATCCAGCCCCACCGCTGGAACTTCAGATACATCGCCGGCAGCGGCAGCCTCATTCCGGCCGACAAGAAGTACGTCGAGCAGCTGCGTCGCTTCGAGCATCAGTGCCAGCGAGCGGGCATCCATCGGGTGCACGGCCATCGGCACGCGTATGCGCAGGCACGTTATCTCGAACTGACCGGATGGAAAGCACCCTCGGCGGGTGGACCGACGTCGAAGGCCCTCACGCCCGAGCAGCGCGCGGTCGACCACGAAGCCCGGCTCACCATCAGCCGAGCACTGGGTCATGAGCGAGAGGCGGTGACCGCCGCTACTTAGCGCGATAGGTCGGCCGAAGGAACGTTGTCCACGGCGTCGGGCGTGCGGCGCCTCTCACGCACGCGACGGCCGCCGCGGTGGGCAACGTGGGTCGCCGCGCCGTTCGGCTCCACATCAGTCATCCGGCTGCAGACAGCGACGGTGTGTGACGAGGGAAACAGCATGTAACACCATTGTGCTACAGTTCTGCATTCCGACGAGACTTCGGTTTACGGGAATCATCATGTCTACAACCACCATCCGCATCCCGGACGATCTGAAGGAGAAGGTCGCACGGGCCGCTGAGCGCACCGGCAAGAGTCCGCACAGTTTCATTCTGGACGCCATCAACGAGAAGGCGGAACTCGAAGAGTTTAGAGCTGATTTCGTTGAAGACGCGGAAAAGCGCTACAACGCCATCGTCGCTTCTGCCAAAGCGATTCCGTGGGCACAGATGCGCCAGTACTTGGAGCGTCGTGCGGCGGGCAAGCCTACGGCTCGTCCGAAAGCGCGACGATTGGCCCGGTGAGTCGCTCGACACGCATCGAACTTGCGCCAGAAATCACGGACGACTTCGATCGGATACTGAACCATCTTCTGGAACACGAAGTTTCCGATGCAGCGGCTCGGATCCAGGACATCGTGTCTGCAATAGATGTCCTCGGCACAAGTCCGTTGATCGGACGCCCTGCAGAGAACGGGCTCAAGGAACTCGTTATCGGCCGCGGTGCACGAGGTTACGTCGCGCTTTACCGTTACTCAGAAGATCTGGACGTCGTCTTTGTGCTGGCCATACGCGGCCAGCGGGAAGCCGGTTACGGAAGGTAAGCTACCCGACAACCTGAAACAGATGCCTTTATCATCAGCCCAGTCGCTCCGGTGTAGCCCGCTCCGAAAACGACTTGAGCCGAATCGTTGCCTCTTTACCAGCGGCACGATCGGGGAAATGGGCGACGATCTCAAGATGCCCGCCCATGGCCTGCACGTAGGCGGCAAGCGTACTGAGCAGCATGTCTTCTCGGCGCTCGATCTTGGAGACGTTGGCCTGTTTGACGTCGAGCACCTTGGCGAGATCCTCCTGGGAGACATCAAAGGCCTTGCGCAACTCGGCGAGCGTCAACTCCGACGTCATGGATCTCGTCCGGGCACGCGCATTGTCCCGGGCCTGGACTGGCATACTGGCGAGCAATTCCGAGAACTTCTTAGCCATCGTCGGATCCTTCCCGTCTCCGCGCTTTCACGTGCTCAGCGTACAACCGGTCGGCCACTGGCACGAAATCTTCATACCATCGGTCGTTCCCGGTCTTGTCGCCTCCGATCAGCAAGATTACGACACGGCGCGGATCGAACGCATACAGTAAGCGATACGGACGACCGTCGTGTTGGATACGAAGCTCGCGCATGTGGCCTTGCTTCGACCGCGCGATTCCCGAACTATGCGGAAAGGGCAACTGCGGCCCGAAGCGCTCCAGCAATCCGACCGTCGCGGCGACCGATTCCTGCTCAGCCACGCAAAGCGTGGCCCACCATCAGCCGAACTCGTACGACTATTCGACATCCCATGGCATAACTTTTTAGGAATACATTCTTAAAGGAATATCGTCGCAAGTCGAGTCAATACGCCGCCAATTCCGCTCACCTACGCTGCCGGCCGCTGGAACTGCACCACCTTGCGATCACCCGCGAGTGCAGCAATGCGCTGCGCCCAGGCCTTGAACGCCGCCTCTCGTTGCGGAAGATACTCATTGTGGTTGTAGTGCCCCAATCCGCCAGGCAGCACGTGATTCGCGATCTTGTGGCCGATGAAGGGTTCGAACCCGAGATCGGGCAGGCGGGTGATGAGTGTGCGGCGCAAGTCGTCCACGTGGCACTGCGTCACGGAGCCGAGCACACCGCGCTTGAACATCCCGACCAGCGCATTGTTTACGCTGCGACCGAAGATGGGCGGGTTCCTGCGCATGGGCGACGCGAATACATGTCGCTTCTTGCCGGTCTTCGGTCGCAGGACCGCAAGTATCTCGACGGCCTCGACGCCAGATGAACGAGGTGCCCTCGGCCCGACTTGGTGCGGGTGGCAGACAGTCGCCACAACCCAGCCTCGAGGTCGAACTCGCTCCACTCGGCCTCGGTCACCTCCCGCTCACGCTGCCCGGTGAGGATCAGCAGGCGAAGTGCAGCGACGGTAATTTCACCGGACTTACAACGTGTCGGGTCACCCAGTGCCCGCCAGAGTTCCGCGACTTCGTCCAGCCGCAAGGACCACGTTGCGCCGGACCGGCCGCGCATCGATGTCGGCGCGCGTCAACACATCGATGCAAGAAGCATCTATCCACTCGCGTGCAGCGGCGAATCGCCACAGGCGCTTGGCCTGGACGAGCACTTCGCCGGCGAGATGTTTCGCCGTCCGACCCTTGATCTGCCCTTCCGCGATTCGCTCCAGGGCATCGATGACGTCCTTGCGCTTCAGGTCGCGCAGTTTGCGATCACCGATCTCATTCGCCAAGCGATCGAGGCGATAGCGCATCGCCGGATCGCTCTTCTTTCCCGCGAGATGCTTGGCGGCGAAGTGCTCCACCACTTCGCGTACCGTCGGCTGTGCCGCTTCTCGGGCCGCTGCATCGCGCTGCGCTTCCTCTGCGGTTCGCAGGGCCGCAGGGCACGCTTCGCGCTCTGCCATGGGATCTCGGCCAGCATGACGATCGGCATTCCACTGGCCGGCAATGGCGGGAGCTTGGGCGAGGGTCAGACGGCCGTTGTCGAGCCAACTCGATATACTTTCGCCGGCTGCGCCCCGCTTATCGAGTATGCCGATCGTGAACCGTCGTCTCGTGCCCTCGAATAGATATTCGATCACCCAGGTTCGCGTACCGTTGCCGCGGATGCGAAGCGACAATCCGTCGCCGTCCGCTGTGGTCCGGCTTGGCGTTGAAGCAGGTGGCTGCTGGGAGCTTGCCCATGGGTCACCTTTCGCAGACAAAATCCTGGTGGGGACTTTTGGGTGGAATTTACCGGTTTGGTGGGGACCACAAAAGACAAAAGAATTTTCGAAAATACCTTAAGTTATTGTTTATATGTATCTCTTCTGAACTCTCTGGAATCTACTGGAACACCTATGCGTTATTGGCTGATGAAATCCGAACCCGACGTCTACAGCATCGATCACCTCGCCCGCGACAAGAGCACCCACTGGAACGGCGTGCGTAACTATCAGGCGCGCAATTTCATGCGCGACCAGATGCAGATCGGCGACAAGGTATTCTTCTACCACTCGAACTGCGAAGAACCCGGCATCGTCGGCATCGCGGAAGTATCGAAGCTCGCGTACCCGGATCCGAGCCAGTTCGACAAGAAGTCGAAGTACTACGACGAGAAGTCCACGCAGGACGATCCGCGCTGGCTCAATGTCGACATTCGCTTCGTGAAGAAGATTCGTCCCGTGACGCTCGCTGCGATGCGCGACCACAAGCCGCTCGCGGCTATGCGCATTCTCCAGCGGGGCAACCGGCTGTCCATCACGCCGGTCGATCCGAAAGAATGGAAGGAAGTCATGGCAATGGCGGACGAATAAGCCTTCGCTCGATCAAGCTCCTGTGGACTCCACGCTGGAGCATTCGCGTCGATTGCCATGACGAACGCGAATGCTTCGGCGACGACTCCAACACTGCGCCGCTACAGCCCCAGCCGCGCCTTGATGCGCTGGGCAGCTTCGATCTCCTGCGCAAGAAGAGCATTTGCAGGTGCCGGTCCGAGGTAACCGTCGATCTGAGCGGTATCCGCGAGGTATTTCTTCCACTCCTCCGATTTGTGCGCCTTCTCGATGGCCGTCGAAAGCTTGTCCATCACCGGCTTCTGCATGCCGCTCTTCGTCACGATGCCGCGCCAGTTGTAGCGCACGAGGTCGTAGCCGCTCTCCCGATACGTCGGAATGGTCGGAAAATCCGCCAACCTCTGCTCGGAGGAAACGGCGAGCAGGCGAATGCGCCCCGATTCCACGAACGGCTTGGCGTTGCCCGGATTCGTATGCGCCGCATCAATCTCGCCACCTGCTATCGCGGTAAGAACCTGCCCGCCGCCCTTGTAGGCCACCCACTCGGCCTTGATGCCGGCGGCTTCGGCGAACAGTTCGAAGGCGACTCGATGGCTGCTCATTGTTAGTGGGCCGCCGAGATTGATGTAGCCAGGCTTCTGTTTTGCCATCGCCACGAACTGCTTGATGCTCTTGAACGGAGTCGACGCATGGACGACGATCCCAAAGGGATCGATCTGCGACCGCGCGACCATCTGGAGATCCTGCGGCTTGAAGTTCGCATTCTTCTCGCCGAAGAGCGTCGCCAGCGTCACGGTAGTCGCCGCGATCACATAGCCATCGGCAGGCGCGCGCACCATGGCGTTGATCATCGGGATACCCGAGCCCCCCGGTCGATTGTCGACGATGACGTTCTGCCCGAGATCGGGCGCGATTAGACGCGCAAGGATGCGCGCGTAAATATCCACGGGTGATCCTGGCGAGGTAAATACCTGGAGCACGACAGGCTTCGTCGGATAGCTGGTCTGTGCAGATACGGCCCCCGACAAGGCCAAACCCGTCGCAACACTCAACGACATCAAATCCCTGCGCTTCACGTTTGGCATCCCTTGTTTCATTCGCCCGTAACGGACACAGCAATCGGACCGCACCGTTCGCCGCGATTGCCTCCGGAGCAACCGTGCCGAAGGCCCACTGCGCTCGATTCCGAGTGGTCCGGCATTACGGACTCACCCTTCATGCAACCCCGACGCATCGTTGACGTTTACCCCAACCGTTTAGGCTGGGCGACAGCTTCGATAGTCGTGGTATGTTTAATTTAGCAGGAAACGTGCCGAGACAGATCATCTCGCACCGTAGCGCGTCGATCGCGTACGCTTCGGCAAATTGCGAGATTCACGACAGAAACCATCAAGGAGCGACCAACCATGGATGCAATTGGCAAGGCCCCAGTGAGCGAAGTACAAGTGCCTACAGAGCGAATCTGTCTGGTGAAGCCGGCGCAAGCGAGCCCGGAGGTCGCAGCGATCTTCGAGGACATCAAGGCGACCAAAGGCGCCAAGTTTCTTACCCCGACCTGGGGCTTCTTTGCGCACGATCCGGAACTCCTCACCCACTGGTGGGGACTGCAGAAGCGCCTGCAGAAGATCGCCGGCGAGGTGCCGAAGAAGATCATGTTCGGTATCACGTTCGTCTGTGCTACCGAAGTCGGCTGTCCGCGATGCATCAACAACGCCCAGGTGCACTTGCAGGAGCAGTTCGATCTCACCGACGAAGAGATTCTCGAATTGAGCGATTTCGAGAACTCGAAGGTCATCCCGGAAAAGGAAAAGGCGGTGTACCGCTTCTGCCAGAAGATGGCGTTCGACAAGCCCACCACTGAGGCCGACTTCGCGGCGCTCCGCGCCGCCGGCTACAGCGATCGGGCGATCGTGGAGATGATCTCCATCACGATACTCGAAGCCGGATTTATTCGTCGTGCACGTGCCGTCGCGCCATTCGAAGATGGCGCACTATGGCCGAAGGAGAATCTCCCGAGTTCCACCTACGCAAACAACGTCGACTCAAAAAGCAAGCCCTAGGCTACAGAAAGCGCGGAGTACACCATGACCGAATTCGATCCCAGGAAGACCAGCGAAGCCGCAAAACATGCAATGGTCGAAGTGAAATCCATCCTCGCCGAGCACGGACTCAATCACGGAGCGCTGGCGAAGATGAAGGATGTTCTTGCCCGCCTGTCCGAGCGCTCGGAACTCTTCCCCCCGTCGGTCTTCAAGCCGATGGAGAACGGACAACACACCAACGTGTTGTACTGCCTCGCCGAGGATCCAGATGGCACCCACGCCCTTTATCTCTCCTCGGAGCAGCACGCTCAAGACCGCAGTACGCTGCCCCACAATCATTTGACGTGGGCCGTCATCGTCGGGGTCGAAGGCAAGGAGCTCAACAAACTCTATCGCCGCGTCGACGACGGCAGCATGCCAGGACGCGGCAGCGTGGAGGTCGTCGGCGAGATCGAGCTTTCGCGTGGTCAGGGGCTGTATCTGATGCCGGACGAGATCCACAGCGTTCATGCAAAGGGTGGCAGCACCATGCTTTCCATGCACGTCTACGGGCTGTCCATGCCGCGCCAGACGGAGCGGATCGAGTTCGTTCCGGACGGCACCACCCGCAACCGCACGCCGAATCCGAACATCCGCCCCATTCCGGGCCTCGCCTGACGACATCGTGAATCACCGACGAATGCATCCACCGTGCGCCGTCCGCGTGGCAAATGCAAGTCGTCTCGGGTCGACATGCGTCGTACCCTGATACGGTGCACGGCAGCCGTCCTGGTGCGCCGATCGAGGGCACGGCTACACGCGCCCGACGACGTCTTGGCTAGCCGCGGGACGTCGTCGTCCTCATTGGTGCGGCAAGACTGCACGACTGGCCGGATCCTTGCTGTATAGCTCTCTACCGAGTATCACCGGCGACGAAGCGAAAGTCGGCGCATTCGTCGCCGCCATCTGCCGCGCCATGGGGCTGGAGGTCGAAGTCCTCGAACCCGCACCGGGGCGCCCGAACGTCGTCGCCACCTGGGACAGCGGCTTGCCAGGTCCGTCGCTGCTTCTCAACGATCATCTGGACATGATTCCGCCCGGGCCGCTCGAATACTGGACGCATCCCCCCTTCGCTGCGGAGATCGCCGATGGGCGCGTCTACGGTCGCGGCACGACCGATACGAAGTCCGGCGTCACCACGCTCCTCATGGCCGAGACGGCGATGCGGCGCCTTCAGATCCCGATCCGCGACAAGATTACCCTGCTCTTCGTCTGCGACGCGGAAGTCGACGGCGCGATGGGCATCCAGTGGTTCGCGCAGACGGGGCGGCTGAAGGCCGATCTCGCCGTCGTCGCCGAGCGGGCCACCAAGGGCCACATGAACATCGGCATCACGACACGCGGCATCGCCGCCGAGACGCCGGGCTTCGATGCAAGCATGGAACAGTTGCTTTGGTGGCCGGGCTCTCTCGTCGAGGAAGACGAGCCGATCGTGCGAATCGCCGTCATTGCATTCGAGAAGGTCATGGGCTACCGGCCTGCGATCACCGGCAAGGATGCCGGAACGGATGCTTCATGGATCAATGCCCTCGCCGGCATCCCGGGCGTGATGTTCAGTCCGGGCAACGGCAAGAACGCGATGAACGCCGACGAGAACTTCGTCATCGATGATCTCGTGAACGCGACGAAGGTGATTGCGCAGAGCGCATGTAATGACGTCGGGGCGTAGCTCGCCGATCCCATGTAACGTGATGCGATCGGCGTTGCACCTCAGGGCCAGTGTCCTGTGTCGGAGATTCGTAGCAGAAGTGCGGGTCGCTACAGTTGATCCCATGCGTGGGAAAAGTGTCGAAATCGGCGCCAGACGCGAAGGAAACCGCGCCTCAGTCGGACACCTGGCGAGGATTTCCGACAAAGTATGGCGTCGATTCTCGGCGCTCTTACGGCACGAATCTCCGGCACGGGACACTAGGCCGGACGAACACCCAGTATGTCGAGGATCGCCAGCGCCAGCACCTTGGTACCCGCGACCGACTTCTCGATCCGGATGTATTCGTTGATCGGTGGCCAGCCATCCTCTCCCGGACCGAACGTCACTGCCGGAATGCCTCGCTCAGCGAACCGTATCGTATCGTTGAAAGCATTCTTCCGGTACCGGATCGGCTCTTCGCCGAGCAGGGTCCGATAGGCGTTCCGAATCGCCTTCGCCGGCTGCGCCTCCGGGTCCTGCTCCATGGTCCCGGACACGAACAATGCCCCCGGGAATCCGCGAACCTTGGCCGCGAGCCGCGCATCGTCCTTTGCGCACTCGGCGATCCACGCGCGAACGTCGGCAAGCACAGATTCCTCCGTCATGCCAGGCACGAGCCCCACCAACCCGACCACGGCGCGGCACCATCCCGGCGTGAACTGCATCTCCCTCGGGGCGCCGCCTTGGATACGCAGGACTGTCGCACGCGGCGGCGTTCCGCCGTACATCTTGGGCGGGGTATGCGACAGCTTCAGGCTGTCGATGCGGCTCAGCAGCCTCGTCATGTCCTCCACCGGGTTGACCGCAAGATCCGGCCGCCAAAGATGCGACTGCATGCCGACGAGCTCGAGTTCGACAAGATAGTGACCACTGTTGGCGAGGGCGAGCGACATGCCCCAGCTGCCGTCGGGTCGGGTCCATCCTGTCGGCTCGCAGGTGATCTCGTAGTCGGCAGTGAGACCTCGTTCGTCGAGGAGATAGATGGAACCATCCGGTCCGTTCTTCTCCTCGTCGACGGTATAGACGCACTTGAGCGTCCCGATCGGGCGCAGGCCGGATTCCAGGATCGCCTGGACCGCGAGCAGCGTGCAGGCGAGGTTGCCGCGCGTATCCGACGTGCCGCGCGCGAACAGGAAATCGCCCTTTTGCGTCGGCGTGAACGGTTGACCGCCGGTCTCGGTCCACAGCGAGTGATCGCCGGCCGGATAGGTATCCAGATGATCGTTCAAGATAAGGCTGGGTGATGTCTCTCCGGCAAGGATGCCGACGACATTCGGTCGACCCGGTCGTTTCGCGTCGAGATGCACTTCGAATCCCATCGCCTTCAGCTTGGCCGCGACGACGATCGCAATGCCCTCTTCGCTACCTGGCGGCAGATCGGGATCCAGCGGATTCTCGGCCGCCGGTTGTCCAGCCTGGATCAGTTCTTCGGCAAGGCCGAGCCAGCGCTCGGCGGTGATCGAACCGAGCATGGCGGCTTCGGTTCTCGGGTCGACGGTGCGATTCGTCATTGATTTGACTCCATGGATGAGAGGCTTCCCCCGCTTTCGATGCCAAGCAGGCGGCAGGCAGCGCCACAAAGCGCTCCGGTTCGGCTGGCCACTGTTTCGAGCACGATGAAATGGTCCGCGGCGGAAACGACGCAGAGCGTCGAGTTCGAAACGCGGGCCGTCAGATACGCCGCATAGTCGGTCGACTGGCGGACGAGTTCGGACAGTTCACGATCGCCGACGGCGACACAGACCGGCACGACAGATGGCGGACGGCGGATCGGTGACAGCTCGTCGACCTCCGCCGCATCGAGATCGAGCGCGGCATTGAGGTAGGAGGCTCGTATTGGCGCCAGATCGTAGATGCCGCTGACGAGCAGCGCTCCGTCTACCCCGGGTACCTCGGCCCCCATCGCGGCCAGATGTCCGCCGGCCGAGTGACCACCGATCACAAGGGTCTCGGCGGCGTCGAATCGCGTCGTCAGTCGCGCCTGCAGCCAGGCAATCGCAGCGCTTGTCTCCCGCACGATGTCCCCGACGCGCACGACCGGTGCAAGGGAATACTCGATCAAGGCCAGATTCACTCCGAGCTCGAGCAGCCCCTCGCCGACGAACGCGTGGTCGGCCTTGTCGTTCCACTGCCAATACCCGCCATGGATGAACGCGAATGTGGGCCGCGACCGCACGCCGCAATGGATGAAGTCGATGCGTTGTCGCGGCTCGTCGCCATACGCGAGTTCACGTTCCGAGACCGCGTTGGCATAGACCGCGCGACTTCGCTGCGCCCACACGACCGCACGCTCGGCAAAATCGGGAAACGCACGGCGATTGTCGTAGGCCGCATCGAGCTCCGACTGGCTCATGCCACGGAAGACCGTTGCGAACTCGCTCACCGTTTGCCCTCCCAATGCACCAGGCGCCTGGCAAGGAGCGCAAGGCTGCGGTCGCAGATCAGCCCGACCAGCCCGATGATGATGACGCCCGCAAACACGTGCGTGGTGCGAAAGAAGTTGCTCGCATCGAGGACGATGAATCCCAATCCCCGATCTCCCCCCAGCAGTTCAGAGGCAACGAGGATCGACAGCGCCGTACCCAGGGCAACACGCAATCCCGTCATGATGTGCGGAAGCGCCGCAGGCAATACGACCCAGCGAAATACCTGCGTGCGATTCGCGCCCAGCGACAAGGCCGCGCGTAGCGGATCCTCGGGACACGACCGGGCCCCTGCCTGAGCACTGACCATCGTAATCAGAAACACGGACGTGAGGATGAGGAGCACCTTGGACGCCTCGCCGATGCCGAACCACAGGATGAAGAGCGGAATGAGTCCGAGCGGCGGGATCGGCCGGATCATTTCGGCCGGCACGACGAATACCGCATCGACGGCCGACACGCGCCCACGCAGCATCCCGATCGCAACGCCGAGCGCCGAACCGACGACGAACGCAATGCCGACGCGAGTGAGACTTGCAAGCAGGTGCGTATGAAAGGCTACGCCCGAGTAGCCGTTGGCGATCATGTCGAAGAAGCTCCGAACCACGGCCTGCGGAGGCGGCAGGATCACAGGTCGAACCCATCCCTGCGTGGTCGCAAGCACCCATAGCCCGAGCAGCATCAGCGGAGACAACCCCGCAAGCACGAGGTAACGCAGACGCGCGCGCTGCTTGTCTGCGGTACTCATGGTGTCGCATGCTCCGTCGCGCGCATCGCACGATAGATGCGCTCTCGTACCGCCAGGAACTCCGGGTGCAGTCGATTCTCCGGGTTGTGGCGTGGCTGCGGGAGTACGACCGGGAACTCCTCGTAGGCGCCCAGCCTGGCCTTGCGCATCAGGAAGACGCGATCTCCGAGGTACACGGCCTCGTCGATGCTGTGCGTCACGAAGAGTATGGTGCAGCCCGTCTGTGCCTGGATGCGCAGGATTTCCTCCTGCAAGGTCTCTCGAGTCTGCACATCCACGGCGGCAAAAGGCTCGTCCATGATCATCACCCGGGGGTTCGCTGCCAGCACGCGCGCAAGCCCGCAACGCTGACGCATGCCGCCGGAGAGCTGATACGGATAGCGATCGATGGCGCCCGACAGTCCCACCAGGGCCGCCATCTGCTCGGCCACTTCACGCTGCTCGCGCTGCGGTCGACCGATGCAGCGCAGGTGAAAGGCGATGTTCTCGCGCACCGTCATCCAGTCGAACAGCGCGTATGACTGGAATACGACGCCGCGGTCGGGGCCGGGCCCGGCGATCTCCCGCCCGTCGATGAGTGCAATACCCGAAGTCGGCCTGAGGAATCCGGCGACGATGTTGAGCATCGTCGTCTTGCCGCATCCGGAAGGCCCCAGCACCGCCACGATCTCGCCGCTGCCAACCGTAAACGACAGCGCGTCGAGCACTGCGGCGCCGTCGTAGGCCAGCCCGACACGATCGAAGCGAAGTATGACCTCGCGTTCGGCGTTCACGCTTTCGCGCCGCGCCCGCGCTACTTCTTCTCGGCCGCGAGCACGGCCTGCAGCGGACGCGTGTTGAACAACCGCGACCAGTCCGCCGGCGGCGCGGAGATGCGCTTCTCGCCCACCAGGAAGTTGCCGATGCTCTGGAAGTGCTTCATGAGCCGAGACTCGGATTCCTTGCCCGGTGTACCCATCAAGTCCGACGTGAGCAGCTCCTCGAAGCTCGGGTGACTTGCCGTCTGGCGAGCTATGAGGGCATCGAACTGTTCGGGCGTCTGGTTCACTCGCTTTGCCTCGTATTGGCGCACACCCTTTGGATCTTTGACGTATGCGCGCTGCGCTTCTCGCCAGGCCCGCATAAACGCGTGCAATGTCTCCGGACTCGTCTTGTACAGTGCTTGCTGTGCAACGAAGATGCCGCCGGTCAGCGTTCCCAGGCTGCGCGTCGTCGCGATCACCTTGCCGCCCGATGCTTCGATCCCACCGATGTTCGGCTCCCAGGTGAACGCCGCGTCGATCTGTCCCGCCGCGTAGGCGGGCGGCATGTTCGCAGGGGACAAATTGACGAGCCTGATGTCTTCCTGTTTGAGCCCGCCCTGAGTGAGCGCAAGCAGAAGGTGGTTGTGACTCGTCGAACCGACGGAGGCACCGATGCGCTTGCCCTTGAGTTCGGAGAGCTTCGTGATTCCCGACGCGGGATTCGCCACCAGACGCACGTTCGTGAAATCGAGGCGCTCCATCATGACGATCTCGATCGGCATTCCGTTCGAGTAGCCCGTAACCGCAGGGACTTCGCCCATCCAGGCCATGTCGATCTCGCCCGCAGCCAGCGCGGGAAGCATCGCCGGCCCGGCAGGAAAGGTACTGAGCTTGACGTCGAGTTTGTGCTTCTCGAACAGCTTGGTGTTGATCGCATACATCAGAATGACATTGATCTCGCCGCTCTGGTAGCCGAGCCTGAGCGGCATGGTCTGAGCAGCTGCAGGTGATGCGCAAGTCGCGGCCAGCAGCACGGCAGCCAGGAATTTCGAAATTCGAACGATCACGGTGCACCTCCGGATATAGACCTGTCATAACAGGTTAGAGAATTCCGAAGCAAACGCCATACCACGTGCGAAACGAGGTCCTGTTATTCGACGCAACCGTTCGAGCCTGCGCGACAAGGTACTTTGTCGGTGCACGCCTGCGCTGGCCTGCACCAGTGGCGTGCGTCAGATGCGCCGCAAGCCGTGTTTTCCGAGCACCAACGCAGTGGCACAATCGTTGCTCGTCAGCCGGAGAACCTGTTATGACAGCTCGCCGAAAATCCATGCTCGCCAACCTTCCCACCGATGCTCCTTTGTATGCCAGGCTGCGCGACAGCCTGCGCACCGAGATCCGCTCCGGTCGCTACCGAGACGGCGTTCCGATGCCCTCCGAGGCATCGCTCGGAGAGCGCTTCCGTGTGAGCCGAATCACCGTGCGCCAGGCGCTGAGCGAACTGCGCAACGAAGGACTGATCTACAAGGTGAACGGCAAGGGCTCCTTCGTCGAAGCCCCGAAGGTGCACCAGAGCCTGCAACGCCTCGAAGGGTTCGGCGAGGCGATGTCGCGGCTGGGCTTCGCCAGCACCAATCGCGTCATTCGCAAGCGTACGCTTCCGGCCCCGGCCGCCATTGCATCCCGACTCGCCCTTGCGCCGGGCAGCGCAGTGACGGAGATCGTTTGGGTACGCATACTCGATGCGGCGCCGTTCTGCTACGAAATCTCGTATGTGCCACCCGACGTGGGCGCACTGCTTCCTGCGGACGAACTCGAGAAGCGCGACATGTTCGCCATCCTCGAGAACGATCATGGCTACCGCCTGGGAAACGCCGAACTTCGCATCGAAGCGATCCTTGCGAGCGAGGTTCATGCACGACACCTGCAAACCCGGGTTGGCCAGCCATGCCTGCGAATCGAGCGTCTGACGCGCAAGACGACCGGCGCACCGATCGACTTCGACTATCTGACGTTCCGCGGCGATGCCTTCCAGTATCGGCTCACGATCGAGCGCGAGTATCCGGCGGATTCCGGCATCGTCGCAGCCCCCCGTTCCTCCCCGACCACCAGGAAATCCCGATGAAGCGCTCTCTCTCGCAGTTGCGTTCGCGTCTGTTGATCGTTGCCCTCGCATTGCTCGCCCCGCTCGCAACGACGAGCGTCCACGCGCAGACTGCTGTCAAGGTACGGCTCGCCCAGAACCTCTCGCCGATCTCGGGCGTTGCCATCGTGGCGAAGCAGAAGGGCATGTTCGAGAAGCAGGGCCTCGACGTGGCCGTCAGCAACTTCACCACCGGGCGTCAGGCCCTGGAGGCGGTACTCGCAGGTGGCGCGGACATCTCCACCGTTGCCGAGGCGCCCGTCACTGCAGGGGCAATGGCAAAGCAGCGCATAGCCCTGCTTGCGCGCATCAACTACTCGGACGTCAAGACGCTGACCGACGCTACCGATCGAATTCAGAATCCGACCGACCTCAAGGGCAAGCGCATCGGGTATGCAGCCGGCACCGGCAGCGAGGTATACACGATGACGCTGCTCAAGAACGGCGGACTGTCCGCATCCGACGTGACGCTCGTCAACCTGCGGCCGCAGGACATGGTTCCGGCCCTCGTCAACGGCAGCATCGACGCGATGAACATCTGGGAGCCGCACGTCGCCAACGCGCGCCGCATCCTCGGCGACAAGGCCCGGCTTCTCGATACCAAGGGGGTCTACGCGGAGACGTTCAACATCGTCACCACGCAAGGGTACCTCGGCAAGAACGGTGCGACGGTGCAGAAGTTCCTCCGAGCCCTGGTGGATGCACATCAGTGGCTCCAGGCCAACCCCAAGGAGGCGATGGCCGTGATCGCCGACACCGTGGGCATGAAGCGCGAGGAGTTCGAACCCTTGTGGGGCGACTACAACTACGACGTCGTCCTCGACGAACAAGTCTTTGCGGTGCTGCGTACGCACTCGCAATGGCGCCTCGACACGAAGAATGCGCCCGCCGGGGCCACGATGCCGGACTTCAAGACCATCGTCATTCCGGATCCATTGCGGGCGGTGGCCCCCGACAGAGTGCGCCTCAAGTAGCAGCCCCGAAACGCGCCTCCGATGATCGGTTTCGAGCAAAGTCGACTGGCGGCATTCGCAGCACGCATGGCCTCCGTGCCGCTATTCCTGCTCGCGTGGGAGGCGGTAGTTCGCGCAGGCGTCGTCAATCCGGCGCTCTTTCCGCCACCGACCGCAGTGGCCGTCGCGCTCGTCGACTACGCGCGTGAGGGCGCACTCCTTGCCGATCTGGCGTGGAGCCTGTCGAGGGTTGGAGTCGGCTTCCTTGCTGGCGTACTCGCAGGCGTGGCCCTTGGAATTCTTACTGGGGTGTATCCCGTGGTGTCCGGGCTTCTCACGCCCATATTCCAGATGCTCCGGCCGATTCCTCCGATTGCCTTCGTGCCTATCGTCATCGTCTGGTTCGGACTCACCGAAATCGGAAAATGGTTTCTCGTCTTCTGGGGCGTGTTCTTTACCGTCTGGATGGCCTCGCATCTCGGCGTGCAGCGCGTCAACGAAACGCTACTACGTGCGGCCCTGTCGCTCGGCACCCGGCCCAAGGATCTCCTGCTTGCCGTAGTGCTGCCATCCTCCCTGCCGATGATATTCGTAGGCATACGAACCGCCATCGGCATTTCGTTCTACACCCTGGTCGCAGCCGAACTCGCGGGAGCGGCGTTCGGCATCGCGTATCGCCTGGAAGTCACGCAGCAGAACATGCAGGTCGCGAGCATGATGGCCGGGCTCGTGATGCTCGGTCTGATTTCGTTCGCGGCCGATCAGGGCTTCGGCGCATTGTCGCGCAGACTCGTCCGCTGGAAGGAAACCTGATGTCGATACCATCCTCCCCGCCGGGGCCGTCGACCGCCTCGCCCAGCTTCGACATCGGATCGCTGCATGAGGGCTATCGACGCGGCGAATTTGCACCCGTGGACATCGTCGAAGAAGCCTATCGGCGAATCGCCGCACGCGGCGAGGATCACGTCTGGCTTGCGCTCGTGCCACGGGAAGCGGCCTTGCGGCGTGCCAGCGACCTAGCACGCGAGGTTTCACCACGTACCGGGCCCGACAGATTGCCCCTCTACGGCCTGCCGTTCTCCGTGAAGGACAACATTCACGTCGCAGGAATGCCGACGAGCGCTGCGTGTCCGGCGTATACGCATGTCGCCACGAGCACGGCGACGGCGGTGACGCGCGCGTTGGACGATGGTGCACTCCTGATCGGCAAGACCAATCTCGATCAGTTCGCCACAGGTCTGGTGGGCATCCGCTGTCCGACAGGCTACTGCCGCAATCCCTTCCACCCGGATTACATCCCGGGCGGATCGAGTTCGGGCGCGGGAGTATCGGTCTCCGCAGGTCTCGTCTCGTTCGCTTTCGGCTCCGACACCGGGGGCTCCGGCCGGGTGCCTGCGGCACTGACCAACACCGTCGGCTTCAAGCCCACGCCGGGCGTCATCAGCGTCTCCGGATTCGTCTACGCGAACCGAAGCATCGACGTGTGCCCGATCTTCGCGCTGACGGTGGATGACGCATATCGCGTGTTCGAGGCGGTGCGAGGCTACGATGCCGACGATATTCAGTCGCGAGCCGACGCGGCCGACTACGATATCGGCGTGCAGCCATTCGATGGCTTTCGCATCGGCTCGCCCGCCGCAGATCGACTAGACTTCTTCGGCGACAGCTTACAAGCCGCCTCCTACGAACAGGCACTCGTGCGCATCCAGAATCTGGGCGACAGCCCCGTCACCATCGACTTCGAACCCTTCGTCGAACTCGGTCGAATGCTCTTCGATAGCCCGATGCTCGCGGAACGGCTCGTCGACATGGGCGAACTTGCGCTGACCGGAATGGACACGCTCCACCCCGCGACGCGAGCCGTGGTCTCCAAGGCGCTCGGCTATTCAGCGGCGGATGCACACCGTGCACTGTATCGGGTGCGAGCGCTGAGTCGAGCGGTCAACGCGGAAATGTTACGCTGTGATGTGCTCGCAGTGCCCACGACCGGCACGATCTACCGGATCGACGAGGTCGAAGCAGACCCGCTACGCCTGAATTCGAACAACGGGTACTACACCTACTTCGCCAATCTCGCTGCACTCAGTGCTATTGCCGTACCTGCAAGCATGCGCCCGGACGGGCTGCCGTTCGGTCTGTGTCTGCTCGCCCCGGCGTATGGCGAAGGAGCGCTGCGCGGCCTCGCCCGAAGGTTTCATCGTGAAAGCGGCCTGAATGCCGGCGCGACGCGTCATCCCGTCGCACCGATGTACGCAGCCACCCGCACCTGCGACTGAATTCTCGCTAGCGGGCCATCTCCCGCTGCATCAACACGCTGTCCACCCATCGACCGAACTTGAAGCCGACCTCGGGCAAAAGGCCGACGTGCTTGAATCCAAGCGCCGCATGCAGACCGATCGATGCATGATTGGCGCTATCGCCGATCACGGCGATGATCTGATGAATTTCCAGACGCTCGCAGCGCGCTATCAATTCTGCGAGCAACGTTCGACCGACGCCGCGAGCGACCGTATCGTGACGCACGTACACCGAGTTCTCGACCGTGAATCGATAGGCCGACCGAGGTCGATAGAGCGAGATGTAAGCGTAGCCGAGCACATCACCATCGGACTCGGCGACGATGTACGGAAAGCCCTTCTCGAGCACGCCGGCTCGCCGTGCAGCGATCTCCTCGACCGAGGGCGGCACTTCTTCGAAGGAGGCGAGCCCGTACAGCACGTAATGAGCGTAGATCGCCTGGATGTGCGGCACATCGTCGCCCGTCGAGTCGCGCACGGTTACCGACATGTTGTCCTCTCCCTGAGCGACACCGACCTCAGATCGCCTTGGCCGCCCTCAATGCTGCGATGTCCGTCTCGGATCGCCCGAGCACGTCCCGCAGGACTTGGTCGGTATGTTCGCCCAGCACCGGAGGCGCGCTCTGGAACTCCAGCGGTGTACCGGAGAACTTCATCGGACTCACCACCTGCGGCACCTTGCCCGCGAGCGAGTGCGGCAATTGCTGCAGCATGCCGCGCGCCTGAACCTGGGGCTCTTCGAACACTTCCTTGAGGCTGTTGATCGGGCCGCAGGGCACACCGGCCTTTTCCAGCGCACCCACCCACTCCTTCGTGCTGCGCTTGCGGGTGATCACATCGATGATGGGCTCGATATCCGACCGGTTGCGTACTCGGTCCGCATTCGTCGCGAAGCGCGCATCCTGCAGCAGATGCATGCAGTCGGCGACCTCGCAGAACTTCTTGAAGAGATTGTCGTTTCCGCAGGCGATGATGACGCTGCCATCTGCCGTATCGAACGGCTGATAGGGAACGATGTTCGGATGCACGTTACCCGTGCGCCCGGGTGCCACGCCGGTGGAGAGATAGTTCATCGCCTGATACGCGAGCACGGCCACCTGGCAATCGAGCAGCGCGAGATCGAGATGCTGCCCCTTGCCGGTCTCCGCGCGATGCGCGAGCGCTGCGCATACCGCGATGCTCGAATACATGCCGGTCATGATGTCGGCGATGGGTATGCCCACGCGCTGCGGACCTTCGCCGCGCTCGCCGGTCACGCTCATGATGCCGCCCATACCCTGGATCATGAAGTCGTAGCCGGGCTTTTCGCGATCCGGCCCGGTCTGGCCGAAACCGGTGATCGAGCAATAGACCAGCCGCGGGTTGATCTCCTTCAGCTGCTCGTAGCCCAGACCGTAGCGGGTCAGGTCGCCGAACTTGTAGTTTTCCAGCAGCACGTCGACATTCGCCGCGAGTTCGCGGACCAGTTGCGCGCCTTCGGGCTTCGAGATGTCGACCGTCACCGAACGCTTGCCGCGGTTTGCGCAGCAGAAATAGGCGGATTCCTTGGTCTCGTTGCCCTGCGCGTCCTTGATGTAGGGCGGCGCGAAGGCGCGCGAATCGTCGCCCTTGCCGGGGCGCTCGATCTTAATCACGTCCGCGCCCAGATCGGCGAGATTCTGCCCCGTCCAGGGGCCGGCCAGTACGCGCGTCATGTCGAGCACGCGGATATGCGAAAGCGGTCCTGCCATCGTTGTCACCTTTCAAAGATCATTGGATCGTACGTCGCTGCCGCGCTCGGCACGGGCGACGACGCAATGCATGTGGCGCCTCGTGTCCTGTGTCGGAGATTCGTAGCCTAAGTGCGAGTTGCTACCCTCGGTCCCTTGCGTGTTAAAAGTGCCGAAATCGGCGCCAGACGCGAAGTAAACCGCGCCTAAGTTGAACGCCTGGCGAGGATTTCCGACAAAGTACGGCGTCGATTCTCGGCGCTTTTATGGCACGAATCTCCGACACAGGACACTAGACCGAAGCGTTCCAGGCGATAGCGGCGCGTCGACCGGCAACGACGAGTTCGTCGACCAGCCCGACGGATGCCCACTGCCCGCTCGTCGCCACGTCGTTGCGCACGTCCTGCTCGGAGCCTTCCAGGTGCAGTACAGCGTTCGGAAATGCGACGACATGCGAAGCCGACGCCGCACATGCAACATAGCTGGCCGCCGTCACCCCGCCACATAGCCAAAGGTTCACGGCCACGGCCTGACTGCGCGCCCACGCAAGCACTCGCGCCAGATGCACGAGATATTCGCTCAATGGGCGCGATTCGTCCACGTTGGCAGCAGGGGGCCCCTCGTCCAGCACCATCAGAACGGGTCGTTCGGGGCGCTGGCGCACCGAGGTCAACACGGATTCGGCGACGACCACGACCGCCTCGCGCGTCAGTGGTACGCCTGCAAGTCCGGTCACGGAAAGCTCGTCCGCGTCGCGCGAGCGCACGCCGCGCAAATAGCCAGGGCCGATCAAGCCCTCGAAACCGTCGTCGAACTGGGTTGCGAAGTCGAGGGGTGGCGCAAAAGGACGTAGCGCACTCGGCATGTCGATACCCGAAGCCTGCAGCCGGGCCACGAGACTACGCTGGCTGTCCCGAACCGAGGCGAGTGTTTGCGCGTGCGACGCTCGCAGCTCGGCAAGAAAATCCCTCACCGATCCGACGCGCTCTTCGGGCGTCGCAACCGTCCCATCAACGACGGAGCAAGCGCCGGAGAGCGTTTCCGCGGTACTGCGCCGAAGGGCCACCCAGCGCTGCAGACGCACGTCAATCGCCATAGACTGGGATCGGACCGACGCGCCTCGCTCAGGCAGCAGCCGCAGCCCCGGCGGCGAAGAGATCGGGGAACTGCCCGCGCAGCACGGGCAGCAGGTCGTACGCGGCACGGCTCTTGGGCACGAAGGCCTCGGCGCCCGCCGCAGACGCGTGCGCACGCATGAGTTCGCCATCGTGCATCGAGACGACGATGATCACCGGCGGGCCGACCAGATCCTTGATGCGCTTGATCGCCGCGATACCGCCGATACCCGGCATCTCGAGATCCATGAGCACGGCATCGGGACGATCCGCTGCGACGCGGGCCAAGGCTACGAGCCCGGACTCCACGCGATCGATCACTTCGATGCGAGGATCTTCCGACAGCAGGCCCGCAAGACATTCGGAGACCACCGGGTTGTCATCGACCACCATGACGCGCACGCGCTGAGCTTCCATGCCACCCTCTCCAAAAGAGCATAGGTTCTTTTAGCACACGCGCACGGGAGATAAAAACGAGAACTGAGCGCAATCAACCGCGCTTCAATGCAGCATGCAGCACGCGAGCAACATGCATTGCGCGCCGACCGGTGCCGTCGTGAACCTGATGGCGGCAACTCGTACCGTCGGCGATGATGAGCGTCTCGCGGTCCGAAGCGCGGATCCGCGGCAGCAGACTCTCCTCGGCCATTTGCATGGAGACGTCGTAGTGCTCGGCTTCATAGCCGAACGAGCCCGCCATGCCGCAGCAGCTCGAAGCGATCGTCTCGACGGCAAGATCCGGGATCAGACCCAGTACCCGCTCGACACTGCCCATCACGCCGAACGCTTTCTGGTGGCAATGCCCATGCAGCAGCGCCTTCGATTGCGGCAGGGGCTGCAGTTCGAGCTTCAAGCGCCCGGCCTGCTGCTGCGCATCGAGAAATTCCTCGAACAGGTAGGCATCGAGGGAGACCGGACCGACTTCGTTCGTCGGCAACACCGAAATCAGCTCGTCGCGCAGGCTGAGCAGGCACGACGGCTCCATTCCGAGGATCGGAATGCCCCGTTCGACATACGGACGCATGGCTGCCAGGAGGCGTCGCATTTCCACGCGCGCTTCGTCGATGAGTCCGGCCGCGAGGAAGGTGCGGCCGCAGCACAGCGGACGCGATTCATCGAGCGGACGCAGGGCATGCACTCGGTAACCCGCCGCCTGCAGCACGCGTAGCGCGTCGCGCGTCGTTTCGGGCTCGAAGTAACGATTGAACGTATCAACGAACAGGACGACTTCGCGATGGGCCGCATCGGCGCCCGGCTTTTCTCGGCCCGTGCTCAGCAACTCGGCCAATACGGGTTCGCGCGTCCACTCCCGATCGGTGTACCAATCACGCCGCCAGCGCGGCAGGCTGCGCCGCGCCGCAAGCCCCATCCACCGCTCCGTGAGCGCCGGCAGCCCCGGTAGGCTATCGCGCAGATTCGCCAGCGGTGCAAACGCCGAGACCGTCGGTGCGTAACGCGGGAGATAGGCGATCATTCGCTCACGCAAGGTGAGCGCGTGCTCACGGCGCCAATGCGACGCAGCCTCGATCTTCATCCGGGCCATATCGATACCCGTGGGGCACTCGCGCTTGCATCCCTTGCACGACACGCACAGGTCGAGGGCATCGCGGACCTCCTGCGAAGCCAGCCCGGCGCTGCCGATCTGACCCGAAAGCGCAAGCCGCAACGTATTCGCGCGGCCCCGCGTCAAATGCTGTTCGTCGCGGGTGACCCGGTAAGAGGGACACATCGTCCCCGCATCGAACTTGCGGCAGTGGCCGTTGTTGTTGCACATCTCCACGGCCTTGTCGTACCCGCCCCAGGACGACCAATCGAGTTCGGTGCGAATGGGAAACGTCTTGTAGTCGGGCTTGTAGCGGAAGAGCGTGCGATCGTCCTGCCTGGACGGCGCAACGATCTTGCCTGGATTCATGAGCCCCTTCGGATCGAGCCGCCGCTTGATCTCGCCCAGCACAGGCGTGAGCCGAGGTCCGAAGAACGGTGCGATCCATTCGGAGCGGACCAGTCCGTCACCATGCTCGCCGGAGTACGCCCCCTTGTATTCCTTCACCAGCGCGCAGGCTTCCTCGGCGATTGCCCGCATCTTCTGCGCGCCGTCGCGTCTCATGTCGAGAATGGGTCGAACGTGCAGCGTGCCCACGGAAGCATGGGCATACCAGGTACCCCGCGTTCCGTGCTTGTGAAAGACCTCGGTCAGCCGGCGGGTGTACTCGGCGAGATGCTCCAGCGGCACCGCGCAGTCTTCGATGAACGAGACCGGTTTGCCGTCGCCCTTCATCGACATCATGATGTTGAGCCCGGCCTTGCGCACCTCCCACAGTTCCTTCTGCAGCTTGTCGTCGGTGAGCTTGACCACGCTGTTCGGATGACCGAGGTCGCCCATCAACTCGGATAACTGGTCGAGCCGACGGGTCTGCGCGGACTTCTCTTCGCCCGCGAACTCGACGAGAAGAATCGCATCGGGCTCGCCGACGATGCATCGGTCCACGACAGGACGAAAGGCAAGGTTTTCGCGCGCCAGATCGATCATCGTTCGGTCCACGAGCTCGACGGCGATCGGCCCGAGCTTCACGATATGCTGCGCGGCCGCCATCGCATCGTAGAAACGGGCGAAATGGCAAACGCCCAGTACGCGGTTGTTCGGTAGCGGCGAAAGCTTGATGTGGATACGCTCGAACCAGGCGAGCGTGCCCTCGCTGCCCACCAGCAGGTGGGCAGCATTTGCGTGCGGCGGCCCGAGATGGTCGAGGTTGTAACCGGCCACTTTGCGCAGCACTTTCGGGAAGCGCGCTTCGATTTCTTCCCTTTCGCGTTCGTAGATGCCGCGTAGAAAACGGACGATGTCGCGATAGCCTTCGGACCAGGTCGGCTCGGTCGGATTCTCGGCGATGGGCCCGAAGCAGTAGCGCTCTCCTGTACCGAGCATCGCCTCCACCGCGAGCACGTTGTGCACCATGTTGCCGTAGGCGATCGAGCGGGACCCGCAGGAGTTGTTGCCGGTCATCCCGCCGATCGTCGCCTGTGCACTGGTGGAGACATCGACCGGAAACCACAGCCCGTGGGGCCGCAGCATCGCGTTCAGGTGATCCAGCACGATGCCGGGTTGCACCACCGCGCTGCGCTGTTCGACGTCCAGGCTCACGACCTCCCGCAGGTGTTTGGTCGCGTCGATGACGAGCGCAGCGCCCACGGTCTGACCGCATTGCGACGTGCCCGCGCCGCGAGGCAGTACAGGAACTCCGTTTCGATAGGCAATGTCGACTGCCGTACGCGCCGCTTCCTCGCTGCGCGGAACGACGACACCCAATGGATCGATCTGATAGATCGACGCATCGGTCGCGTAGCGGCCACGGGAAGCAGCATCGAACAGGAGCTCGCCGTCGACCTCCCGGGCAAGCTCCGCGGCAAAGTCCGAATGCTGCAATGAGGTGCTCATAGAGAAGTCCTGCAGGCGAACTGCCTGGGATGCAGCCGCCCGGTCATCCTTGACAGGTAGGGACATCCATTCTACTTTCGACCGGATTCATCAAGCCATCCCTGCCCCATTTCGACTGCCATCCAGGCATCATCCTGCTTGCGGGCATGCCCATCCATCGAGGACTCTCATGTCTTACCACGCTGGCCGCCACTTCCTCCAGATCCCGGGTCCGACCAACGTGCCCGATCGCGTCCTGCGCGCGATCGATCGCGCCACCATCGATCACCGCGGGCCCGAATTCGGCGCACTCGGACGCGAAGTCCTCGCCGGCATGCAGGCCGTGTTCCAGACCCGCTCTCCGGTCATCATCTTTCCGGGCTCGGGAACAGGCGCCTGGGAGGCTGCGCTGGTCAACACACTCGATCCCGGCGCCAGGATCCTGATGGCCGAAACCGGACAGTTCGCCACCCTATGGAAGAACATGGCGCAGCGGCTCGGCCTCGAACCCGAGTTCATCCCGGGAGACTGGCGCCACGGCGCCGATGCCGAAGCGATTCGCGAACGCCTGCAGGCAGACACCACGCATGCGATCAAGGCGGTCTGTGTCGTTCACAACGAAACGTCGACCGCAGTCACCACGCGCATTCCGCCGGTGCGTGCCGCCATCGATGCGGCGAAGCACCCCGCATTGCTCATGGTGGATACCATTTCGTCGCTCGGGTCGATCGACTATCGGCACGACGAATGGGGGGTGGACGTCACCATCGGCGGATCGCAGAAAGGCCTCATGCTGCCGCCGGGCCTGTCGTTCAATGCCTTGAGCGATCGCGCCCTCGCCGCAGCCAAAGCGTCCGCAATGCCGAAGTCGTACTGGTCCTGGGAAGAGATGCTCGCGCCGAACAAGAGCGGCTACTTCCCCTACACGCCGGCGACCAATCTCCTCTACGGCCTGCGCGAAGCCCTCAAGATGCTGCTCGAGGAAGAAGGACTGCAGAACGTATTCCATCGCCATACCCGGCACGCCGAAGCGGCGCGTGCCGCCGTCAAGGCCTGGGGGCTCGAGCTGCAGGCGCGCAATCCTGCGGAGTACTCGAACGCACTTACCGCCGTACGCATGCCAGCCGGCCACAGCGAAATCGGCTTTCGCAAGCTTGCGCTGGAGCGATTCGACATCTCGCTCGGCAGCGGCCTCGGTCAACTGACCGACAAGGTGTTTCGCATCGGCCACCTCGGCGACTTCAACGACCTCTCGCTGGTCGGCACGCTCGCCGGCGTGGAGATGAGCCTGGAGCTTGCCGGGGTGCCGTTCGCCAAAGGCGGCGTCGCGGCGGCGATGAGCCAACTCGTCCGTGCCTCGACGAGTGCGGCCGATCCCGTTCGCAGTGCGGCCTGATCCATCGCGGCGCAACGCCGGCACGCGAGTTAGGCACCACTAGAATTCCGCTGGCTTGCCTCCTGGCAAGGCCGCTTCACCCACGTTTGTTTCCATGTCATCGAAGAAGGATCGACCATGTATCGCGCATCCCCATCGCCGTTCGCCACCCTGACGCTCGCCACCGCCGCCACGGCACTGATCGGCTTGAGCCTGCCGAGCGCGGCGCAATCGAACTTTCCGACGCGCCCGGTTCGGCTCATCAACCCGTACACGCCGGGCGGTTCCGTCGATCTGGTCGGGCGTTCGCTCGCCGCCGGATTGACCGAGATCTGGGGCCAGCAGGTCCTCGTCGACAACCGCCCCGGCGCCGGCACGATGATCGGCACCGAGGCTGTGGTCCGCGCGGAGCCCGACGGGTACACGATGCTGGTGACCAGTTCGACCATTTCGATCCTGACCAGCATGTACAAGAACATCCGCTTCGATCCGATGCGCGATCTCGCGCCCGTGGCACTCTCGGCAGTCAGCCCGATGATCCTCGTCGCGCATCCCAGCCTGCCGACAAAGACCGCGAAGGAACTCGTTTCGCTGGCGAAGTCCCAGCCCGGCAAGATCGCTGGCGCGTCATCGGGCGTGGGCACCACGACGCACCTGACGCTCGAGATGTTCAAGGCAGCGGCGAAGATCGACATTCTGCACGTGCCCTACAAGGGCGGCGGCCCCGCCATCGCCGATCTGATCGGCGGGCAAACGCAGGTCCACTTCAACACGCCGGGCACGCTGCTCCCGCACGTGAAGGCCGGGAAGCTGCGCGCGCTGGGCATCACGAGTCTGAAGCGGGCGGACTTCGCCCCCGAACTTCCGCCCATCGCCGAGACCGGCGTACCGGGCTTCGAATCGACGGTGTGGTACGGCGTCTACGGTCCGAAGGCGCTGCCTGCAGCCCTGATGCAGCGCTGGAGCGATACCATCAACCAGTATCTGAAAACGCCGGCAGCTCAGGAGCATCTCAAGCGCAGTCACATGATGGGCAATCCGAACACGCCTGCGCAGTTTGCCGAGTTTCACAAACGCGAGACCGAACGCTGGGCCGCCGTCGTGAAATCAGCCGGCATCACGCCGCAATAGCACTCGACCGTACATCGGTCGAAGCCGCCCGGCAGTCCGGCGCACGCGCGATTGGCTCCAGGCTGCACTTGCGGCGCTCGGCACCCCTGTGCTCGAATCGTCGCAAGCCCCCCTGGACCGGCGCAAAGGATTGCCGCCATCGAACCCAAGCCACCCTTCGATTCGCGCATACCGCCTGCGACGACGACTCGAACCCGCTCGCAGCGAGCGGTCCGGCGTGCCGCACGACATTCCGCGATCGCAACCCTCGGACAAGATGCACTCTCCGGGACGACACCCGCCGTCCTCATGGAACGGGCGGTACACCTGCTGGCCGACGTGTTCAAGGTCGATGCGGTCGTGATCCTGCAGCTCTCGGCAGACGAACGGGTCCTTCGCCCGCGCGCCATCTTCGGCCTTGACGCGCGGCAACTCGCGGATCGAACCTTGGAAATCGAAGGCGATTCACTCGCCAGTTTCGTCGTGCATCAACATCATCCGGTGATCATTGCCGATCTCGCCGCGGAAACGCGCTTTCGCCCCTCGGACATCCTGCTCGCTCGCGGCGTGGTTTCCGGCATCAGCGTCGTAATACGCGGGCGAACCCGTCCCTACGGCGTGCTGTCGATGTTTCACACCCGAAAACGTCGCTTCGAGTCCGAGGAAGCAAGCACGCTCGCCTCCGCAGCAAACGTGATCGGCATGGCGATCGAACGCGCCGACACCGAAGAGCAGCTGCGCAGTATTCGCGAAGAGCTGCTGCGCTTGAACAACGATCTCGAACATCGCGTCGCTGCGCGCACCACCGAACTCGAGGCGGCCTACCGGGAAGCTGAAGCGCTCTCCTATTCGATTGCGCATGACCTGCGCGCGCCGCTGCGAGCCATCAGCGGCTACGCGAAGATCCTCGAGGAAGAACTCGCGCCTATCCTGCCGCCGCAAGCTCAGAATTACCTCGATCGCATGAGCAGCAATGCCGTACGCCTCGGAACGCTGATCGACGCATTGCTGGCGCTGCAGCGCTTGTCACGGCAACCGCTCGCACGCAGCAGGATTCCCCTGAGCGAAGCAGTCGAGGACGCACTCGCCTGGCTGCGCAGCGAGCAGCCGGGGCGCGACATAGAGATCGTGGTGGACGAACTGGGCGTAGCCGAGGTCGATCCTGCGCTGATGCGTCTTGCCTTCGCAAATCTGCTCTCGAACGCCCTCAAGTTCACGCGCGGCCGCAGTCCGGCCCGCGTCACCGTCGGCAAGATCGACCGCGACGGCGAGCGCATCTACTTCGTGGAGGACAACGGCGCCGGTTTCGACATGCGCTTCGCCGACAAACTCTTCGGCGTATTTCAGCGGCTGCATCCCGAATCGGAGTACGAAGGCAGCGGCATCGGCCTGGCGAGCGTGTACCGCATCGTCACGCGCCACGGCGGACGCATCTGGGCCGCCGCCGAAGTCGATCGCGGGGCGACGTTTTTCTTCACGCTCGGCGCCGTCGAATAGCGCTGGAAGCACGCGACCATCGCCCATCCGGGAGACCGGTGGGTGCCCGAAAATCGAATCTCCGTTCGCGGGCGATCGACCTCTGCACGCCAGTGGCATACTGTCACCGTTCGCGCCCATTCCAATGCGCCCAATGTACTGCTGGTCTGCTCGACGAGTCGCTGCGCCCAGCGCGATCATGCCGTGCAAAGACGGCCTCGTTTTCAGGCTCGCTGAAGCAGTCCCTCGTATGCGTGGGCGAGGCTTTGCAGTGATTCCCCGCACCGCGTTCGAGTCGATGACCCGTGCATGATCGCGAGCATCTGCGGCTCCAGCGATGCGAGTCGGCGCAGGGTCTTCGGCGTTTCGGACGACAGGGCTGTAGCGTGAAAGATCGCTTCAGCCGCCATCGCCGGGCCCACGATGTCTGCATCGGTCAGGGGCGGACCATCGCCCGCATGCGTGAAGAGATCACCGCAGAAGAGCGTCTTCGTCGCCTCCTCGAAGAGGACGCGCGCTTCCCAGTTGTGCGGAACGTGGGGCGTATCGATGTGGCGAACGCGCCTGCCCCCGAGGTCGATGAGTTCGCCGTCGGCGAGTCTGCGCGGCGGTCGGTCGCACAGATCATCGAGCGAGACTATGCAACCGATCGCGCCGTGGGCCACCTGGGCGCGGGGTGCCGCTGCGAGAAACTCGTTCATTGCGCCGCACTCGTCAGATTCGACATGCCCAAAGGTGATCCACCTGAGCCGTTCCAGAGGAACGATGCGGGCGATCGCCTGGGAGACGAGCGGAAACATTCGCCGCGGTCCCGTATGGAACAGAAGCGGTTCGTCGGCGTCCACGAGAAACTGGTTGAACGTAAAACCGCCCGGGGCCGCGTCCGCAACGCACGTCGAAATGCGGTAGATGCGATCGGCGATCTCGCAACTTCTGGTCTGCATCTGAGCGCGCTCCTGCCAACGGTATGCGGCCATTATGCCCGCTAGACCGATGCGCCCGGGGTGCGCCCTGCCTCCTGTGCAGGTTCGTTGCGTCGCAGGTGATGGTCAGGGTTCGTCGTCTTCGCCGGCCGAACCGGCCGCAGCACGCGTCAATCGGTCCAGGATCGCGGACCACTCGGCTCGCTCGGGTGGACGCTCGACGATGATCATGTCGGCACGCGCGGCATCCAGATCGCGCAGGTTCGCATAGAGCGCATGCGCATACGCTTCGGCCGCGGTCGATGCCACCCGCCAGGTGAGCCCCGACACCAGCGGCTGCAGCGCACTGAACGACAACACTGCGAGGCGCTTGCCCTGCCGCGCCAGGCTATGCACGAGTTCGAGTGCCACGTCGGGCTCGACCAACATGAGCGGCGTACCCGGCGCATAGTGCGCTTTCAACGTACCGGGGGCCCTGGGCGCGGTATCGCCGGGCCGGGCGATCGCTTCATTCAATACCGCTCGCAGCGCTTCGATCGACACGCCACCCGGACGCAGCAGCACCGGCTGCGCGCCACGGATATCGACGATCGTGGACTCGATCCCGACATCGCAGTCACCGCCTTCGAGGATGAAGGGCACTTTATCCCCGAACTCGCTGCGTACGTGGTCCGTCGTCGTGGCGCTGACGTGCCCAAAGCGATTCGCAGACGGGCCGGCAATGCCGCCGCCGAACGCCTGCAGCAACGCCTGCGCCACCGGATGCACCGGCACCCGGATGGCGACGCTGTCCTGTCCTCCCGTCACGATGTCCGGAACAAGGGCCGAGCGGCGAAAGATCATGGTAAGCGGTCCTGGCCAGAACCGGGCGGCAAGGGTGGCTGCTCGCTCGGGTACGTCGAGCACCCAGGCCGACAACTGCGCCGCGCCCGCAAGATGCACGATGACCGGATGCGTGCTGGGACGCCCCTTCAGCGTATAGATCCTGGCGACGGCCGCGGGGTTCGAAGCATCGGCACCCAGGCCGTACACCGTCTCGGTGGGAAAGGCGACGACCTCTCCAGCCCGGAGCAAAGCCGCGGCGCGCGCGATGTCGTCGTTCGAAACCATGCGGTGCCCACGCCCTCAGGCGGTCAACAGCCGAAACGCCTCGGTATACTTCTCCGAAGTACGCGCAAGAATCTCGGGGGGCAGTGCCGGCGCGGGCGCCTTCTTGTTCCATGGCTGAGTCTCCAGCCAATCGCGCACGAACTGCTTGTCGAAGGACGGCGGATTCATGCCGATGCGATACTCCGATGCCGGCCAGAAGCGCGAGGAGTCGGGGGTGAGCGCCTCGTCGATGAGATGCAGCTTGCCTTCGGCGTCGACGCCGAACTCGAACTTCGTGTCGGCGATGATGATGCCGCGCGTGGCCGCATAGGCGGCGGCTTCGCTGTAGAGTTGAATCGCATACCGGCGCGCTTCGGCGGCGTACGCCGCACCGACGATACGTTCGGCCTCGGCGAAGTCGATGTTCTCGTCGTGCGAGCCGGCGGGCGCCTTGGTCGCAGGAGTGAATATCGGCTCGGGCAGCTGCTGGGCTTCCTGCATGCCGGCCGGCAGGGCAATGCCGCAGACCTTGCCCGTCGTTCGGTAGTCCTTCCAGCCCGAGCCCGCGAGATAGCCGCGCACGACCGCTTCGATCATGAGGGGCCTGAACTTGTGCACGACCATGGCCCGACCTGCGATCTGCGCTCGCTCCTCGGGGGCGACCACTGACAACGGATCGATACCGGTCAGGTGATTGGATACGACATGCTTCAGGCGCTCGAACCAGAAGAAGGACATGGCCGTGAGCACTTCGCCCTTGCCGGGAATCGGCGTCGGCAGGATCACGTCGAACGCCGAGAGCCGATCGGTCTGGACAACGAGGAGCTTGTCTTCTCCGACCGCATAGAGGTCGCGCACCTTGCCGCGATGCAGGAAGGGCAGACTCTTCAGATTCGTTTCGAGCAGCGGCGTGGTGGTATGCGCCATGGTGGCCTTCCTGGTGTCCAAAGTCAGAGATTCGTCGAAGTACAGCTCATCGCAGACACTGAGCGAGCTATCCGCCGGCCGCCCGCGGCAGAGATGAGCGCAACGCGAGTGCGTCGCGCAGGGTGGCATCCACGGTGGTACCGAGCACCGTGAAATGACCCATCTTGCGTCCCTGTCTCGCATCGCGCTTGCCGTACAGGTGCAGCTTCGCCCCCGGATGTTCGAGGAGCTTTTCCCACTGCGGCTCACCGCCCGCCCAGGATTCCCCGAGGAGATTCACCATGACCGACGGCCCATGGATTGCGGTCGATCCCAACGGCAAGCGGGCCATGATGCGCGCCTGCTGCTCGAACTGCGACGTGATGCAGGCATCGATCGTGTAGTGGCCGCTATTGTGTGGACGCGGTGCGATCTCGTTGGCGAGCAGGGTACCACCCACGACGAAGAACTCCACGCACATCACACCCACGTAGCCCAGCTGCTCGGCGACCGCGCGGGTAGCCTCCTGCGCCTGCATCGCGAGGGAAGGGGCGATCCGGCCGGGGACGATCGACACATCGAGGATGCCGTTCGCGTGCATGTTTTCAGCGACGGGATAAGCGACGCACGCACTGGTATCCGAACGCGCAACGACGACCGACACCTCGCAGTCGAAAGCAAGCATGCGCTCCAGGACGCACGGTTCGCCACCCATCGCAACAAAGGCCGAGCGCGCCTGTTCGATATCGGCAACCCGCGCCTGCCCCTTGCCGTCGTAGCCGAACCGGCTTCGCTTCAGGACGCCGGGCAGCAACGATGTGTCGACATCGGAGAAATCCTGCTCGCTTCGAATCACGGCGTAAGGTCCGACGCCGACCACACCCGCCAGGAAGGCCTTTTCGCGGATCCGATCCTGCGCCACCGCAACACTGTCGGCACCCGGGGTCACGAAGCAATCGCGGGCAAGACGGCGCAAGGCATCGGCCGGCACATTTTCGAATTCGGTCGTCACCGCCGCGCACTGGGCCGCCAGCCGACTCAATGCTGCGTCATCGAGATAGTCGGCCCGGATGCAGGCATCCGCGACATCGCCCGCCGGACTGTGGTCTCCGGGATCCACCACCAACACGCGATAACCCATGCTCTGGGCAGCCATGCTGAACATTCGTCCGAGCTGCCCGCCGCCGAGCAGCCCCAGCCATGCCCCGGGCGCGATCATTGGAGCGGCGGAAGTTCGGCGTCGAGCACGGTGCGCGTCTGCTTGCGCCGAAAAGCCTCGAGCTTCGCGGCAAGTTTGCGGTCGGAGCGCGCAAGCATCGCCACCGCGTAGAGTCCGGCATTCACGGCACCGGACTCTCCGATGGCGAACGTTGCGACCGGCACGCCGCGCGGCATTTGCACGATGGAAAGCAGCGAATCGAGGCCCTGCAAGTGTTTGGACGGCACCGGCACGCCGAGCACGGGAACGATCGTCTTGGCGGCCAGCATGCCCGGCAGGTGCGCGGCACCGCCCGCGCCGGCGATGATGCAGTGGAGCCCGCGACGTCCCGCGGTCTCGGCGTACTCGAACAATAAATCGGGCGTGCGATGCGCAGAAACCACGCGCGTCTCGAACGCAACACCGAATGCGTCGAGCTGACGGGCCGCATGCTGCATGACATCCCAGTCGCTCGTGCTGCCCATCACGATGCCCACCGACGTGCGCGCCATGCTGCGAATTCCCTGCGTCGTCAAAACTCGATTCTAATCGAACGGGCACAGCCCGAAAATTCGATCGCCCTAAGATGCCGCCGCCTCGGTGCAATGCGCATTGCCGAGAGTGCGTGTTACGATCCACGCGGGTCGGCGCCGATGCGAAGTCCGCAGCGGCGTGCGTACCGGAATGACCCCGACGCCCCACATCTCTCCCGCTCGATTGTTCGTAGCTCACACACAAGGAGGAACACCATGGCCGACCCCGGCATGCACAAAGGCGACGAGTTCGCCGGCAAAGTTGCACTCGTTACCGGCGCCGCCCGCAACATCGGACGCGCGGTGGCACTGTCGCTCGCTTCAGGTGGCGCCAAGGTCGCTGTCTGCACTCGCGCCGACATGGACCAGGCCCGCTCGGTGGTCGAGGAAGTCAAGACGCTCGGCAGCGACGCCGCCGCGTTCAGTGCCGATCTCGCCGATCCGGTCGCGACCCGCAAAATGGTCGAAGACGCCATCGCCCGCTTCGGCCGCCTGGACATCCTCGTGCTCAACGCAGCGATCCGCGAGCACGACAGTTTCGAGAACCTCACCTATGATGATTGGCGGCGTGTGCTCGCCACAGATCTCGACAGCGTCTTCGTCGCGACGTCCGCCGCACTGCCGGCGCTGAAGAAGGCCGGGGACGGCGTGATCGTGACCTTTGCCGGCGTCACCGCACTGCTCGGGGCGAAGGGCCGCCCGCACGTCGCAGCAGCCAAACATGGCATCGTCGGATTGACCAAGGCCCTCGCCCAGGATCTCTCCGACTACGGCATCCGCGTGAACTGCGTCTCGCCGGGGCAGATCGATACATCGCGCAAGGCCGGCACCGAACGTCCCTCGCGCGTGACCGACATCCCGCTCGGCCGCAAGGGCACGTCTTTCGAAGTCGCAGCCATGGTACGACAACTCTGCGGGCCGGCCGGCGGTTACATGACCGGGCAGACGATCCACATCAACGGCGGCCTGTCGAACTCAGGCGTTTGACGCCGCAGGCGCTGCGCCGCAGGCAGTCGAGGGCGTCCTTCGGGGCGCCCTTTTCATTCCATCGAGGGCCGACGATCGGAAAGCCGATCGGTTCGCCCATGCTAAGATTCGACGCAACCCACGTCGTCCATTCCCGAACTTCCATGACCGATTCCAAGTTCGCGCGCGCCCTGCTCGCGCCACAGTCTGTCGCGCTCGTCGGCGCCTCCGCAGACATCAAGAAGAACACCGCGCGCCCACAACGATACCTGCGCGAGCACGGCTACACCGGCGCGATCGTGCCGATCAACAATACTGCCGCCGAATGCCTGGGCGAGAAGGCCTATCCCTCGCTCGACGACGCACCTGACGGCATCGAACACGCGCTGATCATGGTGCCCGGCAAGTACGTGCTCGGTGTCATCGAGCAATGCGTACGCAAGAAGATCCCGATGGCCTCGATCTACAGCGACGGCTTTGCAGAAACCGGCGACGAGGGCCGCAAACTGCAGGAGCAACTCGTCGCGGTTGCCCGTGCAGGCGGCATGCGCCTCACGGGGCCCAACTGCATGGGCGTGATCAACACCCATATGCCGTGTGCGCTGTCCATCAATGCCGTGCTCGACATCGACCAGCTCATCAAGGGCCGCGTCGGGCTCGTCTCGCAAAGCGGCAGCGTCATGGGCGCGCTGCTCTCGCGCGGGCAGGCGCGTGGCGTCGGCTTCTCGAAGCTCGTCTCGGTCGGCAACGAATGCGATCTGTCCGTAGGCGAAATCGTGGACATCCTGGTCGACGATGCCGATACCGACGTGATCCTCATGTTCCTCGAAACGATACGAAAGCCCGAACTGCTGGCACAGGCCGCGCTGCGTGCGCATCAGGCCGGCAAGCCGATCGTCGTCTACAAGCTCGGCCGCTCCGAAGTCGCACGCGAACTCGCTGCATCGCATACGGGGGCCATGACCGGCTCGGACGACAGCGCCAACGCCTTCTTTCGTCGCTACGGCATCATGCGCGTCGATACGCTCGAAGCGATGATCGAAGCGCCGCAGTTTCTCCTGCGCGCGAAGCCGCCTAAGGGCCGCCGCATCGCCGTGCTCACGACGACCGGGGGCGGTGCAGCGACGGTCGTGGACAACATGGGGCGGCTGGGACTCGACGTCGTCCCGCCGACGGACCAGGTCATCGAGAATCTTGCTGCGAAGAACATCCACATCCACAAGGCAGCGCTCACCGACCTCACGATGGCCGGCACGCGCAAGGAGATCTATAGCGCCGTGCTCGACGAACTGCTGCGCTCGGATCACTGCGATGCCATCCTGGCCGTCGTCGGCTCGTCGAGCCAATTCCATCCGCAGCACGCGGTGGAGCCCATCGTCGAGGCGATGCCCACGCGCAAGCCGCTCGTGACGTTCCTCGTTCCCGATGCCGTGCGCTCGCTGGAACTGCTGCATGAAGCCGGCGTCGCAGCCTTCCGAACACCGGAGTCCTGTGCCGATGCACTGGCTGCCTATTTCAACTGGCAGATCCCCGCCGCATTACCCAAAAGCGACGAGCGCACGGCCGCAGCTTCTGCCCTGCTCGGCGCAGCTACGGGGAAGCAGCTGAACGAGCATGCAGCCTGCAACGTATTTTCAGCCCTCGGCGTGCCGATTGCCCGTACACAGATCATCTCCACGGCAGACGAGAAGATCGACCTTCACTTTCCAGTCGTGGCCAAGATCCTCTCGCCCGACGTCCTGCACAAGACCGAAGCCGGCGGCGTCGAGTTGAACATCGTGGATGCAGCCGCGCTACGCACCGCTGCGAACCGCATCCTGGAGCGCGTTGCCAGCGCTCGTCCCGGTGCTCGCATCGAGGGCATCCTGGTGCAGGAGATGAAGCGCGGTCGTGGCGAAGTGATCCTCGGCTACAAGCGTGATCCCCAGGTCGGTCCGGTCGTGGTTCTGGGCGTGGGTGGGACGCTTGCCGAGATCTATCGCGACTTTTGCGTGCGCATCGCCCCCGTCTCGGTGGAAGAAGCGCACGCAATGATCGAACAGGTGAAGGGCCTCGCATTGCTGCGCGGCTACCGCGGCCAACCCAAGGGCGACCTGGATGCGCTGGCACACACGGTGGCTGCCTTCTCGAACCTCGCGGTACTTTCCGAGCACGACATCGCCGAAGCGGAGATCAACCCGCTCATCGTCGCGGGCGTAGGGGAAGGCGTCGTCGCGGTGGACGGGCTGATCGTATTCTCATAACGATGCCGGGCAAACTGCATCCGGCGCACGGAGGAACCATGGTTGCATCGCGTACGTATTTCTGCGTGGGTACGGCGTTCGCCTGCGCGGCTACTTTGAACTCCATCGCGCAGGCGGCCGAAGGCAGCTTTCCGCAACGGCCCATTCGCTTCATCGTCGCGCAGGCGCCCGGCGGCAACGCGGATATCGTCGGTCGCGCCTACGCGCTGCGCATGGGCGAAGGCTTCGGTCAGCAGATGGTGATCGACAACCGCCCCGGCGCCTCCGGCATCATCGCCACCGAGATGACGGTGCGGGCCGCCCCCGACGGCTACACGATACTGCTCGTGCCGAGTTCCTTCGGCGTCAATCCGGCCGTGCGCAAGCTTCCCTACGATCAGCTGCGCGATCTCACGCTCGTCACGCAGCTCGCCTCTGCGCCGAATCTTCTCGTCGTCAATCCGAACGTGCCGGTCAAGACCATCGCCGATCTCGCGGCGCTCGCAAAGGCGAAGCCGGGCCAATTGCGGTTCGGCTCCTCGGGCAACCTCGGATCCCCCCATCTTGCCGGCGAACTCTTCAAGAGCGTCGCCAACGTGAACATGGTGCATATACCGTACAAGGCTGCGTCCGCCGCATTGATCGACATCGTGGCCGGCAACATCGAGCTGAGCTTTGCGAGCATGCCCTCCGCGCTGGGGCTCGTGAAAGCCGGCAAGCTGCGTCCGGTGGCCGTGACCAGTCTCAAGCGCTCGGTGGCAGTACCGGAACTGCCCACCGTTGCCGAGTCGGGCTACCCTGGGTTCGAAACCGCCGCATGGCAGGGCTTGGTCGCGCCGCCGAAGCTTCCCGACCCGATCCTGCGGCGAATTCACGCGGAAGTCGCAAAGGCTGCACGCAGCCCGGAACTGAGAAAGACGCTGCTCGCCGACGGCTCGGAGCCGATCGGCAACACCCCGGAAGAGTTCCGCGCGTGGGCCACCGCCGAGATCGCCAAGTGGACGAAAGTCGTCAAGGCCATCGGCGTGAAAGTGGACTAGACGTTCTTCACACACCCGCATACGAACCCACCCTCGACCCACTGGAGAAACCCGATGAGCGAACGCATGACGACCCGTTTGAAGCACCTACTTGCCGGTGATCGCTGTATCGTGGCCCCAGGCGTTGCGGATGCTTTCGCGGCGCGCATGGTCGCCATGGAGGGTTTCGAAGCCTGCTACATGACCGGGTTCGGCACGAGCCTGACCCGGCTCGGCATGCCGGACATCGGGCTCCTCACCATGAACGAGATGGTCGACAACGCACAACGAATCGCCGATGCCTGTGGCATGCCGCTGGTGGCCGATGCAGATACGGGCTATGGCAACCCGATGAACACGCGTCGCACGATTCGGGAGTACGAAAGAGCGGGCGTCGCCGGCGTGCATATCGAGGATCAGGCGTGGCCGAAGCGCTGCGGCCACCTCGCCGGCAAGCGCGTGATTCCGACAGCCGAGATGGTGTCGAAGTTGAAGGCTGCCGTCGACTCCCGACGCGATCCCGACTTCCTCGTCATGGCCCGTACGGACGCCATCGCAGTCGAAGGTTTCGAGGCCGCGCTGGATCGGGCGGACCACTATCGCGAAGCCGGTGCCGACGTGCTCTTCGTCGAAGCGCCGACCTCGATGGCGCAGCTGGAAGCGATCCACAAGCGGTTCAGGGGCGTCCCGTTGCTTTACAACATGGCGGCAAGCGGAAAGACACCGGACCTCGACAACGAAACGATGGCGAAGCTCGGCTTTCGTCTTTCGATCTTCCCCAACTGGCTGCTGCTCGCGGCGATTCCGGCCATGCGTCGGATGCTGCACGAACTGAAGACGAAGGGCAGCGTCGCGGACATTCGCAAGGACGTCGCGACGTTCAAGGAATTCACCGATATCGCGGGGCTGCCGGAAGTGCAGGAACTCGAGAATCGCTACGGCCTCCCGGAAGATCAGCGCGCCGGGCTCTGATCGTCGACCGCATCGCTCGCGGATCCGAACCTGCATCGGTCCCTAGCGCGAAGGGCACCGTCCGGCCGCAACGCAACATTGCCTCGGCCACCGCACGACCCTCGGCATCGATGATTGCGCCCCGATGCCTCGTGCAACACGGCTCGCGGCTGGTTTACATGCCCGCCTGCCCCGAACTCGCAACCCGGTGAATTCATTGCACGCTTCAGGTTGGCATACGCGTTGCTGGATACGGGATCCGTATCCTCGAACGACAGGAGCCGTCATGAAAGCCCGCGATGCGTTCTACTTTGCTGCACTTGCAGCATTGCTCATCACGACCATGCTGCCGGGCATTCAATGACAGATCGGTTCGGGGATCGCGAGCCGGACGGCGATCCTCCCTGCGGCGAGCCAGCCGACGCACCGCAGTCGAGGGACGACTTCCACCTGACCCCCGAACGCCCGTACCAGTTGTCGAATGGGTTTACAGCCCAATCGGTACGAAAAATTAAGTAATTGAATTAGAGCAGTAATTTTTCTGGCATGTGCATTGCTACACATTATTGGCCGCCGACTTACCGAGCTTCAGCATGGTCAACTTCTTGCGCGATGTCATGATCGTGGTTGCAGTCCTCGCAACCTTCATTGCCCTGGCTTTCTCTCCCACGCAGGAAACCGGGACAGTCGCCGCCAAACACGACATCCCGGTGGGCGCCCCCCCCGTTCCGGTCGGCATCACGAATGTAAGCGTGGAGGCGGCGGCACCCAAGTTCGACCAGCACCGTCCGGCCGCAACGCAACATTGCCTCGGCCACCGCACGACCCTCGGCATCGATGATTGCGCCCCGATGCCTCGTGCAACACGGCTCGCG
>LNFM01002164.1_pt1 | contig 41818 bp, 36 predicted proteins | sample 596031 | NCBI WGS metagenome assembly LNFM01 (sample SAMN04254537, study PRJNA301005) | activated carbon metagenome | isolation source: dual media filters at the Ann Arbor, Michigan drinking water treatment plant | place: USA: Ann Arbor
TGGCGGACGCTCCTTCCGTTCAGGTGGTTGCTGACACATCCACTGTGGCACTTCGATGCCGTCTACGGGTGGGGGCGTCCATCCCATTGCTTACCGTAGATCTCCGGACGGCACTGCCTAGCGATGGCCTTCCAACCCTGTTGCGACAGAGCCGCATTTCGTGCGGTCGCGGTGGGGTGCCCATCACGGAGCCATTTCAGGTTGGGTCTGGACCGGACCAGAGCAGCAGGCAGGGGCAGCTCAACAGGTGTCAGCAGGGTCGAGTTCGATGTGCGCAACGCAAGTCAGTCATTCAACGGACTTCGCGCAGCGCACGCCCGCATGCGAAGAGCTGCTGTCGGCTGCAGTACCTTGGCGCGCTCCCGGGCGGAAGCGCGTGCAGTAGCTTTCATGGCAGAGGTAAGAGCCGCCGCGCTGCACACGTTGCGCCAAACGCCCGAGGGCTTTGCCAGGGCCCAGGGGGTCGACTACAAGCTGGCCCGCGCGTGCCTGATAGGCTTCCGGGTCATACCAGTCGGCCGTCCACTCCCACACATTGCCGGCCATGTCGAAAAGGCCATAGGGGTTGGGTTTGAAGCGGCGCACGGGCGCGGTGCGTTCGTATCCGTCAGTGGCCGTGTTCCGCTTGGGGAATGCGCCCTGCCAGATGTTGGCGAACCAGCCGGAGCGTGCGGCGTCATTGGGTTTTTCGCTGCCCCAGACGTACGGCAGGCCGTTGACGCCCCCGCGCGCGGCGCGCTCCCATTCGGCCTCGGTGGGCAGGCGCTTGCCAGCCCACTGGCAGTAGGCCTGCGCGTCTTCCCAAGCCAGATGCACAACCGGGTGTTGTTCACGGCCCTTCAGAGTGCTTTTCGGGCCTTCGGGGGCCCGCCAGCTGGCGCCGGTTGTCCACTTCCACCATTGCGAGAGGTCGCGCAAGTCGACCTCGCCCGAGGGCGTCATGAAGACCAGTGACCCCGGCTTCAGGGCGTCCGCCGGCGGCGGACGCGAGCCCGGAGGCAGTTGCGCCATGATGCTGCTCAGCTCGATCGGTCGCTCGGCCAAGGTCTTGTAGCCGGTTGCCTTGACGAAGCGCTCGAACTGCGCATTGGTCACCTCGGTCTGGTCCATCAGGTAGGGACGGCTCAGGCGCACCTTGTGCGCCGGCCGCTCTTCGGCCCAGGCGCGATCAACGGCACTGCCCATTTCGAACTCGCCGGCCGGGATCAGACTCATGCCTGCTGGAACCACCGGCGCCGCCTGGGTAGGCAACGCCAGGGCGGCGCAGGCCAGCAACACTGCAGGCCAGCAGGTGTTCGTTGTCGTCATGTGGAAAACTCTATCCGCCCCCACAGGTTCGCTCAGCAATGGCGATGCTGGAGAGACATCGCTTGCTTGCGGGACCGATTCGCTTCTTGCGCTCGAATTCCGTCCGCGCAAGGATCAACGCGCTGCAACGATCAAAGCCCTGCGTTGTCTCTCTTGGCTTGCGGCGGCCTCGAAGGCAGCAGCACCTCGTTGTCTGCGACGTACTTGTTCCAATGGGTCAGCAACTCGCTGACGATGGCAGGGTTCTCGGCCGCCACATCCCTGAGTTCGCCGCGGTCGGTGGTCAGGTTGTACAGGCGCCACGGTACTTGCGTGTAGCTGGTGACGTTGACCCCGGGGGTGGTCGATTGACTGAGCTTCCAACCATCGCCGCGCAGCACGTAGCCCAACCCGAAGTACTCCATCGCCACCGTTTCACTGGCCGGCCGCACCGGGTGCGCAGAATTGGCAGACTCCAGTGCTGCCCGCAACGAGACGCCGGTGATCGGTGTGATCGTGCGTCCAGCGTAGCTGCCTTTGGGCACGGGCACCTTGGCGTAGTCGAGAAAGGTCGGCAGCAAGTCCTTCACCAGCATCGTCGAATGCGAAATCGTGGCCGCCTTCGCATTGCCGGGCAACTTGACGATCGCAGGCACGCTCACGGAGCCCTCTGCGCCGGTCAAGGTCTTCCACAGCCGAAACGGAGCCGAGCTGACTTCGGCCCAGCGCTCGCCATAAGCGAAGGTGGTGCCCGGCTTGCCGATGTCAGCCAACGAAGTCGCGCTGGTGATCGCGCCGCCCCTGGCTGGTGAAGGGTCGGCGCCGTTGTCGGACATGAAGAAGATGATGGTGTTGTCGTACTGACCTTTGTCCTTGAGGTAGCGAACGATGCGGCCAATGTGAGTGTCGAGGTTGCTCACCTGGGCCGCATAGACCTCCATTGCGCGTGCCTGCAGCGCCCGCTCCTGCACCGTCAGTTCAGACCATCGCTTCTTGCCGATGCCGCCCTCAGCCACGCTGGTCAGGCCTGGGTTGGGCACGAAGTCTTTCGGCAAGACCCCCAGCGTCTTCATCTTCTCGATCCGCCGCGTGCGAATGACGTCGTAACCCTCGTTGTAGCGCCCTGCCTGGGCCGCCACATCGGCATCGGGCGCCTGGAGCGGCCAGTGCGGAGCGGTGTAGGCCGCGTAGGCAAAAAAGGGTTTGCCGTCAGCGATGTTGCTGTCGATGTAGGAGATCAGCTTGTCGGTGAAATGCTTGGTCGAGTAGAAGTCCGCAGGCAGACTGGTTGCCTTGAACTCCACATCGTCTTCGGTGTAGGTCGCTCTGTCGTAGTTGGTCGGCTTTCCGATCGTGGGTGCAAAGTGCGCGCCTGCACCGCTGAGCAAAGCGTAGGAACGATCAAAGCCCTTTTTGTTCGGGTAGGCCGAAGGATCGAAATAGGCGCCCGGGGTCGGTGTTGAACGGTGGACCGATGCCAAGTGCCACTTGCCCGCCATGTAGGTGTGATAGCCGGCATCGCGAAGCAGTTCAGGCAGCGTCGCGACGTTGGCGCGCAACCGGCCTGCATAGGCACCTGGCACGTCATCGAACCCGAACGAGACACCAAAAGGGGCGTTCCTGGCATTGAGCAGTGCCGTCGTGTTGCCCTCCAACTGCGGTGCCCCCGCGAGGTGGCTATCGGTACCCGACATCAGCATCGCCCGGGTTGGCGCACAGGCAGGCGCCGTGCGGAAGTTGGTCAGCAAGCGTCCGTCGCCGGCCAACGCATCGATGTGGGGCGTGGCGATCTCACTGCCGAACGCGCCGATGTCCGAATAGCCCATGTCATCGGCGACGATGACCAGCACGTTGGGCCGCTTTGCCTGGCCGCTCACGCCCACGCCCACGCAGGCCGTCAGACCCAGCGACAGGCCCGTCACCAAAACTGCGAGTGAACGCCACGTCAACCTCGTTCTGCTTCTTGCCATGGAGTCTCCTTTGGCCGATCGGTGCCGGCGGGGGTTCAACCTGGCCGACGCGGCATCGGGCGCGGTCGCCATTGTTTGCCCATGGCATTCGAACGTCTGTGTCAGCGGAAACAGAAGCCGCGCACGCGCGGCGCTTGGCGCACGGATGACCAAGGGTTTGCCCGGTGCGCCTGTGTGTCTGCTGGAACAGTCGCGCGAAACCTCGCCCTCGAGAATTCCGGCGTGAGTTCGGTCACCCGCAGCGCGCAGGTCGATCCGGCTTTGGCCATCAACCCAGAATGCAGACGAAATGAAAAGGCAAACCTCGCTGCCGCCGTTCTCGGGGCGCCAGCCGACGAGGCTTGGGGCGTCATGAAAGCAGTCGTTCTTGTCCACGGCGGTTGGCATGGCGGCTGGTGCTGGCGCGACGTGGCCGACCAACTGCGCACCCTCGGCCACCGTGTCTACACGCCGACGCTGACCGGCCTCGGGGAGCGCGAACACTTGTTCAACGCCGAGGTCGGCATCGACACTCACCTGCTGGACTTGCTCGCCGTACTGAAGTTCGAGCGTCTGGACGATGTCGTGCTCGTCGGCCACAGCTACGGAGGGGTGCTGATCACTCTCGTGGCTGACCGCCTGCCAGAACACGTTCGCGCATTGGTGTATGTCGACGCGGTGATCCCCGAGGACGGGCGCTGCGACTGGGATGCATTTCCGGCTGCGCGCCGCGACTCGATGCTGGCCGCAGCGGCTACGCTCGGCGGCACTCGCGTGCCAGTTCCTGACTTTGCGGTCTGGCGGGTCACCGACCCGTCCCAACGCGACTGGCTGCGCCAGTGCTGCACGCCGCACCCGCTGCGGCCCATCCAGGAGGCGCCGCGCGTGAGCGGCCGCTGGCTCACGGTGGCGCGCAAGCACTATGTCCTGGCGGCGCACGAGCCCGACGCCCGTTTCCTCGCCCTGCACCGGCGGCTGAGCGCGGACCCGACCTGGGTCACGCACAGCATAGATGGCGGCCACGAACTGATGCTCAGCCATCCGGGCACCGTTGCCGACCTGATTCACCAGGCCTCGAGTTGGCCTGTTGCAAGACACAAGGCTGGCCCAAGGCCATCTGTGTAGGTGGAGACCGTGACGCCTGCCGGAAGCATGCAGACTGTGTGCTAGGCGCCGTCGACATAAACCCAAAGATGAAGGAGTCCTTGACCATGGCCACTGCGTTGCAAACGACCACATCCGCTGCTGACATCCGCATCCGCAACACCGTCGTCGCGCTCGCGCTGTCGCTATGCGCGGGTGCTCAGGCGGGCGAGCCGCGACACCGCGATGGCGCCGTCAGGCTGAGCGACATGGGCACCTTCTACGTCGGGGGTCGCGAGGTCGCGAGTCCGGCGCCGGCGTCGGCCGGGCCTGCGTTCATCTTGCCGCCGGTCATGGGCAGCACGGTGGTCGATCAGAGCTTTGTCGAATATTTCATTCCTGCCAAACGCCCAGCCCATACTGCGCCGATAGTGATGGTCCCAGGCGGGTCCCTGCTGGGATCTCAGTTTCAAACCACGCCAGACGGGCGGCCCGGCTGGAACACCCGCTTCCTGCAGTGGGGCTATCCGACCTACCTGCTCGAGCCCGCCAACCGGGGGCGCTCCGGCTTCTATATGGACGACCTGAACGCAAGGCTGCTGGCCGCCCAGGCGCCGCCTGTGCCGGCCACCGGCCTGTGGCACTTCGTCGGTGAGGTGGGTTGGCCGCAGTTCGGACTGGGCACGATCGTCATGGGCCAATTGGATCCGTTCGTGCCCACGACCTTCAACGCCCACCCAACGGGTCGATTTCCGGCCGCCGCGCGCAAGCAGCTCTTTGCATCGTTCGTGCCCAACCGCTTCGGCAACCCACAGGCAGAGGTCAATGGCATCGTCGAACTGCTCCAGCGCACCGGGCCGGCCGTCCTGCTCGGGCACTCGCTGGGGGGGCAGCAGGTGTTCCAGGCCGCGCTGCTTGCGCCAGATCGGGTCAAGGCCATCGTGGTCATCGAGCCCGTGGCGTGTCCAGGCGAGACCGCGAACCCACCCTTCACGGCGGCGAATACAGCGGCCCTGGTGGCAGCGCGCATCCCGGTGCTGGTCGTGTATGGTGACTTCATCTCCGGCGGGTCGCCTCAGCAGGGTTACCGGCCGTTCCAGGACGCGCGCAGGACGGTCTGCCGTTCGTTCACCACGCTGCTGGCAGCCAAGGGCATCCGGGCAGAGGTCATCTCTTTGCCCGAAGACAAGGGCATTCAGGGCAACAGCCACTTGATGATGATGGAAGACAACAGCGACGAGATCGCCGCCCTGATCGAGAGCTGGCTGCGCAGACGATGACGCCCAAGCCATGTAACTCGCTCATCCTGCTGTCCGACGAACAGGACGCGATGGCGCTGTCCTGCGCCGGCCACGCCTGGGTCAAGACGCCTCGGTTGGACGCGCTGGCCGCACGTGGAACGCGCTTCGTCAACGCCTTCACCCCGAGCCCGATCTGCGTGCCCGCCCGTGCCAGCCTGGCCAACGGCCGCTGGACCCACGACACCGGCTACTGGGACAACGCGATGGGCTACGACGGCCGCGTGCGTGGCTGGGGCCATGAATTGCTGGACGCCGGCCATCGCGTGGAATCGATCGGCAAGCTGCATTACGCCCATGCCGAAGCACCCACGGGCCTGGACCGCCAGCACCTACCGCTGCACTTGAACGGTGGTGTCGGCCAGGTCTGGGGTTCGGTGCGCAATCCGCTGCCCGACGTGCCCAGGCCGTCGCAGCTGTTCACCGAACTGGGGGCCGGCGAGTCGAAGTACAACCGCTTCGACATGGATGTCGCCCGGCGGGCGGTGCGCTGGTTGCACGAGCGTGCCGAGCAGCCCGACGGCAGGCCCTGGACATTGTTCGTCGGTTTCGTCGCGCCGCACTTCCCGCTGGTCGTGCCGCAGCGCTTCCTTGATGGGCTCGACATCGATGCACTGCCATTGCCGCGGCTGCATCCATCGACCGGCTACCGTCGCCACCCTTGGGTGCAACGCCATGCCGACTTCTCCAACGCCGACGACGAACTCGGCAGCTCCGAGCGCAGGCGTTTGGCGCTGGCAAGCTACTACGCACTGGTGTCGTTCCTGGACGAACAGGTCGGCCACGTGCTGCAGGCCCTGTCGCAGACCGGGCTCGATGCCTCGACCCAGGTCATCTTTTCCAGCGACCATGGCGACAACCAGGGCGTGCGCGGCATGTGGAACAAGTCGACCCTCTACCGTGAAGCGACCAATGTGCCGATGATCGTTGCAGGGCCTGGGCTGCCGACAGGGCGCGTCTGCTCGACGAACGTGAACCTGATCGACGTGGCGCCGACGATCACCGAGGCCGCCGGCCTGCGCACACCGCCCGAGTGGCCGGGCCGCTCGCTCAGAGCCATTGCACACGAGGCCGACGACGCACAGCGGGTGGGTTTCAGCGAGTACCACGCTGTCGGCTCACCCTCGGCTGCCTTCATGCTCCGGCAAGGACGCTGGGCCTATCACCACTACGTCGGATACGCGCCTGAACTGTTCGACATCGAGAACGATCCCGGTCAAGCCGAAGACCTGGCGGCACGCCCCGCACACGCCAACGATCTGCGTCGTCTCGAAGCGCTGCTGCGGCAGTGGGTCGACCCCGAAGCCGTGGACCGCCGCGCGAAGTTCGACCAGGATGCGCTGGTCGCGCGTTTCGGCGGCCGCGAGGCGGCACTGCTGGTCGGGCCGCCCGGCGCCACCCCGGTGCCCTGAACCGAACACGATGGCTTCGAGCTGGCATGCGGGATGGATGATGCCTGGGCACCAGCAATGAGGTAGGCTGCGGCATGCAGTACCTACTTGCGCGTTGAATGGAGCCGCCGGCGACGGTCGGAGCCGGAGCACAGGGCCATGCAATACGACCGCACCTTCAGCCGCCGCCTGAATCTGGACTTGGTTGACGCCCTTGGGCGCCGCATCGACTTCAATGCCTTCCCGTCCGCCGGCTTCGCCTCCGGTCAGGCGATCCTGATGACCGGGGACAAGGTGGACCGTCTCCCGCTGGTGGTCGAGGGATCTCTCGATGCGGTGCTGCGCCAGATGACCGACGATGGCAACACAGTGGTGCCGGTCTCATGGGCCAACGGCGAGCTGGCGATGACGTCGATGCTGTTCTCGCGCGATCCGTTGGGGGTGGACGTCGTCGCCGCCGAGGACTGCCGCCTTCGCTGGATTCCGATGACGACGATCGAGCAGGCGATGCATGGCGATGCGGACTTGCTCGTCCTGGTCGTCCGCTTCCTTGCCCAGCGGTTGAGGGAGGTGCAGGATCGCGAGCGAGCCTGGCTGGAACGCGGCGTGCATGAACGTGTCGTCGCGACCCTGGTTCGCATCGCCTGGGCCGCGACGCCGGAGAACGGCCGGGTCATTGTCGCTACGACACACGAGAACCTGGCCGCGCGTTGCGGCGTGAGCCGCTCCCGGCTGTCGGGCGAACTCAAACGTCTCGAGGATCGTGGGCTGGTGAACCTCGGCCGCGGATTTATCGAGGTTGTCGACCGTGCCCGTCTCGCCGCAGAGATGGGTGGCCCCAAAGTGGGCTGAAGCGCAGGACGCAACTGCTCCCCTCGTGGTGCCAGCAGCGACTGACGTTTGCGATGGGCTGCCCGACACTGTACTGCCGACTTGGCCGCGTTTCGGCCTTCCACGACGTCAGGCGCTGAGCTTCACGCAGACCGTTCGCGGCGACTCGTTTGCCGACGCCTCGGTGCGCCTGAGCTGCTTGAAGAGCGCCTTATTGCCTGGCCTTGGACGCTGCCCAGTGCGGCAACCAGTGGGTCAGGTGCTCGGCAAAGCTCTCTCCGGCAGGTGCCACCGATCGCGAGAGAGGCCGGTACAGGCAGACCTTGCGCACGGTCTCGGGATCGACCACCCTGCGCATCTGCAGGCCGAGGGTCTGGGCGCACACACCCACGTAGGCGGGTGCGAGCGTCGCGGCCAGGCCCTGCGCGGCGATACCCAAGGCAGTGGTGATGTTCTCGACGACGTCCACCGGAATCACCCGCGAGTCCTCCGGCGCGCTCAGCTGCATCTGGGCGACGCTGCGTTCGTGGTCTCGACCGGCAGCCACCAAGGGCACTTGCCTCAAATCCGACCAGCGAACCACCCGCTTCTTCGCCAACGGGTGGTCCGGCGAACACCAAAGGACCCACGGGCTGTCGAACAGCGCAACCGCTTCGACTTCGGGTGGCATATGACGATCTGGCCCGATCGCGAGGTCTACATCACCCGCGGCCACTGCATCGACCAAGCCGTCGACCGACACGTCGCGCACCCTGACGACAACCTTGGGCCGTTCTGCCTGGTAGGCCTTGATGGCCGCAGGCAGCGCCGTGGATGCCAGCACCAGCGGTGCGCCCACCCGGACCACCCCCGCTGCGCGGTTGCGCACGTCCCGGGCGGCGACTTCGGCGGCCTTGACGTGCCGCAGCATCGTTTCGGCCGACGCCAGGAAATCGCGCCCCGCGCTGGACAGGCTGACACGCCGCGTGGTTCGATCGAAGAGCCGGAAACCGACCGTCGATTCCAGTTCGGCCACGAGCTGGCTGATGGCCTGGGCCGTCAAACCCAGGCGCTCGCCGGCGCCGCTGAAGCTGTGCAGGTCGGCCACGACGACGAAGGCCTCGATCTGCCGCAGCGAGAACCGGGTCAACGCCATGGCGGAACGTGAAAGGACGGGTTGTTCGCAGACAGCACAGCCGCCGCGACGATGCGTCCCCCTGTGTGCTCGACGACCAGGTCCTCGATGTCACGCATCGCGGCACGGACCTGGTCATCGTCGATGGGAGGAAGCCCGTCGACGTTGAAGAAGACGTCGCGGGTCTGCGCAAGGGTCTGTGTGCCTGCGGCCTGGCGCCAGGTCCAGCGGCGGGTCAACACCGCTGCACCCTGTGCGAAGACCACCTCACCGGGTGAGGGCGTCTCGGCGGCCGAGCCATCCGGCGCAGCGAAGCTGTCACCGGCTTGCGCGCGGCGCAACTGCAAGCCCGGCTCGGTCTCGGGCAGGGGATGGACGCCAATGGGCAGCAAATGGCGCAGCGACACGATGTTGCCGATGTCCACCAGCGGGTTGATCGTCGGCAGGCGGTCGGGCTTGAGCACGCGACGCACCATGGCCTCGATCGAGCTCCGGTGCTCGGAGGGCTTTGCGCCGAAGCGGCGGTAGGCCTCGCGCCAGCAAGCGACTTCGGCCCGCTCGGCCACATTGCCAGTACCCAGGCGATGTCGTAGGCGCTCTTCCTCTGCACGAAGCAGTGGTTCGAGCCTCGAGCCCTCATCGCGGTTGTCGGCATCACAGAGCACCACCACCCCGCGCCTGTAGCTGGGGTAGGCATCAAGGATGTCCGATGCGATGTGGTAATCCATCCTCACTTCCTGTCCTGCGGGTGGCAAGCAACGACGGTTGCGCAAGGCCGGCGAAAGGCCGGCGACAGGCCAGCGAAAGGCGCCGCCTCGGGATTCTGCCGCTTCGGCGTGCCGACTGTTCTTTCCCGCGTCGTGGGTCTCAGGGCTGCACGAAGGCCGTCTTCACCGTCGTGCAGAACCCGGCCGCATGCCGGCCCTGTTCGCGCGGCCCGTAGCTGGAGCCCTTGCGTCCACCCAAGGGCACATGCGCATCGACACCGCCCGTCAGCCGCCGTGGGCACGGCGCAGGTTGTTCTTGAAGTGCTCGGGCACGCGCTCGTCGAAGCCGAAAGCGACACGCCGCACCTCGGGACTGTCGGTGGGCGCATGGCCTACACCGAGCGCACTGGCACGCGGCGCCTCGATGCCGACCACGGTTCCGGCGATGCGACCGATGCCAGTGATCTCGCACTCGACCAGGTCGCCTGGGTCGACGCTGCGCGAATGGCATGGTGTGCCCATCAGGATCACGTCGCCCGGCACCAGCGTGATATGGCGCGCCAGGTCGGCGATCACGTAGTGTGGGCCCCAGATCGTCTCGTCGCCGATGTGCGCTTCCTGCACGACCAGGCCATTCACGTAGGTGCGCAAGGTCTGCTCGAAGAGGTTGACGCCGCGCACGATGCCTGGGCCGATCGGTAGCAATGTGTCGGCGCCCTTGACGCGCAGCATGCTGCCCTGGTCGGTATCGCGGAAGTTCTGCAGGCCCATGTCCAGCGCCGGACAGAAGCCCTCGATGCAGTCCCAGGCTTCGTCGGGTGTGACATTGCGGCAGGTGCGGCCGATGACCAATGCGTATTCGCCCTCGTAGTTCAGGTACTGGCAGTCGGCCGGCTTCAGGATCTGCCCCTTGTGACCGTTGAGCGAAGTCGGCGGCTTGGTGAAGTAGGTCGGCGTCTCGGTCGGCTTCGGCTTGTTGCGCGTCTCGAAGCTGCGTGAGCTGTACGAGATGTGCACGGCGATGATCTTGCTCGGCGCCACCGGCGGCAGATAGCTGGCGGCTTCGGCGTCGACCAACCGGCCGTCGTCCAGCCGCAGCCTTCCGGCCTCGGTGCCGGATTCGACCAGGGTGCCCCAGAAGGCGCTGCCACCCAGCAGCACCCGGCGGCGCTCGACGCGCGGGCCGCGCATCACGGCCGGAAGTTCGGCCATCGGGAATTCGAAGTTCATGCTGTCACCTCGCCCGTGGTGTCGAACCAGATGTGGATGTTGCCTGTGCCGCGCGCGTTCTCGTAGGCCGACAAGGGCTGGCCCTTCGCGCGGCAGTCTGCACCACCCATCGCCCCCAGCATCTGCAGATAGTGCGCGCCGAAAGCCTCCCACGGCAGCTTGCGGTATTCGTCGTCCCAGCGCTCCAGCACCGTGTCGTGCCGCCCTTGCTTGAGCAGTTCGATCGCGCCCTTGTCGCTGTCGATGTTCTCCGGCCGCGAGACATTGCTCTCGTGGAAGATGCGCGGATGCTTCGGTGTCCAGTCGATGCCGTTGAAGCGGTGACTCAGCGCGCCTGAAGCCAGCATCAGCGCACGCAGTCCGCTGCGCCGGATGGCCTCGCCGATCGCCTCGCCCGACTTCAGGAAGTGCCGCCAGTCGCAGTTCTGGCACGAGCTCAGGGTCAGCACCGGCGTATGGCTGAGCTCGAGCCGCAGCTGCTTGATCAGGTTGATCGTCGCGTAGTGCCTGCCCAGATCGGGGTGGCAGATGGCGCGGTTGTAGCCACCCTGTTCGCGCGACACCGCCTCGATCTGCAGCGCCAGCTGCGGATGGCCGCGGTAGTCGTAGGGCACGCCGTGCAGATACCAGGGCATCTCATCGGAGATATAGGTGCCGCGATAGTGTTCGCCGCCATCGGCCAGGTGGTAGCCGGTGGTGAACCAATGTGAGTCGAAGATCAGCACCACGTCCGGCCGAGCCGCGGCGATGTGCTCGCGCAGCCGGGCGTAACCGCTGATCAGATCGGAGTCCTGGCCTGCGCCCATGGCGCGGCGGAACTCCTCGCACTGCATCAGTCCCGGGTGGTGCGATACCAAGGCTGCACCGACGATGCTTCCACTCATGAAGTCTGCTCCTGTGTGCTGCGGGCTGATTCCCGCGTGAATAGAGAGTCCTGGCGGCCCACAGCCGCGTCGGGGCCCCGGCGGTTGAGCTTCATGCTGCCCGTGACCGCGTCAGGCCGATGCGTCAGCGTAGAGCCCGTGCACGCGGCCGAACAGCCGTGTCAGGCCGAGCAGGGCGTCGATGTGGGGTGTCACCACGCCGAGCCGGCGGCCCATTTCGTGCACTGCGCTGACGATGGCGTCCAGTTCGATCTGCCGGCCGGCTTCCACGTCCTGCAGCATCGAGGTCTTGAACGCGCCCAGCTTGCGGGTAACGGCATGCCGCTCCTCGGGGTCCTGGGTCACCTCGCAGCCGACTTGCGCGCCGATGGCCGCCGCTTCGTGCATCACCGCCGAGCAGAACCCGCGCACCAACGGATCGTCGAGCAGGCGGTCGCAGGTCGCGCCGGTGATCGCCGAGACCGGGTTCATCGTCAGATTGCCCCACAACTTGTACCAGATGTCCCGGCGGATCGAGCCCGACACCGTCACGTCAAAACCGGCGCCTGTCAGCAGTTCGCCGAGCCGATGGACGCGCGGCGACGCGCCGCCGTCGGGCTCGCCAATGACAAGGCCTTGCCCCATCCGGTGCTGCACCAGGCCGGGCTCCGGTGCCGAGGTGCTGGCATGCACGACGCAGCCGACCACGTGATGCAACGGCACCGCGGCCGCGATACGGCCGCCCGGGTCCACGCTGGTCAGGGGCGCGTCGCCCAGCGCCGCGATTCCGTGGCCGAACCACCATGGCACGCCGTTCATCGCCGGCAGCACGATGGTGTCGGGGCCGAGCAGCGGCGCGATGCCCTGCACGGCCGACGCGAGCGCCGGCCCCTTGACGGCGATGACCACCAGGTCCTGCTCCCCCAGATCGCGCGCGTCGCTGGACGCCGAGGCCGGAGCCTGCAGCAGCGCGTCGCCCTGGCGCAGACGCCAGCCGTGCTCGCGCAGCGCGTTCAAGGTCGCACCCCGAGCCAGTGCGCTCACCGTGCACTGGCCTGCGGCGGCAAGGCGCGCACCGATGAATCCGCCGATCGCTCCGGCACCCACCATGCACACTTTCATCGCCAGCTCCTGCGTTGCACTTTGCCGATAGGTCTGCCTGGGTCGCTCGGGCACCGGTTCTTCATGTCATGTCCCCGTGGTCAAGCGGTCGGGATGTCGAGCATCGGTTCACGTCAGAAAGACGCTCTGGGGATCTGCTGATGGCTGAACACGTTGCTCACCTCGGCATCGGCGGGAATCGGGGGCAGGCTCGCGTCCCAGGCTTGCCAGGCTGCGCGCAGGTCGGCCAGCCGTTGCGGATCGCGGTGAACCAGATTGGCCCTCTCACGTTCGTCCTGCGCCAGGTTGAACAGATACTCGGCGCCGTCCATCGCGAGGTACTTCCAGTCGCCGCGCACCAGCGCGCGTTGCGCGCGGTGCTTCATGCGCCAGCACAGGTCACGCGGTGGGTTCCAGTCAGGTTCGGCCAACAGGGGCAGCAGGCTCACGCCGTCGAGCGCGTGCTCAGGGGGCGCTGCCACACCGGCCGCGTCGAGCATGGTCGCGGTCCAGTCCATCGTCAGGTTGGGTGTTGCGCTGGCGCTGCCGGCAGAGATCTGCCGCGGCCAGCGTGCCAGCAGCGGCACGCGAATGCCGCCTTCGAGCAGATCCATCTTCTGCCCCACGAGCGGCCAGTTGTTCGAGAAGCGCTCGCCACCGTTGTCGCTGCTGAAGACGACCAGCGTGTTCTCGTCCAGGCCGCGCGAGGCCAGCGCATCGAGCACCCGCCCAATGCCTTCGTCCATGTGGTGGATCATGCGCTGGTAGGTCGCGATCGACCCGCCATCCAGATGCTTGGCGTCGCCGGCGATGCGCTGCGATTCGGCCGCGTCGTCACGCGTCTCCCAGGGCCAATGCGGGGCGCTGTAGTGCAGGCTCAGCAGGAACGGACGCTGTGACGACTGCCGCTCGACGTATTCGACGGCCGCGTCGCTGAGCAGGTCGGTCAGGTAGCCGTCGCAGCGCGCCGCCTGGTCGTTGCGCCACAGGTCCGGCTGGCCGCGTGAATCGCAATGCGAGAAGTAGTCGATGCCGCCCGAGTAGTAGCCGAAGAACTCTTCGTACCCGCTGAGGAGCGGGCTGAAATGCGGGCGGTAGCCGAGGTGCCACTTGCCGATCAGCGCGGTGGCGTAACCGGCATTGCGCAACATCTTTGGCAGCGTGGGCTGCGCTGGCGGCAGGCCGAGCACCTTGTCGCCCCTGGCGCGGCCCGTCAACGGCTCGTCTGCGGCGCCGCGCAGCCGGTACTGCCAGCGTCCGGTGATCAATGCGAAGCGCGTCGGCGAGCACACCGACGAATTGGCGTAGCCGCGCGTGAAGCGCATGCCGCCGGCCGCCATTCTGTCGAGGTTCGGCGACACGTCGGCCGGGCGGCCCCGGGCGTCTCGCGCGCCCATGCAGCCGAGGTCGGCGTAGCCCAGGTCGTCGGCCAGGATGTAGATGAAGTTCGGACGGTCCGAGGAGCTGGACATGGCGGAGCCCTTCATCGTTGGCTGAAGCTGGCGCGGAACGGTTTGGCCGGCACCACGACGTCCTTGATGTCGCAGAAGAACTCGAAGCTCCAGTCGCCGCCCTCGCGGCCAATGCCGCTGCGCTTGATGCCGCCGAAGGGCGCAGCCAGGTCGCGGATGCCGAAGCTGTTGACCCAGATGAAACCTGTGCGCACACGTTGAGCAACTGCGGTGGCATGCGCGGTCTCGCCGTAGCACACGCCGCCCAGGCCGTAGTCGGTGCCGTTGGCCAGTTCCAGCGCCTGCTCGTCGTCGGCAAAGGTCTGCAGCGTCAGCACCGGGCCGAAGACCTCGTTCTGGACGATCTCGTCATCCTGCTTCACGCCGCTGAGCATCGTCGGCTCGACATATTGCGCGCCGAAGGGGTGCTTGCGGCCGCCCCAAAGCAGCGTGGCTCCACCGGCCAGCGCGCGCTCCACGAAGCCGATCACGCGATCGACCTGGCGCATATGGATGATCGGACCGACCTCGGTGGCCTCGTCGCGCGGGTCACCGATCCGGAGCTTGTCGACGTAGCCGCGCATCGCAGCGATGAAGGGCTCCGCGATGTTCTGGTGCACCAAGAAGCGCGTGCCCGCCAGGCAGACCTGGCCGGCATTGCGGTACATCAGCGCGCCGGTCGCCGCCGCGTTGTCGATGTCGGCGTCCTCCAGCACGATGAACGGGCTCTTGCCACCGAGCTCCAGGCTGCAGGGCACGAGGTTCGCTCCTGCGGCCTGGGCGATCCATTTCGCGGTGGGCACGCTGCCGGTGAAGGAGATGCGGGCAATGCGTGGGTCGCTGACCAGCCTGGCGCCGGTGGTCGCGCCGGCGCCCTGGACGACGTTGAACACGCCGGGCGGCAGGCCGGCCGCATGCGCCGCATCGGCCAGCAAGGAGCAGGTCAGCGGCGCCCACTCGGGCGGCTTGAGGATGCAGCAGTTGCCTGCGGCCAGCGCCGGCCCCAGCTTCCACGTGGACAGCATCAGTGGCGCGTTCCAGGGCGTGATGATCACCACCACGCCCGCCGGATCGTGGCGGACGATGTGGTGGGCCTGCGGCGTGTCGATGGGCCGATCCTGCAGGGTCAGCGCATGTTCGGCGAAGTAGCTCAGGTTGAGCATGGCGCGCGGCACCACGCCATGGCGCATGCGCGACAGCAGGACGCCGGCATCGTTGCTCTCGAGCACGCAGAAGGCCTCGGCGCGCTTGCCGATCTCGTCGGCAAAACGGTCGAGATAGGGCTTGCGCTGTGCGGCCGTCAGCGCGCTCCATGCCGGGAACGCAGCCTGCGCGGCACGGATCGCTGTTTCGACATGCTCCTCGCTGCCCTCGGCGATGTCGCCCAGCAGGCCCTGGTCGATCGGGCAGTGCAGCGCAAAGCGCTGCGCCGAGCCGACACGCCGGCCATCGATGTAGTGGTCTGGTGAGACCGGGATGCCGGCGACTTGAAGCGGGGTAGCAGCCATCTCAGGACTCCGCAGTGATGCCGATGGTCTTGATCGGCCGCGCCCGGCGGACAAATTTCGCGCAGGCGTCGGAGCTCGGGATCATTTCAGTGCCTCTCTGGGGTCAGGATCCAGCAACTTGCCGGGGTTCATCAGGTTCAAGGGATCGAGCGCCGACTTGATGGCGCGCATCAGCTTCAATTCGATCGGAGACTTGTAGCGTGCCGATTCATCGCGCCGCAGCACGCCCAGGCCGTGCTCGGCCGAGATCGATCCGCCAACAGCCGACACGGCGTCATGCACGAGCCGGTTCAGCGGGCCCTCGAGCGCCACGAAGGACGCAGCGTCATGGGGACTGATGTGCCCTGCCGGCGGCGAAACGTTGTAGTGCAGGTTGCCATCGCCGAGATGGCCGAACACGACCAGGCGCAGGCCGGGGAACTGGCGCGCAATCGCCGCATCGGTGCTGGCGATGAAGTCGGCGATGCGCGAGATCGGCAGCGCGATGTCGTGCTTGATGGTCTTGCCCTCGGCGCCCTGCGACTCGGAGATGTCTTCACGCAACGCCCAGAGCGCGCGAAACTGCGCCAGGCTGGACGACAGCGCGGCATCGGTGGCCAGCCCGCGATCCAGCGCCACTTCGAGCAGCGCCTCGATGGCGGCGAGTGCATGCACCTCGTCTTGTGTGTCGCTGACTTCAAGCAGGACGTACCACGGCGAGCGCTCGGCCAGCGGCAGCCGGGCCGCGTTCACATGCTTCTGCACCAGGCCGATGCAGGTGTCGCTCATCAGTTCGAAGGCCGTGAGGCCTGGCCCGAGCCGCTCCTGGGCCAGCTGCAGCAGGCCGATGGCCTGTTCCGGCGCGGCGACGGCGACAAAGGCCGCCACGCGCGCCGCCGGCAGCGGGAAGAGCTTCAGCACCGCGGCGGTGATCACACCCAGCGTGCCTTCGCTGCCGATGAACAGGTCGCGCAGGTCATAACCCGTGTTGTCCTTGCGCAGTGCGCGCAGGCCGTTCCACAGTTCACCTTCAGGCGTGACGACCTCGATCCCCAGACACAGCTCGCGCGCATTGCCATAACGCAGCACCTGCACGCCGCCAGCATTGGTGGCCAGGTTGCCGCCGATGGTGCAGCTGCCTTCGGCTGCCAGGCTCAGTGGGAACAGGCAGCCGGACTCCTGCGCCGCGACCTGCACCTGCTGCAAGGTGACGCCAGCTTCGGCTTCGAGGGTGTGGTTGAGTGGATCGACTGAGCGCACGCGGTTCAGTCGCGCCAGCGACAGCAGCAACGCCTGACCCGAGGGGTCGGGCGTGGCGCCGCCGGACAAGCCGGTGTTGCCGCCTTGCGGCACCACGGGCACGCGATGCGCATGGCACCAGCGCAGCACGGCGGCGACGTCGGCCGCCGAGTCGGGCTGCGCCACCGCGAGGGCGCGACCGGTCCACTTGCCGCGCCAGTCGGTGAGAAAGGGCGCCATCTCGCTCGCCTGCGTGTGCAGCCGGCCGCCGAAGGCCGCGCGCAGCGGCGTCAGGTCCATCGTGTGTGTCCGCCCGCTCAGTAGCCGCTGCGGCCGGCCGCGGCGGCCGTGCCGCCCTTGAAGCGTGCAGCCAGGCCGCGCGTGGCCTGGGCCAGCATCGTGGCGTCGACGCCAACGGCCACGAAGCGAGCACCGCGCTCGATGTAGTGGCGCGCCAGCGTCTCGTCCACGGCCAGGATACCCGGCGCCTTGCCGCCCGCGAGGATGCGCTCGATGGCCTGCTCGATCGCCGCGCGCACCGTCGGGTGCCCGGGCTGGCCGATGAAACCCATCGACGCCGACAGGTCCGACGGTCCGATGAAAACGCCGTCTACACCCTCGACGGCGACGATGTCGTCGAGTTGTTCAAGCGCCGCAGCCGTCTCCACCTGCACCAGCAGCGCCACACGCTCGTTGGCCTCGTGCAGATAGCCGGGATAGGCGCTCCAGCGCGAGGAGCGCGCCAGGCCGCTGCCGACGCCACGCATGCCGGCCGGCGGGTAGCGCATCGCACGCACCAGCGCGCACGCCTGCGCCGCGCTCTCGACCATCGGTACCAGCAGCGTCGTGGCGCCGATCTCCAACACCTGCTTGATCAGCGCGGCATCGCCGTGCGCAATGCGCACCACCGGCTGCGCCGCATAGGGCGCCACGGCCTGCAGCACGGCCAGCGTCGAGCGCAGGTCGTTCGGGCCGTGTTCGCCGTCGACCAGCAGCCAGTCGAAACCCGCTGTGGCGCAGAGTTCAGCGGCATAGGGATCGGCCAGGCCGAGCCACAGGCCGATCTGCGCACCGGGCTGGGCAATCGCCTGCTTGAAGAGGTTGGGCGGTGTGTGCATCAGACGAACTTGACGGAGATCGAACCGAGCGGGCCGTAGTCGGCATGGAACGTGTCACCCGCGGCGCAAGGCACCGGCCGGGTGAACGAGCCGCCGAGCACGATCTCGCCGGCCTCCAGCGCTTCGTTGTGCAGCGCGAGCTTGTTGGCCAGCCAGGCCACGCCGTTGCCGGGATGGTTGAGCACCGCCGCGCCAAGGCCAGACTCCTCGATCACGCCGTTCTTGTGGAGCAGCGCGCCGGCCCAGCGCCAGTCGACCGCGTCGGGCTTCATCGGCCGGCCGCCGAGCACGATGCCGGCATTCGCCGCGTTGTCGGCAATGGTGTCCAGCACCTTGCGCGGAGCCTTGGTCTCGCGGTCGAACTGCTCGATGCGCGCATCGATCAGCTCCAGCGCAGGCACCACGTAGTCGGTGGCGCGCAGCACGTCGAACAGCGACACACCCGGGCCCTGCAACCGGCGGCCCAGGATGAACGCGAACTCGACCTCGAAGCGCGGCACGATGAAGCGCGCGGCCTCGACCTCGGAGCCATCGCGCAGCACCATGCTGTCGAGCAGCGTGCCGTAGTCGGGTTCGGTGATCTGCGAGGCCAACTGCATGGCGCGCGAGGTCAGGCCAATCTTGTGACCGATGACGCGGCGGCCTGCCTCGCGCTCCAGATTCATCCATTCGCGCTGGATCGCATAGCTGTCGGCGAATGTCAGCTGGGGATGGCGTCGGGAGAACTGCTCGACCTGTTTGCGCGAGCGCTCAGCGTCATGCAGTTCGCGCGCCAGCTTCGCATGAAGAGCCGGGTCGAGCATCCGTTGCCTCCGTTTGTCGTCATTGATTTCGCAATACCCTGAGCATCCGCCAGTGTCTTTGCGAAAGACGCCGGCAAACAATCAACGGATTCGGCAGAGTTCGCAAGCGTGTCTTGATAATCGCTGCCGCAGCTGAACACGCTGCGCGAGCGCTCAGGGCTCAGCGCAAGCTGCGGCAGGTCGTGCGGCTGGCGCGGCGCGACGCGAGTGGTGTCATCTCCGGCTACACGGGCGATTGGCGACCACCGAACGACTACCTTGCGGTTCTGCGCGCGCCAGAGACCGCAGCCTCGATCGCCGTGCACGGTCTGTCCATCCGCCACGTCCTGCGCAGGGCCGGACGCCGGTTCATCGGCGACACCACAAAGCGCTGCCGCGAACAGACGGTTCAGGCGGCGGCTTTCGCGTTCGCAGGGGTTTTCCCTGCTTATCGCCCGATTGTTCCCGCGGCGACTGAGCAAGCAGAGCGTTGATTCCAGAATCTTTCTGCCTGGCATGCAGGCCCCGCCAACCCTGAGACCCTACCGATGACCACCACCCGCCGCACCGCCATCGCAGCCCTGGCCACCATCGGCGCCGCTCCGACGCTGCAGCAAAGCGCCCTTGCACAGACAGGCCGGTCGTTGCGAATCCTGGTGGGGTTTCCACCCGCCGGTGCCGTCGACGTGGTGGCCCGCGAGGTGGCAGAAGGTCTGCGGTCTGCCGGCTTCAACGTGGTGGTGGAGAACCGGACGGGCGCTGCAGGCCGTCTGGCCACCGAGCAGATGCTTGCCGCACCCCCCGATGGCTCAACCGTGGTCTTCATGCCCGGCGGCAACTACACGATCTTTCCACATGTCTATCCGAAACTCAGATACGACCCTTTCAAGGATCTGCTGCCCCTGGCCGTTGCGTGCGAGTTCCAGTTCGGACTCGGGGTGGGCCCAGGCACACCGGCCAAGACCCTGAAGGAGTTCGTCGATTGGGCCAAAGCCAACCCCAACAAGGCCAACTACGGCACGCCCGGTGGCGGCACCGCAATGCACTTCATGGGCGTGATGTTTGCGCGCGCCGCGGGCTTTGAATTCACCCATGTGCCTTACCGGGGTGGGGCGGCAGCCCTCGTTGACGTGCTCGGCGGCACGGTGGCGGCACTGGCGACGACGCTGCCCAATCTGGTGCAGCCGCACCGCCAGGGCAAGGTGCGCATCCTGGCCTTCACCGGCACCAAGCGCCTGCCTAGCCTGCCGGATGTGCCAACCTTCAAGGAGGCCGGCTATCCGGGCCTGGAGATGAGCGAGAAGTTCGGCTTCTTCGCCCACGCCAAGACGCCGCCAGCGGTAGCGGCAGAGTTGCACGCGGCCATGCGCGCCGCAGCCGCCCAGCCGCGGGTGATCGCAGCACTGGAAAAGCTCGAGTACGACCCGATTTCGATGACGCAGGCAGAGTACGCCGCGTTGCTGAAGACCGAGCACGAGCGTTGGGGGCCTGTCGTCAAGGCCACGGGGTACAAGGCCGAAGAGTAACGCGCGGCCATTGCTGATGCGCCGTCCAAACATCCTGCTGGTCACCAGCGACCAGCACCGTGGCGACTGCTTCGGTTTTGAGGGCCGCAGGGTGCACACGCCCCACCTCGACCTATTGGCGGCCCAAGGCACGCGCTTCGCAGCCTGCATCACGCCCAACGTGGTGTGCATGCCGGCGCGGGCCTCGATGCTGACCGGCCTGCTGCCGCTGACGCACGGCACGCACGACAACGGCATCGACCTGGACGAGGCGACGGCCGAGCAGGGCTTTGCCGGCACGCTGGCCCGTGCCGGCTATGCCACAGCCTTCATCGGCAAGGCCCACTTCTCCAGCAACCACTCGGCGTCGCCCACCGGGCGCTGCGAAAACGTCCCCAGCTCGCACCGCTTTGGCGACGACTGGCAAGGGCCCTACATGGGTTTCGAGCATGTCGAGCTGATGCAACTGGGGCACAACTACTGGCTGCCCGAGCGGCCGCCGGGCGGCCTGCACTACGAGCGCTGGTACCACCGTGACGGCCTGGGCGATCTGAAGGACAGTCTCTACCGCCAACGTCTGGCGCCAGAGGTGAGTGCCGCACAGACGCACCACAGTGCCCTGCCCACCGCCTGGCACAACAGCACCTGGGTGAGCGACCGGACGATCGAGTACCTGCGCGAGCAAGGCCGCGCACGTCGCACGGGCCGCGATCGGCCCTTCTGCGCTTGGGCCTCGTTTGCCGATCCGCACCACCCCTTCGATGCGCCCGCGCCCTGGTGCTGGATGCACCGACCTGAAGACGTTGACCTGCCCACTCACCGCACCCGCGACCTCGAGCGACGCCCCTGGTGGCACCGCGCGGCACTCGAGAACACGCCACAGGGCGGCACGGCGGAGCAACGGCGGGTGCGGCAAGAGTACTCGCGCATCGCTGTGCAGAGCGACAGCCAGTTGCGCGAACTGATCGCCAACTACTACGGCATGATTTCGCTCGTTGACCACAGCCTTGGCCGTGTACTTGCGGCGCTGCACGACGAGGGCCTGGCCGACGACACCGTCGTCATCTTCACCGCCGACCACGGCGACTGGCTCGGCGACCACGGCCTCGTGCTGAAGGGGCCGATGTTTTACGAAGGCCTGCTGCGCGTCGGGTTGATCGTGCGCGGCCCCGGCACGCCTGCGGGCAAGGTCGTGCAAGACCCGGTATCGACCATCGACCTTGCGGCCACGATGGGCGATTTCGCGGGTGTGCCCATGCCCTATGCGACGCACAGCCGTTCGCTGCGCGCGCTGATCGAGCGCGACGATGCACACCGCGACCACGCGCTGACGGAATGGCGCCTGGGGCCCCAGCGCTGCGGCGTGGCGCTTGACCTGCGCGGCGTGCGCACCCGCGACGCCAAGCTCACGTTTGAGCTGGGCAGCGGTGCCGGCGAGATGTACGACCTGCGCAACGATCCCCACGAGTGCGTCAACCGTTTTGAAGATCCGGCTTTTCGCGGTCTGCGCGACGCGTTGACGCAACGGCTGATGGACAGGCCCGACGACATCCGCAACCCGCTGGCCTCACCGGTGGGCCCTGCATGAGGAGCCCCGTGATGAATCTGCAACGACGCCACGCCTTCGCGACCGTGGCAGCCAGCACCCTGCTCGCGGCTTGTACGGCCACACCCCAGGCCCCTGCCGGCGGCGCACGCCGCCACTTTGTGCTGGTGCACGGCGCCTGGCATGGTGCGTGGGCCTGGCAGCGCCTGGTACCGTTGCTGCGCCAGGCGGGACACAACGTCAGCGCGCCCACGTTGTCGGGCCTGGGCGAGCGGGCTCACCACGCCCCTGGGCGATGCGGCCTCGATGTTCATGTGCAGGACATCCTGGCGCACCTGCAGATGGAAGACCTGAGCCAGGTGGTGCTGGTCGGCCACTCCTATGCCGGTTGCGTGGTCTCTGGGGTCTTGGCTGCACGACCAGGGCGCGTCGCCCATGCCATCTATCTCGATGCCTTCGTGCCGAACCAGGGGCAAGGCCTGGCCAGCTTCGTGCCGCCGCCGGTGAAGGCAGATTTTGAAAAGGTCGCGGCGGCTGAAGGACTTGTGCCACCACCACCACCGGCGAGCTGGGGCGAACGCTGGGGCGTGAGCGAACCCGCCATGCTGGCCTGGGCACAAGCGCGCATCACACCGCAGGCCGCACTCAGCTTCACGCAAACGGTGCGGGGTGACCCGTTCGCTGATGGCGCGGTGCGGCTGAGCTACCTGAAGTGCACGCAGAACCCCAACCCGGGCTTCAAGAACGCGGCGGCTGCGGTGCAGAAGGATCCACGTTTTCGCTACGCCGAGGTCGATGGGCACCACAACGTGATGCTGATCAACCCCGAACGCCTGGCCGAGGCCCTGCTGCGCCTGGCTTGAACAAACCTACAACAGGAGACGACCATGCTGAACCGGAGAACCTTCAAGCCTGCTGCAGAGGTCTTCAAACGAGTCACCCAAACCAGCTTTGCCCTGGCCTGCCTCAGCACGGCGGGCGCCAGCTGGGCGCAGTCGTCCGTCACCATCTACGGCATCGTGGACACGTATGTCGGCTTGGTGAAGGACAGCCGCGGCACGGTCAGCGTGGTCCAGGAAGGCGGCCACACGGTCTCGCGGCTGGGTTTCCGCGGCAGCGAAGATCTGGGCGGTGGTCTGAGCGCCTACTTCGCACTTGAGATGGGCCTCTCGATGGATACCGGCGCCATCCCCGTGGGTGGTGGCTTCGGTAGGCAGTCGTTCGTGGGGCTGCGCGGCCCATGGGCCGCGTTCGAGCTGGGTCGCGGCTATACCCCTGCGTTTTTCAACATGCTCGCGGCAGGCACGTTTGGCATGAACGCCAACTGGGCACCCCTTCTGATGAGCGGCAACGCCACCCACCTGCCAACCGCGGCCCGCACGCTGGGTTTTCCGCTGCGCCAGAGCAACTTGGTACGCGTGCGAGTGGGTAACACCACGAACCAGCCCGGTTTCCGTGCTGAAGCCACAGTTTCAGCGGGCGAAGGCGACCCCAACGTCGGGCGCAGTGACGGCCTGGCAGTGAGCTGGCGCGGTCGCAACCTGTATCTGGGCTTGGCAGGGCAACGCACCCGCTCGGGCACGGCGACTGCGGCGCAGTTCCACAACGATCTGCAAGTGGCCAGTCTGAGCTGGAAACTCGATGCATTGACGATCAACGCAAACTACATCGTGACCGACAGCTCGGCCCCCACCAGCCAGCGCGCCAAACATGTCGTGCTGGGCGCCGCCTACCGATCGGGGCGCCATGCGGCCCTGATCGAAGCCAATGACCGCAACGTCAGCGGGAGCCCGAACGACGCTGTCGCGGTCACGCTGGGCTACGACTACAGCCTCAGTCGTCGCACCACGGTCTATGCACGGGCATTGGGCTTGCAAAACAGCGCTCGTTCGGCCAACACCCTCGCTTTCGCGACCGTCGGTGCGAACAGCGGCGCCGACGTCAAGGCGCTGGCACTCGGCGTGCGACACACGTTTTAGCCTTCAGCCCAACGCGATGAACCGCCCGAGTTTCCTGTTCATCGTCACTGACCAGCATCACCCCGAGAAGCGCGTCTTCCGACCATGCCCGCCACGGGCCCAGGAGAAGGGCAGCGCAGATCGATGGGCGGCCGTCCGCCTGAAGGTAAGCGCCAGCCCGGATCTTTCGTGAAGCAGCCGGTCTGGCCTGACGGGCGTGCGAGGGCGAGTTTGTTGAGCGACCGGCTGCGCAGGTTTGTCCAGCTTTCACTGCGGGGTCGAACTCGAGACGGACTACCCCCTTACCCCCGTTGTTTGTCAGCGTGCCGGGGACAGCACTGGACGGGTGGCTACGGAGCCAGCGCCTGCGCGGCGCTTGCGAAGACCGTGCGCAGGGGGTGGCTTGATGCCAGCATCACGCGCACCCGCCGGGTGTTGCGCACGATGGCCGAGGCGATCTTGAGCAACTGCACCCGGATGGTGGCCGTGCAGGCCTGGGACAGCACGGTGCCAGCCAGGGCGTGGCGACGAAGGTTGATATCAGCGTGTAGGCCAGCGCCGCCAGCAGCGCCGACCGGCTCCTCACGCTGCCAAGCTGCCGTCAACGTCGCGCATTTCTTGGCGCAACTTGTCAAGAACCGCCGAGGAGGTACCACCACCGTGCGAATCCGACCTGGGAGTCGCCTGAAGAACCTCGAAGCGACAAGCACTTAGATCTGGCGTCAAGTTTCGCCAGGTTTTCCATCGACGGCGAAGAGTTGCGCCAAGATATGCCTGAGCCCCGGAACGGGAGCCATCGGCAAAATGGCAAGTTGCGCCAGTTTTTGGCTTACTTGCAGTTCCGTTATCCGCAACTTGTCAACCTGACAAGTCAGCCACAACGTGACGCGAAGTCGCTGGTATGCCTTACGACAAGTCCGGCCACGACATGCCTTGGCGGCTTCGCCGACCCGTTCGCCGGGGCCTCCGTTCTTGCGCTGGGCAGCTCTTTCAGCCTGGTCCGACCCACGCCCTCGGATTTGGATCAGACGAACAGCGCGAGCTGCTTGGCGTCCGCGAGAGCCAACAGCCGTGCGTCACCTCGTCGACGCGGCGCACGAAGTTCGGGCCCACGTTCGACGGGTCAGTTTTCGGTCGGCGTCATCATCTCGCGGGCCATTTGACCGAAGTGCGGCTGCTGAGCAGCGGGCGCGTCGTCCTCCGTTCTGGGCGAGACCCGCATCCTGTCAGACTGATCGACGGATGCCGGTATCTCCCGATTGACTGACGCTCGGCGGCCGACGCTACGATCGAAGGATGCGGACAGCCAAGTCAGGGTCTCAGAATCCTCGCCCCGCAACGGAGGCCTACGAGTCAGCCGCTGGCGTGTCCCCATGGGCGGGCCCACGGCAGCGCTCGGCGGAGACTCGGGAGGCCAAGCGCGAGTGGGTGATCCGCGCAGCGGCACGTGCATTCGCGTCGAGCGGAATCGACGGCACATCGATGGACGACCTCGCTTCTGCGCTGTCGGTGGCCAAACCTACGCTGTACCGGGCGGTAGGGGGCAAAGAGGCGATCGTGCACGCCTGTGAACAGCGCATGAACGCCTGCTTCATGAGCGCGCTTCATCAGGCGGAAGCTGCGGGCGGCACGGGCCTGGCCCGTGCCCTGCGGTATCTGCGACTGAGCCTGGACCTCATCGATCACAACGACTTCGGGCGACTGGTCCTGGTGATCGGCGGCAAGGCAGACCTGTTCGCCGCGATGTCGGAAGAGACACGCGCCATGCGTGAACACGTGCAGTCGAAGATCCGGGGCTGGCTTGCTGCCGATCTGAAAGCCGGGCTGCTGCGGCCCTCGGTCGAACCCAAGGTCGCGACGCTCGCGATGTTTGCGGTCTTCAACTTCATCCCGCGCTGGTACCGCGCGGGCGGCCCATCGACGTTGGCCGAGATCTGCGAATCAAACACCCGCCTCTTTGTCTGGGCGCTGACAGACCGGCCGCAGGCCCACGGTCTGGAGTTCTGATGCCCTGAGTTGAATGCCCCTCCCTCGCTGGGGAAATCCCTCGCGCACGCAAGCGTACCGATCGGTACTATTGGCTGTCTGAACTGCCACACACGCTGCTGAGCGAGGGGACGGACGAGATGAGCTTGACGATGCATGCCGCTGTCCTCCATGAGCACGGCGAACTGGATCGAATCGTCCTGGAGAAGAGCTGGCCACGACCACAGCCTGCTCCGGGTTGGGTGCAACTGCGGGTGCGCGCCTGCTCGCTGAATTTCCACGACATCTTCACTCGCCGGAGCATGCCGGGCATCAAGGTGCCCTTGCCCATCGTGATCGGGTCGGACATTGCCGGTGAGGTGACTGCGCTGGGCGACGGTGTGGAGGGCTGGCGTCCCGGGGATCGTGTGCTCGTCGACCCGCTGCCAACCGCCGACGGCCCGAAGGGCATGATCGGCGAGATGTATGACGGTGGCCGCGCCGAATACTGCTGCGTCTGGGCGGCCAGTCTGATCCGCATTCCCGACGGGGTCAGCTTCGAGGACGCAGCCGCGCTGCCTTTGGCGTACGCGACAGCTCATCGCATGATGGTCACGCGCGGACACGTCGGCGCGAACGACACGGTGCTCGTCCTGGGCGCCAGCGGGGGAGTCGGCACGGCTTGCGTGATGCTTGCGAAGCTGGCCGGGGCTCACGTGATCGCTTGTGCCGGTTCCGATGAGAAGGCCGAGCGCTTGCGCGCGATCGGGGCCGACGAGGTCATCAACTACCGCACCCAGAACATGATGGAGGCGGTGCACGCACGAGTTGGCAAGCCCCGCATCAGCGGCAGCGGCGGCGTCACCTTGGCTGTCAACTACACCGGCGGGCAGACCTGGCAAGAGACGATCCGCTGCCTGCGCGTAGGCGGCAGGTTGCTGACCTGCGGGGCAACGGCGGGCTTCGACGAGAAGATCGATGTGCGCTACGTCTGGACCTTCGAGCTGGACCTGATGGGCAGCAACGGATGGCGTCGCGACGACATCGAGACCTTGCTCGAGATGGCGCGCAGCGGTCGCATGCGGCCCGTCATCGATGAAGTGCTGCCTCTGGACAGGATCCATGATGCCGAGCGGCGCATGGAGCAGCGCGAGGTCTTCGGCAAGCTCGTCGTGGCACCTTGATGGAGCAATCTCCATGTCCGTGACCCTTACGGCCCCGATGTCGCTGGACGCGTTGCAGGCCTTGTGCGACTCGTCCCCCTTCATCCGCTTCGCCGGAATTCGACCGGTGACCGTCGACGCGCAGGCCCAGACCAGCACCTGGCACATGCCGTGGCGGCCTGAGTTCGAACGCGCCGACGGCACGGGCCAATGGCAGGGTGGCCCGATCGCCTCGCTCATCGATACGGCCGGGTGCATGGGCTTGATCGCGATCATCGGTCGCTACGCCGGAACGGTGGACTTCCGCACCGACTATCTCCGTCCCGCCGCCGGGCCGCACTTGAAGGCGGTGGCGAAGGTCCGACGGGCAGGCCGCACGACAGGTGTCGTCGACGTCGATGTGCTGGATTCACAGGAGCGACTCGTGGCCGCAGGCCGCGGGAACTTCTTCGTCGAGCAGCCGCGATGATCCCGGTGACCTGGCCTCGCAACCTGGGCTGCACCTTTGCACCCGAAGCAGCGGCGGACGCCGTCGCAGTCATCGATCTCTCTGACCCGGGCGCTGAGCGCGTCTGGACTTATGGCGAGTTGCAGGCGCGCTGCAACGCGGTGGCCCGCGGGCTGCTGCGCCGAGGACTGCAGCGCGGCGATCGTGTCGGCCTCATGTGCGCCAACTCGACGGACGCCCTGGCCGTCATGCTGGGCGCCATGCGCGCCGGCTGCGTGGCGGTGCCATTGAACCCGCGGGCTGGCTCGCAGACGCTGGCCTACATGTGCAAGGACGCCTCGTTGACGTGCCTTTTCGTCGATGCTGCGTTTGCCGCGACGGTGCCTGCCGGCGTGCCGGCCATCGAACTGCAGGGAGCTGCCTTCGAGGCGTTCCTGGATCCCGGGCTGTTTGAGCCCGTGATGCCGGAAGACGGCGAAACCGGGCTGATCCTCTACACCTCGGGGTCCACAGGGCAGCCCAAGGGCGTGCTGCTGTCGCACGCCAGTCAGGTGCTCATCGCGCGGGGCTACTGCACGCCCGCCATGGACGACTGCCTGGCCAGCGGGCCGAACATCGTGGCGGCACCGCTGTTCCACATGAACGCCACGGTCAACGTGACGATGACGCTGCTGCTGGGTGGCGGGTTCGTGCTGATGGCGCGCTTCGACGCCCTGCGTTTCATCGACGCGATCCACCGCTGGCGGGTCAGCGTGATCTCCGGCGTGCCGACCATGGCGGCCATGATCGCGCTCGAGAGCGAGGCCTTGAGCAAGGCCGACCTGTCGTGCGTGCGCCTGGCCGTCATCGGCTCCGCGCCACTGTCGCAGACCGTCCTGTCACAGGTCCAGCGGCTGCTGCCGGGCGCTGCGGTGATCAACAGCTATGGCACCACGGAGACCGGCGCGGGCTACTTCGGCGCACACCCTGCGGGCTTGCCGCGCCCACCGATGGCGGTCGGTCACCCGCAGCCCCATGCGCAACTGCGCCTGGTGGGCGAGAGTGCGCCCGACGAGGGCGTCTTGCAGGTGCACTGCGCCACACGCATGACGGGCTACCTGAACCGCCCGGAGCTGACGGCCGAAAAGCTGCGCGACGGCTGGATCGACACCGGCGACATCATGCGGCGCGACGCTGAAGGCTGGCACTACTTCATCGGCCGCGCCGACGACATGTTCGTTTGTGCGGGCGAGAACGTCTACCCCGGGCAGGTCGAACGCTTGCTGGAACGGCATCCCGACGTTCTCGAAGTCTGCGTGCTGCCTCTGGCGGACGAACTGCGCGGCCACGTGCCCGTCGCCTTCGTCGTGCCCAGGCCTGGTGCGCAGCCAACGGCGCAGGCGCTCAAGGACCATGTGCTGGCCCACGCTGCGCCGCACCTGTACCCACGACGGGTGTGGTTCATCGAGCGCATGCCGCTGGCCGGCACGAACAAGATCGACCGTCACGCCTTGAAGCAGCAACTCCATCAACTTGTGTCAGGAGAAGGCGAATGACCCTGCCCCTCGATCATCTCGTCGTCGCCGTGCCCGACGTCGCCGCGGCGCAACGTGCGGTGGCCGACGCGCTCGGCGTATCGCCAGAGTTCGGCGGCGCGCATCCGGATGTCGGCACCTGCAATGCGCTGCTGTCGCTGGGTGGCGATCAGTACCTCGAACTGATCGGACCTGACCCCAAGGCCGTGACCACTGGAGAACTCGCCCGACGCGTGGCGTCGCTGGAGTCTGCCGACATCTGGGGCTTTGCGGTGGTCTGCCAAGACTTGGACAGCCTTGCCGAGCGCGCGCGGGGCCTGGGTCTGCGAACCGTCGGTCCGACCGCAGGCTCTCGCCGGACTCCTGCGGGAAAGGTGCTGCGCTGGCGCGCTCTGGGTTTGTCATCACTCGAGTTTGGCGGTCTGGTCCCCTTCGCGATCGATTGGTTGGACACACCGCACCCGGCTCGCACGTCGCCGCAGGGCCCGCATCTAGAAGCCTGGCATGTGGCCCACCCGCGGCCTGGCGACTTGCAAGCGCTGTATGCGGAGCTGGGCGTGGCATTGAATGTGCATGCCGGTCTGAGGAGCGCCATCGTGGCCACCATCGTGCACGGTGATCGCCGGCTGACGCTGACCGGCGCCGCCCCAGGTCTGTTCTGATCGAATCGATTGTCCCAATGCCCACTCGAACCTATCCCACCCGGAGGTCTCTCATGACGAAGTTCCGCCCGACCAGTGTCCTCGCCGCGGCCGCCATCGCGTTGTCCGCACTGACGGGCGCCGGCTCCGCTGTCGCACAGGAAAAGGCTGTGTTCGGCTTCCCGTCACCGCCCAACGTGCAGTTCGCCTACCTTTGGTTCGGCGACAAGCTCGGGTTTTTCAAGGAAGAAGGCTTGCAGCTCGACGTGATCTCGGTCACCGGCTCGGCTGTCCTGTTGCCGCAGGTTGCCAGCGGCCAGGTACACATCGGCTATGCCAATCCCGACCTCGCGGTGATCGCGTTGGCCAAGGGGGAGCCGCTGCCCGTGCGATTCGTCGCCAACTGGCTGCGCAGCCAGACCTTCGAGTTCGTCGTGCTCGAGAACAGTCCCGTGAAGACCTTGGCCGATCTCAAGGGCAAGAAAATGGGCGTCGGTGCCCTGACCTGGGGCAACCTGCCCCTGTCCAAGGCGATGCTGTCGACCGTTGGCGTCACCTGGAACAAGGATGTTCAGGTCCTGCCTGTGGGACTGGGCGCCGCCGCATGGCGCCGGCTCCAATCGGGCGAGGTCGACGCTCTGAACCTCTTCGTCGGCGAGCATGGCCGCATGGAACTGGCCGGCGTTCCCATCCGTCGGGTGCCTATGCCCGAGGAGTTCCGAACGATTTTCAGCAACGGCTTCGTGGCATCAGAGAAGATGATCAATGAGAAGCCGAAGTTGGTCTCGGGCATGGTGCGTGCGATCAACAAGAGCTGGACCGCCTGCAAGGCCAACACCGAGGCTTGCGTTCGCGCCTATTGGGAGGCGGTGCCCACCTCGCGCCCCCCGTCGGGCAAGGAAGCGGAGCAGTTGAAGACCGACATGCGGCAGGCGATGTTCGATCGCAACCAGCTCGATGACTTCAGCGGCACCTCCGTTCGCAAGTACGGCCACTTTCCCGAAGAGGCATGGCGCCGGCTGGTCAAGGTCATGGGCGACGAAGGCCTGATCTCTCGCACCGATCTCGACCTGACGAAGCTCTACACGGGACGGTTCGTCGATGAATTCAATGCCTTCGACCCCTTGGTTGTCGAACGCGTTGCGCGAGCGGCCAAGTAGGGGGCCGGATGCAACTCGAGGTCGATCGCGTCGCCCTGACGTACGAGACCTCGCGCGGCCCGCTCCCGGCGCTGCGCGAACTGTCGTTTGCGCTGGAAGAAGGCGAATTCGTCTCCGTGCTCGGGCCCTCGGGTTGCGGCAAGTCCAGCCTGCTGCGGCTCGTCACCGGGTTGCTTCGGCCGACGGCAGGCCGCATCGCGCTGGCGGGTGTGCCGGTGAGCGGCCCTCGCAACGATGTCGGCATCGTCTTCCAAAGTGCCACGTTGCTGCCCTGGAAGAACGTGCTGGACAACGTGCTGGTTCCCGTTCGCGCACGCGGTCGTGTGACGCCCGCGGACACCGAGCGAGCGATGGAAGGGCTGCGCACCGTCGGGTTGGAGCGCTTCTCGAAGCACTATCCCGATGAGCTGTCCGGCGGCATGCAGCAGCGTGTAGGTATCGCACGGGCGATGCTGACCGACCCGCGGCTGTTGCTGATGGACGAGCCCTTCGCGGCGCTCGACGCGATGACGCGCGAGACGATGATGGACGAGTTGCTTCGCGTGTGGAGCGGAACCGGCAAGTCGGTCCTGTTCATCACCCATTCGATTCCGGAGGCGGTTTACCTGTCGGACCGGGTGCTCGTCATGGGACCGCGACCGGGGCACATCGTCGAGGAACTGCGCATCGATCTGCCGCGCCCGCGCAGTCCGGCGACGATGGCGGACCCACGTTTCGGCGAGCTCGGGGCGCGGTTGCGCGACCGCTTCCGATCGATGGCCGGCCCGGCTGAGGCATCGGCGTGAGTCGCAGGACGGACCGATTCAACTGGGCGTGGCCGGTCGGAACGGTTCTGATGCTGGTCGGAGTTTGGCAGGCCCTGTCGGCCGCCGGTCTGGTCGCCGACTACCTGCTGCCCGGACCAGGCAAGGTCGTGTCGGCACTCTGGCGCATATCGCTGGATGGCACCTTGGTAACCCATCTGACGCCGACACTCTTTGCCAGCGCAGCGGGCTGGGTCTGTGGCGGCCTGCTGGCAACGGCGCTGGCGGCCCTGGTGGCCGAGTTCCGTTGGGTCGAGCGCTCGATGCTCGTGCACTTGTTGGCGTTGCAGGCGATCCCGAAAGTCTCGCTCGCGCCGTTGGTTTTCCTGTGGGCGGGATTCGACATCGGCGGCAAGGTCATCCTGGTGACGTTGATCTGCTTCTTCCCGGTGTTTGCCAACGCATTGGCCGGTTTCCGATCGGTCGATGCAGGTCTGATGGACCTGATGCGCGCCAGCGGCGCCAGCCGCTGGCACACCTGGCTCCATGTCAAGCTGCCAGCGACTCTTCCATCGCTCTTCGCCGGGTTGGAGGTGTCGGTCGCCTTCGCATTGATCGGGTGCGTCGTCATGGAGTTTGTCGGCGCTACGCGAGGCCTGGGCTTCGTCATCCAGGACGCTTCGAGCACCTATGACCTGCCGCTGTCGTTCGCGGCCATCATCGTGCTCGGCCTCATCGGTGTGGCGGGTAACGCCTTGCTGCGGCGGGCCCGCGGACGCCTGCTGCCGTGGGAGAGCCGCGGGCGGCGCGCCAGCTCGCAAGGAGCGACAGGTGGCTAGTCACTCGGGAACTGCAGAGGCTGCCCGCACTGCCGCAGCCTCGACCGTCACGCTGGTCCTGATGCTGGCCGGCTGGGAAGCCATCGTCCGTGGCCTGGGCTTGTCGGAGCAGGTCCTGCCTGGCCCGCTCCTGGTGGCGCAGGCACTCTGGCAAGGCTGGGTCGGAGGGGCGTTCTGGCCGCACGCGTCGGCCACCTTGCAGGGGGCGCTGGGTGGCTGCGTGATTGGTGGCGCGGCTGGCGTTGCGCTCGGCATTGCGGTGGCCCTGAACGAACGCTTGCGGCTGGCGCTGTATCCGGTGGTGATTGCGATCCAGTCGATGCCCACCGTGGCGGTCGCGCCGCTGATCGTCGTGTACTTCGGTGTTGGACTGCCGAGCAAGCTGGTCACGGTGTCGCTGCTGTGCTTCTTCCCGCTGTTCGTCAACACGGTCGCCGGCGTGCTGGCGGCCGATCCGCGTCTGCTCGATCTCTACCGTGCTGCGTCGGCGTCTCGCTGGCGCATGCTGGTGGACGTGCAACTGCCGGGCTGCATGCCATCGCTCCTCGCCGGACTGCAGGTCGCTGTGGTGCTGTCCTTCATTGGCTGTGTGGTGTCGGAGTTCGTCGCATCACGTGCTGGCTTGGGGCACCTCATCAAGATCTACGCGAACGACCTGAACGTGGCGGTGATGTTCGCCTGCATCCTGTCCTTGGCTTTCCTCGGGGGCGCAACCGGCTATGGCCTCAGCCGGCTTCGGGATGCGATGCGCGTGCGCTGGCGACTCTGACGGCTGCGTCACGAGATAATCCGTGCGGTCCCTTGACGGGCTGCGAAAGGATGCCATGAGTGAGCGTTGGGCTGTACAGCCTTACCGGGCCCGCGTGCGGTACGCGGAGTGCGATGCCTGGGGCGAACTTCAACCCTTTGCCCTGTACGCGCTGTTCGACGCTGCCGTGGCGCATGCCTTCGGCCAGCTGGGAGTCGACTGGAGGGAGATGACCAAGCCCGGCCACGCTCTGCGAGCGGGCGGCGTCCAGATGAACGTGTCCATGCCGATGACGTACGACGACGAAGTCGACTTCATCGTGACCGACGTTCGCATGGAAAACACTTCGTTGGACATCGACGTCCACGCGCAACAAGCAAGCAGAGCCTTCGGTACGGCGTCGGCCGTGTTGTCGTTCGTGTCTCGCAGCGAGGGCGGAACGCTGCAATCGTTGCCCCCTGAACTGACGGCGGCGCTCGACCGGATCCGGGCGCCGGCTGTCGCCGGCTGAGAGCGCTGTTTGGCGCCATGGCAGGCAACGGATCTTCTTTCTGGGGAACCTGGCCCCGGCTGTCGGTGAACCTGTTTGCGGCCATCGAGGTTCGATGCTCTGGGCCTTGGCCGCATGGGACTGCCTGCAGCCATTCTTGATTCGTGCGCCAGTGACGGCGGCGTCCGGAAGCTGCACTCAAGGCGAGGCGCGCTGCCGCGGCTGCTCTTATCGGTCGGCCGCCAGCTGCCGCTTCGAAGGTACTCGATCAGACGAACAGGCATGACCGCTGTTGCGCCAGCCGTCCGGGGCATTGACCAGGATCAAGTCCATCGCGTGCGGTAAGGCTGGACCGGACGTGGGTTCCTGGCCACTTCCGGCTATGCTGACCGTCGCACGATGAAGCACGACAACGCACAGCAAACCTTGGCCGAAGCCCAGGCCTGCCTCGACCGCGGCGAGCTCGATGCTGGCCTGGTGGCAGCAATACGCGCGGCGACTCAGGCCACCGACCCAGCCACCCGGGCGCGGGCGGGCTGGCTGCAAGCCCAGTTCACCTACCGCCGTGGTGACTACGCCGGTGTGCTGGCCCTGGCGGAAGACCTCTCGCCGATGATGCGCGCGCACCGCAGCGATGAGCTGCGCGAGTTCCAGCGCGCCGTCGCGTTCGCGGGCGCAGAGATCGGCCGTTTCGACCGTGCCCTGGCGGCCGCCTACGAGGTGCACGCGCTGGCCGAGGCCACCGGGCAGCCTGGACCGCTGTCGCAGGCGCTCAACACCCTGGGCATCTGTTTCGAACGCATGGGCGACCCCTGGCAGGCCGAACGGCTGCTGCGCGAGGCGTTGACCATTGCTCGCGACGGTGCGCCGCAGCGGGAGTTGTTCAGCGCGCTGAACAACCTGTGCGCCGTGCTGATCGGCACCTATTACCTGCAGCGTGGCAGCGAGGTCACAGCAGCCTCGCTTGCGGCGCTGGAGCGTGCGCTGCCGCTGGCCGAGGAAATGGCGGGCCTTATCGCTGCGGCTGGCGACCCTTACTGGCGCATCATTGCCGAAGGCAACCTGGGCGAAATCCTGGTCCACCTCGGCGAGCGCGACCGATCCCGCGCGTTGCTGGACCGCACGCTGGCCGAAGCCCTGAGCCTGGGCTTCGGGCCACAAGCCGAGCGCGTGAATTGCTCGATTGCCGAGTGGGCACTGCGCCACGCCGCCCCCGAGCAGGCCCGGGAATTGCTGCTGACCATGCTGGCCGAAGCCGGGAGCCGGCCGCTCACGCCGATGACGGAACTCCGAGCGCAGCACGCCCTGTACCAGGCCTCCAAGGCACTGGGCGACACCGCCGCAGCGTTGCGGCATCTGGAGAAGCACACGGACCTGCTGCGCGAGCGCATCGTGAAGCAATTGCAGGCGCAGTCGGAGCAGTTCATCACCCGTGTCGAAGCCGAGCAGTCCCGCCGCGAGGTCGAACGCCAGCGGGCCCGTGCGCAGAGCCTGGAGGCCGACACCCGCCGCGACCCGCTCACCGGCCTGGGCAACCGGCGCGAAGTGGATCACCACCTTCCGGCGCTGTTGAAGGACACCGCAGCCGCCGGCAGGCCGATGACGTTGGCCATTCTGGACCTGGACCACTTCAAGCAGATCAACGACCGCCACGGTCACCTGGTGGGCGACCGCGTCCTGTTGGCCATCGCACAGCTGCTGCGCGAGTGCATGCGCCAGGCTGATCTCGTCGCGCGCATCGGCGGCGAGGAGTTCCTGGCCGTGCTGCCCGATGCTGATGAGACGCGGGCGCTGGAAATCTGCGAGCGCATCCGCCAGCGCGTCGCCGGTCACGACTGGGCGGCAGTAGCCCCTGGCCTGGCGGTGACGCTCAGCGCTGGCTTTGCGAGTGCGCCGCCTTACGACGAGGCGGTGCTGGCGACCCGCGCCGACCAGGCGCTGTACCGCGCCAAGTCGCTCGGCCGCAACCGCGTGGAAGCTGGCTGATTCGAGCCGGCCGAGGCCAGCACTGGCGCCGAGCTGCCTCGGTTCAACAACGACAGGTTCGACGCCGACCTCGATGGCGGCATCCTGGCGCATCCCTTGCTGAGAGTCCGCCGCGGAGAGGGCAGCCAAGCCCCGATGCCGTATCTGCAAGCCTTGCGACGCCGCTGTTCCTCGTTGGTACGCGTCCGGCGAAGTCATCTTGAACGCTGCACGGGAGCAAAGGATGCTCGTGTCCACCTCAAATCTGAAAGGCAAGTCGTGCCAGCTTTTGGCGTACTTGCAGTTCCGTTATCCGCAACTTGTCAAGCTTCAAGAAGTCAGTCGACACCTCGACTGTCGGCAGGTCTTCAACGAGGGTCACGCCGCTGGCAGCAACACGGCGGGCTTCATGCTGCGCAAGATGGCGCGGGCGAGCTGTACAACCTGCGCGAAGACCCGCACGAATGCGTCAACCGTTTCGACGACCCGGCCCACCGCGGCTTGCGTGACGAGCTGACGCAACGCCTGCTGTCCCGTCCGGCGGACATGCACGACCCCTTGCCCGATCCTGTCGGGCCGGCTTGAACGGCTGCGCGCAATCCCTGACAAAGGGCTTTTGCCGCGAGGAGTAGAACTCGCACTGGTGCTGTTCGAACCAAGCGGCGTGGCGGGGCACGGTCTCTTGCCCCCTGCCGTAGACCGGCCTGCCGCTGCGCCTCGAGTCCTGGGTCGTCTGCCATGCATGATCTTTCTGCGAGCCGAGCGCTGAACCGGCAGCTGGTGCTGCTGGTCAAGACCCAGCTCGCCATGGAGCGCTTCCCGGCACAGAAGGCGGCAGCGGGCCAGACCTTGCACAGCGCGGGGGATGCCTTGACCCGTTTGCCCATCATCGAGCGCGGCTGCATCGAGGCCATCCATTACCTGGGTGAAGAAGGCAACCGCATCATCCCGATCACCTTCAAGGCAGGTGAACTGGCATTTGCCTCGGCCTTGTTCAGCACCGCCACGATCAAGGTGGACCTGGCGGTCGCCGAAGACCTGCTTGCACATTGGGTGCCGATCGGCGAGCTCGAGTCACGGCCCGACGGGCGCCTGCTCATCGCAGCCACGCACGAGCACCTGGCCGCGCGCAGCGGTGTCAGCCGCCCCAAGCTCTCGCGTGAGCTGAAGCAACTCGAGCGAAGCGGTCGGCTGAAGCTGCTGCGCGGCATCGTCGAGGTTCTCGACCCCGACAGCTTCACGGCGTCGCGCTGGAACAAGCGGTCCCCATAGCCGTTGCGGCAGTCGTCAGCGCATGTCATCGCGAGCCACGCAGTCCCGCCGCCTACTTCGCGGCGGTACACGGTCCTTCTGCCTGCGGCCGGGCCTTCCGCGTGAAGGACGCGCACCGGGCCGGTGCACGGGTACTGGCGTCGGGTGCACAGCCGATCGAGATCGCCACCGGCCCGATGGAACTGCGCCTGCCCGGACACGGACAGCCTGTTGCGCCGGGTGCGCGCCGCATCGGCTTCGGTGAGTGCGTCGGCACGGTGAGTGGCTGAAGGTCAGTTTCTGATCCGACGCCGCCTCAGACCTTGATGCGCGCGCCCTTCGGGTCGTACCAGGGCGCAAGTTGCGCCGACGCGCGAACGCGGCGATCACCGACGCCGATCTCGAAACGCGTCGCAGCGATGACGTCCGGCGTCAACGCATGCGGCAGTCTCACGTAGCCCATGCCGAGTGAGGCCTCCACGCGGTGGCCGTACATGCCACTCGTGATCACGCCCACCGCCTTGCCGTCGGCGTAGATCGGCTCTTCGTGGAAGAGCAATTCGTTCGGGTCGTCCAGCTTGAACTGCAGCAAGCGCTTGTGCGGCGTGCCGAGCGCCTTCTGTGCCAGCACCGCCTCGCGGCCGACGAAGCCGCCCGGCTTGTCGAATGCGCAGGTGAAGCCCAGGCCCGCCTCGATCGGCGTGTCTTCGATGCCGATGTCGTGACCCCAATGGCGGTAGCCCTTCTCGGTGCGGCAGGCATTCATGGCGTGAAAACCGGCCAGCTTGAGTCCATGGGCGGCGCCGGCCTCGAGCACGCGCTCGAGGACATGCAGCGCGGCGTCGGCCGGCATGTAGAGCTCCCAGCCGAGTTCGCCGACATAGGTGATTCGGTTGGCGCGCACGATCGCGTAGCCGATCTCGAGCTCCTGTGAGCTGCCGAAGGGAAAGGCGTCGTTGCCCAGGTCGGCGCCGGTCAAGGCCTGCAACAGCGTCCGGGAGTTCGGGCCCATGAGTCCGAGCATCGGCGTGCCCGCGGTGACGTCGGTGACCGTACAGAAGGCATCGCCGATCGCCTCGCTCAACATCGCCAGGTCGCGGATGTGCGAAGACACCGAGGTCACGACCATGAAGCGATCTTCGGCCAGTCGCACGACGGTCAGGTCGGCCTCGATGCCGCCGTTCACGTTGAGCCATTGCGTGTAGACGATGCGGCCCGACGCAACGTCGACATCGGCTGTGCCCAGGCGGTTCAACACCTTGCAGGCATCGCGCCCCTGGACGAGAAACTTCGCCATCGACGATTGATCGAACAGCGCCACGCCGTGGGCCACCGCATGGCATTCGGCCGCGGTGTGCGCAAACCAGTTCTGGCGCCCGAAGCTGTACTCGTAGGTCGGCGTCGAACCAGGCTTGTCGTACCAGTTGGCGCGCTCCCAGCCGGAGAGCTCGCCCATGCAGGCACCCAGCGCGACCAGCCGGTCGTGAAACGCCGTTCGGCGCGCGCCGCGCGCGCTCTCGACCTGCCGGAACGGCCAGTGCATCTGGTAGAGCAGGCCCAACGACTCGGTCGTGCGGTCGGCGAGGTAGGCCTTCGTGCCCTGGCAAGGATGCATTCGCCGCACATCCATGCCCGGCAGGTCGATCGGTGAACGGCGGTCGCGGATCCATTCCGCCAGCACCTTGCCGGCACCGCCCGAGCTCTGGATGCCGATGGAGTTGAAGCCGCAGGCGACGAACAGATCGCGCACCTCGGTCGTTTCTCCGAGCAGGTAACGATCGTCAGGCGTGAAGCTCTCCGGGCCGTTGAACCAGGTCGCGATGCCGGTCGTCTGCAGGACCGGCAGCCGCTCCATGGCAGCGCTGAGCACGGGCTCGAAATGGTCGAAGTCCTGGGGCAGCTCGTCGAAGCAGAAGTCCTTCGGGATGCCACCGAGCGCCCACGGCTTGGCGACGGGCTCGAAGGCGCCAAGCAGCAGCTTGCCCGCATCTTCCTTGTAGTAGGCCCACTCGTCGGGCACGCGCAGCACGGGCAGGTTCCTGGGCACATCGGCCATCGGCTCGGTGACGATGTAGAAGTGCTCCGCGGCCTGCAGCGCCAGGCGAATGCCGAGCTTGCGCGCGATCCACGGACTCCACATGCCGGCAGCGAGCACGACGGTCGCGGCACGCACCTCGTGCTCGGCACCGTCGATGTTGACGCGCACGCCTTTGGCGCTGCCGCTCTCGACCACGATGTCGGTGACTTCGGCGTTCTCGATCACGCGCGCGCCACGCTGCCGTGCGCCCTTGATGTAGGCCATCGTGGTGTCGATCGGGTTGGTCTGGCCGTCGTTGGGCGTCCAGAGACCGCCGACCACACCCTTGTCCGACAGCAGCGGATAGCGCGACAGGATGTCGCCCGGCGTCAGGAGCTCGACCTCGACGCCAAAGGCGCGGCCCATCGCCCCGGTTCGCTTGAACTCCTCGAACCGGGCCTCGGACAGCGCCACCGCGATCGAACCGTTCTGCTTGAAGCCCGTGGCCTGGCCCGTCTCTGCCTCCAGCGTGGTCAGCAGCTCGCTCGTGTACTTGGCCAGTTCGGTCAGCGTACGCGTGGCACGCAATTGAGGCACCAGGCCGGCTGCGTGCCAGGTGGTGCCGCAGGTGAGTTGTCTGCGTTCAAGCAGCAGCACGTCCGTGATGCCGATCTTGCCGAGGTGGTAGGCGATCGAAGCACCGATGATGCCGCCGCCGATGATGACGACGTCGCATCGCGACGGGAGATCTGCACTCATGAACCAGCCTTTCGATGGCGACGCCGGGAGTTGCTTGATGAGGGATGTAACCGGTTTCATAATAGAGCGCTCGCCAAGCGATGGCAACCGACTTGCGCCCTCAAAACCCTCTGCTGGAGCCTGCCAATGCACACAGCCCACGTACTCACCTTGTCCTGCCCGGACCGCACGGGCATCGTGCATGCAGTCACGGGCGTGCTGTACGAACATGGCGGCAACATCACCGAGGCGGCGCAGTACAACGACCAGGACACTGATCGCTTCTTCATGCGCGTTCAGTTCGGCCTGCCCAAGACGGATGCCGAACCGGCACTGCGCCAGGCCATCGGCGCCCTGGGCGAGCAGTTGCAGATGCGCTGGCAGCTCCACGCCGCCGAGCGGTCGATGCGGGCGATCCTGATGGTGTCCAAGCTCGGCCATTGCCTGAACGACCTGCTGTTCCGATGGCGCAGCGGGCTGCTGCCGCTGGACATCCGCGCCGTGGTGTCCAACCATCGCGACTTCTATCAACTCGCCGCCTCGTACAACATCCCGTTCCATCACATTCCGGTCACGGCCGAGACCAAGCCGCAGGCCGAGGCCAGGTTGCTGGAACTGGTGGCGCAGGAGGAGGTCGAGCTCGTGGTGCTGGCGCGCTACATGCAGGTGCTGTCCGACGAGACCTGCCGCGCGCTCGAAGGGCGGGCGATCAACATCCACCATTCCTTCCTGCCGAGCTTCAAGGGTGCCAAGCCCTACCACCAGGCGCACGAGCGCGGCGTCAAGATCATCGGCGCCACGGCCCACTTCGTCACCGGCGACCTCGACGAAGGTCCGATCATCGAGCAGGACGTGTCACGGGTCGATCACGCCTGCGACGCGCAGCAGTTGACGACGATGGGGCGCGACGTGGAAAGCGCCGTGCTGGCGCGCGCCGTCACCTGGCATGCACGCCACCGCGTGCTGATCAACGGTCACAAGACCGTCGTCTTCAGGTAAGCGAGAGCCCGATCGAGGCCGGTGCTCAGCCCTTGCGTTGGCCCTGGACGATGCGGTCGAGGATCAGGGCGCAGAACAGGATCGCCAGGCCCGCCAGGATGCCCTGGCCCTCGGATGCGTACTGGAGCGCCTCGAGGACGTCTTCACCCAGGCCCTTTGCGCCGATGAGCGAGGCCACCACCACCATCGCCAGACTGAGCAGGATGGTCTGGTTGACTCCCGCCATGATGGTGCGAGAAGCCAGCGGCAGATCGACCTTCATCAGCAGGTACATCGGCGTGGCGCCGAAGGCCATCGCGGCTTCGCGCACGGCAGGTGGCACCTGCTGCAGGCCCAGCACGGTCATGCGCACGACCGGGGGAGAGCCGAAGATGAGGGTGGCGACGATGGCGGCGGGTTTTCCGGCGCCGAAGAACGCGACCACCGGGATCAGGTAGACGAAGGACGGCATGGACTGCATGAAGTCGAGCACCGGCCGCACGACCGCGAACAACCTCGGATGGCGCGCACACAGGATGCCCAGTGGAATGCCCAGGGAAATCGACACCAGGGCCGCGGCACCGAGAAGCGAGATCGTCGTCATCGCCTTTTCCCAGAAGCCGAACAGTCCGAGGTAGGCCAGCGCAGCGAGCGTGAACAGCGCCACCCGGATGCCGCCACAGAGCCAGCCGAGCAGACCCACGACGCCCATCACCACCGGCCAGGGTGTGCCGACGAAGAGAACTTCCAGGCCGTCAAGCAGTCGCCTCACGCCCAGCGTGATGCTGCCAAAGACCCCTTCTCCTGCGCGCTTGGCCCATTCGAACCAGCCCTTGATCCAGTCGGCGCTGTCGACGCGGATGCTGCGGCGAGTCGGGAAATCGACCAGCAAGGGCAGCAGCTCGGGGCGCGCGAAGCGCGTACCCGTCAGGCCGACCACCAGCAGCATCAGCACCGTGCCCGCCGTGGCGCGCATCCAGGAGCGCCCCGCCGCGACGCTGCGATCGGAGCGCCACCGCGTGAAGTGCCGTTCGAGCGCGCTGTTGGCCAAGGCGCCCTGAACCAGCCGGACGGCCACCAGAACCGCGACACCCAGGAGCACCAGGGCCAACCCGCTTTGCGATGCTTGCTGGGCCTGGCTGGTGGCGTCGGCCAAGGCACGCTCGAGCGAGTTGACCGCGCGCTGCAGCGACTCGACCGAAGGCGACGCACCGGCGA
>LNFM01008437.1_pt1 | contig 41803 bp, 35 predicted proteins | sample 596031 | NCBI WGS metagenome assembly LNFM01 (sample SAMN04254537, study PRJNA301005) | activated carbon metagenome | isolation source: dual media filters at the Ann Arbor, Michigan drinking water treatment plant | place: USA: Ann Arbor
ACGTCTTCGACGGCGGCGGCATGCACGAGACCATCGCCCACGTGCCGCTGGGCGTGGTGGCCAACATCTCGGCCTGGAACTACCCGTACTTCGTGGGCTGCAACGTCATCGTGCCGGCGCTGCTGACCGGCAACGCCGTGCTGTACAAGCCCAGCGAGCACGCCACGCTGACCGGCCAGCACATCACGCGGCTGCTGCACGCGGCCGGCGTGCCCGCGGCGGTGATGCAGTGCCTGGTGGGGGCGGGCGAGGTCGGCGCGGCGCTGCTGGAGCAGAAGATCGACGGTGTGTTCTTCACCGGCAGCCATGCCACCGGCGCGCGCATCGCGCAGGCCGTGGCCACGAAGATGATCCGCGTGCAGCTGGAGCTCGGCGGCAAGGACCCGACCTACGTACGCGCCGACGCCGACCCCAAGGCCGCCGCCGAGAGCCTGGCCGACGGCGCCATGTACAACACCGGCCAGAGCTGCTGCTCGGTGGAACGCATCTACGTGCACGAGGCCGTGCACGACGCCTTCGTCGAGCACTTCCTGGCCACCGTGGCCGGCTTCAAGGCCGGCGACCCGATGGACGCCGGCACCTACATCGGCGCCATCACGCGCGCCCCGCAGATCGCCGTGCTGCAGGCCCAGGTGGCCGACGCGCTGGCCAAGGGCGCCGTGCTGCGCTGCGGCGGCAAGGCTCTGCCCGGCCCCGGCCACCACTTCCAGCCCACCGTCTTCACGAACGTGAACCATACGATGGAGCTGATGCGCGAAGAGAGCTTCGGCCCGGTCATCGGCATCCAGAAGGTCTCGGGCGACGAAGAAGCCGTGGCGCTGATGAACGACACGCGCTACGGCCTCACGGCCGGCGTGTTCACGAAGGACGAGGCCGCGGCGAAGGCGCTGCTGTCGCGCGTCAACGCCGGCAGCGTCTACTGGAACTGCTGCGACCGCGTGAGCCCGCGTCTGCCGTGGTCGGGCCATGGCGATTCGGGCGTCGGCCTGACGCTGTCGACCTACGGCATCCAGGCCTTCACGCGGCCCAAGGCCTGGCACCTGCGCCAACCGTGAGCACCGGCACCGAAGCGCGGCCTCGCCTGGCCCTGTTCGACCTCGACCACACGCTGCTGTCGGGCGACAGCGACGTGCTGTGGTGCGACTTCCTCATGCAGCAGGGCCTGCTCGACCGCACCGAGTTCGCGGCCCGCAACCAGGCCATGGAAGACGCCTACCGCGCCGGCACCGTCGCCACGCGCGACTTCTGCGGCTTCTACGTGGCCACCCTGGCCGGCCGCACGCCGGCCGAATGGGAGCCCTGGCGCCAGGCCTTCCTGAAGGAGTGCATCGCCCCGCGCCTGCCCGCCGCGTCGCACGCGCTGGTGCAGCGCCACCTGGCCGACGGCGACACCGTGGTGCTGACCACGGCCACCAACCGCTTCATCACCGAGCCCACGGCGAAGCACCTGGGCATCGAGCACCTCATCGGTACCGAGTGCGAGATCGGCGCCGACGGTCGCTTCACCGGCGGCCTGCAGGGCGAGCCCAACATGCGCGAGGGCAAGCTGCTGCACCTGAACGCGTGGCTGGCCAGTCGCGGCCAGCGCCTCGACGCCTTCGACAGCGTGGCCTACAGCGACTCGATGAACGACCTGCCGCTGCTGTCGGCCGCCGGGCGTGCCGTCGCGGTGGACCCCGACGCCAGGTTGCGGGCCGAGGCGGCCGCGCGGGGCTGGGCGGTCATCTCCCTGCGTTGAGCAGATCGCCCGCTGGAGTCAACCCGGTCATGCCGGGCGAGGCACCCCCACGGCGCACGCAGTTGCGGCCCTGCTGCTTGCCCGCGTACATGGCGGCATCGGCGCGCTTGAGCAGGTCGGCCGCGTCATGGCCGTCGTGCGGGGCCAAGGCGAAGCCCACCGTCAGGCCAACGTGGCAGGTCTTGCCGGCCACGACGAAGGGGTCGTTGAAGGCATCGACCATCTTCCAGCCCAGGGCCATCGCATCGGCTTCGCCCTTCAGGCCACCGATGAGCACGACGAACTCGTCGCCCCCCAGGCGGCCGACGACATCGGTCTGGCGTACCTGCGCGTGCAGTCGCTGCCCGACCAGCACCAGGAGTTCGTCGCCGGCGTCGTGCCCGAGGCGGTCGTTGACGGGCTTGAAGCCGTCGAGGTCGACGAGGTAGACCGCCAGCGGTCGATCGGGTCGGCTCTGCTGCAGCGCCGCTTCCAGAGCGGCCTGCAGGCCGCGCCGGTTCGGCAGGCCGGTCAGCGGATCGGTGTGGGCCAGCGACACCAGGGCCCCGCGCTCGTTGTCGGCACGCTGGGCGTTCTGGCGGATGCTCTCGATGCGCAGGCCCAGCACGCGCACCCAGGCCAGCATCTCCACCAGCGTCGACAGCTGCAGGGCATGCTGCGTCCAGAAGTCCACCGCCAGCAGACCGCGCAGCAGACCGGTGATGCTCACGGCCCCGACCAGGTAAGCGCCCCAGCCGAGCACCAGCCAGCGCGCCGTGGCATCGCCGCGGCGCATGCGGACGATGGCCACCGGCAACGCCAGCAGCAGCGGCACCGGGCCAAGGGTCGAGGACAGCAGCTGCGCGGTGCGGTGGTCGAGCAGGCCCGCCAGGGTGGCCAGGAAGGCCAGGACCGCCACCACGGCAACGGCCTGCAGCGCCAGGCGCACCCGCGAACGGCGCGGTTCGAGGTCCAGCGCGTTGGCGATGAACAGGGAAGCAGCGGCCATCATCACCAGGATGGCCATCGGCGCCACCTTCGGCACCATGGGCAGGTGGGCCGGCCAGACGTACTGCTGCGCCACGCCGAAGTACACCGCGAAGAAGGCCACCATGCCGCCCAGCATCACGGCGTACTGCGCGAACATGGCGTCGCGCAGGCTGACGGCGTTGAACACGGCATAGACCAGCAGGCCCAGGGACAGCCCGATGTACAGCCCCTGCAGCATCTGCGCGGCAGAGACCTTCTCGACAAAGGCGCCGCTGCGCTGCAGGCTGATCGGCAGCAGCATCGCGGTGGAGGTCTGCACGCGCACGAGCAGTTCGGCGCTTTCGCCGGGCGGCAGATCGAGGGCGACGGCAAAGGTCAGCCCGGGCAGCGGCCTCTTCGCGAAAGGAAGAGAGCTGCCCAGCGTGATGTGCTGGGGCTCGCGGCCGCTGCGCAGCAGGTGCACGTCGATGTGCTGCAGCATCGCGTAGTCGAAGAGCAGCACCCAGTCGCCGGCCGACGACCGGTTGTGCACGGGCAGGTGCAGCCACAGGGCGTCGGCGCGCGTGCCGAAGTTGCCGCGCGGCACGGCCGGTGCGGAGAACTCCGCGCGGCGCGCGAGCACCTCGCCCAGGGTGACGCGCTGGGTGGGGTCGGACAGCACCGTCAGCGCCGGCCAGGGATCGACCACCGCGCTGCGGCCGTCGAGCACCAGCGCCCGTGTCCCCTCGGCAGACCAGGCCGCCGCCCCGGCAGCAGTCAGCAGGCACAGCACCAGGAAGCGAAACAAGCGCTCGAAAGAGGTCAGCAACATGGCCCGCGAGGGAGGTGGGCCCGACTGGGGATCGGGACGACAAAGCTCATCCCGGGATCTCGGCCTTGCGTGTCGGCAACTTGAACTGCTCGGGTGCGCTCGCCTGTTCCGTGCGGCATCGTGCCTGCAGAATGCACAACCACCCGGCCCCCTAGGCAAGCATGTCGTCACTTCTGATCATTGTTCGATGGCTTCTGCTGATCTCGCTGTGCTTCACCGGCACAGCGCACGCCACCAGCCTGCGCATCGCATCGGCCTTCGACCCGCAGACCATGGACCCGCACGCCATTGCGCTGCTGTACCACTCGCGGGTGGCCTTCCAGGTGCACGAATCGCTGGTGGGGCGCGACCGGCAGTTCAGGCTCGAACCGGCTCTGGCGGTGAGCTGGCAGATGACCGCGCCCACGCGCTGGCAGTTCAAGCTGCGTCCCGGGGTGACGTTCCACGACGGCAGCGCCTTTTCCGCCGACGACGTGGTGTTCTCGCTGGAGCGCGCGATGGCGCCGCCTTCGCAGCGGGCCTTCCAGCTGAAGGGCGTGACGGCGATCCGCAAGCTCGATGCGCTCAGCGTCGAGATCCAGCTCGAAGCGCCCGACGCCGTGCTGCCCGAAAAGCTGCAGTACGTCTCCATCATGAGCAAGGCCTGGAGCGAGAAACACGGCGTGCAGCGCGCGCAGGACTTCAATGCCAAGCAGGAAACGCACAGCCTGCGCAACGCCAACGGCACCGGCCCCTTCAGGCTGGAGCGCTACGAACCCGACGTGCGCACCACGCTGCGCCGCCACGCCGCCTGGTGGGGCTGGGCCGCCAAGGGCCACGGCAACCTGCAGCAGGTGAGCTTCGTGACCATACGCAGCGACGCCACGCGGCTGGCCGCCCTGGCCTCGGGCGAGATCGATCTCGTGCTGGACCCGCCCTACCAGGACATCCAGCGGCTGAAGGCCGACCCGCGTGTCGTGCTGGCGCAGACCGCCGACATGGGCCAGCAGTACCTCACGTTCGACCAGTCGCGCGACGAGTTGCAGGACAGCGACGTGAAGGGCCGCAACCCCTTCAAGGACCTGCGCGTGCGACAGGCGGTCTACCACGCGCTGAACGTGCCGCTGATCATCGACAAGGTGCTGCGCGGCCAGGCGCAGCCCACCGGGGCCTTCCTGCCGACGCTGGTCGACGGCTCGCCGGCCGAGCTGGACAAGCGCCTGCCCTACGACCCGGCGCGCGCGCGGGCGCTGCTGGCCGAGGCGGGCTATCCCAAGGGCTTCGGGGTGACGCTGGACTGCGTGAACGTGGCCTGGCGCGAGAACGTCTGCCAGGCCGCCGCCGCCATGCTCACGCAGGTGGGCATACGTACCACGCTGCGCTCCAGCCCCGGAAACCAGTTCTTCCCCAAGCTGACGCAAGGCACGGCCAGCTTCGTCGAATACGGCTGGACGGCCAGCCCCGACGCCTGGAACTCGCTGAACGGCCTGTTCCGCACCTACGACCGCAACGGCCTGGGCAGCTTCAATGCGGGCCGCTACAGCAACCCGAAGATCGACGTGCTGATCGACGCCATCCGCGTCGAGCCCGACCTGACGCGCCGTCGCGCGATGGTCACCACCGTGCTGCGCATGGTGGCCGAGGACCTGCCCTACGTGCCGTTGTACCGGCGCACGCTGACCTGGGCCATGGCGCGCAAGGTGGCGCTGGTGCAGTGGCCCAACGACATGCTGGAGCTGCGCTGGGTGCAGCTGCAGTGACGCCCGTGCGCGGGCCGGTCAGTCGGCGCAGGGGGCAGGGATCGCCGGCAGGCTGACCGAGAAGACGCTGCCCTGGCCCGGCGTGCTCTGCACCTCGAGACGCCCCTTCATGCCCAGCACCAGCTGGCGCGCGATGGACAGGCCCAGACCCGTGCCTTCCACCGGCCCGCGCTCCGCGCCCAGGCGGTTGAAGGGCTCGTACAGGTGCGACAGCTGCTCGGTCGTGAGGCCCTCGCCGGTGTCGTGGATCTGCACGCACCAATGGCCCTCCTGGCGCCGCACCAGCAGCTCCACGCGGCCATTCAGGCGGTTGTACTTGACGGCATTGGAGGCCAGGTTGATCAGCACCTGGCGAAGCCGCGTGCGATCGGCCAGCACCCAGGCCTGCGCCGGCGTGCCCTGGTGCAGGTGGATGCCTCGCGCGGCGGCCGCGGCTTCCAGCAGCTGGATCGACTCGAAGACCACGGCACACAGGTCGACCGGCGCTTCCGACAGCGCCAGCTGACCCGACTCGATGCGCGACAGGTGCAGCAGGTCGTCGACCAGTGTCGTGAGGTGGTTGCCGGCCGACAGGATGAGGCCGACCTGCTGCGCCAGCTGGTCGTCTTCGATCACCGCCGGAGTCGTCTCCAGCAGCTGCGCAAAGCCCACCACCGCGTTCAGCGGTGTGCGCAGCTCGTGACTGGCGCGCGATATGAAAGCCGACTTGGCGACGTTGGCCAGGCGCTCGGCCTCGGCCGCGGCGCGCAGGCGAGAGGTGGCGATCTCCTCGGTCACGTCGGTCCAGTTGAAGACCACGCCCACGCAGTCACCCCCGCTGCGCTGCGGCACGGCATCGCAGGCCAGCTCCCGGTCGTCGCTGGTGCGCCAGCGCATGTGGTGTCCTTCGCCGGGCGACTGCATGACGTCGACATGCCATAGGGCCAGCGACTCCGGGCCCCGCACCCACGGGCGCAGCGCCGACGTCAGCGCCGGCAAGGTCAGCAAGGGCTCGGTGGCCTGGTCCGCCAGCCCGGGCCAGAGGTCGGCAAAGCGTCGGTTGCTCAGCACCACGCGCTGGTCCAGCCCTACCACGACGACACCGACGGGCGTCGAGTCGAGCGTCGTTTCGAGGATGGAATTGACGCGCTGCAGTTCGTCGTTCTGCCGGCGCAGGGCCTCACGGGCCGCGGCCAGTTCCTGCTCGTTGCGCTGCTGCTTGGTGAGGATGGCCCGCGACGTGGCCAGCAGCGCTTCGCGCAGCACCTCCGACCCGGTGTCGTCCCGATGCATTTCGACTGGCGGAGAGGGGCTCACGGCAGGTCGGGCCACCGTCAAGGCGCAGAGGCACGGGCGGCCAGCCGCTCGCTGGCCAGGCGCGTGCCGGCCACGCGGGCTGCGATCTTGGCGAACGCGGTGTCTCGCGTCGTCGAGAGATCGTCGCAGAAAGGCGCGAAGCCGCAGTCGTCGGTGGTGCCGAGCTGGGCCAGTGGGATGTACTCGGCGGCCTCCAGCACACGCTCGCAGACCTGCTCTGCGGTCTCGACCACCGGGTCAAGCGGATCGATCACGCCCACGAAGGCCCGCTGGTCGGGCTTCAGGTGGGCTGCGATCAGCTTCAGCACGCGCCGCCGGTCGGGCTCGCGGGCCAGCGCGATGTAGAAGCGGCTGGCCTGCAGCTCGAACAGGCTGGGCAGCAGCAGGGCGTAGTCGACATCGGCGCTGTGCGTGCTGTCGCGGTCACCGCCAGGGCAGGTGTGCACGCCGATGCGCAGACGCTGCGCGGCCGTGAAGCGGGACAGCGCCAGGTTGTTGAGCGTGACGAAGCTGTTCAACAGCTCCCCCGTGGGGTCGATCTTCCAGGCCAGACGCCCTTCGGTGAAGTCGATCTGCACCGAGTCGGCGCCCAGCTCGAGGCACCGCCGCACGTCGGCCTCGTGCTCGGCGAGCAGGTCGTCGATGAAGGCCTGGCGCGGGTAGCCGTCGAGATCGCTGCCCGGGTAGAAGAGGCTCAGCGCCGACGGCGAGATCACGGCCTGCTTGACGGGCAGCCGCGTGCTGCCGAGCGTCATCTCCAGGTAGTCGCAGCCCTTGTGCAGGAAGCGAAAAGGCCCGGCGGTGAGCCGCGGCCACTGGCGCACGTGGTTGACGAACTGCAGGCGAAAGCCGTCGGGCGCGAAATTGGGCAGACCCTCGACACAGTAGGAGGCGAAGTTGTGTGTCTTGCGCTGCTCACCGTCGCTGATGACGGGCGAGCCGGTATCGGCAAAGCGCTGCAAGGTGTCGGCCACGGCCGCGTCGTAGGCCCGATCGAGCTCGGCGCGGTTGGCACGCCCGGCCCGGAACTCGACGATGAGGTCGATGAGCGACGGAGGGCGCGGGATGCTGCCGATCGGTTCGGTGGGGATCATGGAGAGACCAGCAAAGCGCCGTGAGCCCTGGCGGATGCCAGGGGTATCGGCCTCATGATGGCAGTTTGCAGCGGCGCCACACGATTGGCCGCGACTTCAGCCGGGTCATCGGCCACCATAGAAAACGCGCGTCAGAAGAGCTGGCGAGAGGCAGCGCGCGTGGCGGTCGAAGTGCGGCCTGGGATCACTTGTGGCGGGGGTGAAATCAGGCCCGTCGCGGCCCCGCGCCGTTGCAGCGCTCGAAGCGCCACGCTCAGGGCGATGCCTTCTGGCAGGGACCGTGCCGCTGCCGGAAGTCCTTCGGCATGACCGCACCGGCGCTGGCATGCAGGCCCCGCGACAAGGCCTTGGCCATGCGCTCCTGGGCCATGTAGGGGCCGCGGTCCCACTTGAAGCGCGCACTCCAGGCGTGGCCTTCCTCGACCATGCGCCGGTTGATGTTGACCGACTCGACCAGCAGCGTGCCCAGCAGGCGGCCGTGCTGGTCGCGCACGCCGGTCTTGCCCGCCACGGCGAGCCGGCCCTTGCCGCCCAGCGCGAGATCGATGAGGGCCTTCTTCGCTTCGGCGCCGCCGGGCTGGCAGATCTCGGGGGCGTCGATGTCGAGCAGCCGAACTTCCAGCGCCGTGCCGCCGTCGTCGGGCTTGAAGTAGAGGCTGTCGCCGTCGACCACGCGCATCACGCGGCCGGGGATGCTGGCCGCCGCCGCTGCGCCCCCGACGGCCAGCGTGGCCGAGGCGATGGCGCACAGCAGCGCCGTGCGCACCAGGCGGCGTGCCCCCAGGACGGCGGGTGGGTCTGCGGAGGAGGTCATGGGCCTGGGAACGTGCACTGCCAGAAGCGGGAGCCGGAGGATGGCGGACGATCCTAAGGTCATCGGCCAAAGCGGCGCCGACTGCAGCGGCCCAAGGTGTCCAACCCGGCGATGCGTCACGCTGCAGGCGGCGGCGGGCGCCTGACGCGCGACGCACGCAGCCGCGGCCGCGTGCCGGCCGGCGCGTCGAGCTGGGATTCGGCGTCCTGCAGCAGGCGGTCGAGGCGGTCCTTCAGCTTCTCGGTGCTGAGCTGTTCGCGCAGGCGTTCCACCATCAGGGGCAGGCAGAAGGGACTGGCGCTGCGCAGTGCCACCACGTCCAGCGGCATCGCCGACAGGCGCTGCAGCAGGTCCTGCAAGCGCGCGATGTCGAGCTCCTGCGACAGCACCTCGCGCTCGGCCTGGCCGAGCAGGCGGTTGCCGGCGTCGTACTTGCGGAAGACCTCGAAGAACAGCGTGCAGCTGGCGCATGCTCTTGGGCGCGCCGGGGTAACCCGAAAAGACGAGGCCGGCCACGCGCGCGATCTCGCGGAAGCGGCGCTGCGCGAGCTCGCCGCTGTTCAGGCTGGCCAGCACGTCGGCCATCAGCGTCGAGGTGTCGAACAGGCGGCCGTCCCGCAGCGAGGCCAGGTCCAGTTCGCGCGCACCGACGATCTCGAGGCCGTAGTCGTTGACGCTCAGCGAAAACGTGTTGGGCGCGTCGCGCGACAGGCGCCAGGCCAGCAGCTGGGCCAGGCCGATGTGCACGTTGCGCCCGCCGAAGGGGTACAGGAACAGATGCTGGCCTTCGCGCGTGACCAGGGTCTCGGCCAGCAGCCGGCCCGGCACCGGCAGGCGGGACAGCTTCATCTGCGTGCTCAGCATGGGCTGCGCCGCCTGCAGCTCGGGCAGCGAGAAGTCGCCTGCCGCGGCCACGGCCAGCAGTTCGAGCACGCTGTCGGCCATTTCGCTCGACAGCGGCATCTTGCTGCCGTTCCAGGCCGGCACCACGCCGCTGGGCTTGCTGGCCTTGCGCACCCAGGCGGTCATGTCCTGCGTGCGCACGTACTCCAGCACGCGGCCGGCGAAGACGAAGTGGTCGCCCTTGTTCAGCCGCGCGATGAAGCCTTCCTCGATGGTGCCGATGCTGCCGCCCGACAGCCACTTCACCTGCATCGTGGCGTCGGCCACGATGGTGCCCACCTGCAGGCGGTGGCGCCGCGCGATGCCGCGGTCGGGCACGCGCCAGACGCCGTCGATGCAGGCGATGCGGTGGTACTCGGGGTAGGCCGTGAGGCTGTCGCCGCCGCGCTCGCAGAAGGCCAGGGCCCAGTCGAACTCTTCTCGCGTGAGGCTGCCGTAGGCCGCGGCGCCGCGCACCTCGTCGAACAGCGCATCGGCCTCGAAGCCCCCGCCGAGGGCCACCGTGACGAGGTGCTGCACCAGCACGTCCAGCGGCTTGTCGGGCGTGCGGCGCTGTTCCACGCGCCCGGCCAGCGCGGCGCGTCGCGCGGCAGCCGCCTCGACCAGCTCCAGCGTGTTGGTGGGTACCAGCGTGATGCGGCTGGGCCGGCCCGGGGCGTGGCCGCTGCGGCCGGCGCGCTGCAGCAGCCGCGCCACGCCCTTGGCGCTGCCGATCTGCAGCACGCGCTCCACCGGCAGGAAGTCCACGCCCAGGTCGAGCGAGGAGGTCGCCACCACGGCCTTCAGCTCACCCTTCTTCAGTCCGGCCTCGACCCATTCGCGCACGCTCTTGTCGAGCGATCCGTGGTGCAAGGCCACCACGCCGGCCCAGTCGGGCCGTTCCTGCAGGATGAGCTGGTACCAGATCTCGGCCTGCGACCGCACGTTGGTGAAGACCAGCGTGGGCCCCGAGCGCTCGATCTCGGCCACCACCGGCTGCAGCATCTGCGCGCCCAGGTGGCCACCCCAGCTGAAGCGGCCGGGCTCGTGCGGCAGCAAGGTGTCGATGACGAGGTTCTTGTCGACGCGCCCCTGCACCAGCACGCCGCGGTCGCCGCCCGGTCTGCCGTCCAGCAAGGTCTGCAGGGCCTCGGGCAGGTTGCCCAGCGTGGCCGACAGGCCCCACACCACGAGCCCCGGGTTCCAGCGCCGCAGCCGGGCCAGCGCCAGCTGCACCTGCACGCCGCGCTTGCTGCCGATGAGCTCGTGCCACTCGTCGACGACGACGGTGTGCACGCCGGCCAGCTCCTCGGGCGCATGCTCGCGCGTCAGCATGAGCGACAGCGATTCGGGCGTGGTCACCAGGGCTTCGGGAAGGCGCCGGTCCTGCCGGGCGCGCTCGGCGCTGGGCGTGTCGCCGGTGCGCTGGCCGACGCTCCAGCGCGCCGCGGGCATCTCCAGCGCCGGCAGCGGCAGCTGCAGCGCGCGCGTGGTGTCGGCTGCCAGGGCGCGCATCGGCGTCAGCCACAACACCTGCAGGCCCGGCCGGGCCGCGGGGAGTGCAGGCGGCACTGCAGCCGCGCGGGCCAGCGCTCCCATCCACACGGCGTAGGTCTTGCCGCTGCCGGTGGTGGCGTGCAGCAGGCCGCTGCGGCCTGCGCGCATGAGCGCCCAGACTTCGCGCTGGAAGGGGAACGGCGTCCAGCCGCGCGCGGCGAACCAGGCCTCGGCCGGCGCCAGGGTGGCATCGTCCGGCCGACCGGCGGCGGGCGCCCGGCGAACGGCATTTCTGCGGGGGGTGGTCGACATGGCAGGACCCCGATGATGCGACCACCCGCCCGCGCACGGAGGCGGGCGGGCCGGACCCCGCGTTCCTGGGGTGGACCAGGCCGCCCCACCCGGCATGCAGGCCCGCGGCCGCGGGGGGTCGTGTATCGGAACGGTGCATGCAGACCTCCGTGCAGCACACAATGCGCGGCGCTCCCCTGAAACGATCATGACCTCGCTCCCCCCGCCACCCTTCGATCTGGTGGCCACCCTCAAGTCGCTGCAGCCCGTCGAAAGGCATGCCGCCAAGCAGGAGGCCCTGCAGGCCCTGCAGCGGTGGGCAGGCACCGCCAGTCCGCACGACTCGGCCGCTGCGCACCAGGACATCGCCTTGCAGTTCTACACGCTGGGCCTGTTCGACGACTGCGTGCGACAGGCCCGGCAGGCGGTCGAGGCGTGGCTCGCGCTCGACGAGTCGGGGCCGATGTGCCAGGCGATGTGCCTGAAGGCCCTGGCCCTGTCGGACCTCGGCCAGGACGACGAGGCGGTGGGCTGTGCGGCCGACGCCTTCACGCTGGCGCGCCGGCAGGCCCATGCGCCGCCCTTCGTGCAGGCGCTCACGGTGCTGGGCAGCCTGCACGGGCGGCTGGACGAGTTCGAACCCGGCGAGCAGCTGCTGATGCAGGCGCTGGAACGCGCCCGGGCGCAGCGCGACCGCTGCGCCGTGGTCCGCGCGCACATCGCGCTGATCAGCCTGCTGATGTCGGCCCACGAGTCGCAGAGCGACGCCGGCGAGGCGGAACTCGCGCGCCTGACGCGGGCCCGGCTGCTGGTGCAGACGCGCGAGACCTTGTTCCTGTGCGCCGACGAGTCCGATGCCTTCCACCGCGTGCTGATGCGCAGCAACGCGGCCGGCGGGCTGATGGCGGCCGGCTTCGTCGACGACGCCGTCGACCTGCTGCGCCAGAGCGTGCAGCAGGCGCGCGTCGAGGGCTTCCGCATCGTCGAGCTGAAATCGCGTTGCCGGCTGGCACGCTGCCTGTCGCGCCTGGGCCGCCTCGACGCGGCGCGCCGCGAGCTCGACTCGATCCTGCGCGCGCTGGACACCGACGACATCTCCCGGGTCCGCACCGAGGCGCAGGGCCTGCTGGCCCAGGTGTGCGCCGACGCCGGCGATGCCGCGGCCGCCGAGACCTGGCGCGAGCAGGCGGTGCTGGGCCGTCAACGTCAGGCCTTCGGCGTGGCGCGTGCCCGCCGCCGGCTGGAGCCCGCGCGCCGCACGGTGCACGAAGCGCTCGCCCTCGACGTCGGCCCGCTGCCCCGCTGAACGCGGCGGCTACAACGGCCCATGTCAGGGGCCGGTGTGACCCTCAGGCCGTGAGGATCCAGCCCTCCACCGGATCGACGTCGGCCGGCAGGCCGTAGCCTGGCTGCTGGCTGGCCCACGCGGCCTGCGCCAGGCACAGCACCGCGTCGAGCCGATCGCCCGACACGTCGGCCACCAGCGCGCCGTGCTGGGCCGGTGTGAGCTTCAGCCGCAGGCCCAGCCGCGTGCGGCCTTGCTCCAGCGCGTCGACGATGTCCTTGCGTGCGATGAGCCGGTCCGGCTCCAGGCTGTTCTTGTACGAACGGGTGCCCACCAGTTCGTGCGCCAGCAGTCCCGGATAGCCCTCGAGCGCCACGCGCGTCGGATCGCCGTCGTGCAGCCGCGGCAGCGTGACGCCCGCGGCCAGCAGACGCGACAGGCCCTCGTAGAACATGAAGCCCACCGGCACGTAGCGCGTCTGCAGCGGGCTCGTGGAGCGCACGCCCACGGGCGCCGTGTCGGTGCACCGGTGCAGCAGTCGCTGGCCTGCGGGGCGCGCGTTGCCCCAGGCGTCGATGAAGGCCCGCCAGGCCATGCGGTCGGGGCAGCGCGCATGCACGGCGGCGCTCACCTGGGCCAGCGATTCGCCCAGCTGCAAGGCCTGCACGAACTCGCGCGGCAGGCCGAACGGGAAGTCGAAGGCGCCCAGCCAGGGGCCCGGGGTCAGCAGCAGGGCCTCGAAGGCGGACATCGCTTCCAGCGCCTGCACGCCTTCCAGCCGCAGCACGCTGCCGCGCAGCTGGCCGCGGGCCACCGTGACGGGCTTGCGCTTCTGCGGCGTGGAGGTGAAGTCCACGCCCCACAGGGCCGGTGGCGGTAAGGAAGTCGAGCTCATCGGGACATTGTCGACGCAGGGTGCGGTCGCCACAGGCCCGCTCGAAGAGGCCCCGTCGGTCTGCGCGCTACAGTGCCGGATGTCCAGCACGTTGCGGCCCGCCGTCGACTTCCAGGCCTGCCTGGATTCCGGCTGGCAGACCACGCCCGATCTCGGTCCGCGCCTGTTCGTGCTGGCCGGCCTGATGCTGGTGCTGGGCTGGGTGCTGGCGCAGCGGCGCTTCGCCGGCCAGCGCGCACTGGCCCTCGGCCACGTGGCCATGGTGCTGTGGCTGGTGGGCAGTTCGCTGGAGCAGCTGGCGGTGGCGCCGGACTGCAAGGCCAGCACGGGTCTGCTGGTGTTCGCGGCCATCCTGTCGCTGCCGCCGCTGTGGGCCCTGTTCCTGTTCCAGTACGCACACGACGACCAGAGGCCGCCGCGCGGTGCGGCACTCATCGCCTGGGCCTCGGTGCTGCTGCTCACCGGCCTGGCCTGGACCAACGGCTGGCACGGCCTGTGGTACGGCGACGCCACCCACCCCTTCACCACGGCGGGCGGTGCCCATCGCCTTCGCTACGACCGCGGCCCGGCGTTCTTCCTGGCGCTGGGCTTCGCCAACGCGGTGCTCGTCGTCTGCACGGCCATCATCGTGCGCGCGCTGTGGGCCGCACAGGGCGCCGAACGCGCGCAATGGCGCGGCTTCCTGGTCATGGCGCTGGCCCCCTGGGTCACCAACCTGCTGTACCTGTTCGGGGGCGTCACGCTGTTCGGGGTGGACCCCACGCCGTTGAGCTTCGCCGTCTCGGTGGCCGCCTTCGCCTGGCTGATCGGCACCAGCGAGCTGTTCAAGATGGTGCCGCTGGCGCGCGGCCTGTTGTTCAGCGAACTGCCCGACCCCGTGCTCATCGTCGACAGCCAGGGCCGCGTGATGGACGCCAACGAGGCAGCGCAGGCCCTGGCCGGCGACACGCCGCCGCGCGGCCTGCCGCTGGCCGACTGGCCCGGCTTCGGCGCTGCCCTGGCGCAGCATCTGGCCCGGCCCACGTCCGACGGGCCGGCGCTCGTGACGCTGGCCCCTCGCGGCGAGCCCGAGCGCCTGTTCGAAGTGCGCACGCGCACCATCGGCAAGGCGGCACGCACCTTCGGTCGCCTGGTGCAGCTGCGCGACGTCACGGAACAGCAGCAGGCGCAGGCGCGCATCGTGCAGGCGCTCGACGAGCGCAACGCGCAGCTGCGCCACGTCGCCACGCTGCAGGCCGAGCTGCGCGAACAGGCGCTGCGCGATCCGCTCACCGGGCTGTACAACCGCCGCGCGCTGGAACAGCGCTTCGAGCAAGAGGCCGTGCACGCGCTCGCCGTGGGCCAGCCCCTGTCCCTGGTGCTGATCGACATCGACCATTTCAAGCGCATCAACGACACCCAGGGCCATGGTGCCGGTGACGAGGTGCTGCGTCGCGTGGCCGCCCTGATGCAGGCCGACGTGCGTGCCAGCGACACGGTGTTCCGCGTCGGCGGCGAGGAGTTCGCCCTGCTGCTGCCGGGCGCCGACGCGGCGCAGGCCGCGGCCCTCACCGAGTCCTTGCGCAGGCGCCTGGCCGAGTCCGGGCACGGTGTGCGCGTGACCTTCTCTGCCGGCATCGCCGAACTGCACCCGCAGCGCAGCGCGCTCGACGACATCCTGCGTGCCGCCGACCGCGCCCTCTACGCCGCCAAGGACGGCGGCCGCAACCGCAGCGAGCTGGCCACGCCGCCCTGAAGGGCCCCCTCGCGCACAGCGGCTACAGTGGACGCATGAACACAGCCAACCCCATCCTCGTCGACGTGCACCGCGGCGGCATCGTCGAATCGATGCACCGCGGCGCCCTGGCCATCGTCGACGCCGACGGCGCACTGCACACCTCGCTGGGCGACGTGCTGCGGCCGATCTTTCCGCGCTCGGCCGTCAAGGTGCTGCAGGCGCTGCCCCTGGTGGCCAGCGGCGCCGCCGATGCGCTGGGCCTGGGCGACGAGGAGCTCGCCATCGCCTGCGCTTCGCACGGCGGCGAGCCGGTGCACGCACGCACCGCCGCGGCCATGCTGGCCAAGGCCGGTGTCGACGTGTCGGCCCTGGAATGCGGCGCGCACTGGCCCTACCACGACGGCGCGATCAAGGCCCTGGCCGCGAGCGGCGAGCAGCCTTCCGCCCTGCACAACAACTGCTCGGGCAAGCACGCCGGCTTCGTCTGCCTGGGCCGCCACCTGGCGGGCGGCCGGGACGTGCGCGGCTTCCTGTCGGGCTACGTGACACCCGACCACGCCGTGATGCAGGAAGTCACCGGCGCACTGCAGGCGGCCACCGGCTATGGCCTGAGCCATGCCGCGCGCGGCGTGGACGGCTGCAGCATCCCCACCTATGCCGTGCCGCTGCGCCACCTGGCCCACGCTTTCGCGCGCGTGGCCACCGGCGTGGGCCTGAGCGACGAGCACGCAGGCGCCGCGCGCAGGCTGCGCCAGGCGGTGGCGCGGGCGCCGATGATGGTGGCCGGCAGCGGCCGCTTCGACACGCGCGTGATGGAGCGACTGGGCGAACGCGTGTTCTGCAAGGTCGGCGCCGAAGGCGTGTACTGCGCCGCCCTGCCCGACCAGGGCCTGGGCGTGGCACTGAAGATGGACGACGGCAACACGGCACGCGCCGCCGAGGTGGTGATGGCCGCGATCATCGAAGCGCTGGTGACCCTCGACGACGCCGAGGCCGCGTTCATGCGGGGCTTCAGCGACCTGACCCTGCACAACTGGAACGGCATCGCAGTGGGCGGCCTGCGTGCAGCCGCGCCGCTGCGCCAGCTGCGGGCCTGAGGCGCACCTGAGGCGCCGCCAGCGCACGGGTTCCCCCCGAGCCGGTGCCCGGTGCGGCGCGCCGATACTGCAAGCCCTCACCACAATGCCGGAGCCTGCTTCATGGTCGATCGTGACCGCCGCCTCGCCACCCGCCGCGGCCTGGGCCTGCTGGCCGCTGCGCTGCCCGTGGCGTGGCTGTCCCTGCACGGTGCCCGTGCGGCCGCGCAGTCCGCCTGGCCGGCCAGGCCCGTCACGCTGATCGCACCCTACCCGCCAGGGGGCGGTGTCGACACCGTGGCCCGCATGGTCGGCGAGCGCCTGGCGCCGCGCATCGGCCAACCGGTGAACATCGACAACCGGCCCGGCGCCGGCGCCACGCTGGGCGCCACCGCGCTGGCGCGCAGCGCCCCCGACGGCTACACGCTGATGCTGGGCAGCATCGTCGACTACGCCATCGCGCCGCACGTGCACAAGAACCTGGCCTTCGACATGCAGCGCGACCTGCTGCCCATCGTCGAGCTCGGCTATGGCACGGTGGGCCTGTTCGTGAATGCCGACGTGCCGGCGAAGAACCTGCGCGAGCTCATCGCGCTGGCCAAGGCCAAGCCCGGCGAACTGAGCTACGCCTCGTCGGGCATGGGCGGCATCCAGCACCTGAACGCCGAGATGTTCAAGCAGATGGCCGGCGTGGACATGGTGCACGTGCCGTACAAGGGGACCGCCCAGTTCCTGCCCGATCTGATCTCGGGGCGCGTGCCGATGTCGATCGACAGCATCCCGGCCCACCTGCCGCACGTGAAGAGCGGCAAGACCCGCGTGCTGGCGGTGGCCAGCCGCACGCGTTCGTCGGCCCTGCCCGACGTGCCGACCATGGCCGAGGCCGGCCTGCCCGGCTACGAGACCGCCACCAACTACACGCTGTTCGCGCCGAAGGGCACCCCCGCCGAGGCCGTGGCCCTGCTCAACCGCGAGGTCAACGCCATCCTGAAGCTGCCCGAGGTGGTGGAGCGGCTGTCCAGCCTGGGCGTGGTCATCACCGGCGGCACGCCGCAGGAGGCCGCGGCCCGCGTGCCGGTGGAGGTCGACAAGTGGGCCGGCGTCATCAAGCGCGGCGGCCTCGTGCTGAACTGAGCGGCCTCAGCCGCGCAGCGGCAGGGCCAGGCCGATGGCGATGAAGATGCCGCCACAGGCCTGGTTGAAGCGCCGACCCACACGCTGCAGCCAGGGGCGGATGCGGTGGGCGGTGCTGGCGATGAAGAGCTCGGTGGCCACCTCGATCACCGCGAAGGTGCCGGCCATGACGAGGAACTGGACGAAGAGGCTGCGCGCCGGGTCGATGAACTGCGGCAGGAAGGCGGCGAAGAACAGCACCGCCTTCGGGTTGGTCACCGCCGACAGCAGGCCCTGCCTGAACATCGACGCGCCTGCGCGGGGTTCGCCGCGGCCACCGACCTGCAGGCCGATGGGCGGCGAGCGCCACACCTGCACGCCCAGCCACACCAGGTAGGCCCCGCCCACCCACTTCATCACCGTGAGCCAGACCAGCGAGGTCTGCAGCAGCGCGCCGATGCCGAACATCGACAGCGCCACCACGGCCACGAAGCCCAGCGCGCCACCGACGATGGTGAACATCGTGCGCCGCCAGCCGTGCAGGGCGCCATGCGTGAGCGCCAGCAGCCCGTTGGGACCGGGCGACAGCGACAGGCCGATGGCGGCGAGCACGTAGACGAGCCAGGTGTCAAGGTTCACGGCGCAGGATGCTAGTCCAGAAGGGCGCGTGAATAGATCACGGTCCGGCCGCCCACTGGCGCACGGACGGCCGGCCCGTGATCTCCGACATTGGAGCCACACCGGAAGCGATCGAAACGACTCCGGTGCCGACCCCCCACGAACGGAGAGCACCATGCGTCAAGCCCACACCGCCGCCCCCACCGCCACCGACCCCGCCGCCGACAGCGCCGTCGGCAGCCACCGGGCCGGCTCCACCGCTGCCGCCCATGCCCCGACCCAAGCGGCCCACCTCACCACGCCCGACCTGCCGCCGCAGCGGCGCAGCGAACGGCTGCTGTCCCTGGTGGCCGGCGTCTGCACCGGCATCATCGTCGTGGCCACCACGGTGCTGATGATGCCCACCCCGGCGATGGCCGCCGACAACCCGGCCGCGCACCCCACCGACGGTGACGAGGTCCACGCCCTGCGCCTGCAGCGCTTCGCACTGAACGCCCTGATGGTGCCGCTGATCGACGACACCGTGCCGGCACGCTGGACGAAGAACATCGCGGCGATGCACTGCGGCAAGGCCTCCCGCGTGCTCGTCGACGGCAAGCCGCTTCGCCCGGGCGCCCACGTGCCCGCCCGGCCGTTCACCATCAGCTGGTCGATGGTCGACTGCCGCCCCCTGAGCCGCCAGGAGACCTTCAACGGCAACGTCAGGATGACGGTCTACCCCGAGAACGAAGGCTACTCGGCGATGGTCGTGCCGACCGCGCTGAAGGTCAGCACCTACGACAGCACCGCCGTGTGGAGCAAGCCGTTCTCGGTGGCCCTGCGCAACGCGGACTGACCTGCCGCCCGGCGACGGCTGGTCAGTACAGCTGCCAGGGGATCGGCTCGTAGCTGAAGCCCTTGTCGCGGGCGCGCAGCCGGCCGATGCCCGGGAAGGGCAGGTGCACGGCACCGACCAGGATGTTCTCCCTGGCCGCCATCTCGAAGAGTTCGATGCGGCGCGAGCGCGCGTCGGCCTGGGTGTGGTCGAAGGCCACCGTGATCTCGGGCCGCGGGAACTGCACCGGTGCCACGTGCAGCGTGTCGCCCAGCAGCAGCAGCCGCGCCGCGCCCGACGTCACCATGTAGCAGCTGTGGCCCGGCGTGTGGCCGGCCGCGGCCACCGAGCGGATGCCCGGCGTGAGCTCGGCGCCGAGCTTGAAGGGCTGCAGCTTGTCGCCGTAGGCGGTCATGGCGCGCTTGGCGGCGACGAAGCGGCCTTTCTGGTCGGCCGGTGCGGCCGCCTCGACCGCGGCACTGCCCCAGTACTCGACGTCGGCATCGGCAATGCGCAGCACGGCATTGGGAAACAGCCGGGCGCCTTCGGGCGTCACCGCGCCGTGCAGGTGGTCGCCGTGCATGTGCGTGATGTAGACCTCGTCGACCTGCTCGGGCGTCACGCCGGCCTGCGCCAGCGCCTGCGGCAGCCGCCCCGCCGTCGGGCCCAGCATGCGCGCGCCGCCGCAGTCCACCAGGACCAGCTTGTCGCCGGTGTTGACAAGGAAGGTGTTGACCGCCGTGCGGATGGGCGAGCCCCACTGGCCCGCCGCTTCCAGGTGCTGCTGGATGAGCCCGGGCTCGCCGATGAGCACGGCCGGGTTGATGTTGATGAAGCCATCGAGCAGCGTGGTGACCTCGAAGTCACCGAGCTTCATGCGGTGCACGCTGATGGGCGTGCCACCGGCCAGCGGCGCCTTCGCCGCGGCGGTGGCGGACAGGGTGGCGGCGAAGGACGCGGCGGCGGCCTGGGCCAGGAACTGGCGGCGGGATGACTTCATCGGGAGCTCTCCTCGAACGGGTGTCTCGGCCTGCGGCCGGCTGGCACCGAGTGTAGGAAGGCCCTGCCGGTGGCAACAGCGGGTGGACCCTGCTGCCCCGGCCCCGATCGGCGAACGATCAGCCCATCGCCGCCTGCGCCGCCAGCACCTCGACGCGCACGGCCTCGGTGAGTTCGGCCTTGAGCTCGGAGAACTCGCGCGTGGTCTTCACCGAGTAGTGGCGCGGGTGGGCCAGCGGCACCACGCGGTCGAGCTTGATGCGGCCGGGCCGCGCGCTCATCACCACCACGCGGCTGCCCATGAACACCGCTTCGTCGATGTCGTGGGGGCAGACAGCCCCCACGCTCCCTTCGGTCGCTGCCCCCCGAGGGGGCTGTGGCCGGCTTGGGAGCGGCCCGGCGCCGGCCACGCTCTGGCCTTCCCAGATGCCCAGCAGCAGCTCCTGCATCAGCTCGCGGGTCTGGTGGTCGAGTGCGCCGAAGGGCTCGTCCATCAGCAGCATGCGCGGGCCGTTGGCCAGCGCGCGGGCCAGCGCCGTGCGCTGCTGCATGCCGCCCGACAGCTGCTTGGGGAAGTGGTTGGCAAAGCCCTTGAGCCCCACCTTGGCCAGGAAGCCGTGCGCGATCTCGAGCTGCTGCTCGCGGGGCATGCCACGTTCGCGCAGCCCGAAGCACACGTTGTCCAGCACCGTCAGCCAGGGGAACAGCGTGTAGCTCTGGAAGACCATGCCGCGGTCGGCCCCCGGGCCGCTGATGCGCTGGCCGTCCAGCAGCACCTCGCCGGCGGTCTGGCGGTCCAGGCCCGCCACGATGCGCAGCAGCGTGCTCTTGCCGCAGCCGCTGGGGCCGAGGATGGTGACGAAGTCGTTCTCGGCGACGTCAAGGTCGGTGGCCTGCAGCGCCAGCGTGGTGTCGAAGCGGCGTTCGACGCCGCGAACCGAAAGAATCGTCATGCAAGGCACCGATGATCAAGCTTCCCGCCGCGGATCCGGCTTTGCCGGGCCGCTGGCGGACGGCCCCCTCGGGGGGTAGCGAGCGAGAGCGAGCTTGGGGGCTTCACAGTCTCGCCCATGGGAACGCCTTGCGGTTGAGCCACTTGAAGAAGAGATCACTGACCAGGCCGATGAGGCCGATCACGATGATGCCGAAGATGATCTGGTCGGTGGCCAGCAGCGCCTGGCTGTCGGTGATCATGTGGCCGATGCCGCTGCTGGCGCCGATCAGCTCGGCGACGATGACGTAGGTCCAGGCCCAGCCCAGCACCATGCGCAGCGTCTCGGCGATCTCGGGCGCGGCGCCGGGGATCAGCACGCGCCGCACCAGGCTGCCGTCGCTGCTGCCCAGCGTGTAGGCGGCTTCGACGAGGTCGCGCCGCGTGTTGCCCACGATCACTGCGATCATCAGCACCAGCTGGAAGAAGCTGCCGATGAAGATCACCGACAGCTTCTGCGCCTCGCCGATGCCGGCCCACAGGATCAGCAGCGGGATGAAGGCACTGGCCGGCAGGTAGCGCGCGAAGCTGACGAAGGGCTCGAAGAAGGCCTCCACCGGCTTGTAGGCGCCCATCATCACGCCCAGCGGCAGCGCCAACGCGGCGGCGATGACGAAGCCCCCCACCACGCGCCACACCGTCATGCCGATGTCGTGCAGGAAGCCCATCTGCGTGAGCAGCACCCAGCCCGAGCGCAGCATCTGCACCGGGTCGGCCAGGAAGATCTTCGGCACCAGGCCGCCGAAGGTCACGGCCGACCACACGGCCACGAACACCACGAAGAAGCTGACACCGAGCACGGCGCGCGTGCGCGGCGCCACGGGCGCCAGCGGCTTCATTTGATGAAGCGGGTGTCGGCCAGCTTCGTCAGGTCGGGCACCTGGCGGATGATGCCGGCTGCCAGCAGCAGCTCGGCGGCTTCCTTGCTGAACTGCGCGTGCTCTCCGGCGAAGAACTTCTGGTTCGCCGCCTTGTCCTGCCAGCGCAGGAAGGCCTGGCTCTTCTCGAAGGCCTCGGCGGTCTGCTTGACGTCGGCGCCCATGATCTCGAAGCTCTTCTTCGGGTCGGCCTTGATCATGGCCAGCGCGTCGAAGTAGGCATTGGCCAGCCCTTGCGCGGCGGCGGCGTTCTCGGCCAGGAACTTCGGCGTGCAGCCGAAGGTGTCCATCACCATCGGGTAGTCCAGCGTGGTGGCGATGATCTTGCCGGCCTCGGGCTTGGCGCGCACCGCGCTCAGGAAGGGCTCGTAGGTCATCGCGGCGTCCAGGTTCGCGGTGCCGGCGATCATCGCGTTGGCGGCGGCTTGCGGCTCGAGGTTGACGATGTTCACGTCCTTCAGCGACATGCCGTTCTTGGCCAGCATCCAGGCCAACGTGAAGTACGGTGCCGTGCCCGGCGCGCTGGCAGCCACGGTCTTGCCCTTCAGGTCCTTGATGCTGTTGATGCCGGGCTTGACCACCATGCCGTCGGCGCCGAAGCTCTTGTCGAGCTGGAAGATCTGCGTCGCGTTCCAGACGATCCAGGTCTCGACCGTCGTGGCCGCACACTGGATGTCGCCGCTGGCGATGGCCAGGTGGCGGTCCTTCTGCGGGATCTTCTTGATCGACACGTCCAGGCCGTGCTTCTTGAACAGCCCGGCCTCCTTGGCCAGCGTGAGCGGCGCAAAGCCGGTCCAGCCGCTGATGCCGATGGCGACCTTGGTGTCCTGCGCGTGGGCGGGGGCGGCCAACGCGAAGGCGGCGGCAACGGAAGCGGCGAACGAACGGACGATCATGTGAAGTTCTCCTGACGTGTTGGAAGGTGAAGGGAAGGACAGGTGACGAAGGACAGGCGCTCTGCCAACATCATCGGCTGAATGAAGAGCATTGCACCATGAGCCTTCGCCGGCGAGGCGGTCTTCCGACCGTGCGCGGACTGCGCGGCGCGATCGCTGCTTGCATTTTCTGGGCCGCGCTGGCCGGCGGCGCGCAGGCCCAGAGGTCGGCCCTGGAGCAGCGCTGCTGGGCGCGCCACACCGACGACCGCACCCAGTTCGACCGGCGCGAGCCCACGTCGGTGCACTTTTCGGTGCTGCGCGACGGCTTCACGGTGCGCTCGCCTTTCCAGGTCGACTTCGCGGTGCGCGGCATGGGCGTGGCACCGGCCGGCGTGAAGCTGCCGGGCACCGGGCACCACCACATCCTCATCAACCGCGCGCTGCCGATGGTGGCCACCGAGCAACTGCCCTTCGACGACAGCCACCGCCACTTCGGCAAGGGGCAGACGACCACGCTGATCGACCTGCCGCCGGGTCGGCACACGCTGCGCCTGCTGTTCGCCGACGACGAGCACCGGCCCTACTTCGTGTTCAGTCCGCAGATCACCGTCAACGTGCTGGGCTCGCGCAGCGCGACGTCGCGGCCGCAGATCGACCCCGCGCACTTCGAGGCCACCTGCCGCCTGTGGTACCAGGACGAGGTGACGCAGCCGCGCGTCGCCGGCGAGCCGCTGTACTTCGGCAACCTGCGCGCCGACGAAAGGCTGGCCAGCCCGTTCACGGTGCACATGGGGGTGAACGGCTACGGCGTCTGCGCGCGCGGCGGCAACTCGCCGAAGACCGGCCACTTCGTGCTGGAGGTGCTGCCCGGCACGTCGCGCACACCCAGCGAGCGCTTCGTGCTGAGCAACGGCGCCACGCAGACCGGCATCGGACTGCCCAACGGCGACTACCGGCTGCGGCTGCGCTTCGTCGACGACAAGGGCAGCGAACTGCTGCCCGCGCACGAACTGCCCGTGAAGGTGGTGGCGCAGCGGTTCTGACACCGGAGCGCCCGCCGGGTTCAGGCCGCAGTCCACAGCGCCGGCAGGTCGGGCAGCGAGCGCAGCGCCTGCGCCACCTGGCCGCCCCGGACCAGCGCGCTGGCGGCTTCGATGTCGGGCGCGAGGTAGCGGTCGGTCATCATTGACGGGCATTGTTGCCGCAGCCGGGCGTGCAGCGCCTCGAGCGGCGGTGAACTGACCAGCGGCCGCAGGAAGTCGACGCCCTGTGCCGAGGCCAGCAGCTCGATGCCCAGGATGTGGGCCACGTTGTCGATCATGGGCTGCAGCCGGCGCGCCGCGAAGGTGGCCATCGAGACATGGTCTTCCTGGTTCGCGCTGGTGGGCAGGCTGTCGACGCTGGCCGGGTGCGCCAGGCTCTTGTTCTCGCTGGCCAGCGCAGCGGCAGTGACGTGGGCGATCATGAAGCCGCTGTTCAGGCCGGCGTTGCTGGTCAGGAAAGGCGGCAGGCGCGAGACGCTGCTGTCGATCAGCATGGCGATGCGACGCTCGGCGATGGCACCCACTTCGGCGATGGCGTTGGCCATCGCATCCGCTGCGAGCGCGACGGGCTCGGCGTGGAAGTTGCCGCCGGAAATCATGGCGCCGTCCTCGGCGAAGACGAGCGGGTTGTCGGTCACCGCGTTGGCCTCGCACAGCAGCACGCGCGCGGCGTGGCGCAGCTGGTCGAGACAAGCGCCCACCACCTGCGGCTGGCAGCGCAGGCAATAGGGGTCCTGCACGCGGTCGTCGCCTTCCAGGTGCGACAGGCGGATCGCGCTGCCCTGCAGCAGCGCGCGGTAGACCACGGCCACGTCGATCTGCCCCGGCTGGCCGCGCAGCGCGTGGATGCGCGGGTCGAAGGGGCCGTCGCTGCCGCGTGCCGCATCGACGGTCAGCGCGCCGATGACCAGCGCCGCCTCGAGCACGGGCTCGAAGGCGAACAGCGCGTGCAGCGCCAGCGCGGTGCTGGTCTGCGTGCCGTTGATGAGCGCCAGGCCTTCCTTGGCCTGCAATTGCAGGGGGGCGATGCCGTGCTGCTGCAGCACGGCGGCGGCGGGCCGGCGCTGTCCGTCCACGAGGAAGTCGCCCTCGCCCATCAGGGCCAGCGTCATGTGCGCCAGTGGCGCGAGATCACCCGAGGCCCCCACCGACCCCTGGCTGGGCACCCAGGGCACGAGGCCCGCGTTGTGCACGGCCAGCAGCGTGTCGATGACGACCGGCCGCACGCCCGAGTGCCCGCGCGCCAGGCTGGCCGCCTTCAGCGCCAGCATCAGGCGCAGCACGGCCGGCGCCAGCGGTTCGCCCACGCCCACGCTGTGGCTGCGGATGAGGTTCCACTGCAGCGTGGCCAGGTCGGCCTCGCTGATGCGCGTGCTGGCGAGCTTGCCGAAGCCGGTGTTGACGCCATAGACGGCGGCCTGGCCCTCGGCGGCGCGCCGCACGACGTCGGCGCTGGCCAGGATGCCGGGCAGCGCCTGCGGGTCCATCACCAGCGGCTGCGGGCGGTCGTCCGCGGCGTGCACGGCCTGCAGTTCGTCCAGCGTGAGCTGTCCCGGGCGCATCAGCATCAGCGGCCCCCGCCGGTGATCATCGGCAGGTTCAGGCCCTGCTCGTTGGCGCAGGCCACGGCGTCTTCGTAGCCGGCATCGGCATGGCGCATCACGCCGGTGCCGGGGTCGTTCCACAGCACGCGTTCGATGCGCTTCGCAGCCGCGTCGGTGCCGTCGCAGACGATGACCACGCCGCTGTGCTGCGAATAGCCCATGCCCACGCCGCCGCCGTGGTGCAGGCTGACCCAGGTGGCGCCGCCGGCGGTGTTGAGCAGGGCGTTGAGCAGCGGCCAGTCGCTCACGGCGTCGCTGCCGTCCTTCATGCTCTCGGTCTCGCGGTTGGGGCTGGCCACGCTGCCGCTGTCCAGGTGGTCGCGGCCGATGACGATGGGCGCCTTCAGCTCGCCGCTCTTCACCATCTCATTGAAGGCCAGGCCGGCACGGTGGCGCTCGCCCAGGCCGATCCAGCAGATGCGCGCCGGCAGGCCCTGGAACGCGATGCGCTCGCCGGCCATGTCGAGCCAGCGGTGCAGGTGGGCGTCCTGCGGGAACAGCTCCTTCATCTTGGCGTCGGTCTTGCGGATGTCTTCCGGGTCGCCGCTCAGCGCCACCCAGCGGAAGGGGCCCTTGCCGCGGCAGAACAGCGGGCGCACGTAGGCGGGCACGAAGCCGGGGAAGTCGAAGGCGTTCTTCACGCCGGCGTCCTTCGCCACCTGGCGGATGTTGTTGCCGTAGTCCACCGTGGGCACGCCCATGGCCTGGAAGTCGAGCATGGCCTGCACGTGCACGGCGCAGCTCTTCGCGGCGGCTTCGCGCAGCGCGGCGTGCAGCGAGGCGTCGGCCTGCGCGCTGCGCCAGCGCTCGACCGTCCAGCCGGCCGGCAGGTAGCCGTTGACGAGGTCGTGCGCGCTGGTCTGGTCGGTCACCAGGTCGGGCTTGACCCCGCGCCGCACCATCTCGGGCAGGATCTCGGCGGCATTGCCCAGCAGGCCGATGGAGATCGCCTTCTTCTGGGCCGTGTACTTCGCGATGCGGGCCAGCGCGTCGTCGAGGCTGGTGGCCTGCTCGTCGAGGTAGCGGCTGCGCAGGCGGAAGTCGATGCGGCTCTGCTGGCACTCGATGTTCAGGCTGCAGGCACCGGCGAAGGTGGCGGCCAGCGGCTGCGCGCCGCCCATGCCGCCGAGGCCTGCGGTGAGGATCCAGCGACCGGCGAGGTCGCCACCGTAGTGTTGTTTGCCGGCTTCCACGAAGGTCTCGTAGGTGCCCTGCACGATGCCCTGGCTGCCGATGTAGATCCAGCTGCCGGCCGTCATCTGGCCGTACATCATCAGGCCCTTGCAATGCTCCCAGGTGGCCCACTTGGGCACCAGGTTGCTGTTGGCCAGCAGCACGCGCGGGGCGTCTTCATGGGTGCGGAACACGCCCACCGGCTTGCCGCTCTGCACCAGCAGGGTCTCGTCGGGCTTCAGGGCCTTGAGGCTCTCGAGCAGGGCCTCGAAGCAGTCCCAGTTGCGCGCCGCCTTGCCGATGCCGCCGTAGACCACCAGGGCCTCGGGGTTCTCGGCCACCTCGGGGTCGAGGTTGTTCTGCAGCATGCGGTACGCGGCTTCGATCAGCCAGTTGGCGCAGCTGATCTGGCTGCCGCGCGGCGAACGCACGGGACGGGGCTGGGCGATGCGGCGGGCGGTGGACAGGTCGGTCATGGCAGGCTCCTGGGCAGGCTCGGCTGGGTACAACGGGGCGCATGCTACTTGTCTAGACAAGTCTATGCAAGTAGGATCTGCCCCATGGCCATTGCCTCCCTGCAAGCCTCGCCGGACCCCGCGACGTCGCCCGCCCTCGCGCCCTACGCCCGGGTCAAGCAGCACCTGAAGGACGGCCTCGCCGCGGGCCGCTGGGCCGCCGGCGAGCTGATGCCGTCCGAAGCCGAGCTGGTGGCGCAGTTCGGCGTCAGCCGCATGACCGTCAACCGCGCGCTGAAGGAGCTGCAGGCCGAGGGCCTGGTCGAGCGCACGCAGGGCGTGGGCACCTTCGCCGCGCGGCTGCACCGCGTGTCGTCGAGCCTGACGATCCGCGACCTGCACGAGGAGATCACCTCGCGCGGCCACCTGCACCACGCCGTGGTTCACCTGCAGCGCGCCGAGAAGGCCGCGCCGGCGCTGGCCGAGCAGCTGGGCGTGCCGCCCGGCACGCGCGTGTTCCACACCCTCATCGTGCACCACGAGAACGGCGTGCCGCTGCAGTGCGAAGACCGCTACGTCAACCCGGCCTGCAGCCCCGGCTACCTGGGCCACGACTTCACGAAGACCACCCCCACGCAGGTGCTGTTCGAGACCACCGCGCTCTGGCGGGCCCAGTATTCGATCGAGGCGGCGCGGCCGACCTCAGATGAAGCGCGGCTGCTGCACCTGGCACCCGACGCGCCCTGCCTGGTGGTGACGCGCCGCACCTTCACGCGCGACGCCGCCATCACGCTGGCGCGGCTGGTGCATCCCGGGACGCACTACGTGCTGCAAGGCGAATTCCAGCCATGAAATGGGACCACCCCCTACGCGCTTCGCGCGCCCCCTCAAGGGGGCAACGCCAGCAGCCCGGCAGAGCCGGATCCGCGGCGTTCGCTTGGCTGACCCTCGCTGAAGCTTCGAGACGGACATGACACCCCAACCTCGCCCCACACACCAGGCCCACGCCGCGCGCGTGGCCGACGACGCCACCGTGGCGGCCTTCGCGCGCGACGGCGCGGTCTGCCTGCGCGGGCTGCTCACGCCCGACGAGGTGGCCACGCTGCGCCGCGGCATCGACGCCAACCTGGCGGCCCCCAGCCCGCGCGCCATCGTCGCCAGCCGGCCCGACGACCCCGGCTTCTTCATCGAGGACTTCTGCAACTGGCAGGACAACGCCGACTACCGCCGCGTGATCTTCGACTCGGCCCTGGCCGAAGCCGCCGCCCGGCTGATGGGCAGCCGCAGCGTGCGACTGTACCACGACCACATGCTCACGAAGGAGCCCGGCACGCGTCAGCCCACGCCCTGGCACCAGGACCAGCCGTACTACAACGTCGAAGGCCGGCAGAACGTGAGCTTCTGGATCCCGGTCGACCCGGTGCGCCGACATTCCACGCTGGAGTTCGTGGCCGGCACGCACCTCGGACCCTGGCTGATGCCGCGCACCTTCATGAGCAACGAGGCGCGCTGGTTCCCCGAAGGCAGCCTGGCCGAACTGCCCGACATCGAAGCCACCCGCGCGACGCAGCCCATCCTGGGCTGGGCGCTGGAGCCGGGCGACGCCATCGCCTTCCACATGCTGGCGCTGCACGCCTCGGCGGGCGTGGACGGCGACCGCCGCCGACGCGTGTTCTCGGTGCGCTTCCTGGGCGACGACGCCCGCCACGCGCCGCGGCGCTGGAAGACCTCGCCCGACTTTCCGGGCCTGGCGGACCAGTTGCCGGCGGGTGCCGTGATGGACCACCCGCTGTTCCCCCTGATGCTGGAGCCCGCCGCATGACCCCCGCCCACCACGTGCGCCTGCAGGACGTGCCGGCCCAGCCCTGGCGCAATGGCGGCGGCGTCACGCACGAGCTGCTGGCCTGGCCGTCGGCCGCGGCCTGGGCCGTGCGCGTGAGCGTGGCCACCATCGACCGCTCGGGGCCCTTCTCGCCCTTCCCCGGCGTGTCGCGCTGGTTCACGGTGCTGTCAGGCGAGGGCGTGCGGCTGGGTCTGCCGGGCGGCCTGCGCACCCTGGTGCCGGGCGACGCGCCGCTGCACTTCGACGGCGAAGCCGCACCCGACTGCCACCTGGTGGAGGGCCCGACGCGCGACCTGAACTTCATGTCCCAGCGCGAAGCCGGCGCGGCCCGCATGGCGCTTGCCGTGCCGGGCAGCACGCTGGACGGCCCCGCGCACTGGCGCGGCCTGTACGCCGCCGACGCGGTGATGATCGAGTGCGACGGCGTGGCCGAGCCCGTGGCCGCCGGCACGCTGCTGTGGACCGACGACGCCGCCGCGGCGCCCTGGACCCTGCACCACGCCAGCAGCGGCCGCGCCTGGTGGCTGGCGCTGGAGGCCCGATGACGCGCACCCTGATCCGCCACGCGCGCCTGGCCACGCTGCACGGTGCCGAGCCCTGGGGCTGGGTCGACGACGGTGCGCTGCTCATCGAGGCCGATCGCCTGCAGTGGGTGGGCCCGGAGGCCTCGCTGCCCGCCGGCCTGCAAGCTGACGTCGAGATCGACCTGCAAGGCGCCCTGCTCACCCCGGGCCTGGTCGACTGCCACACGCACCTGGTCTACGGCGGCCACCGGGCCGCCGAGTTCGAACTGCGCCTGCAGGGCGCCAGCTACGAGCAGATCGCGCGCGCCGGCGGCGGCATCCGCTCCACCGTGGCCGCCACGCGCGCGGCTTCGGACGACGAGCTCTACCGGCTGGCCCTGCCGCGCGCCCGGGCGCTGATGGCCGAAGGCGTCACCACGCTGGAGATCAAGTCGGGCTACGGCCTGTCGGAAGCGCACGAGGCCCGCTGCCTGGCCGTCGCCCGCCGCTTGGGCACCGAGCTGCCGCTGACGGTGCGCACCACCTCGCTGGGCGCGCACGCGCTGCCGCCGGAGTTCGAAGGCCGTGCCGACGACTACATCGACGCCGTGTGCCGCTGGCTGCCGGCCCAGCAGGCGGCCGGGCTGGTCGACGCCGTCGACGCCTTCTGCGAGGGCATCGGCTTCAGTGCGGCGCAGACGCAGAAGGTCTTCGACGCCGCCCGCGCATTGGGCCTGCCGGTGAAGCTGCACGCCGAGCAGCTCAGCGACCTCGGCGGCACGGCCCTGGCCGCGCGCTACCAGGCCCTGAGCTGCGACCACCTGGAGCACCTGTCTGCCGACGGCATCGCCGCGATGCAGGCGTCCGGCACGGTGGCCGTGCTGCTGCCGGGCGCCTACTACTTCCTGCGCGAGACGAAGCTGCCGCCCGTGGCCGCCTTGCGTGACGCCGGCGTGCCCATCGCGCTGGCCAGCGACCACAACCCCGGCTCGTCGCCCGTGCTGTCGCTGCTGCTGATGCTCAACATGGCCTGCACGCTGTTCCGGATGACGCCTGAAGAGGCCTTCCGCGGCGTGACGGTGCACGGCGCACGCGCGCTGGGCCTGCACGACCGCGGCACCCTGGCGCCGGGCCAGCGCGCCGACCTCGCGGTGTGGGACGTCGAACACCCGCGAGAACTGGCCTACCGGTTCGGCCACAACCCCTGCCGCCGCGTCTTCGTGGCCGGCGTGGAGACCCCCCGATGAAGTACCCGCTGTTCCACCTGAAGCAGGGCAGCACGCCGCTGCTCGTCAGCATGCCGCACGTCGGCACGCACCTGCCCGACGGCCTGCGCACGCGCCTGGTGCCGCGCGCGCTGGAGACCGAGGACACCGACTGGTTCCTCGACCGCCTCTATGCCTTCGTCGAAGACCTGGGCGCCAGCCTGGTCGTGCCCACGCACAGCCGCTTCGTGGTCGACCTGAACCGGCCCAGCGAGAACACGCCGATGTACGCGGGGCAGAACAACACCGAGCTGTGCCCCACGCGCTTCTTCACCGGCGAGCCGCTGTACCTGCCCGGCCAGGAACCCGACGAGGCCGAGATCCGCGAGCGCGTGGCCACCTTCTGGACGCCCTACCACCACCACCTGCAGCAGGAGCTGGCGCGCATCCGGGCGCGCCACGGCCACGCCGTGCTGTTCGACGCGCACAGCATCAAGAGCGTGCTGCCCTGGCTGTTCGACGGCGAGCTGCCGCACATGAACCTGGGCACGGCCAACGGCGCCAGCTGCGCGCCCGCGCTGGCTCAGCGCGTGAAGGCCGTGTTCGAGGCCGAACCGCGCTACAGCCACGTGCTGAACGGGCGCTTCAAGGGCGGCCACATCACGCGCCACTACGGCCGCCCGGCCGAGCACGTGCATGCCGTGCAGCTCGAGATGTGCTGGCGCGCCTACATGGAAGAAGACCGGCCCTTCCGCTGGAGCGACGAGCGCGCTGCGGCGGTCACGCCGGTGCTGCGCGCGATGATCGAGGCCATGATCCAGTGGACGCCGGATGCGCGCTGAAGCCGACCCGCCCCTGCTGTGGGCGCCACGCGCCTGGGTCGGCGGCCGCTGGCGCGAGCGCGTGGTGCTGCAGGCCGACGCCACGGGCCACTGGCAGCAGGTCACGCCCGACCAGCCCTGCCCCGACACCGCCACCGCGCTGCCCGGCGCGGCGCTGCCGGGCCTGGTGGACGCGCACAGCCATGCCTTCCAGCGCGCCTTCGTGGGCGGGGCGGAAACGCGCGGCGGCGAGCACGACGACTTCTGGTCCTGGCGCGACCGCATGTACCGCGTGGCGCTGCGCATCACGCCACAGCAGCTGCGCGCCGTGGCCGCGCACCTCTACATGGAACTGCTGCAGGGCGGCTACACGCAGGTCTGCGAGTTCCACTACCTGCAGCACGCGCCCGACGGCGCGCGCTACGCCGACCCCGCCACGCTGAGCTGGGCGCTGGCCGATGCCGCTCAGGACGCCGGCATGGGCCTCACGCTGCTGCCCGTGCTGTACGAACGCGCCGGCTTCACGCAGCCAGCGCTGCGCGACGACCAGCGGCGCTTCGCCACCAGCGCGGCCGACGTGCTGGCGCTGCAGGCCGCCGTGAACGGCGCGCGCCGGCCGCTGCTGTCCTCGGGCGTGGCGCTGCATTCGCTGCGCGCGGCGCGGCCCGAGTCGATCCGCGCGGTGGCCGACGGCGCCGGCGCGCACCCGGTGCACATCCACGTCGCCGAGCAGACCGGCGAGGTCGACGACTGCCTGCAGGCCACCGGCCAGCGGCCCATCGAATGGCTGACGAAGAACGTGGCGATGGACGCGCGCTGGCAGCTCGTGCACGCCACGCACAGCGTGCCGGGCGAGGTCGAGGCCGTGGCGCGCACCGGCGCCGGCGTGGTGATCTGCCCCGGCACCGAGGCCAACCTGGGCGACGGCCTGGCCGACCTGCCGGGCTGGCTGGGTGCCGGCGTGCCGCTGTCCATCGGCAGCGACAGCCAGGTGCTGCGCGCCTGGCCGGAAGAACTGCGCTGGATGGAGTACGGCCAGCGCCTGCTGCACCGCCGCCGCAACGTCGCGGCCGACCCGGCGGGCGGCCAGCCCAGCAGCGCGGCGCGCCTGTTCCAGCGCACGCTGGACGGCGGCGCCGCCGCGGCGGGCTTCGCACGCTGGGGCTTCGAGCCCGGGGCCCGTGCCGACCTGCTGGTGGTCGATGCCGACGAACCGGCGCTGCGCGGCGTCGCGCCCGATCACCTGCTGGACGCCCTGGTGTTCGCCGGTGCGGCTTCGCCTTTCAGCGAGGTGATGGTGGCCGGTCGCTTCGTCGTGCGCGGCCGCGGGCACGGCGCGCAGCAGACGCTGGCCGACGGCTATCGGCAGGCGATGCAGGCCCTGCAGGACCCGCAGGACCGGTGACGGGACGGTTCGCGGCGTGCGCCGCGGCTCACTCGGGCCGGTAGTGGTACTGCACCGTCGAGCGCTGCATCGGCTTGACCAGGATGCTCTGGAAGTCGGAGTTGCCGTTCACGCCCTGGATCACGTCGCCCTCGATGCCGATGGCCAGGAAGTGATGCACCTCGGCGCCCTTCTGCACGCAGATGTCGCCGACCTGGATGCCCTCGTTGCCGGCCACGCGCTGGCTGAGCGATGGGCCGACGCCGACGATCCATTCGGTCTGCTTGCCGGCTTTCACCCAGCACCAGGTGGCGAAGATGCCGCACCACGACACGCCCCTGCCACCGCCCTGCGGCACGCGCTTGCCGGGCACCTTCACGCCGTCGAGGTAGCCGGGCGCCTTCCAGTGGCCTTCGGTCCAGCCGGCCACCGCCTCGTCGAAGAAGGCCTTGTAGTTGCGCCAGCCCTTGCGGATGGTGCGCTGGCCGCCCCAGGACAGTGTCTCGGTGGTGGTGTCGAGATCGCTGACGATGCCCTTGGGTGCGCTGCCGCCCACGTCGCCGTAGGGCCCGTTGGCCCCGATCAGCCCCCATTTCTTGATGCCCGTGCGCAGCGGCGACAGCGGGCCGACCGCACCTCCCGCGCCCCCGTTGGGCGCCGCGGGCGCGGCACCGCCGAGCAGCGACGCCAGCACGCCCAGGGTCGACAGCATCTGCAGCAGCACCTGCTGCGTCTTGCCGCCGACGTCGATGCGGCCGTCGGCGTAGCAGCCGTTGCCGGACTGGAAGCGCTTGATGGCGCCGCAGGTGAGCGGCCCGCACGCCCCGTCGACCGACAGGGCCGACAAGGGCCCCCCTCTGAAGGACGGCACGGCATTCAGCAGCGTCTGCACACAGCGCACGTCGGCACTGCGGTTGGCCCCCCCGATGCCGACCGAGCCGGTGATGGGTTGGGTGGGAAGGGCCATGGCTTGACTCCGGGGATGAACTCCGGCTGCAGCGTAGCCAGAACCCGACCGGCGGGCCATCCCCAGAACAGCAGGGGGTCCGCCGGACGGCCCCGGCGGGCGGTCGCGCGGGACCTACCCCTTGACCGCCCCCGCCGTCAGCCCGGTGATGATCTGCCGCGCCGCCACGAAGGTGAAGATCAGCGGCGGTATGGCGATCAGGCTGCCCATGGCCATCACCCGGCCCCAGTCGACGCCGATGTCGGTGATGAAGAGCGACGCAGCCACCGGCAGCGTGCGCGTCTGGCGGTCGGTGAGCACCAGGGCCAGGATGAACTCGTTCCAGGCGATGCGGAAGGTGAAGATGGCCGCCGCCGCGAGGCCCGGCGCCATGAGGGGCAGCAGGACCTTGGTGAAGACGCGCAGCGGCCCGCAGCCGTCGATGGCGGCGGCCTCTTCGAGTTCGATGGGCACCTGCAGCACGAAGCCGTACAGCAGCCACACCGTGAACGGCAGGTTCACCGCCACGTACAGCAGCACCAGCCCCCACAGGCTGTTGACCAGCTGCCATTCGTTCCAGATCAGGAACACCGGGATGGCCAGCACCGCCAGCGGCACGGTGCGCAGCAGCAGCGTCGTGTAGGCCACCGCGCTGCGCCCTGGAAAGCGGAAGCGCGCCAGGCCGTAGGCGCACATGCAGCCCAGCACCAGCGTGATGACGGTCGAGACGATGCCGACGAACAGGCTGTTGCCCAGGTAGCGGTCGAACTTGTCTTCCTGCAGCACCGCGCGGTAGTTCTCTAGCGTGGGCGTGAACAGGAAGTTCAGCGGTTCGGCGAAGATCATCACCTGCTGGCGCAGGCTGGTGGCGAAGATCACCAGGATGGGCGCCACGCACAGGAAGGCCAGCACGATCAGCATCGTGTAGTGGCCGGCCACGACCCAGGCGGGGCGCTTCATGCCCGCCCCCCGGCGAGAGCGGGTGCCGGCTCGCGAGCGACTTGGCGACGGGCACTCATCGCTCGTCACCCTTCATCGGATTGCTCAGGCGCAGCGCGCCCCAGCTCAGCAGCGCCACCACGGCCAGCAGCAGCACGCTGATGGCGGCGGCCACGCCGAGCTGCTGGCCCACGAAGGCGGTCTTGTAAATGTGCAGCGCCAGGATCTCGGTGCTGTCGCCGGGGCCGCCGAAGGTCAGGACGTACACCACCTCCAGCACACGGAAGGCATCGATGAGCCGCATCATCAACGTGATGGCGATGACGTGCATCACCATCGGCAGCTTGACGCGGAAGGTCATCTGCCACCAGCGCGCGCCGTCGATGCGCGAGGCCTCGATGACGGCGCTGTCGACGTTGGCCAGCGCCGCGATCATCATGATGAAGACGAAGGGCGTCCACTGCCAGATGTCGGCGATGACGATGGCCAGGAAGGCCAGCGTCGGATCGGCCAGCCAGGTCATGGGGCCGATGCCGACGAGGCCCAGCACCGCGTTGATGAGGCCGAACTGCGCGTCGAAGAGATAGCGCCAGGCCAGGCCGACGGCGATGGGCGCGATCATCATCGGCAGGATGAACAGCGTGCGGAAGAAGGCCATGCCGCGCACCGGGTGCTCGAGCGCCAGCGCCAGCGCGATGCCCAGCACCATCTCGGCGCTGACGCACACGGCGGCAAACAGCAGCGTGGTCCACAGCGACGACCACACACGCGGGTTCGTGAAGGCCGAGACGAAGTTGTCCCACCCCACCCAGCGCGCACTGCTCCAGGGCGTGCCCATGCTCCAGTCGAAGCCGGCCAGCTGGAAGGCCGACAGCACCGGGTACAGGCAAGCCGCCGCCATCACCAGGACGGCGGGTCCCACGAAGAACAGCGGCACCCAGGGACGTGTGCGCATGGTTCAGATCTTGTAGCCGGCCTCGCGCATGATGGCGGTGACTGGCGCCACCAGGTCGTTCAGGGCCTGCTCGGCGCTCTTCTTGCCGGTCAGCGCTTCGCTCAAGCCCACGCCGAGCGCCTGCACGTTGATCTTGTCCCACACCGGGATGATCGGCCGCCAGTCGGGGTGGCTGTACTTCAGCGCCTCGACGAAGGTGATGAACTCGGGGTACTTGCGCACCGCGTCGACGTCGCGCAGCGTGCTGTTGCGCATCGGAGCACCGCCGGCCATGGTGACGGCCTTGTCCTGGGCCTTGCTGGTGAGCCACTGCATCAGCAGGAAGCCGGCCTCGGCGTTCTTCGCGTTCTTCGGAATGGCCAGCCCGAGGCCTCCGCTCTGCGAGGCACGGCGAACGCCCTTGGGGTGCAGCGCCCAGCTGACATTGCCCACCACGCGGCTCTTGCTGGGGTCGTTGACGAGGCCGGCCAGCGAGGTGCTGTCGAGGTACATCGCCGCCTGGCCCTGCAGGAACGCGGTGTTGCTCTCGCCCTGGCCATAGCCGGCGATGCCGGCCGGCCCGGTGGCCACCACCTCCTGCAGGAACTTCAGCGCCTCGACGCCGATCCTGTCGTTGAATCGCGGCTTCCAGCTCTCGTCGAACACGCTGCCGCCCAGCGGGTTGAGGTGCAGCAGCCAGGCGTGCACCACCTGGTGGCCGGCCTGGCCGCGGCTGGCCAGCGCGCCGATGCCTTCCTTGCTCTTGATCAGCGGCAGCAGCTTGCGGAAGTCGTCGTAGGTCTCGGGCGGCTTCAGGTTGTGCTTGGCGAAGATGTCGCGCCGGTAGGCCAGCACCGAGGTCTCGGCGCCGTACGGGATGCCGTAGAGCTTGGCGCCGGGCCCGGCCAGGTAGCCCTTGGGCCCGCCCACCAGGCCCAGGTTCTCCAGGTAGATGGGCACGATGTCCTTCATGTCGTAGCCGGGGTCGGCCAGCGCCGGGTTGGCGAAGAAGGGTTCCAGCGGCTGGATCAGGTTCTTCGCGACGTACTCGCCCTTCCACATCACCACGTAGCAGCCGAGGTCGAAGTCGCCGCTGGGCTTGGCCATCTCCAGCAGCTGCTTCTCCTTCATGCGGCCCATGGCCAGCTTGTCGGTCTCGACCTTGATGCCCGTCTCCTTCGTGAAGTCGGGCAGGATCTTCATCATCGCGTCGTAGTGCGGGTGCGCCGGCACGCTGAAGACCACCGTCTTGCCGGCGTACTTGGCGTAGCGGTTCTGCGCCTGGGCGCCGCTGAAGGGCAGGCCGGCGCCGAACACCGTGATGGTGGCGCTCTTGAGGACATCTCTGCGTTGCATGGGGGGTCTCCTGGAAGGTTGAAGGCGGTTCACGGGCGCAGGGCCACACCGCTCGAGGTGTCGAACACATGAAGGTGGTCCGGCGCGGCCTGCAGGGCCAGGGGCCGGTGCAGCAGCGCGGTGGCGTCACCGGGCAGCGTGGCCGTCAGCCGTGTGCCCGCGGCCGCGCCCTGCAGGTGGCCGACGACCTGGCTCTCGGTGCCCAGGTACTCGACCACGTCGACCTGAAGGCGCACACCCGGGTTGTTGCTGCCGCCGTCGTCAGCGGGCCGGAAGGACTGCGGGCGGATGCCCACGGTGAGCGCCTGAGAAGGCGAACTCAGCTGCCCGCGCAGCCAGGGCGGCGCTTCGAGCGCGAAGCCTTCACCGCACAGGCGGCCGGCGCCAGGCCCGTCCTCGAAACGGGCCGGCAGCAGGTTCATGCTGGGCGTGCCGATGAAGGCGGCCACGAACAGCGTGGCCGGCTGGTTGAACACCTGCGACGGCGTGCCCACCTGCTGGATGCGGCCCTTGTCGAAGATGACGATGCGATCGGCCAGCGTCATGGCCTCGACCTGGTCGTGCGTCACGTAGACCGTGGTCTTGGCCAGCCGTTCGTGCAGCAGCGCGAGCTCGGCACGCATGTGGCCGCGCAGCTTGGCGTCCAGGTTGGACAGCGGCTCGTCGAACAGGAAGACCCGCGGCTCGCGCACGATGGCCCGCCCGATGGCCACACGCTGGCGCTGGCCGCCCGACAGCTCCTTCGGCTTGCGCTGCAGCAGGTGCTCGATGTTCAGTACCTTGGCCGCCGTGGCCACCTTGGCGCGGATCTCGGCCGCCGGCCGGCCCGCCAGGCTGAGCGCGAACGACATGTTCTGCGCCACGTCCATGTGCGGGTACAGCGCGTAGTTCTGGAACACCATCGCGATGTCGCGTGACATCGGCGGCGCATCGGTGACGTCGCGACCGCCGATGTGGATGCGGCCTTCGGTGACCTCTTCGAGCCCGGCCACCATGCGCAGCGTGGTGCTCTTGCCGCAGCCCGATTCGCCCAGCAGCACGACGAACTCGCCCTCGTGCACCGTCAGGTCCATCTGCTGCACCACGGTGACCTCGCCGAAGCGCTTGACCACGCCCTGGAGTTGCAGACCGCTCACGACAGTTTCCTCACGGGTTCACTCCAGCGGCCGGCGCACGCCCCAGCCGATCGGCCGCAGGCGGTTGCCGGGATGCGCGGGGTCGGGACCCCAGATGGCCTGGTAGGTGTCGACGCACCGGCCGCTGCGCTGCAGGTGCACGAAGGCCCCTGCCAGCGTGGCCCACCACAGCGCCAGGGTCAGTGCCATCCAGCGCGGTGCGTCGGCCAGCACCAGCCCGGAGGCCATCACCCCCACCGCCGCCAGCACGGCCAGCCAGCCGCCGGCCTTGTGCCAGCGTTCGAACTGGCGGCGCCACGGCGTCATGTCGTAGTGGTCGCCGCGCAGCTGCGGCGCCGTGGGGCCCCCCTTGCTGCCGCGCGCCAGGCCGCTGGCGATCTGCAGCGCGCCCAGCACGCAGACCGTCCAGCCCGCCCAGGCATGGAACTGCGCCAACCGGGTGTCGGCTGACGCTGCCGACCCCGACAGCACCAGCACCAGCCCGATGGCCATCACGCCGACGCCTGCCCACTGCAGGCCGCGGTGCGCATGCCACCAGCCCTTGTGGTCCAGGCGCCGGGGCCAGCCCTGGCCGGGCAGCACCTTGAAGAAGCGGGCGGCCAGCACGCCCAGCGGCAGCAGCAGGCCCCAGGCCAGCACCATGCAGCGCGCGTGCCAGGCCAGTGCGCCGGCGATGGCGTGGTCGGGGCTGCCGCTGAGCGGCGACATCAGCCAGTCGGTCACGCCGTGGCCCCGCGCGTGTTGAGACGGATGCGGTAGAGCGAGGTGCTGGCGCAGACGAAGAGCTCGTCGCCGGCGGGCCCGCCGAAGCACAGGTTGCCCACCTTCTCCGGCACCGGGATGCGCGCGATGCGCGTGCCGTCGGGGTGGTAGACCTGCACGCTGTCGGCGCTGCTGGTGTAGACGAAGCCGTGCACGTCCACGCGCAGGCCATCGGCCAGGCCGGGATCGATGACCGCGAAGACCCGCGGACGCGCCAGCGCCACACCGGCCTCGACGTCGAAGACCACGATGTGGTGGTGACCGCTGCCGTCGCTGCGCAAGGCCGCCGAGGTGTCGCTGACGTAGAGCAGCGTCTCGTCGGGCGAGAAGGCCAGGCCGTTGGGTTCCTCGACGGCATCGCTCACGGCGCTGAGCGACGCGCTGGCCGGGTCGAACCGGAACACGTGGTTGGCCCGCTGCTCGCTCGGCGCGGCATGGCCCTCGCGATCGGACAGGATGCCGTAGGGGGGGTCGGTGAACCAGATGCTGCCGTCGCGCGCGACGACGACGTCGTTCGGCGAGTTCAGGCGGCCGCCGTCGTGGTGGCCCACCACGATCTGGTCGTCCAGCGGCCGGCCGCTGCCGTCGAGCCGCGTGCGCACGATGGCGCGCAGGCCGTGCGAACAGTGCAGCAGCGCGCCGTCGCGTTCGCGCACGTGGCCGTTGCTGAAGGCCGCGGGCTGGCGCCAGACGCTCAGGCCGCGCTCGGCATGCCAGGCGAGCATGCGGTCGTTCGGGATGTCGCTCCACAGCAGTTCGGCGCTCTCGGCGATCCACACCGGGCCTTCGCTCCACGCCGCGCCGGTGCACAGGCGCTCCAGCACGCCGGCGCCCTGGGCCACCGGCGCGAATCGGGCATCGAGGACCTGCACGCTCGCCATGGCCGGCAGTGTGTCCAGGCAATGGGTTACCGGTAACTAGTACTTTCCCGCTCGCCGGCGCCGTCGTGAACGGAAATATCATCAGGCTCCGCAGGCCCAGGGCGCCCGGCAGCAGACCGACACCTACCCGCTACCGGTATCCCTGCGCCACCCCGTCCGCTGGAGAAGTCCGTGCCTGCCCGCCCCAAGAGCGACCCGCCCCGCACCACCCGCCCGGTGACCATGGCCGACGTCGCCGCGCGCGTGGGGGTGTCGAAGATGACGGTGTCACGCGCGCTCAACCGCAGCGAGAGCCGCGACCGCAGCACCAGCGAAGCGCTGCGACAGCGCATCCTGCAGACCTGCCGAGAGATGGGCTACGTCATCGACCAGACGGCGCGCACCTTCTCGACCAAGCGCTCGGGTTTCGTCGCGGCGATCATCCCGGCGCTGAACAACTCCAACTTCTCCGACACCGCCCACGGGCTGACCGCCGCGGTGGAAGCCAGCGGCCTGCAGGTGCTGCTGGGCTACACCGACTACGACGTGCCCACCGAAGAGCGGCTGCTGCAGGCCATGCTGGCGCGCCGCCCGGAAGGCGTGGTGCTGACCGGTGGCAGCCACACGCCGATGGCGCGCAAGCTGCTGCAGGCCGCCGGGGTGCCGGTGGTCGAGACCTGGGACCTGCTGGACAAGCCGATCGAGCACACCGTGGGCTTCTCGAACGCCGACGCCACCGCCGACCTGGTGCGCCACCTGCACGCCAAGGGCTACCGGCGCATCGGCTTCATCGGCGGCGTGCCCAGCAGCGACGCCCGCGGCGCCGACCGCCGGCAAGGCTTCGAGCGCGCGATGCGCGAGCTGGGGCTGGAGGCCGGGCGCACCATCAGCGTGGGCCAGGCCCCGGTGTCGATGGCGCACGGTGCCCAGGGCGTTGTCCAGTTGGTGCAGCAGTGGCCCGATGTCGAGGCCGTGGTCTGCGTGTCGGACCACGCCGCCTTCGGCGCCCTCATGGAGTGCCGACGCCGCCGCTGGGCCGTGCCGCGCCGGCTGGCCATCGCAGGCTTCGGCGGCTTCGAGGTGTCCACCGCCTGCCACCCGCGCCTCACCACGGTGGCGGTGGACTGCGAAGGCATCGGGCGCGCTGCCGGCGAACTGCTGCTGCGGGCCATCGACGCTGCGCGCGCCGGCCAGCGCCTGCCGCCCGAGACGGTGATCATTCCCTACCGCATCGAGCAGCGGGAGAGCACCTGAGGGCCGCCGCCCGAGCGACGGACCAGGGCGGAGCGGCCGTGCGTCAGGCCGGGCCGCCGAGGCCCAGCACCTCGAAGGCGGCGCGCAGGCGCTGCTCGTAGGCGGCGCGTTCGGCCTTCACCTCGTCGGGCGTCCAGCGGCGGAAGCCTTCGCCGGCCTTCATGCCGGTGCGCCCGCTGGCCACGCGTTCGGTCACGCAGGCCGCCACCGTGCTGCTGTTCGACAACGACGGGTAGATCTCCGTGGCCGCGCGCATCAGGGTGTCCCAGCCCGAGAGTTCCTTCTGCAGGATGGGGCCGGCCGCGGCGTAGCGGAAGCCGAAGCTGTAGCGCACGGCGGTGTCGACGTCTTCGGGCGAGGCGATGCCGCTGTCGATCAGCGCCAGCGCCTCGCGCATCAGCGCGTGCTGGATGCGGTTGCCCAGGAAGCCGGGAATGTCGCGGCGCAGCAGCACCGGCATCTTGCCGATGCCGCGGTACAGCTCGCACACGGCCTCGGCGAGCAGCGGGTCGGAGTCCTCGCCCATCGCCACCTCCACCAGCGGCACCAGGTGGGCCGGCATGAAGTAGTGGGCGTTGAACATGCGCGAGCGCGTGGGCAACCCGGCCGCGATGCGGCTGATCGGGTAGCTCGAGCTGTTGCTGCCGATGGGCACCCCGGGCGGGACCTCGGCGTCGAGCCACGCGAACAGGCGCTGCTTCAGCGCGAGGTCTTCGGCCACGGTCTCGATGACCCAGGCCACGCCGGTCCAGTCCTGGGGCGTTTCCAGCAATCCGGTGCGGTGGGCCGCCGCGGCAGGGGAGGCGGGCGCCGCCGGGCCGGCGAGCGCGAGAGCCGAGTCCAGCGTGGCCTGGGCGCGCGACAGGTCGCGTCCGAGCACGGTGACCGGCCGGCCGGCCGCCACGAAGCCGGCCGCGATGCCGCCGGCCATGATGCCGGTGCCCAGCACGACGACGCGGCCGGGGTCGGGAACTGCAGTCATCGTGGTCCTCTCGCTTCCTGTCCCTGCACCCGGCCACCGGCCGGTCTGGCAGCCCGTCTGCGCATCGCTCAGGCGGGCACTGCCGAGAAGTCCAGCAGCACCTTCATCGCCTTCGTGCGGTCGCTGGCCAGCTCGAAGGCCTCGCGCGCCTGCGACAGCGGGAAGCTGCGCGTGACCACCGGCCGCAGGTCGACGCGGCCTTGGTTGA
>LNFM01002166.1_pt1 | contig 41775 bp, 65 predicted proteins | sample 596031 | NCBI WGS metagenome assembly LNFM01 (sample SAMN04254537, study PRJNA301005) | activated carbon metagenome | isolation source: dual media filters at the Ann Arbor, Michigan drinking water treatment plant | place: USA: Ann Arbor
CGATAGCCGCCCTGGAAAGCCCCCGGACGTCCGCCGCGACGCTGGCGCGCCACTTCGGATTCGATGGGCTGGAAAGCGACGGGAAGGTCCGCTTCGTCATGCGGGGCCGCGTCCCTTCGACGACGATCACGCCGGACGATATGATCGCCTCTGACGATCCCAGAGGGGAAATGTTCGAACTGACCCGGCAACAGACGACCGACCTTCCGCTTGCGCTGAAATGGGCGGTTGTGCGGTCGGATGAAGATTACGATCCGGCCATGGTCGAAGCCCGGCGGATCACGACGGACACGACCAGAACCGCCGCCGAGTCCTTCCCCGTGGCCGTCCCGCCGGTCGAGGCGGAACGCCGTTGCAAGCGCGCATTGTTCGAAGCATGGGTCGGGATCGAAAACCTGATCTTCGCCTTGCCGCCGTCCCGCATGGCCCTGGACCCGACCGACGTTATCCTTTTCGATCACGATGGGCGGCGGACGGAATTCAGGATTCAGACGACGGCGGACGAAGTGTCCCGGCGCCTTGAAGGGATCAGACAGGATCGCTTCGCCTATGACCTTCCGCCGGGCAAGGCGCGTCCGTCGGGCCTTCTTCCCCCGACGACCTTCGGCCCGCCGAATGTTGCGTTCATGGACATTCCGCAACTGACCGACGCGATCCCGGCCTATCAACCCTATATCGCGGGCGACGCCGACCCATGGCCGGGAAGCCTTGCGGTCGTCCGTAGCCCAGCCCTGGACGGCTTCACCCTTCAGACCTTGGTCAACCGGCGGGCGACCATGGGAACGCTTGTCGCGGACCTTCCGCGCGGCGTCTTCGGCTACTTCGACCATAACGAAATGATCGTCGACGTCGGGGTCGGGGCGCTTGCCAGCGTGACCGACGTCCAGCTTTTCGGCGGCGCGAACGCCTTCGCGGTCGAAGTGGCGCCGGGCCTTTGGGAAATCCTTCAGGCCGGACAGATCGAACTGATCGACGTCAAGCGATACCGCATGACGCGGCTTCTTCGGGGCCAGAAGGGGTCAGAACATCGCATGGCGTCGCCCGCGCCCGCTGGCGCCCGCGTCGTCGCCCTGGACCTGTCGGTCTATCCGCTTCCGGTCGCGGACGTCGAAGTCGGCTTGCCGTTCAACTGGCGAGTCGGCCCGGCGCCCAGGCCGATCAGTGACGACTCCTATATCGCGACCGCCTTCACGCCAGCGGGCGAGGGCTTGCGCCCGTTCGCGCCCTGTCACGTCGGGCAACCGGCGCGCGAAGGTCACACGCCGGGCGACTACCTGATCCACTGGAAACGGCGGGATCGGGCGCTATCGGCGGACTCCTGGGAGTCCGAAGAAATCGTTATGTCGGAAGCGTCGGAAGCTTACGAAGTCGATATCCTGAACGGGACGACCGTTGTCCGGACCTTGACGACGGCGGTCCCGTCGGTCCTCTATACCGGGGCCATGCAGATCGCGGACTTCGGAAGCTTGCGGGGGCCTGGAACCCAAGTTCCGATCCGCGTCTATCAGATATCGGCGCGGCTTGGTCGCGGCGCGCCAAAAAATGAGGTTCTGACCTTCTAATGGAAACGGTCCTGAATTTGTTCATGGCGCGACACTTAAGTCAGCGACAAGCCGAACGGGCTATGGAATTCATTCTGGCCCCGGAAGAATTTCAATTTAGGGCATGGGAGGAAGCTTTTCTGCGGGCGATCCTCATTGACGGCATGAAGCTGGAAAAGGCTGAGCGCAAGTTCAAGTTGCCGCACAGATCGGCTAAAGCATTCATGGCGCGACTTCTGGAAATGGCCAAGGAAGAAGTTCGCCCCTGTGCCCCAATCCCGGAAGATTCGGAAGGCATCGGCGAGGATTACGCCGATCTTTTGCGGCGTGACGCCCGGAATGACGTCCAGACCTTAGTCTATCAGCTTTCGCTTGGCCCGCTTCAGGCGAAGTTTCTTGTGATCCTAGAAGCAGCGGAAGGGCGGATGGTTCACAAGGATAGGATGATGCTGGCACTTTATGGCGACCGGAACCATGATGACACGCCGTCAACCCGGATCATCGATTCCGTTGTCTGTGCGACACGGAAGAAGATTGCCGGAACCGGCTTGCGGATCGAGAGACGCGACGGCGGCTTCGTGCTAATCGGCAAACTGGACAACGCCCGCCCGCACCTGTCGTCCTGTCCGCCGCCGCGCGAATCTGTTGGCCTTGGAGGCGATCCTGCCCGGCTGGCGCATGTATGTGGCCTTGATCCGGTTCAAATCCTGACCTTGGCGGCAGAATTCCGGCTGGCCCCGTTCGAAGCCCGCGTTCTGGCGATTCTGAAGAATGCAATCGTGACCCCAACGCCGTTGAACTATGTCCTTGCCGCCCTTGATTACAAGCGGCGCGGCGAAATTGTGTCCAGAGTTGGCCTTTCGGTCTGTCTTTGTAAGCTTCGCAAGAAACTAAAGCCGTTCGGCGTGGGTATTAGAAGCGTTGGCGGAAGCAATCATGCGGATGGTGCAATCGTGCTGAAATGGCCGGACGAAGCTTGGGAATGAGTTTGGCGCGCCTTAGTTGACTGTGGTAGCATGGACAACACATTGGATAGGGTCGCCCACCAGATATAGGGGAAGACGCCATGATCGCCCTTGCATTCTGTCCCCACCTATGGTTGAAAGAGGGGGCAACCGCGAACCGCCTAAAGAGGGGAATCCGGCGTGGCCGATCCGAACCCGCCGCCCGATCTGGTCGGATGGCTTTTCACCCCGGAAGGCAAGGCGGCAATCGCTGGCGCGGCTGGCGGAATTGTCCGATGGGTCACGCTTCGGGAACATTGGCGGGACGGGCTTCTTTCGCTTCTGGTCGGCGCGATTTGCGCGATCTACCTGGGACCGCTGGTCGCCCCGTTGCTGGAACCGACAATCGGGAAGATCGCCCCGGACTCGGACGGCGCGGGCTTTTCGTCGTTCGTCGTCGGCTTGGCCGGGATCAGCCTTTCGGGCTTCCTGATCGACTTGATCCGCGCCCGTCGGGCCGGGACCAAGGGGCGCCGCAATGAACCGCGCGATCCTGAATAAGATGATCCGGCGCGAAGCCCTTTACTGGACTATTGGCCTTTTTGGCGGGATCATGTATCTTGCCGCGACGTCCATTCTGGGAAGCTGAAAAGGGGCTTAGGCCATGACCTACACCGTCCGCGATCAACAGGCCCGTTGCGCCGCCCTGGGCTTCTGGCCCGGCCCTATCGACGGGAAGCTGGGCAAGCGGACCAGCGCCGCGATTGAGGCGGCGACCGAGTTCCAGCGCGAACGCGGCAAGCCCCTGTTTCATCCGTCCGGCCTTCACCGCGTCCACTGGCACTGGACTGTCGGTTGGCACAAGCCGAACCCGGCGGACCGGAAGCACTATCACGCCATTTTCACGGGCGCGGGCGAAGAAGTCCTTCTTCACGATTGGGACAAGCTTCTGGCCCATACGCTGAAGGCGAATACCGGCGCGATCGGGCTTTCGCTTTGCGGCATGGTCGGGGCCAATGAACGGCCCTTCGACCATGGCCCGGAACCGATCACCGAAGCCGCGCTGGCGGCGCTGGCGGTCCGGACGGCGAAGCTTTGCGTCCAGTTCGATATCCCGGTTTCGCGCTGGTCGACCCTGAGTCATTCGGAAATTCAGCCGTCGCTTGCGATCCCGCAGCGCCAGAAGTGGGATATCAACTGGTTCCCCGGCCTGGACAAGCCGACGGACCCGATCACCGCCGGGGACCATATCCGCGCCATGGTTCGCAAGGAACTGGTTCGGTTGGCACAATGACCGACCGGGCGGACCTGGAACGGCCCGGATCGGGCGTCTATGCAAGCGGGGGCGTCCTTCGCCCGCGTGTCGTTTTCCATGTGACCGGCGGACCCGCGACGGAAGATCGTCCGCGTCCGCTGATCCATACCGTCGACGGCCCCGGCGCAAGCCGGAACATGATGATTCAAGCAACCATGAAAAGGGGAAGTGAAGAATGAAGCTTACGCTGAACGGGTTTCACAATATCGCAAACGTCCTGATCGCGCTTTCGGCGGGGATCACCGCCCTTCTGATCGCGACCGGATGCGAACCGCTTGCGACCGGGGCGCTGGATTGCGCGAAGTCGTGGCTTGATCCGAAATGGACCGCCGCCTTTGCTTCTGGGCTGGCAGTTGTGAAGTCGGTCGCGAACGTCGTCCGCGACGGCTTCGGCGGTCTTTTCAAGGTTCAGCCGCCGGTCGTCCAGCCCCCGGCCCCGAAGTGAACGGCTGGCCCGTTTACGCCCTGGTTTTCCTGACCATCGCCGCGCTTGTCGTGGCGCTGGGCAGGGCCAGCCGGGGCAAGGGCGCGGCACAGGCGGAAACCAAGGCCCAGGAGCGCCAGAACGACGCGCTTCGGGCCGATCAGGGGGAAGCGAATGAGATTGAGCGCAAAGCCGATCTGGCCCGCCGTGGCGGGGTTTCTGCTATTGACGTCCTGCGAAAAGCCGGTCGCCTTGGAAAGCGCCCCGGCGCGGACTGAGTCCTTCAAGACAGGTTGCCGCGAACTGGCCCGCGACTTCCCGGAATGGTATGAAGACGACCCGCCGGAACGCCTGGAACAAGGCGCGCGGTTCGTCCTGGTCTTCGAAGCGGTCTGTCCTGGATCGCTGGCCCAGAGCGGGCCGCAATAGACAGGATCGGCCCGGCGCTGGGCAAGCTGGCGCCGGGCATAACCAAGCGGCGCCGCTGGCCCGCAACATCAGGAAGGAACGGAACCCATGGCAAAGAAACCGAAGACGGTCTTCAAGGTCTTTGACGGCGCCGGAAACGTCGTCGGCGAGGCTGACAACGCGAACGACGCGGACGCCGTTGTCGAAGATCACCGCGCCGCCGGACGCGGGCCGTCCTACGTCCGGGAAGTCCCGGTCGAAGAACCCGAAGCGCCCGTCGAAGGCGCGGGGCAATAAGCCCAGAAGGGCAGGGGATGGGGGCAGGATCGGGGCGCGAGGGGAAACCTTCGCGCCCCGAAACTATTTTGCGGCGACCCCCTTGCAAGCAAGCATAAGCAAGCATAGGTTAGGGATATGAAAGCCAAGATGGGAGTCGACCAGATGAAAGACCCGGACAACCTTCCAGCCGATCTGGCCCGGCGCATTCGCGAAGATCACGCCGCATATTTTGCGGCGGAACGGGCGCGCGACGCCGAACGCCTGCAAGAGTATCAGGCCGATTGCCTTGCATCATGGGAAGGCCGGAAATGACCGCGTTCGATCTGTTTCAACGGGCTACCTGTCAGATCGCCGAAGGCGCCCGCGCCGCCGCGATCAAGTCGCTGGACAAGGCGATCCAGAAGATCGACGCAAACGGGGTCGACGCGGAATTGCGCCCCGATCTGGTCGACTTGCGCGATAGCCTGAAGGTGACGGCGTGATCGCCGCCCTTTTCGTCGACGACGGCGGAAGCTATTTTGGACTTTCCGGCGTTGACCCGTGGCCGGAAGCCCGCGACGCCCGCCGCTACGCTGGGCCGTGGCCCGCCGTGGCGCACCCCCCTTGCCAGCGATGGGGCAAGCTTTGGGCTGGTCAGCCGCTTTACATAAAGCAGACCGGAATCCGGAAGGTGAAGGGCGACGACGACGGTTGCTTCGCCGCCGGTCATGCCGCGATCAAGAAATGGGGCGGCATTCTGGAACACCCATGGGGGAGTCACGCTTGGGCGCACTTCGGGCTGAACAAGCCGCCCCGCGCTGGCGGATGGATCAACGCCGACTTCGAAGGCGGCTGGACCTGTTGCGTCGAACAAGGCCGATATGGTCATTACGCGCGCAAACCGACGCTTCTTCTGGCGTATCATTGCGACCTTCCGGAACTGGATTGGGGGATCAGCGAGGCGCGCCTTGATCCGGCTATCGTCGAACGCTTGGGGCTGGAAAGAGCGAAGCGCCGGGGCGAGGTCGCCGCTAAGGGCGGCGGAACCGATAGCGCGCCCAGGATCGGGACGCCGGTCCCGTTTCGCGATCTTCTGATCGGGATCGCAAGGACCGCAAAGCCGCCGCGCTGATTTTCTTCGCTTGCCCCTTGCAAGCAAGCATAAGCAAGCATAGGTTAGGGGAACAAGGATGAAAGGAACCCACACCATGAACCGCCCTTACGGATACCATGTTTTGCAGCGCCTTCAGGAAGCCCGCGACGCGATCCGGTCGCCCGCCGGTCATTCGCCAGCCCTGATCGCCGATCACCTTCGGACTATGGACTTGCACGGGACGGACGCCGACCAGCTTCGGGCGAACGACTTCCGCCGCGATCATGGGCTTCCGGATCAGTTCAGCATGATCCCCAAGCCCGGCCCGGTCATTGCCGCCCCGAAGTGGACGTCGGAAGGCCCTTTCAGCGCGGCGGACAGGTTCCCGAAGCTTCGGCCCCCGGCAAGCCCTAAGCCGCGCGCTGGCGGCGTTCTGGCGCGCCTTCTGGCCCGCGTCGGGCTGATCCATACCGGCGGCACCAGCGCGCGTTCTGGGCTTCGCCGTGGCGAGGTCGCGGCGATCCTGAAATCCGAAACCGAAGGGAACGAATGATCATGCCCCATATCAGCAAACGCGACTTGGCCCGCCTTCGCGAAATTGCCCGAACCGCTACCATGGAAACGGCGGGCTTTTGCTTCCCCGCTGAAAAGATCACGGCGCCGCGTGATACGTTCGGCCCCATGGAAGAAATGACCATCGACGAACTGATCAAGGTCCGGACCAAGATTTGGCGGGATACTTGGATCGTCGACCCCCTTACGTCGATCATAAACAAGATCGAAGGGTTCGGGGGTCAGGAATGAGCCGCCGAATCCGCTTTGGCGCGGTCCTGAAGCCGGTCGCCGACTTCGAAGTCGCCCCGCACCGTTACCGCTGGGACGCCGTGACGCCGGACGATCTGGCGATCACGCCGAAAGAGGTCCGGGAAGCCGCGCCCTACAAGGTCGGGGAAGTCGTGTATGAGGCGCACGGCGAAGGGTTCCGGCGGGCCTATGTCCATGCGGTTCAGATCAAGATGGGCTTCGACGGCTTCTGGCGGGAACAATACGCCGTCTTTCCGGAAACCAAGGCCGGACGCTGGTCGAAGCTTTATCACATCACCCACCCCGGCCCTATCCAGCGCGGATATCAGCGGGCCGGGCTGGCGCCAGAAATGCCGGTCGAAGGGGGGAAGACCAATGCGTCTTGAAGTCGAAGACCTTTCACCAGATCGCCTTCGGCGCCGGTTGTGGACCTTCAGTCTGGGAAGCGGGTTCCTGATCCTGGTCCGGTTCGCCAATGAGGATCGCCCGACGCCGCGTCACAAGTTCCGGCCCGTGGCAAAGTGGGAGTCGAGCGACGAACGGGCCTATAACTCGCAACTGAAGCGCCCGGAGTCGATCCCGGCTTGGGTCGTCGACGAAGCACTGAAGAAGCTTCCGCCGCCGGTCGTAACGGTTGGCTGGGGATTACCGCAGGCGAAGGCGACGATCACCCCGGAACCGAAGGGCTATCCGTAGCCGCCGCCCGCTTCGCCCGCCGCGCCGCCGCCCGCCGCTTCTTCACGGCGTCCGCCTTGAACCGCGCTTCCATCATTGGCCAATAATTCAGCCGGGCGGCTTCAGCGGCGCGCCGGACGATTTCTTCGGGGGGGATCGGGATCAGCCCGGTTCCCTTGCATTCGTTGCACGACACCGGATCGCGGATGATCCGAGTCAAGTCCAGCCCTTCGCGCCGAAGCGCGCAAGCGGGGCAAGGTTCGCAATTTTCCTTCAGCGTATGGTCGACCATCATTCGCCCCCCGATAGATGCTTGATCAGCGCGGCGGCGCGCTGGGCTATGTCTTGCCCGGCGGGATCGTTGTCGAACCCGAAACGGTCGCGGATCATGGCCAGTTCTTCCAAGGTGAAGGCGGCGGGCGCGCGGGTCGCGGGATAAACGGCGCGCATGATCACTTGCCGTTCGCCGTAGGACGGGAATCGGTTCTGATAGGCCATGATCCGCGCCGACAATTCGAAGCCCGCCCGCGCCCCGTCCAGCCCGCCCCGTTCGAACGTCCAGCCTTCGGCGATCATTGCCGCGCGAAGGTCGTCGATCAGCCGAAGGCGATCCGCGTCGTCCCAAAGAAGATCGGGCCAAAGGTCGCGTTGCGTGAGTCGGCGATTGTGAAGCGCGACCATCTTCGCCCCCTTCGCCAGCGCCCGCGAAAAGACCGCCAAGGGGCGCGCTGGGCTTTGCCGGGGGCGTAGGGGCGGAAAGGGCCGGGATCGCGCTGGCGGGCCGTTTTTCGGGGGTCTGGCGCATGATCCGGGCATAAGCCGCCAGAAGGTCGCGGATAGTGTCAATCTGGACGATCTTCGGGGCGACGCCACGGGCGAAGAAGTCCCGCCCCAACTGGTCGCGCGATAGAAGCGCCAAGGCGCGGGCTTCGGTCAGATTGCGGTTGATCATTCGAATTCCCCCGGACCCGTGTCGGTCCTGTCTTCGTCCGGGAAGCATTGCCCCGGCGCTGGGCATGGGTCGAAAAGGTCGGGGATTGCCAGCGCCGCCCGGCGGCGGGCTTTGACCCCCTTCGCCCGGTTCGGGGCGTCGAAGGTGTTATGGCACTTCTGGCACCACGCCCGAAGGTTCGCGTCGTCGACGTTTTCGGGCGTATGGTCTAAATGGGCGACCGTGATCACGACCTTTGCCCCGGTCACGGGATGCGGTTCCCCATGCTTCGCCCGGCAATCCGGGAAGGCTGGCGATCCGACGCAAGCCCAACCCGCCGCGTCCTTGATCCGGGTCGCAATGGCTGGCCAGTCCGCCGGATAGCGGTCGCGTTCTTCAGCCCTGATCGGCATGATCGACCCCCACGAAAAGAACCGCCGCCTGAAGGTCCGCGACCTGTTTTCGAAGCGCCATATTGTCCGACCAAAGGCGGGAATTCGTGAGTCGTTGCTACCCATATCCGGCGACAAGGGTTCTGGCTTCGGCGACCAAGATCGGATCGACCCCGGCGGCGGCGAGTCGGTCCGCGAACGAAAGGCTTCGCTTCGTATGCTTAGACATGATCGCCCCTTCCCTTGCCCTGACCGGGCCGCAAGTCGAACCCGATCTTCTGGCGCGGCGGCAAGGGGAACGGGCGACCGTTCGGACCCAAGACCCGCGAAAGCGTCGGCGGCTGGTCTTCGATTGCTTCGGTCGCGTAAAGGAAGCCGCCGCCGTCCCAAGGGTCTTTGATTTCGGTCGCCATTATCGCCCCCCGTCGTCGCCGGGCGTGATCGTTATTTGATCCGCCCTGACCTTCGCTTGCACGTCGACGAACGGCGTCGGGCTGGCGTCGCCGATTTGTCGGACTTCGATCAGGGACGCTTCGACGGTCATTCCCGCCGCCGCCGCGCTGGCGATATGCTGATTCAACTGGCGCGCGGCGGCTTCGATAAGAAGGGTCAACGCCTTCGCGGTTTCATAGGGGATCGGCTTCACGACTCGCCCCCTGTCTTGGCGGTCGAAACGAAGACCTTCTTCGATCCGCAAGCCGGGCAACACGCCTTCAGCGCAAGCTTTGCGACGTCGGCAAGGTTCATGGGAAGTTCGGCGACGACCCAAACCGTCGCGCATTCGCCGCAACGGGCGTCGAACGTCTTCCCGGTTCCGGGCGGGGGCAGGACGCGGGGTTGCGGAACCCCTTCGACCGAACCCGACATGGCTTCGACAAGCGCCTTCCCGTCCCTATGACGCCAGCGCGCGGCGGCGGCGGCGGCGGCGATTTCCGACCGCCGCGACGGGGCAAGCTTTGCCGCCCGCGCCGCGCCGCCCGCCGATTGTTTGCTTTTCGGTTCTTCGGTCATTGTGTCGCCTTCCTGTCTTTCCCGTTGATCGTTGCGCCGCGTTTCATGGCGGCGGCGCTGGCGGCATATCCCGCGCCCCTTGGGTCGCCGTCTTCCGACCAAAGCCCGCCGGAATAGATCGCCAAGCCCTTGTCCCGAAGTTGCCGAAGGATCGCCCGGACAAGTTCGACCCCGATCCCGGTTTCGTCGCAAACCCGCCGGAACCCGACGAAGTTCGTTTCCGGGGTCCGACCGCCGACGTCGATCAGGACGGCAAGGACCGCCCGTTCAAGAATCGCAATGGCGACGACGGTCGGGATCGGGCAAGGCTTGGCTTCGGGAATGTCGTCCGGTTCCATCATGCCGCCCCTTCTTCCTTCGCGGCATATCCGCCGCCTTCAAGGATGATTCCAATATCCCCGCCCCCGAAGTCCCATTTTGTCAGGATTGCGCCGCGTTCCTTCAGCCGACGAAGGATCGCCCGCGTCGTGTCATAGTCGACGCCAAGTTCGGCGGAAATCGGCCGGAAATCGACGAAGGGCTGATCCGGGTTCGCGTCGCGGCGACCCTTCAGGAAGAAAAGCGCCGCCGATTCCAGCGTCGCCACGGCGGCGGCGGGCGACCCGTCCAGTTCGACCGAAAGGGACATTGAACCGCCGCAACCGGGGCACGTCGCCCGCGCGCAAGCCAAGGCAAGCGCCCCCATGTGAAGGGGAAGGCTGGCGACCGTCCAGACATGGCCACAAGGGCCGCAACGCCCTTGCACGGGGCCGGACGCGGGCGTCATGGGCGATCCGCCGCAATGGGGGCGCGAAGCCCTAGGATCAAGCCCAAGACGTCCGGGCGGACCCCCGCCGTCGGGTTGCCCCGGATCAGAAGTTCTTGAACGTCCGGGGGAACGCCGTCGCGCGCCAAGGCGATCAGGATCGCCGCCCGCTGGTCGACCGGATCGACGCGGATCGACGCGGGTTCAAAGCCGGGATCGTCGCCACGCGCCGAAAGGCGATCCCCCCGTTCGATTTCCGCCAAAATCAACGCCGCCCCGCGAACAAGATCGCGGCGGGCTTTTTTGGGCTTCCACCATTTTGCAAGCCAAGGCCAGAACAAGGGGGTTTGACCGCCAAGGCCCGCCCCCGCGTGAAGGGCATAGCAAGCGCCCGCCCGCGCCAGTTCCCCCGCCGGAAGCGCGTCGTCGCGGTCGGTCGTCCAGCCTTCGCCTTCGACTTGCCGCGCCCGTTCGGCGGCAATGTCCGCCAGCGCCGAAGACCTGAAGACCGAAGGTTCGTCCGCTTCCCGGATCACCGGGCGTTGCGGATGATCGAAAAGCATGGCCGAAAGGTCGTTCGCAATGTCAAGCGCCCGGTCGACCGCGACAAGACCGCGCGCAATGGGGTCGCCGTCGACGGGGGCGGCAAGCCGGACGATCCGCCCGTCGCGGCGCGGTTGACCGTCGAAGGCGTGTCGCCATGCCTGAAGCCATAACATGCCGCCCCGGCGGATCGCAGAAGCTTCGTGAAAGGGGCGCGACCGGAATTCGGGGTCGAACGCCAGACAAGCCGCGTCGACGACGAACGAATTCGGTTCCGCCCAACCCGACCCAAGGCCGGGCGCTTCGGGGCTGGACGTGTAGGGGGCGAACCCGATCCGCCAAGCCGCCAGCCAAGACTCGCCTTCAGCCATGACGACGGCGGCTTGAACCGCCGGGATCAGTCCGAAGTCGTGACGAAAGGACATGCAGGCGGATTCGATCAGGGATTGGGAAAGTCGTTCGGACATGGCCGATTCCTTCAGTTCGGGGTTTCAATGCGGAAGGTCGTAACAGTGACCCAAGGGTTCGCGGCGAAGGCGTTGTCGCCGTGAATAGAGTTCCAAAGGCGGACGAAGGCGTCGCGCGGGGTTTGTTGCCAGTCCGCCCAAGCCCAACCTTCGTTATCGGTTCCGGGAAGACCGTCGCGGTCGGGAATCCCGAACTTGCGGAACCGCCCGTCCTTCGACGCCGCCGCGATCCCTTCGGCTTCGGCTTCGATTGACGTCACTTCGTCCAGCCGTTCGAAGTCGACGTCTTCGACGATCAGGTTCAACCGGGCGTCGGCGCGGAACATGAACCGCGCCGGGCGCTTATAGATCGTCGGACGCGACCAATCGTCGGCGCTGGGCGGCGGTCCTTGGCGCGCCGTGATCGGATAGCGCGGCGGGTCGAAGGTCGCTTCAGACATGGCCACAAAGCGAAGCCGGGGGCGCTTGCCGTCTTGCGGCTTGGTCGGGTCGCGTTCCCAACATCCGAACTTGAAATGGGTTTCCCGGACCCAAAGGCGGTCGTCCTTGGCATAGGGGGGCGCAAGGAAAAGAACCGCGTCGTCCGATCCGACGCCAAGGCCGGGCCAGTCCCAAACGAACTTCCCCCGCCCGGTCCTGAAGACCGTCGCCCCTTCGGGCGGCTGGACCTTCAGAAGCCGCCGGGTCTTATACTTCCGCCCGGCAAAGATCGCCGAAACCATAGCGGGCGAAAAGGCGATCCCGTGATCGGTCATTTGCCCCGCCCCCGTTTGAACCCACGCCGGAACCCGGCAAGGAAGGCCGATCCCGCCCGCGCGGCAAACACGGCGACGAAGATCAGTCCGACGAAGGAAAAGCCGAAGACTGGCCACCATGCCAGCCAATGCCAGCCAAGGAAACGAACCAGATCGGCGGCGAAGGCCGCGACGGACACGACGACCCCAAGGGTCAAGACTTCGCTTCGGTTCATGCCGCGCCCGCCCCGTCCCCGTCGCCATAGATCGCGGCGACCCGTTCTTCCTTCAGGCGGCGCGCTTGTTCGCTGAAGCGGTCCGCGTTTTCGGTCAGGACTTGCGCGACAAGTTCGGCGAACTGATCAGCATTCCCGGCGGCTTCGGACACGATCAGGACCGGAAACCGCATGAAGAACCGTTCGCCCCCGGTCGGAAGCTTTTCCGGGGCGTCCCCGAAATAAATCCCGATCCGCTTCGCAACCTTCGGAATCCCAATGGTCGTCCCTTCGGCGGAAAAGTAAGCGTGATCAGCCATTGGAACCCCCTTCGGTGCTGGGCGTCGTCGCTTCCCCGACCGGGACCGTCTTCAGCGTGAATTCGTTCCCGTGAAGGTGAACCCGGACCAAGGCTTGATCCGCGTCGGTCGGGGGGCGGTCGACGAAAAGCCCAAGGGCCTTCGCCAGTTCGATTCCGGGCTGGACCATTGCCAGCCAAGCTTCGCAATCGGCGGCGGTCAGAAGGTCCGCCCAGCATTTGGGGCAAGCCTTCCCGATCAAGTCCCGGCTGATCGCTTCGACGTCTTCGACGTGATCGCAACCGGGGGCGTCGCATTTGAGGAATTCAGGCATTCGAAACCCCTTCGGCGCTGGGCGCTTCGTCGACCTGATCGGCGGGCGGCGGCGCGTTTTCAAGGTGGACGGGATGGTCCAGCGGGAACCGGGCGCGATGGGACGCAACCCCGGACTCAAGCGTCGGATGGCCCTTGCAAACGCTTCCGCCTTCAGGGGGGCGGGCGCGCGAATGAAGGATCAGGCGAAGGTTCCGCATATTGGGCGAAATGCTGATCCTGATCCCGGCGTCATGGGCAAGGAAGACAAGATCGGTCAGTCCCCGGAAGTCGCGGGTCGCCAGTTCATGCCGCCAATTCAGGCAAAGCGAGTCGTCCCGCCATTCGACCGAATCCCATTCAATCGGGGCGTTGTAAATGCCGCCCCCGACGACCCCAAGGATCGTGAAGGCGCGGCGATGGAAGTCGTTCAAGGCGTCGGGCGCGCCATGCCAACCCCGCCGGGCGGCGGCGGCTTTCTGATCGCGCGGCGACGGCTTCCGGCGCTTCGCATATCCGATATTTTCTTGGACCCAACCCGCATGATCCATTGCGTCATAACCCATTGTCATTCCCTTTCCGCGCTGGGCGCGTTGGACGTTTGAAGATCGGGGCGGTCAGGTGGAGTCTGACCGCCCCGCCCGGAACCTTGGCAGGAGTCCGGGTCGGGGGCGGCGTCTAACACAACGTCCCGCCCCCTACAGTCGCCGAAGCGACCACCCCGAAGGGTCTGTTTGGCGTGTCCGACGATCTGACCGACGACACGCTTCGTCACGGAACGGACAACGGTCTTCGACCCCTTGTCCGTCAAATAGTCCGGATGCGACCGGAAGGCGTCGACGACCGCGCCTTCGACCAAGTTCCACAAGCGGACGTGATCGGCGTTCTTCAGGAACGCGGCGTCCTTGCGGGAAGGGCGGCGGACGGGCTTCACCATGAGTCGGGCATCGCTTCAGCCTGAAGGACCGTCGCCGCGATCTTCGCCGGGGCGTCCTTCAGCGTCCAGCCAAGCGCCAGCGCCAGAAGGAAGGCGACGATCAGCCCGGCGACCCGGACCTTCTGGCGGTTGCGTTCGCGGATCGCTTCGCGGTTCATGCGTTCAAGCGCGACGCCGAAGCGCGACACTTGGTAAGCGGCGTTCCGAAGGTCGCGGCGGGGATCGGGGTTCATGCGATTCAATCCTCTAAAAGCGCGGCGATCACTTGCGGCTGAAGACCGCAATCGCCGCAGACAAGGCGGGTCGTCGTATAGGCCGGGACGGAAAGCGGTTCGTCCCCGGTCAAGCGAGACGCCAGCGCCGGGCTTCCGGTCGCGGCTTCAAGGTTGGCGACCCGGCGGATCGCGTCGTCGTCGAAGGCGTGAAGCGTCGTCGTCACGCGGTAAAACTGAAGCCCGGCGTTCCCGACCGGGTTCCCGCAAAAGGCGCAAGGCTGGAATTCCGCCTTCTTCAAGCCCGGCGCTTTCATGCCGCGAACCCTTCACGGCGAACCGCGATCCGAAGAAGGCGGGCGCGTTCGAAGTCGATCCAATCGCGGGGGCAAGCCAAGACGGCTTCGCAAGCGGTCAGGACGGCGGCGGCGGGCTGGACGGGCCGGGCAATGACCTGAAGCGCGGCGTCGCGGTCGGTCAGATCGGCGGGGGCGCGGCAAAAGCCGTCGGGGGAAGCGTGAAGCATGATCGGCGATCCTTCGGGGTTGGGGACGCCCCCGCCTTGGGGGCGTCGGGAAAGCGCCTATTCGGCGGCGGACTCAAGGTTCGTGATCGCTTCGTCGGCGGCGTCATAGGCCGATTGAAGGGCGTCGGCGGCGGCTTCGGATGCTTGCCCCCGGTCGCTTTGCTGAAGGCTTTCCGGCATGGCGTCGAAGGCGTCGCGTTCTTCCGACTGAAGGTCTTCAATCTGACCGCGAAGGTCTTCAAGGGCTTCTTTGATCTTTTCGATCCGGGCACGGCGGTCTTTGTTCATGGTCGTTCGTCCCTTTGGTTTGGCCGCGCTGGGCGGCGGTTGGGGCGAACGTCGCGCGGGCTATGCCAAGCAAGCGTCGTCGGTCGCCTAGCAAGCAATCTAAGGACGAACGACCAATCCGTCAACCGGGCGCAAGCGGTCCTTGACAAAAAAAGGCCATGCGTCCAATTTGCGCGAATGGACGATAAAAAGCTTCTGGACGAAATCGAAACCTATTGCGGGGCTTCAGGAATGAAGCCTTCGACCCTTGGGCTTAAATCCTTGGGGAATAGTCGTTTCGTCGACCGCCTTCGTCGGCGGATCGTGAAGTCTGAAGAAGACGCGACCGCCGTTCGCGCGTTCATGCGGGACAATCCGCCAGCGCCCCGCCCCGCGATTCGTCGCCGGAAGTGACGCTGGATCACCGCCGCCCCTGACCGGGCGGCTTGCGCCTTGAAAGGGCTTCGCCTTGGAACATATCGTCCAGTTTTTCGCGTTCGCGCACCTTCCCCCACACCTTCAGGCGATCAGCAAGCCGTTCGCGGACCTTGCCGATCAGATCGTCGCCACGCTTCCGAAGAACCCGGAACGGACGGTCGCCCTTCGCAAGCTTCTGGAATCGAAAGACGCGGCAGTTCGCGCGGCAATCGCCAATCCGACCGAATAGGTCGTCGCCATGACCAAAGAAGCCGAAGACGACGATCTTTTCGTCGAAGCTTGCGCCATTGCCCGACGTGACGGGCGGGCGTCCAATACGTTCCTTCAATCCGCCTTGGGGATCGGGACCGGGCGCGCCCGAAAGCTTCTGGCGCGCATGGAAGCCGCCGGGGTCATATCCCCCGCCGACGCCTTGGGCGCGCGGACGGTCTATTCGACCGCCAGCGCCCCGCCAGCGCCGACAAGCGATCCGGACGACCAAACCCCCGGCGAAGCGCCAGCGCCCGCCAGCGCCCCGCCTATCGACGCGGGCGACCAATACGCGGAAGCCGTCCGCTTGGTCCGGGCGAACCCGCATTCCTTCGGGACGTCGTTCCTTCAGCGCCGAATGGGGATCGGATACAATGCCGCCGCCCGGCTGGTCGAACGCATGGAAGACGAAGGCGTCGTTTCACGGGCGAACGCGGTCGGGAAGCGGTCGGTTCTTCCGCTGATCGAAGCCGCATTTCGGGAAGCGGCAAAAGACCCGCGTCACGCCGAAACATTGGAAGCCGCAAGGGAATTGCGCGACCGCAATCTGAAGCAACCCAAGAAAGGGGAAATGAGAATGGACGACGTAACGGAAGACGGCGACGACGAAGATCGGTTCGGCAATGGCAAGCCGAAGAACGTCCAAGCGCCGGGAAGCAATCTGGTTTCGGGCGAAGAACTTCGGACGATCTTCGAACGGATCGAAAAGGTCCGTCACGACAAGGCGAAGCTTGGCGACGTCGAAAAGGAAATCTTCGCGGAACTGAAGTCGCGGGGATACGACGCCGCCGTCGTTCGTCATATCCTGAAGCGTCGGACCCTGAAGCCCGATCAAGTCGCCGAATTCGAGTCGATCACCGAACTTTATATGGCGGCGGTCGGGATGCTTAACGAACCCCCGCTTTTCCGTCACTTGTCGGGCTTCGGCGTCGATCCGGCGGTCAAGGAGTCGGTTGTGGCGGCGCTGAAGATGATTGCCCCAATGGACGGCGATATCACGATCAAGGCCGGGCCGGGGCCGCGCTTGCGGATCACCCGGACGAAGGAAGGCGTTCACGTCGAAGAAGTATCGGACGCCCCTTGGGCGACCGTTCCCGGCGCTGGCGGCGACGTTCCCGGAAAGACGCCCCCGGCGGCGGTTCCCGACGTGAACGACGACGGCGCGTTCTTGCTTGGGAAGGAAGCCCGGAAGGAAGACGTCCCGGTCGTCCAGAACCCCTTCCCGTTCGGCGATCAGCGTCGCCGCCATTGGGACGAAGGTTGGCGCGAACAAGACGGCGGGGACGGGTTCGGGGGCGGCGCGTCGTGACGGCGCGCCCCTTCGCCCGCCTTTCCCAATTCGGCGAAGTCCTGAAGGGGGAAGAAGCGGAAGAACCGATCTTGGCGAAGGGCGTCGCGTCGTCCCTTCTGGAATGGCTGACCGAAATTTGGGAAGCCGAAGCCCTGAAGGCCGTCGGTCTTTCGCCCCGTTCCCGCGCGATCTTTCACGGTCCGCCGGGGACGGGCAAAACGACGCTGGCGCACCACTTGGCCGGGCGGCTTGGGCTTCCAATCGTCTTGATCCGCCCGGACCGGATCGTCGATTGCTTCGTCGGGTCCAGTGAACGAAATATCGGCGGACTTTTTGACGCCGCCCGCGACAAGAAAGACGGCGGCGAAGGTCCGGTCCTGTTGTTCTTCGACGAATTCGAAGCTTTGGCGAAGAAGCGCAATGTCGGCGGATCGGACGGCGGCGGCGCGGTCGCGGCGGGGAACCGCCTTGTCGACGTCCTTCTTCAGCGGTTCGATTCCCATTCCGGCTTCGTCATTGCGGCGACGAATCACGGGGATCATTTGGACCCGGCGATCTGGCGGCGGTTCGATCTTCAAATCCGGATCGACGCCCCCGGTCAGTCCGAACGGGAACGCATTCTGGCGCGCTATCTTGCCCCATACGGGCTTCCGGGGGATCGCCTGAAGGAACTTGCCTTCGCCTGTGAGACGGCGACCCCGGCGCTTCTTCGCCAGCTTTGCGAAGGGCTGAAGCGAAACCTTGTGATCGGCGCGAAGCTTAAATGGGATATGACCCGCGAAGCGACCTTCGACCGCGTGATCGCCGCGATTGAACCCCACGCCGACGCCGGGAAGCCGCGCCTTTGGGCGCTTGGTTCTGGCGACGCGGCGGTCCGTCAAATGCCTTGGCCGTTGCCCCTTGCGGCGGATATCCCCGCCAGCCCGCCAGAAGCGCCGCCCAGCGCCGAAGGGCCAAAGGTCGTCACCTTGCACCCGGCAACCGGGAAGGGCCGTTCTGGGGCCGCTGGCGAAGCCGGGAAGGGGGGTTCGAAATGACCCGAACCCGCCTTCCTGATCGCCGCCCGTCGGTTTGGTTTTCGACCGATTGGCAAGGGCATGAATTCGCCGTGACGGTCGGTCTTGATCCGGACACGGGCGCGCCCTTGGAAGTCTTCGCCAATGCCAAGCGCGGGGCGATGCACTCCACCATTGCGGACGCGGCGGTCTTGATTTCGCTGGCGCTTCAGCGCGGGGCGACGATCCCCGATCTTCGGCGTTCGCTTCTTCTGGAAATGACCTTCGACGGGTCCGAAGTCCCGGCAAGCCCAATCGGCGCGATCCTTGAAGCGGTCGAAGTCGGGCTGGCCAAATTGCAAGCGGGGGAAGACGCATGAAGCCGCCAGTTCCCCCGCCGGGCCTGAAGACCTTCCCCGCCCCGAAGAAGCGCCGGGGGACGCCCGAAGCGGACTTTCAAAGGGCGCTGGTCCGCGATCTTCGGGCGATCCTTCTTCCGCCGTTCGTCCTTCACCATTCCGCGAACGAAGTCCGTCGCGGCGGGCGTGAAGGCCGGATCGCGCAAGGGATCGCCGAAGGAATGGGGGTTCACCCCGGCTTTGCCGATCTGGTTCTTCTGTCGGCGAAGCAATGCGTCTTCTTCGAACTGAAGTCGAAGACCGGGACGCTTTCCGAAGATCAGATCGACTTCCGGGATTTCGTCCGGGGGCAAGGTCACGGTTGGGCGCTGATCCGGACGCTAGACGAAGCCTTGGCGGCGCTGAAGGCGTTCGGCATTCCGACAAGGATCAGGCGGACATGACAATTCAGGAAAACGACTTCTTTCCCGATCTGGACGTCGCCGCCGCCTATCGCGCCCAGCGCGGCGCGACGGACGATCAGCGCCGCATTCTGGCGCTTGAACGGCGGGTCCGGGAACTTGAACTGGCACGATTGAACGACGGGCGCTTGGCGGGCCTAGAAGCCGCCGCCCAGCGCCGGGAACTGGCGGCGCAAGGGGACGCGATCCTTTCCCTTTGCGACCGTCTGGACGCATTGCAAGCCCGCCTAGACGGGCGCGACGGAAAGGCGACGACATGAGTCACGAAGGAACGAATTGGGCAATCCGCCAGAAGGGTTTGAAGCCCGCGACGAAGCTTGTCCTTTGGTATCTATGCGACCGACACAACCCGGACTTTGGTTGCTTCCCGCGTCAAGATCGGCTGGCGGCTGAAGCCGAAATGTCGGTTTCGTCCTTGAACGATCACCTTCGCATTCTTGAAGAACGCGGGCTGATCCGCCGGATCAAGCGTTCGGACCCGAAGACGAAGCAACAGCTTTCGACCCTCTATATCTTGGGGTTTGAAGATCGGTTCACACTAAACCCGGTTCCGAATTCCGGAACCGGGCCTGAAGGCGACGATTTGCCCGGTTCTGTGGATAACTACGGGGAAAACGGGGGGTCCGGCTCCGAAAAGCCGACTCCGGAAACGGACCAAAAGCCGACTCCGAAATCCGGAACCTATAGTAAGACTGTAAGAGAAAGAACCAGTAAAGAAGAAGACGCGGGCGCAAGCGCAAGCGCGAACCCCCAACCGTTCGCCATGACCGAAGCGGGGATGGACGAACTTCTTCGGATTGCTGGTCACGATCCCGACGGCGAACTTCCGTCGTGGTGGCAAGGGCAGATTGCCGCCGATCACGTCGCCAGATGGAACCGCGATCACGGGTTCACCGAAGCCCGAATTCTGTCGGTCGCGCGGGAAGCCCGGAAGGGTCACGTCCAAGCCTTGCAAGGTCCGAAGGGGTTCGATGCGGCAATGAAGAAAGCCGCGAAGACGGCGGCGCAACCCGTCACGGCAAAGCCCGGAACCCCCGAAAGCATGGATCAGCTTTGCGCGTTCTATGCCGAAAAGATCAACGGGCCGGGCTGGTTCCCGACGTCGCTTCGGTCGGACATTCGGGCGGAACTGATCGGGCGGAAGATGGTCACGCCGGAACGTATGCGGGAAAGGGGTTTGCAATGAACGGGAAAGCTGAAGCGTTCGATCCGGGTTTCAAACCGTCGTCCCCGCCGGGGCGGATCAGCGTCGACGACCTTCGCCGACTGGTCAAGGCCGGGTCGACGACGGGCGCGATTGCGGCGTTCTTCCGGGTCCAACCCCCGGCGGTCACGCGGGCTTGTCACGCGAACGGGATCACCCCGCCCGGTCGCGGCGCGGGGGCTGGCGCTGGCGCTTCGCCCTTGGCCGCTACCCTTGCCCCCGAAACCGAAGAAGCGCGTCCAGCGCCCGCCCCTGAAGCGCCAGCGGTCGACCCGACGCGGGCGGCGCTGATCGCAACCGGGGGCCGGGGCGCGGACTTGTCCGAATGGGCGGCGGCGCATGGGAAGACGATCACCCAAGCCCGCCAAGCATGGTTCGCCCTTCGCCTTCCCCTTGTCCCGAAGAAGGGTTCCTGATCATGGCAAACGACTGGAACCTTCCGACGACCGAAGGCGGTTTCGATTTCATCATGGAGGACCCGCCTTGGCACTTCAAAACCTTCAGCCCGAAAGGCGGGGGCAAGTCCCCGCAAGCCCATTACCGAACGGAACCGCTGGACGTGATAAAGGCGATCCCGGTCCGGGACGTCGCGGCGAAGGACTGTCTTCTTTGGCTTTGGGCGACCGGGGCGAACCTGCCCCTTGCCCTTCAAGTCGTCGAAGCTTGGGGCTTCCGTTATTCGACCCTTGGTTATTGGGGCAAGCTGACCAAGACCGGGAAGATCGGGTTCGGGACTGGATACGGTTTCCGATGCGCGGGCGAACCGATTATCCTTGCCCGCCGGGGGAAGCCCAAGAACGAACGGACCGTCCGATCCCTGATCATGGGGGTTGGCGGTCCGGGGTCGGGCCGCGCCCATTCCGAAAAGCCCGAAGAAGCTTACGCCGCCGCCGAAAGGCTTATGCCGAACGCCCGGCGGCTGGACCTGTTTTCACGAAAGACCCGCCCCGGCTGGACCGCCTTTGGCGACGAAGCCGGGAAGTTCGACGCCGCAATCCGCAACCTTGACCTTGGAGAATGAGACAATGAGCCTTGACGAAAACACCCCCGACGCCCGGCGCTTCCCGATCATGGGCGGACGCGACCGCGCCCTGAAGTCCGTCGACTGGTCGGTCGCCGAACAAGCCCGCGAACAAGCCCTGACCAATCACGGGCAAACGCTGGAACAACTGGCGGCGCGGGGCGGGCTGGACGCCCGCGAACTTCTGGCGGCGCTGAAGGGCGAACGCTATTCGGGGAAGCTGGCGCGCCTTGACCTGAAGGACGTCGAAGATCAGATCGGCGAATTCGGGGGGGCTGAAGAATGACCGAAGCAATCCTGATCGTCGAAGCCCGGCTGGCGGCGGCTGTCGTCGTGATCCGGTCGATCCCGTCGTCCGCCGACGTCCTTCAGATCGACGTGACCGATTGGCCGGGTTGCGTCCTTGAAACGCTGGACGCCGCCCGCCTTTATCAGACCGCCCGCCGGGCTATCCCGACCGAAGAAGCCTTGGACGACATGCGGGCCGCTATCGCATGGCTTGGCCACCTTGAACCAGAGGAAGCGGAACTGGTTTGGCTTCGGGCTTCTGGCCAGCCTTGGCGCTATGTTTCGCAGAAGACGGGATGCGTCCGCCCGAAGGCTTGGTCCAGATGGAAGGCGGCGATTGCCAAGATCGCGCGGCGGGCCAAGGTCCGGGCCAAGGCCAGCCCGCCCAAGCCCAAGACCCAAGCCGCGTCGAAGAAGGAAGGGACGGGCGACGCGACGACGGTCGTCGACCCGCTTCCATTGTTCGGCGCGCCGGGATCGGGGGGCGGTCCGTTGCCCCCCGCCCCGGTCCCTGCCCTGCCCCAATAAGGGGGGGGCGCGCGGAACCGGGGGGGATAGGCGGGGGCGCGAAGCGCCGAAGTCTTTCGGTCACGGTCAGGACGACGGCGACGAAGAAGCGGACGACGAAGACGAAGCCGCGACCGTCGCCCCTGACCGCCCCGCCCCCGATCCCCTGCCCCCGATCCCCTGCCCCCTATGCCGGGTCGGTCGGGGATCGGCGGGCGGATCGGGTCGGGATCGCGGGCCGATCCGGGTCGATCAAGGGGGGGGCCACCCCATGCCCCCCCGGTCTTAGGTTCTTCCGCGCCCCCATACTATGCGGGGGGCGAAAGCGCGTTAAGTCCCTAGTGTGAAAGGATTTTATTGGGTTTCCAGTTGGGGTTTCCACTTTGGGTTTCCAGTTTCCAGCCGGGCAATTTCCGGTTTACAGTTGCCGCAACCGACCGGACGAAGCCTTCGATCCGGCAATCTTCAAGGGGCCAATCTTGCGAATAGACATGCGCGATCCGCGCGACCTGATCCCGTATCACCGGAACGCCCGGACGCATTCCGACGAACAAGTCCGCCAGATCGCCGCGTCGATTGCTGAATTCGGTTTCGTGAACCCGGTCCTGATCGACGACCGCGACGAACTGATCGCGGGTCACGGGCGGGTTCTGGCGGCGCTGGCGCTGGGCTTGGCGGAAGTCCCGGCGATCACCCTTTCGCACCTGTCCGACGTCCAGCGCCGGGCGCTTGTGCTGGCGGACAACCGGATCGCGGCGAACGCGGGCTGGAACGAAGCGATCTTGTCGCGGGAACTGGCGGCGCTTCAGGACGTCGGGTTCGACCTGACCGTCGTCGCCTTCACCGATCAGGAAGTCGAAGACCTGTTGAACGGGTTGGAAGACGGCTTCTTCACGGCGTCGACGACGCTTGCCCCAATCAACCCCGCCGATCTTCTAGGGCGCTATGACGAACCGCCCGGCGCGCCCTTGCCGCCCGCCGACGCCGATCCCGATCCGGTCGACATGGAAAAGCCCGGCGCGGTCGATCTTCCCGCGCCGGGCTTCTATTTGGTTCCGGTCTTCGTCGACGCGGACGGGGTTCACCCGGCGGAACTGGCGGGCGATCCGCCGCAACTTGTCCGGGCGGCGGTCGATCAGCCGAAGACCCAATGGCAAAAGGCGACGACCTTCGCGCCCCAATAGGCCAGCGAAAGGACGACGACGACCGCCGTCCCTATCGCCGACGCGACCGGGTTCGGCTTGCCCCAACCGCCGCCCGCCGGGACGCCGCATTCCGCCTTTTCGTGACCGCCCGCCATGATCAGTTCCCCGCGCCAAGGTCGGGGGCGATCAGCCGTTCCAGAACGGCGACGGCGCGGCATTCAAGCGGGTTCGGAACCTGTCCGCCCGCGCTTGCGCCAAGGATCGACGCCTTCAAGTCGGCGATCAGCGTTCCGACGACCTGATCGCGGGCGGCGGCGATCCGCGCGATCCGCGCCGCGATCCGGTCGTCTAGGGTTCCTTCGGTCATTTACGCGACCCCTTCAGGTTCCGTTCGCGGAACGCGGCGTCGCCTTCGCAACACCGAACCGCGTCCGCGTGATCGCGGAAGACGCCGACGACGGTTTCGCCTTCCAAGACTTCGAAGCCTTCAAGCGCCGCCAGATCGTCTTCGGGGTATGCTTCCGGGTTGCGCCGGATCGTCTTCAGGGGATGAACTTTGACCGACATTCGGGGTTCCTTCCGGGGGTTGGGGCGCGGCTTGGTCGCCGCGCCGGGGCTGATCATTCGGCGGCGGATTCAAGCGAACTGATCGCTTCGTCGGCGCTGTCATAGGCGGACTGAAGGGCGTCGGCGGCGGCTTCGGACGCTTGCCCCCGGTCGCTTTGCTGAAGGCTTTCCGGCATGGCGTCGAAGGCGTCGCGTTCTTCCGACTGAAGGTCTTCGATTTGACCGCGAAGGTCTTCAAGGGCTTCTTTGATCTTTTCGATCCGGGCGCGGCGATCTTTGTTCATGGTCGTTCCTTTCGGGGTTTGACGATTGGCCTAGATTTTACCGGGGAAGTCGCCATAATGGCCAAGCCCGCCGGGTCGTGTAGCAAGCATATAAGCAAGCATTGCGACCAAGCAAGGGGGGGGCGCGAAAAAAGGTGTAAGGGCTTGGCGAAGACGGGGATCGGGATTCGGGAATATGCGCGGCGGCGGGGCGTAAGCCATACCGCCGTCGGCAAGGCTATTCGGGACGGGCGGATCACGGTCGAAGCCGACGGATCAATCGACCCGGCGAAGGCGGATAAGCAATGGGACGCCCAAACTAACCCCGCCATGCGCCGGGGCGCGGCGGCACACGCCAGCGCCGCGACCGTGGCGTCCCTGACCCGCGCCGCGACCAAGGCGGTTCCAGCGGCGGCGCTGGCGGCGGTTGACGAAGCCCTGAAGGACGTCGATCCGGTCGCCCCGCTTGCTGGCGGCGCGCCCGCGAACGGCAACCCGGCGAACCCCGAAGCCGGGACGTTCCTTCGCGCCCGGAACGCGAACGAAGTCCTTCGGGCGCAAACCGCGCAACTTCGGCTGAAGAAGCTTGCCGGGGATTTGGTCGACCGGGACAAAGCAACCGGGATGGTCTTCGAACTTGCCCGGCGCGAAAGGGACGCTTGGCAGAACTGGCCACCGCGAGTCGCCGCGAACATGGCGGCGGAACTTGGCGTCGACGCTCACAAGATGGAACTTGCCCTAGACAAATTTATCCGAATCCAACTGGCGGAACTGGCCGAAATCAAGTTGGACCTTCGATAATGGACCTATTCACCCAATCGACCGCCGTCTTTTCAGATTGCCGCCTTTACCGCTACACCTTGCGGCGGCGCTGGTCTTCCGGCGTCTTGGGCGGCTTCGTCATGCTGAATCCATCGACCGCCGACGAATTCAAGAACGACCCGACGATCCGGCGTTGCATGGGATTTGCCATGCGTGAAGGCTGGGGCGGGCTTCTGATCTTGAACCTTTTCGCCTTCCGGGCGACCGACCCAAAGGATATGACGAACGCCGTCGATCCGGTCGGGATCGAAAACGACCGATTCCTGATCGAAGCGTCGAAAGAGGTCGACGGGCCGCTAGTCGCCGCATGGGGCGCGCATTGGCTGGCGGTTGAACGGTCGAAGGCGGTCGTTTCCATGCTGTCTAGGCCGCTGGTCTGTCTTGGGAAGACCGCCGCCGGAAGCCCGCGTCACCCGCTTTATATTCGGGCTGAAGCGCCCCTGATCCCCTACGCCGGGGGCGCGACATGAACGCCGCCGCGCCGCGCCAGATTGAGGAATTCGAAGGGGCGTCCGCGATCCGCGACGCATGGCTTCAGGGGATCGCCCCCGACGCGACCCTGACCGTTTCCCAATGGTCGGACCGTCACCGGGTCTTGTCGTCGCGGGGCGCGTCGGAAGCGGGGCCATACCGGACCGCCAGAACCCCTTACATGCGGGCGATTATGGACGTCCTAGGGCCGGGCGATCCCGCCCGCCGGGTCGTCTTTATGAAGGCGGCGCAAGTCGGCGCGACCGAAGCCGGGAACAACTGGATCGGCTTTGTCATGCACCAAGCGCCGGGGCCGTTCTTGGCCGTCCAGCCGACGACCGACCTTGCCAAGCGCCTTTCGCAACAGCGCCTAGACCCGCTGATCGAAGAAAGCCCGGTCTTGCGGAACCTTGTCCGGGCGGCGCGGTCGCGCGATTCCGGGAATACGACCTTCGGGAAGAAGTTCCCCGGCGGCGTCCTTCTATTGACCGGGGCGAATAGCGCCGTCGGCTTGCGTTCCATGCCCGCCCGTTGGGTCTTCCTAGATGAAGTCGACGCCTATCCGGGCGACGTCGACGAAGAAGGCGACCCGATCACCCTTGCCGAAGCCCGGACGACAAGCTTTGGCCACCGTTCGAAGCTTTTCCTTGCGTCGACGCCGACGATCAAGGGCCTAAGCCGGATCGAAAAGGAATTCGAATTGAGCGATCAGAACCGCTATCACGTCCCTTGCCCCCATTGCGGCGGGCTTCAATGGCTTCAGTTCGAACGCCTGAAATGGGACAAGGGGAACCCCGATTCCGTCGTTTACGTTTGCGAACATTGCGACGAACCGATCCACGAACGCCACAAAACGGCGATGATGTCAGAAGAAGCCGGGGCCTGTTGGCTTCAGACTGCCCCGGAAGACGTCCGCGCCAAGGCCGAAGCCGCCGGGATCGTCGGGTTCCATATCAGCGCCCTTTATTCGCCCTTGGGTTGGCTGTCATGGGCGGACATTGCGCGGAAATGGGAAGCGGCGGCGGGCGACGACGCCCAACTGAAGACCCTGAAAAACACGCTTCTAGGCGAAACTTGGCAGGAAAAGGGCGAAGCGCCGGACTGGCAACGGCTCTATGAACGCCGCACCGCCCGGAAAATGGGATCGGTTCCAGCCGGGGCGCTTGTCCTGACCGCCGGGGCGGACGTCCAGCGCGACCGGATCGAAATTGACGTTTGGGCTTGGGGGCGGAACCTTGAGTCTTGGCTGGTCGATCACGTCGTTTTCGAAGGCGACACCGCCGGGGCCGAAGTCTGGAAAGACCTGTCCGGGTTCCTGTCGACGACTTGGGAACATGATTTGGGAACCCGCATGGCGCTTGCCCGGCTGGCGATTGACTCCGGCGACGGCGCGACGACGAACGCGGTTTATTCATGGGTTCGGGCGGCTGGCAAAGGGCAAGTGATCGCAATCAAGGGCCGGGAAGGCTTCGACCGTTCGACGCCCGTCGACGGGCCAAGCTATGTCGAAGTGACCGAAGGCGGGCGCAAACTGAAGCGCGGCGTCCAGTTGTGGAACATTGCGACCGCCGTCTTCAAGTCGGAAACCTATCGCTTTTTGCGGCTGGTCGCCCCGACCGACGAAGACCTTCAGGAAGGCGTCGAATTCCCGTCCGGGTTCATGCACCTTCCCGCCGGGACGACGGCGGAATGGGTCAAACAGTTGACCGCCGAACAACTTATGACGGTCAAGACCCGGCGCGGGTTCCAGAAGCTAGAATGGCAGCAAATGCGCGACCGTAACGAAGCCCTAGACTGTCGGGTCTATGCGCGGGCGGCGGCTTGGCTTATGGGGATTGATCGTTGGGACGAACGCAAATGGGGCGGGCTTGCCGCGCAACTGGAAAAGGGCCGGAAGGATTCGCTTCCCGCTGGCCAGCCGTCGCGCCCCGCCGCCGCCCCGCCCGCTACGCCCCGAAAGCCCGGCATCTTGGGCGGTCGGAAGAAATGGTTCTAACAAACGAAGGGAAAGAACATGGCTTGGACACAAGGCGAACTGGACGCGCTGAAGTCGGCGTTCGCGCAAGGAACTTTGGAAGTGACATTCGAAGGGAAGCGTGTCAAATATGGCGACGCAAACGATCTTTTGACGCGCATTCGTGCGATTGAAAGCGAGATCGCCGCCGCGTCAAACCGACCGCTTCCGGTCGCTGGCAAAGCGGGCTTTCGTCGGGGATAACGTATGCAAACCAAGCCTTTGACCGTCCGCCTTGGGTTCGTCGACCGCGTGATCGGGGCGTTCGCGCCCCGTGTCGCGGCGCAACGCTACGCGGCACGAATCGCGCTGGCGAACCTGACTCGCGCCTATGACGGGGCGGCGAAGGATCGCGGGACAAGCGGTTGGCAAACGTCCAACAAAGCCGCCGACGCGGAAATCGGCCCGGCGGCGGCGCTTCTTCGGGACCGGATGCGCGATCTTGTCCGGAACAACCCGACCGCCGCCCGCGCGGTTTCCGTCCTTGTGAACAACATGGTCGGGACCGGCATTCGCCCCCGCGCCAAGACCGGCAAAAAGGCCCTGGACAAGAAGATCGACGCCCTTTGGACCGAATGGTCGGCGCAATGCGACGCCGACGGACATACGGACTTTCACGGGCTGACCGCGCTGGCGGTTCGCGGCATGATCGAAGGGGGCGAGACTTTCACGATCCGCCGTCCGCGCCGCCGGTCGGACAAGCTGGCGGTTCCGCTGCAATTCCAGATCATGGAAGCGGATCACCTGGACACGTCCAAGAACGAAGAAATTGTCGGCGGGTCCGGGCGGATTCGCCAAGGGATCGAATATGACAAGATTGGGCGCCGCGTCGCCTATCACCTGTTTCCGGATCACCCCGGCGATTCGAACCCGATCAGCGGTCGAAGCCTGACTTCGGTCCGGGTCGACGCCGCCCGCGTCCTGCACCTGTTTGAGCGCCAGCGGACCCAATCGCGGGGCGTCCCGTGGGGAACCCCGGCGCTTCGGGCCTTGCGCGACGTCGACGACTGGCAAGCCGCCGAACTGGTTCGGAAGAAGACCGAAGCTTGTCTGGTCGGGATCGTCTTCGGCGCGGACGAAGAAAACCAATCCATCGCGCCCAAGGTCGAAGACGGGCAGGGGAATGAGATTGAACAATTCGAACCCGGTCTGATCGCTTACGCGCGGGGCGGCAAGGATATCAAGTTCAATCAGCCGGGGTCGACCGCCGGGGTCTACGAATGGCATTCGGTCATGCTGCATATCATCGCGGCGGGCTGGCGCGTCCCTTACGAACTGTTGACCGGCGATCTGAAACAAGTGAACTTTTCGTCGTCGCGGGTCGGGCTTCAGGAATTCCGCCGCATGGTGGAGTCGTTCCAGTGGCAAGCGATTATCCCAATGTTCTGTCAACCGATCTGGGACGCCTTTATCGAAGCCGCATACACCGACGGAAAGATCGACGTCGCGAAGGCTGGCGTTGAATGGGCGCCGCCGCGCTTCGAATCCGTGAACCCGCTTCAGGATGCTTCGACCGATCTTCTAGAGGCCCGCGCCGGGTTCATATCGCCGCAACAGGCGATTGCGAAACGCGGCTATGACCCGAAGGAAGTCCTGAAGGAATGGACGGAATGGGCGAAGCTGACCGACGGGGCGAAGCTGGTCTTTGATTCCGATCCCCGGCTTGTGTCCAAGGGCGGTCAGGCCCAGGCGACCGATCCGCTGAACCTGGACCCGGACACCGGGGAACCGAAACCAAATGACGGCGAAGGCGACGGCCCGACGAAGCCGGACGCGGAACAAGAGGACTCGAAACCATGAACAAGCCTGTGAACCAGAAGACCTTCGACCTTCCGCTGATCGGTCGCGCCGCGACGGTCAACGAAGCGTCGATCAACACCGAAGAACGGACCGTCGAAATTGTCTGGACGACCGGCGCGGTTGTCCAGCGCGTTCGCTGGGAAGGCTGGGACGACCGGATCGACTATGACGAAGAACTTCTGGTCGACGAAAACGCGATCCGGCTGGAACGCATGAACGGGCCGGTCGGGATTCCGTTCCTGGACTCGCACCGTTCCTGGGGAACCGAAAGCGTGATCGGCGCGGTCGTCCCCGGTTCGGTCCGGATCGAAGGCGGCGCGGGCTATGCCACGATCAAGCTGTCTTCGGCGCCCGGTTGCGCCGACGTCGTTCACAAGATCATGGAAAAGACGATCCGGTCCGTTTCGGTCGGATATCGGGTTTACGAATACAAGATCACCAAGAAAGAGGGCACCCGCGAACTGTGGCAAGCCGTCGATTGGGAACCCATGGAAGTTTCGGCGGTCGCCATGCCCGCCGACGCTGGCGCGGTCATTCGGTCCGCCGCCGCCGACGGCGCGAAACCCGCGCTTCACCCTTGCCTTGTCACCCGGCAAGATCAACCCGCCGTCAACCCGGCACAAACCAGAGGAAAGAGCATGAACCCCAAGGACACCCTTCCGGGCGGCGACGACGATCAGACCCGCGTTGCCCCCCCTTCGAACCCGAACGTCCAGTCCCAGGCCCCCGCCGCCCCGTCCGCCGACGCGATCCGCGCCGACGTTCTGGCGACGACCACGACCGTTCTGGACCTTTGCGCCCGCCATGGCCTGGAACCGAAGTTCGGAACCGATCTGATCGGCAAGGGCCTGAGCCTGGACGTCATTCGCGGCGCCATTCTGGACAAGATCGCCGAGCGTGACGCGACCGGCGGTCGGACCGGCGAACCCGTATTCGCCCAGGTCCGGGGCGAGGCGGCGAACGACGTCGCCTTCCGCGATGGCATGGAAGAAGCGATCATGCACCGGGCGAACCCGCAAGCGGTCACGCTGACCGACAAGGGTCGCCAGTTCCGGGGCCAAACCCTGATCGAAATGGCGCGCGACGCGCTGAACCGGGCTGGCGTCAACACGCGCGGAATGTCCAAGCTGGAACTTGCCGGGGCCGCGCTTGGCATCGGCGGCGGGCTTCAGGGCCGTTCGGCTGTCGGCTATCATGGCGGTTCGGACTTCCCGCTGGTTCTGGCGAACGTCGCGAACAAGACGCTTCGCGCGGCTTACGAAGGGACGCCCCGTTCGTTCGTCGCCTGGGCGCGTCAGACGTCGCTTCCCGACTTCAAGCTGGCGTCCCGGACCCAGCTTGGCGGCGCGCCCGATCTGGTCCGCGTCCCCGAGTCCGGCGAATTCAGCTATGGGACCATCGGCGAAGGTCGCGAGACCTATCAACTGATCACCTATGGCCGGATCATCGGGATCAACCGCCAATCGCTGATCAACGACGACCTGGACGCATTCACCCGCATTCCGGCGGCGTTCGGCGCTTCGGCGGCGGACCTTGAGTCCGATCTGGTCTATTCCGTCCTTCTGGCAAACGCCAACATGAGCGACGGGAACCCGCTTTTCGGCGCCACCCATGCGAACGCGGGGACGGCGGCGGCGATCACCGAAGCGTCGCTGGCGGAAGCCTATCGCTTGTTCGGGAACCAGCGCGGAATCGAGGGGCGGCAAATTTCCGTCCAGCCGCGCTTTATCATCGTTCCGCCCGGAACCCGCTACGTCGAAGCGAAGAAGAACATCGCCGCGACGACCCCCGCCGCTGTCTCGGGCGTGAACGCCTTCGCCGGTATGCTGGAACCGATCATGGAACCCCGCCTGATCGGGACGCCCGATCCCTGGTTCATGGCGGCGGACCCGGCCCGCGTCGATACGGTCGAATATGCCTATCTTGAAGGTTCGAACGGCGTCTACACCGAAACCCGCCAGGGCTTCGAGGTCGACGGGATCGAAATCAAGGCCCGGCATGACTTCGCGACGAAGGCCCTGGACTGGCGCGGCCTGTTCCGGAACGCTGGCGTCTAAGGCGCCCCTGGGGGCGCTGGCCTGACCGCCAGCGCCCTTCCCTGATCCACCCATAGGACGAAGGCAAGAACGCCAGTCCCCCCGCAACGGAGTCGAGAATGAAAAACTTTGTATCGTCCGGCGATACCCTCGCCGTCACCGCCCCCGCCCAAGTCGCGGCGGGCGGCTTTGTCCGCGTCGGCGCCCTTCAGGGCATTGCCGCAAACGACGCTGCGAACGGCGCTGAAGTCGTGATCCAGATCGGCGGCGTCTATGACATGGTGAAGACCGCCGCCCAGGCTTGGACGCAAGGCCAGCTTCTTTACTGGTCGGGAACCGCCGTGACGAACGTCGCGACCGGCGCTGTCATTGGCTGCGCCGCCCGCGCTGAACTTGCGGCGGCGACTGTCGGTCGCGTCCGCCTGAACCCGATTGCGGCCTAAGCGTGACCGCTTTCGATCTTGCGGCGAAGGCAATCCTTGCCGACGCCAACATGGCTTCCGACGCGATCTATCGCGCCGGGGGCCAAGGCGCGGGCGTGACCGTCCGCGCTATCCGCCGCGCCCCTGACCGGGCGGCGACCTTCGGGGACGGGCGGTTTCTGTCTGACACGGTTCTTCTGGACGTCGCCGTCGCGGATATCCCGACGCTGGAAAAGGGAGACACGTTCCAGCTAGGCGCGGTCGTCTACACTGTCCGAAGCGATCCGGCCCGCGACGTCGAACGCTTGTTCTGGACCGCAGAGGTCCGCGAAGAATGAAGGGCACGATCAAGATTGACGGCGACTTCCGGGCGATCTTCGGGACTTCGATCCTTGAAGGAAAGCGGGCCGTGACTCGGGCCGTTTCGACCGCCGGGGGATCGCTTCAAGGCGCATGGCGGGGCCAGATCGCAAGCGCCGGTCTGGGATCGCGGCTTCAGCGCACCATTCGGAAAAAGACCTATCCAGAGAACGGGACGTCGCTTCGGGCGGCGTCGCTGGTCTGGTCGAACGCCGGGAAGATCGTCGACGCCTTCGAACGGGGCGTCACGATCCGGTCACAGAACGGCTTTTATCTGGCGATTCCGCTTTCCGCCGCTGGATCAAGTTCCGGCGGAAAGCGCATGACCCCGGCGATCTGGGAACGGAAGACCGGGCGGCGCCTGACATTCATCTTCCGCAATGGAAAGCCCCCGCTTCTGGTCGATACCGGGACCGTCACGCGGGCCGCGCCCCGTGTCGCCTTCGGGGAGAAACAGCGCGAACGCCGGGGCTTCAAGAACCGGACGATCCCGATCTTCGTCGTGAAGCGGACCGTCAAGCTTCCGAAGAAGCTTTCCCTTATGGCGGCGGCGGGCGCGGCACAGTCGCAGATTCCGGCGCTGATCGTCGCAAACTGGCAGGAAGGCCGGACACAATGAGCAAACGGGAAGACGTCCTTTCGGCCCTTCTGGCGCTGATCACCGGCAACGCCGCCGGGGCGACCGTCCTTCGCAACGAAGCGTTGCCGACGCGGATTCCAGCCGGGGGGCTGGTCATTCTTCGCGACGGCGATCCGGGCGAACCGACGGTCACGCTTTCGCCCCTGACCTATATCTATGATCACCTTGCGGACCTGGAAATCATCGTCCAGAATTCGGCCACACAGGAAACAGAGTTCGACGGGATTTGCGTCGCAATCGGCGCCCGGATCGAAGCGGATCGGACCCTTGGGGGTCTTTGCGATTGGGTCGAAGGGCTTGCCCCGGAACCCGCTGAAGTAATCACTGAAGGCGGCGAACCCATGAAAGCCGCTATCGTCGCAATCCGGCTGACTTACGCCACAACGAGTCCAATCTAGAGGAGTTAAACCGATGGCCCGCCAACAAGGCGCCCGCGCGCAAATGGTCGCAACCTTTGAAAGCGTTTACGGAACGGCGCCCGGCGCCGGGTTCCGTCGCGTCCCGTTCGTTTCGACCGATCTGGGAAGCGAACAACCCCTGTTGGACAACGAAGTCTTGGGCTTCGGTCGTGATCCGTTGGCGCCGACCCTGGACGCCTTCAGTTCCGACGGGTCCGTCGTGATCCCCATGGACCTTGAGAACCTGGGCTTCTGGCTGAAGGGCTTGTTCGGGCAACCCGTGACCGCCGCCAGCGTTGCGGCAACCGGCGCGTTCACCTTCAGCGCCCAGCCCGCCGCGAACGCGACGATCACGGTCGCCGGAACGGTCTTTACCTTCGTCGCGTCCGGCGCGACCGGAAACCAAGTCAACATCGGGGCCAGCCTTGCCGCGACGCTGACCGCCCTTGCCGTTGCCCTGAACGCCAGCGCGGTTCCCGCTGTCGCCGCCGCGACCTATGCCGCGACCGCAACTCAACTGACCGTGACGCACGATACCCTTGGCCCGGTCGGGAACGCCTTCACCCTTGCCGCGTCTTCGGCCCCGGCGTCGAACGCGACGGTTTCGGGCGCCACCCTGACCGGCGGCGCGAACGATCACACCTTCACGTCCGGAAGCTGGACCCTGCCTTCGCTGGCAATCGAAACCCAGCTTCCCGACGTCCCCAAGTTCAGCATGTTTTCGGGCGTCGTCGTCGACGAACTGTCCTGGGAAATGAAGCGGGCCGGGCTTCTTCAGGCGACCGTGAAAATGGTCGCCCAGGGCGAGTCCATCGTCGCCGCGTCCGTCGCCGGGGCGCTGGACCCCGACCGGACCTATAAGCGGTTCGGCCATTTCAACGGGTCGATCATGCGGAACGGCGTTTCCCTGGGGAACATCACGTCCGCCCGCGTGACCTACATGAACAACCTGGACAAGATCGAAACGATCCGGGGCGACGGGCGGATCGACGGCGCGGACCCGTCTATCGCGGCTTGCAAGGGCCAGATCGTGACGCGCTTCGCGGACCTGACCCTGTATAACCAAGCCATTGCGCAACAGGCTTGCGAACTGGAATTCCGTCACATCATCGGGCCGGGCGAAAAGTTCGTTTATACGGCCCATGCGGTCTATCTGCCCCGCCCCCGGACGCCAATCGAAGGGCCGGGCGGGGTCGAAGCGACGTTCGACTGGCAAGCCGCCCTGGACACGTCGCCCGCCCGCATGATCACTTGCGTTCTGACGAACGCCGTCGCCAGCTATTGAGGGAAAGACCATGATCAGACTAAACGCCACGAACAAGCCCCGGACGATCAGTCTGGGCTATGGCGTCGAAGTGACCGTCGAACCGCTGACGTCGGCGGTCTTCGCCGCCGCCCGGAACGACCCGGCGGTCCCGGCGCTGGCGAACCCGGACAACCCCGAAGCCGGGGGCGAGGGCCGGGAAGTCGTGACGGTCGCGCTTGTGAAGGCAATCGCGATCCGCACGATCACCGATTGGAACGGGGTCGGGGACGCCGACGGGAACCCGGTCGAACCGACCGGGGATTGGGTCGGGATGCTTCTGGACCAGTGGCAGTTCTATGAAGCGTTCAACGCGAAATTCGTCGCCCCCTTCCTGTTGATGCGTCAAGAGGGAAACGGATCAGCGCCCTTGCCGACTGGCACTTCGGAAGGGGCGCAAGATACTGCGAAGGCTGCGAAGGAATCTGCCCCGACTGTCCCCGAGTCGTGAACCAGCCCCAAACCGTCGAAGGCGCGGCGGTTTGGGAATTGTTCGTCGCAATGACTGGTCAGGTCCGCGTTGCGCGCGGCCTGATCACCGGAGTCGACGCTGGGGCCGTCTTCCAAGTGGCGGACTCGCTGGGCGTGAACAAGTTCGTCTTGGCCGAGTTTTTCCCAAGCATAGAAGCCGCTATTGTGCGATCAATGAACGAAGCGATCCGCGAGAATAGCGAAGGCGACGGCGGGCTTATAGGGATGATGGAAGATGGCTGAAAAAAGGGTTTCCGTCCGCCTGGGGGTCATTGGCGGGAAAGAGGTCGAAGCGACGTTCGTCGACCTGGGGAACCGGGGTTCCGCCGCGATGCAGCGGCTAGGGAACGAGTCCGAACAAGCGTTTACGAAGGTCAACACCGCCGCCCGATCCGGGTCCAGCGGGCTTCAGAACGTCGGGTTCCAGATTCAGGACTTCGCGGTTCAGGTCGGCGCCGGGACGTCCGCGACCCAAGCCCTTGCGCAACAGCTTCCGCAACTTCTGTCAGGCTTCGGGCTTCTGGGCGTTGTCCTGGGCACGGCGTCCGCGATCCTGATCCCAATCGCGGGCTACTTCTTCAGCGCGGGCGAGGAAGCCGAAACGGCGACCGATAAGGTCGACCGGCTGACCGATGCGGTCGGGCGCCTTCAGGATATCAACGCGACCTTCGACGTCGCCGGGATCGACAAGCTGATCGCCAAATATGGCGAACTTGACGCGGCGGTCGTCCTTCTTATGAACCGGCAACGGGAACTTGCCGAGCGCGAGGCGATCACCGCCGCCCGTGACGCCGGGGCGGGTTTTGCGCCTGCCTTCGAAGACGCTTTGGAGTATCTGCGCCAATACGAAGAAGGTCTGAACCGGATCGCGAACAATCCTGGGATTGACCAAGCCGCCGCCCAGGTCGAAGCCCTTGCGATTGCAAACGAGGCCGTTACCGAAGAATTCGGGCTGACAATCGACCAGATTCAGCAGATGGAAGCCGCCCTTCAGGCCATGGCGGGCGCGGACTCGGTTGCGGAAATGGCGGACGCGACGGCGACCCTGACCGGCCTTCTGGAAGGGTCCAGCATTGCGACGACGGAACTTGAAGGGAACCTTCTGGCGGCTGAAGACGCCCTTCGCCAGTTGAACGCGGAAGGCGACGGGATCGGCGGTTGGCTGGGCGCGGCGATTGATTGGGCCGGATCGCTGGGCGCCCGGCTATGGGACGCGGCGGCGGCGGCGGCGGCTGTCAGGGCGGCGGAAGTCAAGAACGCCCCCGTCATTGGCGGCGGGCGCGGAACCAGCATGGGCGGGCCAGCCCTGGACCCCTACGGCTTCCGCGCCCAGCTTAAAGCGGACGAAGCGGCGGGGGCGGCGGCGGCGAAGCGGGCCAGCGGCGGCGGGCGTCGTGGCGGCGGCGGCGGGGGCGGCGGCGGGGGCGGCGCCCGGTCGGAAACGAACGAACTGGAAAAGGAAGCCGAGCGCATTTTCAAGGCGACCCGGACCGAAGCCGAGAAATACGCCGCCGAACTGGCGAAGCTGGAAAAGATCAAGGCGGCGGGCCTGATCACAAATGACACTTACAACCGCCAGATCGAAGCCCTGGGCGAACAATTCGGCGCCCAAGGCAATATGATTGATCAGATTCGGGAAAAGCTGGCGGACTTTGCCAAGGAAGCCGGAAACATCGGCGACGATATTGGCGACGCTCTGGTTAATGCCTTCGACGCCGGGGCGGACGCCGTGGCCGAGTTCGTGAAAACCGGCAAGCTGGACTTTTCGTCGCTGGTCACGAACTTTATCGCTGATCTGGCGCGCCTTGCCGCCCAGAAGTTTATCTTCGGGCCACTGGCAAAGCTATTCGAAGGGTTCTTGGGGGGCCTGGGCGGAGGCGGCGGGCTTTTGGCCGGCATCCTTCACGAAGGCGGGATCGCGGGATCGGGCGGCGGGCGGCGGACGGTCGACCCGTCGGTCTTTGCGGGCGCGCGGCGATACCATTCCGGCGGGCTGGCGGGCGACGAAGTTCCGGCGATCCTTCAGCGCGGCGAACGGGTTCTGTCGAAGCAGGAAACCCGCGCATATGATCGCGGCGGCGCCCCGACCATCGTCTTCAATGTGAAGGACGCCGCCAGCGTCCGCCAGTCGCGTTCCCAGATTGCCGCCGATGCTTCGCGGGCGCTGTCCATGGGAAGAAGGGGTCAATAGAATGGCGTTCGACGAAGTTCAGTTTCCGGTAAACATCAGCCGGGGGGCGCGCGGCGGTCCCCGGCGGAAGACACAGATCGCGGCGCTGGCGAGTGGCGACGAAGAACGGAACGCAAGCTGGTTGAATTCGCGGCGGGCCTATGACGTGGCCTATGGGATCAGGTCGGCGGACGCCCTAGCGGTCGTCGTCGCCTTCTTCGAAGCCCGCAACGGGATGCTTTACGGGTTCCGGTTCAAGGACTGGTCGGACTTCAAGTCCTGTCCGCCGTCCGCGACCCCGGCGGCGACCGATCAGGAACTAGGCGCCGGGAATGGCGTCCTGACCGCGTTCCAGCTTCGCAAGGCTTACACGTCGGGCGCCCGGACCTATTCGCGGGCGATCACGAAACCAGTGTCCGGAACGGTCGTCGTCGCCCTGGACGGGGTTCCGCAAGCGACCGGCTGGACCGTCAACACCGCGACCGGGATCGTCACCTTCAGCAGCGCACCGGGGATCGGCGTCGCCGTGTCGGCGGGCTTTGAATTCGACGTTCCCGTCCGCTTCGACTCGGATATGATGGACGTAGCCCTGGACTTCGAACGTCTTGGGTCGATCACGTCCATTCCGTTGATTGAGGTTCGCAAGTGACCGCCCTTGCCCCCGCCTTTCAAGCCCACCTGAACGACGGAACGACGACGCTGGCCTGGGCTTGGCGGATCACCCGGACGGACGGTCAGGTCTTCGGGTTCACGGATCACGACGCCGACCTGATCTTCGACGGGACGACCTTCGAATCCGAAACGGGCCTGATCCCGTCGGAAGTCCGCCAAAGCGCCGACCTTGCCGTCGACGCCCAGGACGCCGAAGGGGTTCTGACTTCCGACCGGATCAATGAAACCGACATAGCCGACGGGCGCTGGGATAACGCGGACGTCGAAGTCTGGCGGGTCAACTGGTCGGACACGTCGCAACGGTCGCTTCGGCGGCGCGGGTCGATTGGACAGATCAGGCGGGGGCGGCTGGCCTTCGTTGCCGAAGTTCGGTCGCTGACCCATATCCTGGGCCAGACCGTCGGGCGGACCTATCAACCGAACTGTGACGCGGAACTAGGCGACGCCCGTTGCAACGTCGATCTGACGTCTTCGACGTATCGGGCCGAAGGTCTGGTTACGGCGGTTCAGGACGACCGCACCTTCAGGGCGACCGGCTTGGACGGATACGAGTCTGGCTGGTTCGGGTCGGGCTTTCTGGTTTGGCTGACCGGGGCGAACGCGGGCCGGAAGGCGGAAATCGCGGTCCACACAGCGAACGGGGCTGGCGTGACCTTCGTCCTTCTGGACCTTCCCGTCCGGCCCGTGGCCGTGACCGACGGCTTTATCGTGACCGCCGGTTGCGACAAGTCGGTCGAGACTTGCGCGGCGAAGTTCGCGAACATCGACTTCTTCCGGGGCTTTCCGACGATCCCCGGACAGGAAACGGCGCTGCGCTATGCGAACGCGGCGGATGCGAATAAGGGGGAAAACCTGTGAGTGACGCGGACGTGAAAGCCATGGTTGACCGCTTCCTGTCTTGGAAGCTTCCGGCGAACTTCGCCCCCGACGCGGGGATCAGTTTCAAGCCGACTTACAACGATCATCTTCCGACGCCTGGGCGGCATGAACCGACCGGGACGAACCTTTTCAGCGCCGCCCAGGCGGAAGAAATGGTTCGGCATATGCTGGGCCTGAAATGATCGGTCCAGACCGCCCGAAGATCGTCGCCAGCGCGCGTTCCTGGATCGGGACGCCCTACCATGACCAAGCGTCGGTCAAGGGCGCTGGCGTCGACTGTCTGGGCCTTGCGCGGGGCGTTTGGCGCGAAGTGATCGGCAAGGAACCGACCGCGATCCCGCCTTATTCGCGCGATTGGGGCGAGACACGCCCGACGGAAGTCCTTGCGGCTGGCGCGGCGCAATGGCTGGTCCCGATCCCGGTCGCTGAAGCCCTGGGCGGGTCCGTCATTCTGTTTCGCATGGTCCGGGGGGCTATCGCGAAGCACGTCGGAATCCTGACCTGGGAAGGGACGTTCGTTCATGCCTTCGAAGGGATCGGCGTCGTCGAAGAACCGCTGACAAAGGCTTGGCGTCGGCGGATCGCCTTCGCCTTCGATTTTCCGGCGACCGCCGGGGCGGCTGAAGCTGAAGGGGAAGTCTAATGGCGACGCTTGTTCTGGGCGCGGTCGGGTCTGCGGTCGGCGGCTTGTTCGGCGGAACGATCCTGGGCCTTAGCGGCGCCGCGATTGGCGGTTTCATCGGGTCGACCATTGGTTCCGTCGTCGACCAGTGGATCGTCGGATCGTTCGCGCCAAACCAGAACATTCAAGGGGCGAGGCTGGACGCGCTTCGGGTCACGTCGTCGACTGAAGGTTCGGTCATTCCCCGGATATACGGGCGGATGCGGGTCGGCGGGAACCTGATCTGGGCGACCGACTTTCTGGAAACGGTCAAGACCGAAGAACAAGGCGGCGGCAAGGGCGGCGGCGGCAAGGTCACGACGACGACCTATCTTTATTCGGCGAACTTCGCGATTGCGCTTTGTGAGGGGCCTATAACCGGGATCGGCCGGATTTGGGCGGATGGAAAGCCCCTGGATCGAACCGGCGTGACAATGCGGGTCTATCTGGGCGGCGAAGACCAGTTCCCCGATCCGCTGATCGTCGCCAAGGTCGGCGCGAACCGTGCCCCCGCCTATCGCGGGACGGCTTACGTCGTCTTTGACAACATGCCGCTTGAAGCGTTCGGGAACCGGATTCCGCAACTGACCTTCGAAGTCTTCAGCCCGCTTGCGGACGAAGACACGGCGGAAGGAAAGGTCAAGGCCGTTACCATGATCCCGGCGTCGGGCGAGTTCGCCTATTCTACGTCGGTCATAAAGAAGACCGGCGCCAGCACCGGATTCGCGGGCGCGTCGGCGGGGTCGACCGTGGCGATCAACGCAAACGCACAAGCGGACGTCGCGGACTTTGTGGAATCGCTGGATCGGATGGAAAGCCTAGCCCCGGCGGTCGATAGCGTTTCGCTGGTCGTGTCTTGGTTCGGGACCGATCTTCGGGCCGGGGATTGCGAATTCAAGCCAAAGGTCGACCGTAGGTTTGCCAATGACGGCGGCTTCTATAATTACGACGCCATTGCAAACCTGCATTATATTTCCTACGTCGACGGGCTATTTCCGCCGCCCGTCGGTCTTCTTCCCCAAAAGTCAAAACAGCCCTTCCGCGTCCAGAATACAAGCGGCGGTCCAATTACCGTCGGCGTCTATTATGATGATGAATATTGGTATTCGATAAACCTTGCCGCTGGCGCGACGGCGACGGTAAACGCCCCGCCCCCGTCTTTTAACCAATGGGTCAAACTTGAGTCCGTCGGCGGTCAGGACTTCAGGGCTTACAGCGACACCGCCGGGCAAGTCGTCGTTTCAACGTCGCCCTATAGCTGGCAAGTCGGACCGACCGTCCGGGCGACGGCGGACGTCGTTTCATATAGGGAAGGCAAGCCCGCCTTTGGCGGAACGCCAGCCGACCGAAGCGTCGTCGAAGCGATCACCGAACTTCAGGCGAGGGGAAAGCGGGTCACGTTTTATCCATTCGTCATGATGGATATTCCGGAAACCAACACGCTTCCCGATCCCTATTCCGACGAAGCACTGACAGAGGGCCAGCCCCGCTATCCATGGCGGGGCCGGATCACTTGTTCCCCGGCAGCGGGCTTTGTCGGATCGGTCGATCAGACCGCGACCGCCGCCGCCCAGGTCGCCGCCTTGTTCGGCAGCGTGACGCCAGCTGACTTCGGGATCACGGGGACGACTGTCAACTATTCGGGACCGGCGGGCGATTGGGGATATCGCCGGATGATCCTTCACTATGCTTATCTTTGCGCCGCCGTCGGGGGCGTCAACGCCTTCCTGATCGGAAGCGAATTGCGGGGGATTACCACGATCCGCGACGCCGCCGGGAACTATCCCGGAGTCGCGGCGCTGATCACGCTGGCGGGCGAGGTCAAGACGATCCTGGGGCCGGAAGTGAAGGTCAGCTATGCGGCGGACTGGTCGGAATACTTCGGACACCACCCGCAAGACGGGACCGGCGACGTCTTTTTCCACCTGGACCCGCTTTGGTCGAACGCCAATATCGACTTTATCGGAATCGACAATTACATGCCGGTTTCCGACTGGCGCGACGGCTTCGATCACCTGGACGCCACGGCTTGGCCGTCGATCTATGACCGCGACTATCTGCGGTCGAACGTCGAAGGGGGCGAGGGCTTCGACTGGTTCTATGCGACCCTTGCGGATCGCGTCGACCAGATCAGGACGCCGATCACCGATGGGGCCGGGAAGCCATGGGTCTTCCGCTACAAGGACTTGCGCGCATGGTGGCAGAACCAGCATTTCAACCGGCCCGGCGGCGTCGAAGCACTGACCCCGACCGCTTGGGTTCCGGAGTCGAAGCCGTTCTGGTTTACTGAAATCGGTTGCCCGGCGGTCGACCGGGGGACGAACCAGCCGAACGTCTTCAGCGATCCGAAATCGTCCGAAAGCTTGGTCCCCTACTTTTCGCGGGGATACCGGGACGACGCGATCCAGCGGGCCTATCTGGAATCCGTTCTGGGCTACTGGTCCGAAGCCGCGAACAACCCGACGTCCGCCGTCTATGGCGAACCGATGATCACGACCGACGAGTCGGCGGTCTGGACCTGGGACGCCCGGCCCTATCCGTTCTATCCCGAACGGACCGACGTTTGGTCGGACGGGCCGAATTGGGCGCTGGGCCATTGGCTGACCGGGCGCCTGGGCGCGGTTTCCTTGGCGGCGCTGGTCAGGAACCTTTGCGTCCGCGCCGGAATGCCTGAAGCCCAGATCGACGTTACCGACCTTTACGGGTCAATCGAAGGCTACGCGATAGCCGCCCTGGAAAGCCCCCGGACGTCCGCCGCGACGCTGGCGCGCCACTTCGGATTCGATGGGCTGGAAAGCGACGGGAAGGTCCGCTT
>LNFM01002521.1_pt1 | contig 41771 bp, 40 predicted proteins | sample 596031 | NCBI WGS metagenome assembly LNFM01 (sample SAMN04254537, study PRJNA301005) | activated carbon metagenome | isolation source: dual media filters at the Ann Arbor, Michigan drinking water treatment plant | place: USA: Ann Arbor
TAATTCCGCTTCTGTTTGGCCCGGTAGCTCAGTTGGTAGAGCAGCGGATTGAAAATCCGCGTGTCGATGGTTCGATTCCGTCCCAGGCCACCAATCAAATGCTTTGTTAATCAACAGGTTAGCGAAGCGAAAATAAAAAGCGGCCCTCGAAAGATGGTCGCTTTTTTGTTTTTCTGCTGACGTTTCTGCAAGTGCTGCTTGCAGGCAGCGTTGGCAGGCGGTGAGCCCACTCGCAGGCAACCGGATGCCCAGGCATCCGGCCCGGCGAGCACCAGGGACGGCTTCGTCCACCGAAGCGTATAAAACGGCGGTTCCTACACGCAACTCCAACTTGAGGAGTTTGCTCATGAACTGCAGGTCACTGCGAAAACTGGCGCCCCACGGCGCAGATATGTCGGCCTTCGTGCCATCCGTTGCGACGGAGGTGCATCATGGCTAAGCCGTACAAAGAGGGCATTGGCTGGTGCGTACGCAGCACCTACAAAGGCCACGATATCTACCTGTCGGGCAAGCCCAGCGCGCGAGAGGCCGAGCGGGAGATGGCAGCAGAAAAGGGCGCCATCGACAAGAACGGCGCTCCGAGCCATGGCGGCCCGAAGAAAAAAAGCATGGCGCAGGCGATGCAGCAATACGGCATCGAGGTTCTGCCCACACTCAAAGGGGCTTCACAGCTGGTGCGCCGCATCAACCGCTACCTGCGCGCGCAGCAGCTGGCGACGCTGGTGGTCACGCCCGCAGGGGCCGAGTCCAAGCACCACTTCGAGGTCGGCACCGAAGCGCCGAGCAACGACCGAAAAATCCCTAATGGCCTGCACGTCTACCGCAGCGCTTTGCTGACCAAAACCGCTGGTTCTGACAAGGTCCGGGCCATGCTGGCGACCAAGCCGTTTGAAGACATCGTGCGCGGGGATGTCCAGCGGTTGGTGAATGCGCTGTCCCAAAATGGCGTGGCCGCTGCCACCGTTGCCAACGAAGTGGCGCTGCTCAGCGCTGTGTTCAAACACGCCAAAAAGCGCTGGAACTGGCTGCCGTGGCGAGAGAACCCCTGCCACGGCCTGGACATGCCCAAAGTCGACAACGTGCGCAAGCGTGTGCTCAAAATCGAAGAGCAGGAACTGCTCGATGCAGCGTTTGCAGACGCCAAAAATCAATCCGCACGCCATTTGTACGTGCTGTTGCGCGAGTCGGGGATGCGTGTGAGCGAGCCGCTCCTCGAGGCCCGCTGGCGCGACGTCGACTGGGGCGCTTCAATTCTGCATCTGCGAGACGCAAAGGCCGGAGCGCGAGATGTACCGCTGTCTCCCAAAGCCATCGAGGCGCTCAGAGCGCTGCAAGACCTTGCGCAACCTGGTCCGGGTGACCAGCTGGTGCAAGTCAGCTACGAGGCCATGAAGGCTTGCCTGCACCGTGCGTGCAAGAAAGCGGGCATCGAAGACCTCCACTGGCACGATTTGCGGCGCACTGCCGCGACGCGACTTGCCAAGAAAACGGGCAACGCGTTCCTGGTGCAAGCGCTGACCGGGCACAAGACATGGGCGATGGTCGAACGCTATGTGTGTGTCGACGCGCACGACGTCGTTGCCGTCCTGCACGAGCCAGAGCCGCCGGTGACCGTTGCGGCTCCCGCGCCAGCGCAGCCCGCGCAAGGCGCGTTGCTCAGCCTGAGCGCTGAGCAGTTGCAGGCCATGCTCGCGCAGGCCGTGGCAAGCGCACTGGGCGCAGTACCGGCCGTGGCCTTGCCGGCTGCCCAGCCGTCCAACGCTTGCCTGTTTGCTACAGCAGCCTGAGGCCTGTAGCTGCCGCGAGGGGCGTTGTTCAAGCCACGCCGTGCTTTGCACGGCGCGGCGCTGTGCGGCCCCCCTCTTTGATTGGTGTTTTCTACACGTGTCACGCCCCGCTGTGTTTCGGGACGGAAAGGACCTTTATGAACGAACCAAAGAGCATGGATGCGTTGTCGAAAAGCCTGCTCTGGGACTTGGCTCTGCGAGCAGGACGTCTGTCCCTCGGCCAGCTCTACACGCCGCTTGAAGTGAGCTCTGTCGTGCGCTGTCGTGGCCGCCGCATGCCCGCGCACCAGCAAGGCTGGTTGCTGCGATGCCATTGGCCTTCGGGCATGTTCGCCAAAGCGATGGCCAAACGCCGAGCACCCCGGCTGCGGTACGCGGTGATGAAGCTGACCGGCAAAAACGTGGACTTCCTGCTCGTCGTGCAGTCCCTCGCAGGCTGGCAGCACCGCATTCTGATACCACTGCTCGGCGCAGATGTCCGCGACTTCCTGGCTACTCTGAAGCAGCAGCCTATTCGGGTGTGCTACTCCGGTGTGTCCGAGTCAATCATGTTTGTCGAAGAGGTCCCACTCGAGATGGGGGCCGCGATGGCTGATTTGAAGGTGTGCATGCACGTGCCTGGACAACGGAAGGCCGTGGTGAGAGAGTGCCACGACATGGTGACGGAGGCCCTGTGGCCCGATTTTCTGGATGGCCAGCTCGCGCATTTGGGAGAGTACAGCAGTGCGGCGTCGCGAATCGCCAGCAGTGACGTGGTGCTGTCTGACGCAAGCAGAGTTGCTTCATGCCGCAATCGCTCAATCGCTCTGAGAACCGGAAGCAAGGTGTTTTCTTGGTTGAGCAGTGGGCGAATCGGGAGAGATGGCCGTAGGCGGGCCTGCAACGCCTTCGCCAGCAACAGGACTGTTTGACACTGCGGACGAATCGGCACACACGCTCGCATCCGACGCTCCTACCCAAGGTCCGGGCTGGAGTTCGGCCACTGCCTGGAAGGCCACCCAAGCCACCGAGCGCCTCATGGCCAGCCAGCACCCACGCCTGGCCGAAGCCCTCAAAGCCGACGGTACCGAAGGCAAGAAGGCCCTGCCAATGTTTCAGAAGTGGGCTCTGCAAGACAACCCTGCTCAAGGTCTGGGTCTGTCACCCGATGAGCTCAGCCAGATTCAGACTCTGCAACAAGGCGACATGGGCAGCCTGGAGTTGAGGGTCCTCGACGACTGGATGGACCGTCGCAGTCCGCGGTGGTTGATGGGGTGGCGTCGGAACGCGCGTTCAACAGACGAGCGCACGACCATCGCGACGGTTACCTGCGTTTGTCCGAGAGCGACTGAGTGACAACATCAAGTCCCTTGTGCGAGACAAGCAGTTGACGGTGTTTGTGCTGGCCGACGCGTACGACGGCCGCAAAGCCTGTTTTGCCTTGGCAGGTCTCTCGTATAGGGCACCGAACGGGTTGAACCCGCGAACGCCCTCGTACCGGAATTTTTCTCATTCCGTTGGGGCCGATGGCGAATGGAAGGCCAACGAGTGTGTGGGCAGCCAATTGCAAAAGGCCATCCAGTGGTTGAACGAGGCAAAGCCAGAGGCGCTCCTGAGTGGCTTGGAAGCGACCGCAGAAGGTGGGAAACGCGTTGACGAGCCCGTCGACAACACCAAGGTCAACTTGAGAAGTGTCAACCTGTCGGAGGCCGCACAGGATGCTGTGTTCAAGACATTGCACGACCATGAGGTGGGGGCTCTGTTGGACTACCGAAAGGTACAGGCACCCTTGAGTGTCCTTTGGGAATCCCGGAGGTCGGGTTGACCAAAAGGGAGCTGCGCCAAAGGCAGCTAGGCACACTGTTTCCGTCGGATTTCTTCGAATCGTTTCTTGTTCGAAACGCAGTTTCATTAGCAAAACGATCTGGAGGTTGTATGGATGGAGATCGGACCAGCTTGCATTCCGGCCGTTATGTCGCGCCCGCGGGGATGACACTCGATCAATGGATGAAATCCCGGACGGCCACCAGGGCCACGCGCCGCTACGACTGGGACGCGCTGAAGTTCCAGGCCGACCTGGACCCCAAGTACCGCCGGGCGCAGATGCGCTATGTGGGCACCGGAGCCACCGGCGTGGCCAGCGACGAAAACACGGTACCGGCCGAGCACTTCACCTTCTCGACCATGATCCTGCCGGCGGGTGCCGAAGGGCCGCTGCACATCCACACCGATGTGGAAGAGGTGTTCTTTGTGCTGCGCGGCCGGGTCAGACTCATCGCCGAGCTCAATGGCGAGACCTGGGAGATGGAAGCTGGCGAGCGCGACCTGATCTCCTGGCCCGTCGGGGTGTACCGCGGCGTCATCAACATCGGTGACGAAGAGGCGCTGATGTGCGTGATCGTGGGCAACCCCAAGCCGGTCACGCCGACCTACCCGCCCGACCATCCGTTGGCGAAAATCAAGCGCTGAAACCACACAAGGAACCGGACCCATGAGCATCCAGGGCATCGATCAGATCACCTTCGGCGCGCAGGACCTGCCCACCTGTCGCCGCTTCTTTGCCGACTGGGGCCTCACGCTGGTGAACGAGGACGCACAGCAACTGGTGTTCGAATCACTCAACGGCTGCCAGGTGGTGGTGGCCCACAGCGACAAGCCCGGCCTGCCGGCGGGCGTGGAGCCCGACCCGACCCTGCGCGAGGTGGTCTGGTGCGTGGCCGATGCGGCCGCGCTGGACGCGGTCCGCGCGCGCCTTCAGGACCAGCCCGGCTACGTGGACGATGGCGAGCGCGTCGGCTGCACAGACCCCAATGGTCTGGCGGTGCGCGTGCGGGTCTCGCACAAACGCCCGGTGCAGCTGGACGCTGCGGTGAGCAACACCTGGAGCCAGCGCAAGCGCATCAATCAGCCCGCGCCCGCTTACGACCGCGCCACCCCGGTGGAGGTGGGTCATGTGGTGTTCTTCGTGACCGATCTCGCGGCCACCACCGCCTTTTACGAACAATGCCTGGGCTTTGTGGTGTCTGACCGTTATCCGGGCCGCGGGTCGTTCATGCGTTGCGCCCCCGAAGGTGGCCATCACGACCTGTTCTTGTTGCAGCCGCCCGAGCCGCGCAAGGGCCTGAACCATGTGGCCTTCACCGTGCGCGACCTGCACGAGGTCATCGGCGGCGGCATGCACATGTCCCGCCAGGGCTGGAAGACCGAGCTCGGCCCGGGCCGTCACCCGATCTCGTCGGCCCTGTTCTGGTACTTTGAAAACCCGGCCGGCGCGCTGGTGGAGTACTACACCGACGAAGACGAACTGACCGCCGACTGGCAGCCGCGCGACTTCACGCCCGGCCCCACGGTGTTTGCCGAATGGGCCATCAAGGGCGGCATCGACGGACGCACGCGTCGCCAACTCAACGCCGAGGCCCCCAGTGGCCGTTTCATGACCGACAAACCGAAAGCCTGACCAGCCACCGCCATTCAACGTTCCACGGAGACAAACCATGCGCACCCCAGAGCTCTACAACGAAACCCACCAGACCCGAACCGCGCCGACCACGGCTTACGAAAGCCTCTTGGGCGACTCCATCGAACGCGCGTTTGCCCAGGGCATCCACGACCTGGCCGGCCTGGTGGCCTACCTGAATACCGCTGGGCCGGCCGGTCCGAATGGCCAGCCCTGGACCGAGCAGAGCTACTGCCAGGAAATGGCCCGTCTGGGCGCCTGAGGCACCACCCCATCACCGAGACAGGAGAACCACCATGAACACCGCCGTTGTCAACGTCCAGCTCGATCCCGCGGACTCCGTCCTGGAAGTGGGTCTGAAAGACCTCTGGTATCCCGTCTGCCCGTCCGGCTTCGTGAAGGAAAGTCCGGTCTCGCTGCGCCGCCTGGGCTACAAGATCGCGCTCTGGCGTGACCAGGCCGGCAAGGTCCACGCGCTGGAAGACCACTGTCCTCACCGCGGCGCGCCGCTGTCGCTGGGCGTGATCCTGGGCGACCGCATCGCCTGCCCGTACCACGGTGTGGAAGTGCGCTGCGACGGTACGGTCACCCGGGTGCCCGGCAGCCCCGGCTGCAAGCTCGAAGGCTCGCGCCCCACGCGCACGTTTCACACCGCCGAGAGCAACGGCGCGATCTTTCTCTACAACGCCAGCAACCCGGCGCTGGACGAAGCCCCGCCCCTGAGCCTGCCCGAGCAACTGACCTCGCCCGAGTGGAGTTCCTTCCTCTGCTACACCGAGTGGGGCGGCGACTACCGCTATGTGGTGGACAACGTGATGGACCCGATGCACGGCGTGTACCTGCACAAGCAGTCGCACACCATGAGCGAGGGCGAGAACACGGCCGAGTTCCAGATCCGCGAGGTCGAGAACGGTTTCATCTTCGAGAAGAAGGGCCAGCGCGGCGTCAATTTCGACTGGACCGAATGGCTGGACCTGGGCATCCACATCATGCGGCTGGAGATCCCCTACCCCAAGACCGGTGGTCCTGGCGGCAACTTCACCATCATCGGCAGCTACACGCCCATCACCAACCGCGCGGCGGGCGTGTTCCACTGGCGCTGCCGCAAGGTCGACGGCTGGCAGCGCGACACCTGGCGCTTCCTGTACAAGAACCGGCTGGAGCAGCGCCACTGGAACGTGCTGGAACAGGACCGCGTGGCGGTCGAGAACATGGAGCCCGACGCCAACCGGCGCGAGCACCTGTACCAGCACGACATGGGCATCGTCCGCCTGCGCCGCCACCTTCGCAACCTGGCGCACAAGCAGCTGGAACAGGCGCTGCGCTGACCCGACCCTCCCGCACCCCGATCACACGATGAGCAACGACATCCCCTTGCAGGCCTGGGTTCACACACTGCGTTTCGAAGCCGACGACATCATCAGTGTCGAGTTGCGGCCGGTGGACGGCACCACCTTCCCGGCCTTCGAGGCGGGTTCGCACATCGACCTGCACCTGCCCAACGGCATGGTGCGCAGCTACTCGTTGTGCAACGACAGCCGCGAGACCCACCGCTTTGTGCTGGGCGTGCTCAAGGACCGCGCCAGCCGCGGCGGTTCGCGCTGCGTGCACGAGCAACTGCGCGTGGGCATGCGCCTGACGATCAGCGCCCCGCGCAACAACTTCCCGCTGCACGAGGACGCCAGCCACTCGGTGCTGGTGGCCGGCGGCATCGGGGTCACGCCGGTGCTGTGCATGGCGCGGCGGCTGCAGGCGCTGGGACGCAGCTTCGAGTTTGTGTACTGTGCGCGTTCACGCCAGAGCGCGGCCTTCATCGCGGAGATCGAGGCGCTCGGTGTGCCGGTGATCTGGCACTTCGACGACGAGCGCGGCGGCCCGCCCGACCTGAAAGCCCTGCTGGGCCGGCGCCCGCCGTCGGCCAGCGAGCACCTCTACGCCTGCGGTCCGGCCGTCATGCTGGACAACTTCGAGAAGACCTGCGCAGCGCTGGGCCACGCCAACGCGCACATCGAGCGTTTCGCTGCGGTCGAGGTGGCCGCTTCGGCCGACGCGAAGCAGACCTACACCGTGGAACTGCGACGCAGCGGCCAGCGCTTCGAGGTCACGCCCGACAAGACCCTGCACCAGTGCCTCATCGACATCCGGGCCAATGTGCCCTTCAGTTGTGAAGAAGGCATCTGCGGGTCCTGCGAAACGCCTGTGCTCGAGGGCGAACCCGATCACCGCGACTCGGTGCTCACCGCGGCGGAGCAGGCCACGAACCGGTCCATGATGGTCTGCGTCTCGGGCTGCAAGAGCGCCCGGCTGGTGCTCGACCTCTGACCTCGGGCCTGAGGCCTCAGGCCGAGGCGGTCGGGTAAGGGCTGGTGTCGGCGCCGGCCAGCATGGCGCGCGCCAGCCGCTCGGCCAGTTCACCGCGCAGGCCGCGCGCCCGCGGATCGTTCCAGCGGTTGTGCAGCTCCAGCGGGTCGGCCTGCAGGTCGTACAGCTCGCCCCAGGGCTGGCCGTCGTACACGGTGTAGCGGTGCCGGTGGTCGCGCAAGGTGCGCAAGCGCAGCCGCCGGTCCAGCCCGAAGTCGCTGCGCTGGCTCTCCTCTTCGATCAGCAAGGCGTCTCGAACGCTCCGCGCCTGTCCGTCCAGCAAAGCTTGCAGCGGCAGGCCTTGCATGCCGTTGGCGGGATCCAGCCCGGCGCGCACGAGCACCGTGGGCGCGATGTCGATGGTCTGCGCCAGCGCTTCGGCCGTCTGCCCTGGTCGAGTCAGCGCCGGGTCGCGCCAGATGAAAGGCACCCGCGTCAGCGGCGCGCAGTGCAGGCCGCCCTTGAACATCAGGCCCCGATCACCCAGCAGTTCGCCGTGGTCGCTGGTGAAGATGACCACGGTGTCGCGGTCCAGGTCCAGCGCGCGCAGGCACACCATGACACGACCGATGGCGTCGTCGATGCAGGCCAGGCTGCCGTGGTTGAGCGCCAGGGCTTCGCGCGCTTCCTGCTCGGTGCAGGCAAAGGCACCGTGGCCAGGTCGGAAGGTCGGGTCGAGTTGCCGTTGGGCGCGCAGCCAGGCCACCGGTGGCGGCGGGTCGATCAGGTCGGCGTGAAAGGTCTCGGGCAGAGACACGCTGGCTGGGTCGAACAGGTCCCAGTAGTGCCCGGGCGGTGTGAAGGGGTGGTGCGGATCGGGAAAAGAACACTGCAGAAAAAACGGCGCCGGTTCGCGGGCCAGGCGCTGGAGCTCGTCGCAGCTGCGGTCGGCGATGTAGGCCGTGGGATAGAGCGCTTCGGGAACCCGGGTGCGCCAGGCCTGCCGCAGCCGCCCGAGGGCCAGCCCGGGGGTGGGCTCCGCGTTCTCGGGTCCGATCAGCTGGTCCGCATCGGGCCGCTGCAGGCGCAACCAGCGCCGCCAGTGGCCCTGCTGTTCGTCGGCGTGGCCGATGGTCAGCGTCACGCGCTCGAAGCCGTAGTAGGGCAGGTCCAGCTCAAAGGCCGGGTCGGTCGCCCAGGCGCTGGCGACCTCCTGCCCGTAGCGCCCGGGATGGGCGGCCCGGGCGTCCTGTGGCCGGCGCTGGCCGCTGCCCGGCCACAGAGGCGGCACCGCGGTGATGTTCTGCAGATGCGACTTGCCCACCAGCGCCGTGCGGTAGCCAGACCTTCGCAGGGTTTCAACGAAGGTGAGTTCGCCCAGGGACAGTTCGCGCCCGTTCATCTGAACCCCGTGAACGCTGGGCAGGCGCCCGGTCATGAGCGATGCGCGGTTGGGCTGGCAGATCGGGGTGGCGACGTGGAACTCGGTGAAGCGAAGGCCCTGCGCGGCCAGCGCGTCGATGTGCGGCGTGCGCACGTCCGGATGCCCGGCGCAGCCCAGGTGATCGGCCCGGTGCTGATCGGTGACGAACAGCAGGAAATTCGGCCGCTTGCGCATGTGCAGGGTCATCAGGTCTTGGACGGACTCAGACCGGACGGAAACCGGTCCGCCAGAGCGATCCCGTCCGCGCAGCGGCGCAGGGGGTGCCTCACTCAATCTGCTTTGATGTTCAGTTCGCGCGCCAGGCTGCCATAACGCTGGTGGTCGGCCTTGACCAGGGCGTCCAGCTGCTGGGGTGTGCCACCCAGCAGTTCCAGGCCCGCCGCGGTGAGCCGTGTCCGCACGTCCGGCATCTGCAGCACGGCGTTGAACTCCTGGTTCAACCGTGTCACCGTCGCCGCTGGCGTGTCCTTGGGCGCAAACACCCCGTACCAGGCCGCGACCTCGACACCTGGGACACCCTGTTCGGTGGCTGTGGGCACATCGGGCATCAGCGACGACCGGGCGCTTTCGGTCACCGCCAGCGGCACCAGCTTGCCTGCCTTGATGTGCTGAACCGCGCCACCCAGTCCGGTGAAGAGCAGCTTGACCTCGCCGCCCAGCGCGGCCGTGATCGAAGGCGCCACGCCACGGTACGGCACGTGCAGCAGGTTCACTTTGGCCGAGCGCTGGAACATCTCGCCCGCGAAATGCATGGGCGAGCCATTGCCCGGGCTGCCGTAGGGCATGCCGGGGGTTTTGCGGATCATCTCCAGCGCGGCCTTGAGGTTGGTGGCGCCCAGTTGAGGGTTGGCGACCAGCACCATCGGGGTGGTGGCCGGTGCGATCACCGGCACCAGATCGCGCTGCACGTCGACCCCGCCGCCCGCGCCGGGCGGCAGCACGTGCGGAGAGATCACGACCGTGTTCGGCGTGAACAGCAGGGTGTGGCCATCGGCAGCCGATTTGGCCACCACACCGGCGCCCAGCAGCGCGCCCGCGCCGGGCCGGTTTTCCACCACCACCGCCTGGCCCAGGCGCGGTGCGAGCATCTCCGCGAACACGCGCGCCGCAACGTCGGGGCCACCGCCTGCGGGGAAGGGCACGACCAGTGTGAGGGTTTTGGATGGAAAGGCCTGGGCGTGCGCGGCGGGCAAGCCACTGAGCGCGGCCATGCCGGCAATCAAGCCAATGGCGGCGCGACGGGTGGTGTGGTTCGTCATCGATGTCTCCTGGTTGGTGGTGGGGAAAAGATGGTCAGGCAGCGGGCAAGCCGACGCTCCAGGCGTCGTAGCCGTAGACCCAGTCGGCGTTGCCCTGGGTCTTCATCCATTGATTGCCGCGCGAGCCGATCTGGATCTGGGCCGTGCGTTCGCGGCGCGCGTTTTCGTAGGTCTTGAGCGCCTGTTCGGCACCCGCCCGGGTGGACACACCGGCCAGGCTGCGCCCCAGCACCACCGCGTCTTCGATGGCCATGCCCGCGCCCTGCGCCATGAAGGGCAGCATGGGATGGCAGGCATCGCCCAGCAGCGTGACCGTGCCCACCGACCACCGCGGCAGTGGCTCCCGCTCGTACAACGCACTCTTGAGTGTGGTGTCGCAGGCGTCCAGCAGGGCGCGTGCGTCGGGGTGGAAATCTTTGTAGAAGCCACGCAGTTCGTTCACGTCGCCTTCACTGGTCCAGGACTCTTCGGTCCAGCTGGTCTGCCCGGTGGTGGCGAAGATGAAGGTCTCCCGACCCTGGTTGAGCGGGAAAGTCACGATCTGGCTCTGGGGATTCGGGCCCCACCACTTGGTGAAGGCTTCGATCTCGGGCACGTTTTTCACCCTTTCGGTGGGGACCACGGAACGGAACGACACCACGCCGGTGAAGCGTGGGTATTCGTCGCCGAACAGCGCGCTGCGCACGCGCGAGTGGATGCCATCGGCACCGATCACCACGTCAAAGTGCTCCGCATGGCCGTCATCGAAAACCAGCTCCACACCCCGGGCATCCTGCGTCAGGGTCCGGATGCGATGGGCGAAGCGGATCTGTCCGATCGGGAACTGTTCGGCCAGCGCGGCCAGGATGTCGGCCCGGTGGATGGTGATCTGCGGCGCACCGTATTGCTGTTCGGCCACGTCGCCCATGCCCAGACGGGAGGTCTCTTGGCCGGTGTCCCAGTCGCGGCTGATGCGGAAGGTGGGGCGTGCGCCGAGCCGGCGCACGGCGGCCCCGGCGCCCAGGCCGTCGATCGCCCGCACCACGTTGGGCGTGAGGTTGATGTCTGCGCCCACGCGCGAGAAGCCTTTGGCCTGCTCGAACACCGTGACGTCGTGGCCCTGGGCTTTGAGCGCGATGGCCGCGGCCAGGCCGCCCACGCCGCCGCCTGCGATGCCGATGCTGATACCTGTCATGGAATCTCCTTTTCTGAATGGGGTCGGTGCGCTGGACGTCAGGCCACGTAGGCCACGATTTCAATCTTCATGCCGGGCACCACCAGCGCCACGCCGGCACTGGAACGGTTCGGCCATGGGGCGCGGAAATAGTCGCGGTAGACCTGGTCGATCACCGGCATGTCGGCCACGTCCGTCATGTAGATCAGCACCTGGGCGACGTCGTCGAGCGTTTTGCCGGCGTTCTCGACGGCGCGCTGCAGGTTGTCAAAGGTCAGCCGTGCCTGCTGCTCTATCGGTCCAGTGTCCACACTGCCGTCGGGCCGCACCGGTCCGTGCGCGGTGTACAGCACACCGCCAGCGCGCACCATCCAGGAAAACGGCTGCTTGAACTGGGGCAGACCCGCGTCGATCACTTCTCTCATGCCGGCTCCGTGTGGTCGTTGATGCGTTGCGCCAGCCGCCCGTACCAGGGGCAGGCCGGGTCGCGCAGTTGCAGGTGGGTGTGGAAATGGTCCAGCCCGGCGAATTCATGCAACGCTGCGGTCGACGGCTGGGCTTGCAGCATTGGCAGCAGGCGCCGGTTGGAGCGCAGCACGCGCGCGCTGTCGTGTTCGCCCACGCTCAGGTCGAAAGGCACCCGGTTGCCTGCGGTCCAGTACAGCGGGCTGTGCACCGCATCCTGCAGCGGGTCCAGTCCGTGCAGCACCGTGGTGTAGACCCGCTCTTCCAGGCTCTGCGGCGCGGGTTGCGGGTCGTGCAAATCCATGATGCCGCTGATGGGCAGGCAGCCTTGAATCATGTCGTCTGGCACACCGTGTGTTCGCCAGGCCTGGTGCCGCAGCGCCGTCATGGCCGCCACATGCCCGCCAGCCGAGTGGCCTGCGAGGTAGACCCGGCGCGGCGAGCCACCCCAGGTGGGCAGCTCACTCTGCAAGCGCGCCAGCAGCGCCAGCGCATCGTCCAGCGCCGCGGGCAGTGGGTGCGTGGGTGCCAGCCGGTAGGACGGGGTCACCAGCACCATGCCCAGCGCGGTGACGTGAGGCGCCATGAAGTGCGTCCATTGGCGGTAGCCGTTGGTCCAACCACCGCCATGCCAGAACACCAGCACCGGTGCACCGTGCGCGCCACGCGGGGCGAACACGTCGAAACGGTGCAGCCGGTCAGCGCCATAGGGCTGGTCGGGCGCGACGGTGATGGACGCATCCAGCGGCACCTGCGCCCAGTCGGTCACGGTACGGGCGTACTCCACGGCCACCGGGGGCAGTGGGGGTTGCCCATCGGGATCGAGGTGGTGGGGAGCAGGGGCGGACATGGTTTCTGCCTCAGTCGGCCATGATGCCGGTCTCGCGGATCACCTTGCCGAAGCGCGTGTTGTGGTCGGCGTTGATCTGGGCCAGCGCGGAAGGGGCACCTCCGGCCGGCAGCAATGCCAGCGCGGTCATGCGGGCCACCACATCGGGCATCTTGAGGATGTCGTTGAGGTGCCCGTTGAGCGACGTGACCACATCGGCTGGCATGCCCTTGGGGCCCATGAACCCCTGCCAGGCCCCCACTTCCACGTCGGGCACACCCGCCTCGGCGAGCGTGGGCACATTGGGCGCCAGTGGCGAGCGCTTGGCGTCGGCAACGGCCAGATTCACCAGCTTGCCGGAGGCGATGTGCTGGGCCACCGGGCCCAGGGTGGTGTACATGACGGTCATGTGGCCACCCACCAGATCGACGATGGCCGGGCCGCTGCCGCGGTAGGGCACCTGCGCCAGCTTGACGCCCGCCGAGCGGTTGACCATTTCACCCAGAATGTGCATCGGCGATCCGCTGCCCGGGCTGGCGTAGTTCGCGACCTTGCCCGCCTTGGCAGCGGCAATGAGGTCCTTCACGCTGGTGATGCCCGAGGCCGTGTTGGCCACCAGAAACAGCGACTGCGTGCCGGCCAGGATGATGGGCGTGAAGTCCTTGAGCGGGTCATAGACCGCACCGGTGCCGGGCTTGAGCACCAGCGGTGCCGTGGCCAGGGTGTTGGGTGTGAAGAGCAGGGTGTAGCCGTCGGGCGCCGCCTTGGCCACATGGGCATTGCCGATCGTGCCGCTGGCACCGGTCTTGTTCTCGACGATCACCGGCTGGCCGACCTTGGCCGAAAGCTTCTCGGCAAACAGACGTGCCAGGGCATCGGTGTCGCCACCCGGTGGAAACGAGACGACCAGATTGATCGTCTTGCTGGGGTAAGCCTGCGCCAAAGCGCTGGTCACGGGAAGGGTCAGCGCGACGGCGGACGCGGCGACGGAGAGTACGAACTGTCTGCGCAAAGTCATGGTGGCTCCTGGTTGCGGTGGTGGTGGGGGGAAGAAAACCCTGTGTGACTCAGAACACGCCCGGGAACGATCCGCCGTCGAGCAGGATGTTCTGGCCGTTGATGTAGCCCGCGTGCGCGCTGCAGAGGAAGGCGCAGGTGCGACCGAGTTCGTCGGGCGAGCCGAAGCGGTGGGCCGGGTGCTTGGCCAGGCGCGCGGTGCGCACCTCGTCCACGCTGCGGCCTTCGCGCCGGGCCTGGGCTTCGAAGTTGCCGGCCAGGCGCGACGTGTCGAAGGTGCCGGGCAGCAGGTTGTTGATGGTCACGCCCCGGGCCACGGTGCTGCGTGCCAGGCCGGCGACGAAGCCGGTCAGGCCGCTGCGCGCGCCGACAGACAGGCCCAGTCCGTCCACCGGCGATTTCACGGCGCTGGAGGTGATGTTGACGATGCGGCCCCAGCCGCGGTCCATCATGCCGTCCACCGTGGTCTTGATGAGTTCGATCGGCGCGAGCATGTTGGCGTCGATCGCCTGGTGCCAGGTGCCGCGGTCCCAGTCGCGGAAGTCGCCGGGGGGCGGACCGCCCGCGTTGGTGACCACGATGTCGAAGTCCGGGTGCGCTGCGACGATGCGCGCGCGCCCCTCGGCGGTAGTCACGTCGGCAGCCACCCAGTCCACGCTGCCCGCACCCGGCCGGGCGCGCAGCCGCTCGGCGGCCGCCTGCAACGGTCCTTCGGTTCGCGCCACGATGACCACGTGCACCCCCTCGACGGACAATGCCTCGGCGCACGCCAGCCCCAGCCCTGCGCTGGCGCCGCAGACCAGTGCTTTTCGTCCCTTGATGCCCAGGTCCATGCTTCAGGTCTCGTCGATGGAAGGAAGGTGGGTTGTGTTCACAGCTGCCAGGCGGGCTTCAGGACAGCGCCCAGGGCATGGGCGCGTCGTTCAGACCGATGTAGAAGCTCTTCTGGCGGGTGTATTCGAGAATCCCCAAGCGTCCCTTTTCCTGGCCGTAGCCGCTCATCTTCACGCCGGTGAAGGGCGTGCTGATGGAGAACACCTTGTAGGTGTTGACCCACACGGTGCCGGTCTGCAGCGCGCGGCCGATGCGCCAGGCGTTCTTGAAGTCGCGCGTCCAGATGCCCGAGGCCAGGCCGAACATGTTGTCGTTGCACTGGGCGATCAGGTCCGCCTCGTCCTGCCAGGGCAGCAGGGCCAGTACCGGGCCGAAGATCTCTTCCTGGCACATGCGTGCGCTGTTGGGCAGGCCCTCGAACACGGTGGGCAGGTAGTAGCTGCCGGCGTCGAAGAAACCGCCGGTGGGGCGTTCGCCGCCGCACAGCACGGTGCCGCCTTCGTCGCGGCCGAGCTGCACATACCGCTCGATGCTGGCGCGGTGGGCCAGGTTCACCAGCGGTCCCATCTGCGTGTCTTCGCGCGCCGGATCGCCCACGCGCAGGCGTTTGACGCCGTCGAGCAGGCGGCGCTTGAACTCGTCGAACAGGCTGGCGTGCACGAAGGCGCGCGAGCCGGCGATGCACGATTCCCCCGAGGAACTGAAGATGCCGTAGAGCACACCGGCCACCGCGTGGTCGAGGTCGGCGTCGGGCATGACGATGGTGGGCGATTTGCCGCCCAGCTCCAGCGAGGTGGGCATGAGTTTTTCGGCCGCCAGGCGCTGGATGCCCAGGCCCACGGTGGTGCCGCCGGTGAAAGCGATGCGCTGGATCAGCGGGTGCTTGACCAGCGCGTCGCCCACCACGCTGCCCTTGCCGGGCAGCACGCTGACGATGCCGTCGGGCACGCCGGCCTGCTGGCAGATCTTGGCCAGCTCGATGGCCATGCGCGGCGTGATCTCGGCCGGCTTGAACACCATCGCGCAACCGGCGGCCAGCGCGGGCGCGAGTTTCTGCGCCTCGCTGGCGATGGGGCTGTTCCAGGGCGTGATGGCTCCCACCACGCCCAGCGGCTCGTGCGTGCTCAGGCTCAGGTAGTCGCCGCGCGAGGGGGTGATGGTGTCTTCCCAGGTCTCGGCCGCCGCCCCGAAGAACTGGAAGGTACCGGCCGCGCTGGCCACCAGGGCGCGGCATTCCTTGATGGGTTTGCCGTTGTCCAGCCGCTGCAGTTGGGCCAGGTCTTCGGCCCGTTCGCGGATGCCCTGCGCCACGCGGTACAGGATGCCGGCGCGTTCGTGGTGCTTGAGACCGGCCCAGGCCGGTTGCCGGCGGGCGTGCTCGGCCGCCTGCACCGCCTCGTCCACATCGGCGGCGGTGGCGGCGTGCAGGCGTGCCACGGTGCTGCCGTCGTGCGGGTATTCCGTGGTGTATTCGGGGCCGGACGCGTCGCGCCAGCGCCCGGCGATGAAACTCTGCAAGTGGTCGGTCATGGCGGCATTCAGATGGTCATGTTTGCGCTGCGGTTGTGCAGGAAGCGCAGCGCCGACAGCACGGTCAGGGCCGAGGTCTTGGGGTTGTCGGGCAGGGGCTTGCCGCGCATGGTGATCTGCATCTCGCCAAAGGCGCCGCGCACGTCGATCTCGTGGATGTTGTCGGTCACGGTCGGGTCGGCGATCAGGCGCACGCGGGTCGCGTCCAGGCCCAGGCCGGCCAGCGACACGGTGGCCGCCACGTTGGCATTCTTGGGATAGAGGGTGGCCGCCTCGCGCGCCGTGCCTTCGAGGATCACGGTGGGCTCGGTGATGCGGTCCAGGTCGGTCACCTGTTCGGCCGGTGTGCCGCGCCAGCCGGCGGGCGGCTTGCGGCCGGTGTAGGTCACGCTGTCCAGCCCGGCGATGCGGGCGGCCGCGACCGCGTCCACCCCGCCGATGGCTCCCGACAGCAGGTGCACCTGGGTGCCTCCGCGTGCTGCCGCGTCGGCCAGTTGCTCGGGCAGTCCGGGTTCGGAGAGGGCACCGACCGACAGCACCGCGCATTCGATGCCGGCCGAGAGCGCGGGCAGCACATGGTCGGTGATGGCGGCGTGGCCCGCGCATTCCACCACCAGGCTGGCCTGGGTGGGCACGGCGCAGCAGACCTGCACAGCGTCGCCGGCAAACGCCTGTGCCTCGGCCTGGTGGGACTGGGGCACCACGATGTGCGTGATGCGCACGCCCGGGTGACCCGCCATGCGGGTGAACAGCGTGCGGCCGATGGCACCGAAGCCGATCAGGGTGACGTTCTGCATCTGCTGGAGCTCCTGTGCGCGCGTCACTTCTTGGGCGGGCCGGCAAACTTGGCGGCAAACGGCCCCCAGGCGTCCATGTCGACCTCCAGCACGGCCGGGCCCTGCACGGCGATGGCCTCGCGCAGGGTGGTGGCGGTGGCGGCCGGATCGCTCAGGCGCCAGTGCGGCACGCGCATGCTGGCGCAGAACTGCGCGAAGTCCGGTGTGTGCAGGTCCACATAGCAGTGGCGGCTGCCATAGATATCGTCCTGGATGTTGCGGATCACGCCGTAGCGCTGGTCGTTCATGACGATGAACAGCACATTGGCCTGCTCCTGCGCGGCGCAGGCGAGTTCGCCCACATTGAGCATGAAGCCACCGTCGCCGCACAGGGCCAGCGTCTTGCGGCCCAGCCCGTGCTGCGCGTCGGCCACCGCGGCGCCGATGCCCATGGCCAGGCCCTGACCGATACCGCCGCCCAGGGCGTGCACGCCGGCGCGCGGGTGGTCCAGCGCCGGTTCGCGGTTGCCCCACATGGTGTTGGACAGGGTGATATCGCGCACCCACCAGATGGCTTTGCCGGCGACCTCGCCCACCGCGTTCTTGAGTTTCACGTAGGGGCCGAGCGCACCGTCGATCAGCGCCACCGCGGCGCCACGCGCCTGCTGCACGTCGTGGGTGAGCTGCGGGTCGATCTGCATCCGGCCTTCGAGCCGGTCGGCCAGCGCGTCCAGCGTGAGCTGCGCATCGCCCTGGATGAACAGTTCGCTGGTGTAGGCGCGGTTCTCCACCAGCGGGTTGGCGTCGATGCGGTAGCGCGTGGGCGGCAGGTGCAGCTGGTAGGTCAGGGTCTCGTTGCTGCGCAGGCGCGAACCCACCACCAGCATCGCGTCCAGCGTTTCGTAGAAAGCCTCGACGGGCTTCTGCAGGTTGTAGCTGCCCAGGGTCTGCGGATGGTCTTCGGGCACGGTGCCGCGGCCCTGCACCGAGGTGACGATGGCAAAGCCCATGTCGGCCAGGCGCCGCGCCGCCGCGCCGGCCCCGCGTGCGCCACCGCCCAGCCAGAGCAGCGGCCGCTTGGCCAGGAGCAGGCGCTCGGCCAGCGCGTCCACCAGGGCCAGGTTCGGTTGCACCGGCGGCACCGCCACCGGGGCGATGTCGGCGGGCAGGTCCACCAGCATCTTCTGCACGTCGATCGGTATCTCCACGCTCACCGGGCCGCAGGGCGGCGTCTGTGCGATGCGCACCGCCTCGCGCAGCGTGGCCAAGGCGGTCTCGGGGTTGCGGATGCGGAAGGCTTCCTTGCCCACCGACCGGAGCATGGCCAGCTGGGCCGGGTGCTCGTGGATGAAGCCCAGGTCGCGGTCCAGGAAGGGCGACTCGATCTGCCCTGTGAGGTGCAGCAGGGGTGTGCCCGCGGTGATCGCTTCCACCAGCGCGCCCGCCGCGTTGCCGCAGCCGGTGCCTGTGCTGGTGATGCACACGCCCAGGGTGCCGCTGACGCGGGCGTAGGCGTCGGCCATGTTGCAGGCGCCGGCCTCGCCGCGCGCCGAGACGAAGCGGATCTTCTGGCGCCGGTGGAAGGCGTCCAGGATGGGCATGTTGTGGATCGAGATCACGCCGAAGGCGGCCTGCACGCCACAGGCTTCCAGGAAGCGGGTGGCCAGTTCGCCGACGGTGATGCGGGTGGAAGGCGTGCTCATGCGACTCGTTGGTTGTGGGGTTTGGGTTGCCAGGCACCGCGGTTGGGCAGGTGGCTGATGCGTTCGGTGAGCTGCGCGGCGGCACCCGTCACGTGTTCGACCAGGTCGGGCAGTTCGGTGTCGTTCACCCGCTGGGCCGGCACGGTGATGCTCAGTGCCGCGACCACTTCACCGCGGTCGTTGAACACCGGCGCACCGATGGTGGAGATGCCGGTCTCGAAACCACCCTGGCTCACGCCATGGCCTTCGGTGCGGTGCTGTTCGATCAGTGCCAGCAGCTGGTCCAGCGTGGTCGGCGTGCGCGACGTGTAGGCAGGCAACGGGTCGTCGGGGTACAGGCGGCGCAGGCCGGCCCGGTCCAGGTTGGCCAGCAGGATGCGCCCCAGCACCGTGGCGTGTGCCGGCAACCGGGCGCCGACCTGGATCGAATGGAACATGGCGTTGCGGCCGGCGGCCTTGGCGATGAACACCACCTCCCGCCCGTCGCGCACCACCAGGTGGGCCGAGTAGCCGCAGCGGTCGCGCAGCTCCTCGATCACCGGGCGGCCGTGTTCGGTCAGCTCCATCGAGGCCAGGTACTCGAAGCCCAGGCGCAGCACCGCCAGGCCCAGTTTGTAGTTGCCGCTGTCCCCCACCCGTTCGACGAAGCCGCCTTGCTCCAGCGTGTACAGCATGCGGAACACCGAGGCGCGCGGCAGGTCCAGCCGGCGCGAAAGCTCGGCGCCGCCGAGTTCTCGGTCGTCGCGGCTGAACTGCATCAGCAGTTGCAGGCCGCGCTGCAGGGCGGGCACGGTGTAGCGGTCGTCGGCGGACACAGGGGATGCAGGGGTGGCGGCGGGCACGGTTTTGTCGTTCATGGTGTTCACTTGGCGGGGTGGGAGGGAACCAGCCCCGTCACAGCGTTGACGGCGTCCGCTGCTTCAAGCGGACAGGCATGACCGACCGGCCCCAGATCCATCCGATCTTGCCCGACGCAGAGGGCCACGGACTGACAAGCCGCCGGAGGCGTGATGGTGTCGGCACTGCCGCTGGCCACGCGCACCGGACAGTTCACCTGCTGCAGGTCGGCCATCAGGTCACCCTGGTCCAGCAGCCGCGCGGCCTGGGTGTAGCCGCCCACCCGGATGCGGGCCATGGTCTCGCGCACGGCGTTCACCAGCACAGCCGGCGCCGCGGGCGAGAGCATGGCCGCGCCACGCGCCTGGGCCATGCCCTCCGGGCCGAGCTTGTCGAGCAGGGCCAGCCGGCTGCTCAGCTTCTCGGCGCGCTCGGCCGCCGGGGCTTGGCCGTACCCGCGGGCCGGCGCCAGCAGCACCATCTGTTGCACACGGCCCGGCTGCAGCACGGCGGCCCGCGCCACCATCAGCGCGCCCAGCGAATGGCCCACCAGCGTGACCGGTGTGCGCACCGCCAGCGTGTCCAGCCAGGACCACAGGCGCGTGGCGTAGTCTGTCGCGTCCGGGGCCTCGGGTGCGACGGGCGTGCTCTGGCCGTAGCCCGGCGCGTCCCAGGCCAGCACCCGCACCGCCGGGTTGGCCTGCGCCGCCGCCAGCTGGAACGCCCAGCTGTCCGATGCCGACCCGATGCCGTGCAGCAGCACATGCGTGACCACCGCGGCCGTGCCGGCTTCGCGGTACGCCACGCGCGTGCCACCGCCCAGCCCGGCGAGCCGGATCGGGTGCTGCAGCAGGATGGTGATGGGCGTCATGAAGAAAGGATTCGAGTGAAGGGCTGTTGTCCAGAGGTGTCGCGGAACCGGCTTTGCCGGGCCGCAGGCACCGCCCCCTTGAGGGGGTCGCGCGAGGCGCGGCGGGGTTGGTTCTGTCTCACCGCTTGATCTTGGCCAGCGGCGAATCGGGCGGATAGGTCGGTGTGATCGGCTTGGGCGAACCCAACATCACGCACATCAGCGCGTCTTCGTCGCCGATGTTGTGTTCCTCGCGGTACACGCCGGGCGGCACCGAGATCAGGTCGCGTTCGCCGACCACAACCTCCCAGCGCTGGCCGTCCTTTTCGCAGATCACCTTCATGGCGCCGCGCATGACGAAGAAAATCTCTTCCACGTCGTAATGGATGTGCGAGGGGCCGATGTTGCCGGCCGGGATCACCATGGTCGAGAAAGTGAAGTGGCCCGAAGGCACGGTGTTGCTGTCCTTGGCCACGCCGGTGCCGCCGGTGCCCACGTAGCGCATCTGCGCGCGGCGGTACTTCGGGTCGAAATCGGCCTGGAACTTCAGCGCGTCCCAGTCGTAGCGCCGGGTGGATTTGCGCGCCACCCGCGTCTCCATCCACTCGGCAAAGCTCTGGCCGGGCTGCTGCATCATCGCGCCCTGTATCTCGGCCTCCGGCGGGATGTTGGCGTCCATCAGGCCGCGTTCGTTGAACCTGGGTTCGTTGGCCGCCAGGGTCTGGGTGGAGATGGGTGCGTTCATGGTGTGCTTCCTTTTCAGTTCATGACGAAGCCGCCGTTGACGGGCAGCAGCTGACCGGTGATGAAGCCCGCCCCCCGCGTGAGCAGGAACAGGGCGGCGGCGTTCACGTCGTCGGGGGTCTGCGAGCGCTGGATGGCGCGCCCTTGCAGGTAGTGGTCGTGCCGGGCCTGGGGGATGTACTCTGTGGCCTCGACCAGCGTCAGGCCGGGCGCGATGGCGTTGACGGTGGTGCCGTCGGCGCCCAGTTCCCGGGCCAGCGATCGCGTCATCGAGATCACCGCGCCCTTGCTCGCCACATAGGCCAGAAGACGCGGCGCGCCCCAGAGCGCGGTGTCGGACGCGATGTTGACCACGCGCCCGCTGCCGCTGGCCGCCAGGTGCGGGCGGGCGGCGGCGGTCACCAGCCAGGTGCCGCGCACGTTCACGTCCATCACGCGGTCCCAGGTGTCTGCTGTCAGCTCGTTCAAGCCTTTGCCGCCCGAGTTGGTGATGGCTGCGTTGTTGATCAGGCCGTCGAGTCCGCCCAGCGCAGTGGCCGCGGCGTTCACGCCGGACTGGATCGCCGCCGGGTCCATCAGGTCCATCGGAACGTAGTGCGCGGCGGCGCCCAGCTCGGCGGCCAAGGCCTGGCCGCGCTCGTGCAGCACGTCGCTGATGACCACCCGGGCGCCGGCCGCCACCAGGGCGCGCGCAAAGCTCTCGCCCAGCCCGCGGGCCGAGCCGGTGACCAGCACGCGCCGGCCCTGCAACTGGATTTCGGTGTTCATGGCTGGTCTCCCGCCGGGCCGCCCCAAGGCAGACCAACTCCCTCGGGGGGTAGCGAATACACGAAGTGATGAGCGTGGTGGCACATATTCGGTTCAGCGTTGGGCCGAAGGCAGGTAGTGCAGCACGCGCTTTTCGGCGATCACCACAGCGTAATACGCGACGATGCCGATCACGGTGAGCGCACCGATGACGACGAACACCCCAGCCGTGTTGCCCTGGCCTTCGAAGAACACCAGCAGGTAGCCCAGGCCCATGTTGCCACCCACCAGTTCACCGACGACCACCCCGATCACCGCCAGCGTGCTGGCGATCCGCAGGCCAGAGAACAAGGGCGGCAGCGTGGTCGGGAACTCGACCATGCGGAAGATCTGGAAGCGGGTGGCCGAGAACGAACGCGCGAGGTTCGTGAGGTCGTTGTCCATGGCCCGCATGGCCGAGAGCACGTTGATCAGCACCGGGAAGAACACGATCAGAACGGCCACCAGGATCTTGGGGTACATGGTGTAGCCCAGCCACATCACGAACAGCGGCGCAAACGCCACCTTGGGTGCGATCTGCAACGCCAGCAGGTAGGGTGAGAGAACGGCCTCCACCCGCGGCGAGACACCCAGTGCGTAGCCAATCATCGCGCCCAGCAGCGAACCGATCACGAAGCCGATCACCACCTCCAGTGCCGTGATACCGGCGTGCCAGAGCAGCCTTTCGCCCTCCCAGATGCGGACCAGCTCGGCGATCACCTTGGACAGCGGCGGCAAAACGAACTCGGGCACACCGAGCCAACCGGGACCAAACTCCCACAACAGGAGGAACACCACCAGAACACCGAAGCTCCAGACGGCCGTGACCCATTTTTCGTTCATCGTTTGGACTTTCCGGAACTGATCGTGTGGCTGATCCAGCCAGCTGGGCGCAACGAACAGGCCAATTCGAGGGACTTACTTGCCCACAAACTGGTTGGTGTAGAGCTCCTTCAGCGGCGTTTCCTTGGGCACAACGCCGTTGTTGACATAGAACTTCTGCAACTCGCCCAGGCGCGCTTCGTCCATCGTCCCCGGCACCTTCTGGCCGGCGTAGACGTACTTGTTGTACAGCTCGAACACTTTCTGGATGCTGGCTTCCTTGCCCTTGTGGACCGGCAGATGGTTCACATAAGCGACGGTGGCGGCCTTCGGGTCGGACATGATGTCCCTCATGCCTCTCAGCGTGGCGCGAACCAGTTTCTGGATCAGCTGAGGGTCTTTCTGGATCATGTCGTCCGAGGTCAGGATGGCCTGCGCCATGCTCTTGAAATAGACGTCCGCCGGGAGGATGTCGACCTGCGCGCCGGCATCCATGGCGCTGACCGTCCAGTCGGGCACGCCGGCCATGGCGGTGGCCTTCTTGGCCGCGAACTGCTGCCACACGCCGGCCGGTCCAGCGGCCTGGATGGTCACATCGTTCTTGGTCAGTCCCACCTTGCTGAGCATGCCCAGCAAGGCGTAGTAGGTGGTGTCGGTGTAGGCCAGCACGGTCACCGTCTTGCCCTTGAGTTCGCGCGGGCTCTCGATGCGCTCGTCCTTGTGGCTGACCAGCTGGGTCAGTGAACCCGACCCCAGCACCGCCACGGCCTTGACCGGGATGCCCTGCGCACGCGCGATGATGGGCGTGTCGCCGATGGCACCACCGATCACCGCGTTGCCCGCACCGATCTGCTTGGCCACGTCGACGCCGCCACGCGCGGTGACGAAGTTCACCTTCAGGCCTTCTTTTTCGTAGTAGCCCTTGGCCTGGGCCAGCATCCAGGGTCCGAAGGCCGGCAGCGTGCCCGGCGCCGGCAGCAAATAGGTCACTTCGCGCAGTTGCGCCTGCGCGGCCAGCGGGGAAGCCAGGGCGGAGGCGGCCAGCAGGGCAAGGCAGGCGCGGCGGGTGCCAGCAAGAGCGCGCGAAAACTTCATGTTGAAACTCCGGTGGTGGGTGAGAAGAGAGGGGACAGCTGAGAGCAATCAGTGAACGTCGGCGTTGGCGTCGAGCTTGAGAAGATCCATCAGCCGCGCCACGTAGTCGCCCACATCGGGGTGCTTGCGGCGCTGCATGGGGTTGTCGCGACCCGGGATGTCGACCACGATTTCTTCAACCATGGTGCCCGGGCGTTCGCTCATGACCAGGATGCGGTCGGACAGGGCCACACCTTCGGCCAGGTCGTGGGTGATGAACAGCACGGTCTTTCCGTTCTCTTTCACCGTGCGCGCCAGATCCTGTTGAAGGATCATCTTGGTCTGTGCGTCCAATGCAGAGAAGGGCTCGTCCATCAGCAACACCAGCGGATCCACGGCCAAGGTGCGGGCCATGGCCGCGCGTTGGCGCATGCCACCCGAGAGCTGGTTGGGGTAGTGGCCTTCAAAGCCCTTGAGGTGGCACTGGGCCAGCAGACGGGTCGAGATCTCGCGCCGATCGCTCGACTTGACGCCACGCAGCTCCAGCCCGAATTCCACGTTCTGCGCAATCGTGCGCCAGGGCATGAGCAGGTCCTTCTGCAGCATGAAGGCCACGTGCACGTTCGGTCCGACCACCACTTCCCCGCCCACTTTCACCGTGCCGGCCGAGGGTTCGGACAGACCGGCGCCCATGTTGAGCAGCGTGCTCTTGCCGCAGCCCGACGGACCGATGATGGAGACCACTTCACCCTGGGCCACGGACAGGTTCACGTTGCGGGCGGCCAGCACGTCCGGCGCTCCGTTTCGGCCCGGAAAACGCTTGTCCACACCGATGAACTCGATGGCGGGAACGTCTGCCGTGGCATGGGGTGTTGAAAGCATGGTTTGTTTCCTATGTGAAACAACGATTCATTACAGAATCAATACTAAACCAGTCGTCGGCTTTTGCCCATACCTCATAAACCCTTAGGGACTTTTCAGCAAGCCGGTACGCAGGTCGTCATGCCGGACGCTGCGGACTGGCCTTGTGCGTGGCCATCGCAGCCACCGCGCTGCCGGAACCACCGCACTTCACGACGCCGAATCAAGCCAATCGGTCGATGGGCGGCAGATCTTCCTGGACTTCCGTGGATCTGGTGCAACGGACCGGCCTCGCATGAGATCATCGGCAGACACCGGCCTGGGCCGTCCAACGCCTTGTGCTCCTCTGCCTTGAAATCCTCCATTCATACCGTTGAAGTCGACCGAACCGACACGTGGACCCGTCACCGCCCGGGCCTGTGCGACAGCTGCGTGGCCAACTGCTGCACCATGCCGGTGGAGTTGCGGCTGCCGGAGCTGGTGCGGCTGGGTCTGGTGGATCCGTTTGAAGCCGAGCACGAGGCGCCCAAACAGATCGCCAGGCGGCTGGCCAAGGCGGGCCTGATCGACCATTTCAACTTCAAGCACAGCGTCTTCACGCTGGCACGTCGCGCCAGTGGCGACTGCCAGTTTCTGGACATTCGCACGCGGCGCTGCACGGTGTACGAGCAGCGACCAGACACCTGTCGCAAACATCCGCAGGTGAGCCCCAGGCCGGGCTATTGTCCCTACGGTGCGAAACGCTGAAGCGAAACAAGCGGTCCCGGATCGGGGTCAGGCGCTAGGGAAAGTTGGCTTCGACCTGCTCCCGGAACTTCGTGGCGGCACCCTCACCCCGGAAGGCCTGGACCCGACTGTGCGCTTTCCGGACAGCGGTCATGAACTGATCCGGATTCTTGGCGGATTCAATGGCCATGCAGACGTCTTCGGCCATCGGGCCCATCAGGTCGTTCAGCAGTCGCACGGCCAGGCGTTTGGCCTCCGGAAGCGGGATGCTGGGGCGGGTGGCCGCAGGCGCCTCGGAGGGCTCGGCGACAGCCTGCTGGATGGGGGCCGGGACGCTGCTCCCGCCGGGAGCTTCGCTGCCCGAGGTGTCGGTGCCGGGTACCGGTTCAATGAAATCACCGTCGACCAGCTCGGCCAACATGGCATCCCCGTCGCCCAGATTGGCTGCGAAGTTCAGCAGGTCCTGACCGCTTTTTTTCCCGTCGACGACGATCAGCAGCGACCGGAGTCTGGGCGAGAGTCCGTGCAGTCGCGAAGCGATGGCCTCCGCGCCTTTGGTGGATTTGCGGTATGCAATGCTTCGGGAAAACATGCGTCGGATTTCCATGGCAGTTGGTCAATCAGCGCAGTGTATGCCGTGTTGCCCTTGCATGGTGCAGACGTTCTTTGGAACATCCGGAAGCCTTTCACGGTCGACCGGATCTCTGAACATGTCCTGTCCGGCGTTCACAGGCTGGATGCCGAACCGCGAGACGCGGCCTGGGCCAGATTCATCCAGGCGTTGGGCAAGGGCCTGCATTGCGATCGTTCGGGCTCGATGGTCTGGGTCCGGTGCCCTGGCCCGCTACGGTCCGGGTTGGCCGCAGCGTTTCAGCGAAGGTAGTCCAGCGACAGGCGTTGCTGGAGCGTCTTGACGGAACGCAGGGCCGCTTGCAGCACGCGCTGGTCCACCGCGTTGAGGGTGCGCAAATCGATCCGGTTCGGGTTTTCCAGGTCCACCTGCGATCCCGCCTGCAGGGCCATGCGGTGCATCTGCATGAAATCGAACGCGCTGATCCAGCCTTCGTACTCCTCGGTCGGGGCGCCCATGACGCGGCCCGCTTCCGCCAGCCGCTCGCGGGTGTTCGTGCTGACGATGCCGTGGGCGAGCGCAACGATGCGGGCGCCTTCCACGAGCAGGGCGGTGCCCTGGAGCTTGAGGTCGAACCACACGTGGCGACCCTCTTTGCGGCCGTCGATGCCGCCGTGCCAGTTCAGTGGCACCGGATGTTCCAGGTGGCTCTGCACCATTTGCCGGATGAAGCGTGGAGACGCCTTCGAGCGATCGAGGATGCGCCGGCGCAAGGCGTCCACCCAGTCCGATCGCCCGGTCAGCGCCCTCAGGTCGAAAAAGATGGCCGCGTGGAGCAGCTCTTGTGGGCCTCCCCCATCGATCCAGCGGTCGAAGCGCTGCTCCCATTCCTGGCGATCCAGGCAGCAAGCCGGATTGCCGGCCATCACGCCACCCTGGCACAACGGAAACCCGCACTGGTCGAGGGCCTGGTTGACCTGCTGTGCGAAGGCCAGCCAGCGTGGGCGGTCCGCGTCGGGGGTGGGACTGTCGAAGATGAGGGCGTTGTCCTGGTCGGTCGCCAGGGTCTGTTCGCTCCTGCCTTCGGAGCCCAGTGCGATCCAGCAGAACCCGTCGGCCGGCAGGCCGGCCTGCTGCCTGTGCACCTCGATCATGCGTTGCGTCAGCCGGTCGTTCAGGTGCGACACCATGGCGGTGAGTTGCCGGGCCTGAATGCCCTGGGCCATGAGTTGGCAGGTGTGGTGGCGGATCTCGGCGGCGATGCGCTGGAAGTCTGCCAGTTCGTGGCAGTCGTTCATGGACGTCGAAAGGTGCCGGAACGACAGGCGCTGCAACGCAAACAGGTCGCGCTCGGACACGATGCTGACGGGCCGCCCGTCATCCAGCACCGGTACGTGACGGATGCCCTGTTGCGTCATAAGGAGCGCGGCATCGTGCCCCGAATCCTGCACCCGCAGGCAGTGCACTGGCTGGCTCATGACGCCCGCGACCGCCTGTTCCAGATCGACGCCAGCGAGCGTGATGCGGTCCAGCACGTCGTGACGGGTCAGGATGCCGGAAAGCGCCCCGTCCGTTCCATGAAGGAGCACCGAACCGATGCGCCGCTGGTGCATGGTCTGGAGCGCTTCGCGCACCGTGGCGGTGGTCGGCAGGCTGACCGGCGAGTGGCGCGGAAGCTCACCCAGCGGTCTGTCGAGCGCATGGCCTTCCTGTTCCCGGGCTGCGAACTCTGCCTGTATGCGCTGTTGCGCCAGGCGAAGGTAGGCACGGGCACGCTGCTGCAGATGGTCAGCCCAGACCACGCTGAGCTGCTGGACCGCCTCCACCGATGGCGAGGCGAGATGCAGCATGAACAGGTCACCCAGCGCTTCGTAGCGGGCGGTGACGGGTCGGTGTGCTGTCCACGCCGCCACCGGGAAAACATCGCCGGGCTGGAGCTGGAACACCTCGTCTTCGCCACTCCTGCCCGCCTTCGGCCTGCGCCCCACCAACGTGCCTTTGAGGATCACCCACAGGTGTTCAGGCGGTCCGTGGACGGGTCCGAGTACCTCGCTGCCCGGTTCAAAGCGGCGCTCGCAAGCACCCTGGAGCAGCGCCTGAAGATGCTCGGCAGGCATGCGATCGAAGGGGGGGTGCTGCCGGATGTCCAGCAGCCAGTGCTCGGTGGGGTCTTGCATGTTCTCCGCCTCCAGCGGCTCCAAGTTTTGCACGCCATCTTCCTGTTCTCCCAACGGGGGGATGTCAGGGCTTTCCCGGTGGTGATACCACTTGTAAGCAAGTGGTAAGGGCTGCAGCAGGATCATCGCGCCCAACGGTAATTGATGGTACCGGACCACAGAGCATCCAACGCCCAACCCAGCATGCTGCTTTTTCTCAACATCGTTCAGCTGGTGCTGTACATCGGTCTCCTGGCCCTGGCTGGGCAGGGCCTGCTGTCGGTGCTGGCCGGTGCCAAGCGGGACAGCAACCTGGTCTACCAGCTGTTTCTGGTGTTGAACAAACCCTGGACGCGCGCGGCGTCCTGGATTTCGCCTCACAAAGTGGCCGAGCGCCACCACCCGGTGGTGGCGTTCTGTGTGCTGGCGGTTCTCTACATCGTGGTCACGCTGGCCAAGATCGAGCACTGCGTGGGCGTTGGTGTGGAGAACTGCCAATGACGGCTCCTGAGGGTTCCATCAACTGGGCGCTCTGGCGGGCGCGCTGGCACATCTGGTGCCGCCGCGAGGCCCGGGCGCTGGCGGTGATTGAAGAAGCGCTGCTCGAAAAACCCGACGACGCCGTGATGCTGGCGTTCCAGGCCCACCTGCTGGCCGAGCTGAAACAACCGCACAAAGCCTTGCAAGTGCTGGACCGACTGGTCGAGGTGGCGCCCGGTCAGGCGGCCCACTGGTTCAACCGCGGGTTTCTGCAGGAAAGCCTGGATCTGCTCGATGCCGCCGAGGTCAGCTTCCGCCGCGCCGTGGAGCTGGACGACAAGCTGGACCGCGCGTGGTACGGACTGGGCCTGACCCTGATCCGTTCCAACCGCCTCGAAGACGCCTTGAGCGCCCTGCGGCGCAACACCGAATTGCAGCCCATGAGTCCGTACGCCTGGTACCAGATGGCGCGGATCCATGTCAACCGAGCGGAGCCCGAGGAGGCGGCGAAGATCATTCGCCATCTTCACGGGTTCGAACCCAAGATCGCGGCCCAGCTGGAACGCGAGACCGGGATTCGAGCCGCCGGCTGAGAACCAGGCACGTCCAGCTGCAAAGGCTGCGGAGAGGTGACCGCAGTGGTGTCCGTCGAGGGATGGCGGTGACGCTGTTCCTCAATTTACAAGCCAGAGGAGACAACTCTCATGAAGTTAACGCAATCGCAAGAGCTTTATTGGCAGAAGAACCTTCGCATCACGGCCGTTTTGATGGCGATCTGGTTCGTGGTGACGTTCGTCGTGGGCTTTTTTGCCCGCGAGCTGAGCTTCACCTTCTTCGGGTGGCCCTTCAGTTTCTGGATGGGTGCACAGGGTTCGCTGGTGGTTTATGTCGTGATCATCGGGTTCTATGCCTGGTACATGAACCGTTTGGACATTGAACACGGCGTTGCCGAAGTCGAGGAGGACTGACCATGGCCGGACTATCACCTGAATCTTCTGGCGGCGTGTTCAGCGCCGGCAGCAACTCTGCCTTCAAGAGCCAGCTCAACAAGGTCTACGCCTGGTACACCGGGGGCTTCTTTGCCTTCGTGATTGTGCTCGCCGTCCTTGAGCAGATGGGTCTGCCCAAGGCCTGGATCGGCTACATCTTCCTGTTTGCCACCATCCTGCTGTACGCCGGCATCGGCGTGATGAGCCGCACCAACGACGCGGCCGAGTACTACGTGGCCGGGCGACGGGTGCCTGCCATCTACAACGGCATGGCCACCGGCGCCGACTGGATGTCGGCGGCCAGCTTCATCGGCATGGCCGGCACGCTCTACCTGACCGGCTACGGTGGTCTGGCCTTCATCATGGGCTGGACCGGCGGTTACTGCCTGGTGGCGCTGTTCCTCGCGCCTTACCTGCGCAAGTTCGGCCAGTTCACCATCCCCGACTTTCTGGGAGCCCGGTACGAGGGCAACGCGGCGCGGCTGGTGGGCATCATCATCGCGATCTTCGTGTCCTTCGTTTACGTGGTGGCGCAGATCTACGGTGTGGGCCTGATCACCACCCGCCTGACCGGCGTGGACTTCGGAATCGGTGTGTTCCTGGGCCTGGCCGGCATTCTGGTGTGCTCGTTCCTGGGCGGCATGCGCGCGGTGACCTGGACCCAGGTGGCCCAGTACATCATCCTGATCGTGGCCTACATGATCCCGGTGGTCTGGCTGTCGGTGAAACAGACCAGCGTGCCGGTGCCGCAGCTGGTCTACGGCTACCAGCTGCAGAAAGTGACCGAGCGCGAGAAGCAGCTGATCGACGATCCGAAAGAGAAGGAAGTCATTGCTGTGTTCCAGGCCCGCGCCGACGCTTTGGGTGAGAAGCTCAAGGACGTGCCCGCTGCGCTGGCCGCCGACCGTGCAGCCGCCGAGAAGAAGGTGGCCGATCTGCGCGCGGCAGCCGCACCAGCCGACGAGCTGAGCGCCGCTGAAAAAGCCCTGGCGGCCTTGCCCAAGGACGCGGCAGCGGCCAAGGCCGCCTGGACCAGCGCGAAAACGGCGGCGGAAGCCCGGGCCAAGCCACTGGCCGGCATGCCGCGGCATGCGCAGCAGTACGCAGGGAATCCGGATGGAGACGAAAAAGCCCAGAAAGCCTTCGACACCTCGCGCTGGAACTTCCTGGCGCTGGTGTTCTGTCTGATGCTGGGCACGGCGGCACTGCCTCACATCCTGATGCGCTACTACACCACGCCGTCGGTGAAGCAGGCGCGCCAGTCGGTGACCTGGTCGCTGTTCTTCATCTTCCTGCTGTACTTCACGGCGCCCGCCCTGGCGGTGCTGGTCAAGTACGAGATCTTCAACGTGCTGGTGGGCACGCCGTTCGATCAGCTGCCCGAGTGGATCAACAACTGGGCCAAGGTCGATCCGTCGCTGCTGTCGATTGCCGACGCCAACAAGGACGGCATCTTCCAGCTGGGTGAAATGCGCATCGGTGGCGACATCATCGTGCTGGCCACGCCAGAGATCGCGGGCCTGCCCTACGTGATCTCGGGCATGGTCGCCGCCGGTGGCCTGGCCGCCGCGCTGTCCACCGCCGACGGCCTGCTGCTGACGATCGCCAACGCCTTGTCGCACGACCTGTACTACAAGATGATGGACCCGAACGCTCCGACCTCGCGCCGGGTGATGATCTCCAAAGTGCTGCTGCTGGTCGTGGCCTTGATGGCTGCCTACGTGGCGGCGCAGAAACCGGCGGACATCCTGTTCCTGGTCTCGGCGGCGTTCTCGCTGGCGGCGGCGGGCTTCTTCCCGGCGCTCACTTTGGGCATCTTCTGGAAGCGGGCCAACAAGTGGGGTGCGGTGCTGGGCATGATCGCCGGCTTCAGCGTCACCTTCTACTACATGGCCATGAACCAGGTCTGGCTGCGCGGCGTGTTCGGCGTGACCTCGCCCGTGGACCTGTGGGGCGGCATCCTGCCGATCTCCGCCGGTGTGTTTGGCGTGCCCCTGGGTTTTGCGGTGATCATCATCGTGAGTCTGCTCACGCCCGCGCCCAAGCGCGACATCCAGGAACTGGTCGAGCACGTGCGTTATCCGAACCTCGCCAAGGCCTGAACGTCCTGGCATCCCTTCGCGCCAGCCCGCTCCGGGCTGGCTGCCCAGCCCACCGGTTCGCCGGTGGGCTTTTTTTGTGCCTTAGCCCGGACGCCAAAAAAAACCGGCCCCGAGGGGCCGGCTCATGCCGCAGCACCGTTCCGTTCAGTTGAACGGGCGAGGCGGCGGGGTCTTGTCGGTCGAGGGTGGCAGGATGGGCAGGGCAAGCTGCGGCTGCTGACCGGTCAAGGACTTCAGGAAGGCCACGATCTTGGCGTTCTCGTCCTTGTTGAATTCACGGCCCAGTTGCAGGCGACCCATCAGATCCACCGCCACAGTCAGGGTCGGGGCCTGACCGTCGTGGAAGTAGGGGTAGGTGAGTTCCACGTTGCGCAGCGTCGGCACCTTGAAGTTCAAGCGGTCGGCATCCTTGCCGGTGACTTCCACACGCCCTTGCGCGGTGCTGGCGGTCTTGTAGGCATTGACCACGCCCATTTTCTGGAAGGACGTGCCGCCCAGGTTGGGACCGTTGTGGCAGGCCACGCAACCGCTGTCTTTGAACAGCTTGTAGCCTTCCAGCTCGTCCTTCGTCAAGGCACGCTCATCTCCGTCGAGCCAGCGGTCAAAACGCGAGTTGGGCGTGACCAGGGTTTCCTCGAAAGCGGCGATGGCGGTGGTCACTTCGTCGATGGTCAGCTTGTCGCTTTTGAAGACTTGCCTGAACTCGGTCACATAACCGGGAATCGATTTGAGCGTGTCGATGGCCAGCTCGTGGGTGAAGGCCATCTCGCCCGGGTTGGCGATCGGACCGCCGGCCTGGTCTTTCAGGGTGGCGGCGCGCCCATCCCAGAACTGCGCCAGGTTCAAGCTGGAGTTGAGCACCGTCGGCGAATTGATCGGACCTTGCTGCCAGTTGTGGCCAATGGAGGTCTTGAGGTTGTCGGAACCGCCCATGCTCAGGTTGTGGCAGCTGTTGCAGGAGATGAAGCCGGACTTGGACAGGCGGGGATCAAAGAACAGTTTCTTGCCCAGCTCGACCTTGGCGGGATCGATGTTGCGGACCGCTGGAATGGTTTTGACGGGTTCGTCTGCGCGCTTCTGTTGCGCGAACGCGTGACCGCTGACCGCCAGCGTGGCGGCTGCCACGGCGCACAGGGTCCAGGTGATCGTGGTTTTCATGGGGTGACTTCTCACTTTCTGTAGACATTCGAACAGGGGTATCAACCCATCCGAGGCGGTGTGAGCTTCCGCAGGCGGTGGTGGCTGACGGGTTCAATGTATGGGGGTAAACCCTCGGAATGCTTGACCATGGTCAAAGCCCCGACCGTTCTTGATAGGCATTGGCTATGCCTTAAATGGGGTTAAGGCTATCGCGGCAGACCAAGCTGCCGTGGCCAGCCGGATCTCCTGTCAGGCCCGTGGCGATGCCACTGGTGCGCTGGGAAAAAGAACGTCGTTCCCCGGGTTCAGCGCCAGCCGGGGAGTTTGTACAGGTGAAAGCGCAGCGCGGGCTCGTCGGCGGGGCGGCCTTCGGCGGGGCGACGGATGCCGCGGATGGAGCGCCCGCAGTCCTCCGGCTCGCCGGTCCAGACCGCGTCCATCCGCTGCCCGTCTGCCGACTCGTCGAGGTTGAACTCGCCCTGGGTCACGTCGCCCGACACCCGCGCGAGCAGGTCTGGGCCCGTACCACTGCGGCGCAGATCGCCGCGCACGCTGCCCGGGTACTCGGGATGGCGTTCAAACAGCAAGGCGCCGCGCGACAACGGGGCGGCTTCCCGTCCCTCTTCGGGCCACAGCGAAAGTTGCCACAAGCCGTAGAGCTGCTGCGGCCCCATGTCTTGCGGTGCAGTGCAGGGCGTTGCCGCAGATGGGGTTCCCGATGTGGCGGCCGGCACGGGCTGCGCGCCGGTCGTGCCAGACAGCGCCAGCAACACGGCGGCCAGTGCGAGGCGGGCGGGTTTGTTCAGGACCTTCATGGCGTCTCCGCCTTGGGCGCGGCGGCCGCGCGCTGCGCGAACTCGGCGCGCAGCGCGCGCAGTTTTTCGCGCGGATCTTCTTTGACGGTGTTCAGGTCCAGCGCCATTTCTTTGATGAAGCGGCTGGGCATGCCGGGCACGCTTTCGCGGCCCTTCTTGCGGCGCTTGAGCCAGCTCACCGCCAGCGTGCGCTGCGCGCGGGTGATGCCCACGTACATCAGGCGCCGCTCTTCCTGCACGCGCAGGGCCAGCAGTTCGGCGCTCAGGTCGCTGTCGGCGTCGTCGGTCTTGAAGGGCAGCAGTCCCTCGTTCACACCGACCAGCGTCACGTGCGGCCACTCCAGGCCTTTGGATGCGTGCAGGGTGGAGAGCGTCACCACGTTCTGGTCTTTCTCGCGCTCGGAGAGCGTGGAGATCAGCGCGATGGTCTGCACCACTTCCAGCAGCGTTTTGCGTTCTGTCTCGGTCTGCACGCCGGCCTCGTCTTCGACCTGCCCGCCGCAGCGCCCGGCCACCCAGTCGCAAAACTCCATCACGTTGGTCCAGCGCGCGGCGGCCACCTTTTCGTTGTCTTCGCTGTCGTGCAGATGCTGCTCGTAGGCGATGTCTTTCAGCCACTCGTTCAGAAACGAGCGCGCCGCCTCGTGGCCCACGGTGTGACGGGCGCGGTACTCCAGGTCGTTCACCGCGCGGCCGAATTCGTGCAGCGTGGTCACGGCCCGGGCCGGCAGGGCGGTGCCGAGCGAGTGGGAGAACAGCGCCTCGAACAGGCTCAGCTTGTACCGCGTGGCGAAGTTGCCCAGCGCCTGCAGCGTGGTGTGGCCGATGCCGCGCTTGGGCACGGTGGCCGCGCGCAAGAACGCCGGGTCGTCGTCGTTGTTGACCAGCAGGCGCAGCCAGGCGCAGAGGTCGCGGATCTCGGCCTTGTCAAAAAAGCTCTGCCCGCCCGAGACCTTGTACGGAATCTGCGCGCGCCGCAGCGACTGTTCGAAAGCACGCGCCATGTGGTTGGCGCGGTAGAGGATGGCGAAGTCGCGCCACTCCTTGTGCGGGCTGGTGGCGCGCAGGCTCTGGATGCGCGCCACCGCCCGCTCGGCCTCGTGCTCCTCGTTGTCGGCGTCGACCACGCGCACCGGCTCGCCCTCGCCCAGATCGCTCCACAGCGTCTTGGGAAACAGCTTGGGGTTGGGGCCGATCACCGCGTTGGCCGCGCGCAGGATGGCGCTGGTGGAGCGGTAGTTCTGCTCCAGCTTGATCACACGCAGCTCGGGAAAATCCACCGGCAGCCTTTTCAGGTTGTCCAGCGTCGCGCCACGCCAGCCGTAAATCGACTGGTCATCGTCGCCCACGGCGGTCAGGCGGGCGCGCTCGCCCACCAGCAGCTTCAAGAGTTCGTACTGCGTGGCGTTGGTGTCCTGGTACTCGTCCACCAGCACATGGCCCATCTTTTTCTGCCACTTGGCGCGCACGTCTTCATGCTGGCCGAGCAGCTTCAGCGGCAGGCTGATCAGGTCGTCGAAGTCCACGCTCTGGTAGGCCGTCAGCCGTTCCTCGTAGCGCGCCATGATGGTCGCGGCCACGCGCTGGTTCTCGTCCCTGGCCTGTTTCAGCGCTTCGGCCGACGTGAGGCCGGCGCTCTTCCAGGCGCTGATGGTCCATTGCCAGCCGCGCGCGGTGTTGGCGTCGGTGGTGCCGCCGCAGTCTTTGAGCAAACTGGTGATGTCGTCGGTGTCCAGGATGCTGAAGTTCTTCTTCAGGCCCAGCACCTCGCCGTCTTCGCGCAGCAGGCGCACGCCCAGCGCGTGGAAGGTGCAGATCAGCACCTTCTTGGCGTCGCGCCCGACCAGCTGGCCGGCACGTTCGCGCATCTCGGCGGCGGCCTTGTTGGTGAAGGTGATGGCCGCGATGCGGTCCGCCGCCAGCCCGGCCTGGATCAGCCGGCCGATCTTGTGGGTGATCACCCGCGTCTTGCCCGAACCGGCACCGGCCAGCACCAGGCAAGGACCACCCAGGTGGTGGACGGCATCCAGCTGGGCCTGATTGAGACCGGGACCGGCCAAAGCGGAGGGGGAGGACATGCAGACGGGGACAGGAAATGCGGGGACGGCCGCGGGGCCGCGCCGGCGGGCTAGCGCGTGTGATCACTCGATCATATCGACGATCCACCCGCTGTTCGGTCGATTGAACCGGCTGACCGGTCGATTGAACCGGCTGACCGGTCGTATGCCCCAGGGGGTATTCAGGACAATGGCATGGACGGCCTGATCGAGTGGTACGCCATCGTCGCCAGACACGGCAGACGGTCGGGCCTGAGCGCTGTGCTTCACCCGTTACACAGCGTGTCTCTCTTGTTCTTGCCGTAAGCCGACGTTACCTGGTGGCCGGTTGCTGACATCACATTACATCTCCGGTCAGCGGTTTGATTTTTGTCATGCGTGCCCGCAGGGCACTTCCTAGACTGCCTTCAAGCGGCGCCCTCGCGCTGCAAAACGAAAGCAATGCCGAATGAAACGAAAGCACTTTCTCAAGCTCATGGTGGTCACGGCAGGCGGTCTTGTGCTGGCTGGATGTGGCGGTGGTGACGAGGTGACGGAAGACTCGCTGTCCGAGAAGGCCACCGCGGCGGCCATCCCCGAAGACGACCTGTCTGCCGAAGAGATCGCCGGCCTGATGTACATGCGTGAAGAGGAGAAGCTCGCCCACGACGTTTACGTGGCCCTGCACGGCCTGTGGGGTGCCCAGGTGTTTGCCAACATCGCCGAGAGCGAGACCGAGCACACCGAGGCCATCCGCCGGCTCATCGAGGCCCATGGCCTGGAAGACCCCGCGGCCGGCAACCCGCCGGGCGTGTTCGAGAACACCGACCTGCAGGCGATGTACGACAAGCTGGTGGCCATGGGTCGGATCAGCCTGAACGATGCGTTGGCCGTGGGCTGCCTCATCGAGGAAAAAGACATCCAGGACATCAACGACAAGAAGGCTGAAGTGCAGGACGAGCCCGACATCGTGAAGGTCTACGATTCCCTGCTCTGCGGCTCCCGCAACCACCTGCGCGCCTTCAACAGCAACCTGCTCAACCAGGGCGTGACCTATGTGCCCCAGGTGCTCACCCAGGCCGAGTGGGACGCCATCGCCTTGTCGGCGGAGGAGACCTGTGGCGGCTGAAGCTGGGTCAATGAACGCTGGTCGGTCCCAAGGCCAGTTTCTCCAGCCGACACGGGCACCCTGAAAAAGGAGTCTCCCTTGTTCTCGGAAAAAGATTCGACATGAAAAGAGCCGCTTCAACAGGCTTGGCCGTGGTGGCCATGACCGCCCTTGTGCTGGCGCTGACCGGCTGCGGGGGAGGCTCCACCCCTGCGGCAGAACCAGGCTTGCCGCCCGTGGCAAACCCCGCGCCGAATCCAGGCACCGCAACGCCGTCTGGCGTGGTGGTCTTCAACGCGGCCAGTGCTCCCACCAAACTCTCTGCCTGGCGGCTGCTGCTGAGCGACGGACAGACCCTGAGCCTGCAGCAGGGCGTGCTGCCCTACAGCGTGAACACGCCGCTGTTTTCCGACTACGCGCACAAGTTCCGCACCCTCTGGCTGCCAGCCGGCACGCAGATGAACCACAGCGCCACCGGGCCGCTGCAGTTTCCGGTGGGCGCCATCGTCACCAAGAGCTTCTTCTACCCGCGTGTCACGGCCCAGGCCCCCGGTGCCATCGGGGCGCTGAAGAACGATCAGGTCGAGGGCGGCGAAACGGTTGACCTGGTGGCCCATCGCATGCTGGAAACCCGGTTGATGGTGCGCGAGCCCAGCGGCCGCTGGGGTGCAGTCACCTACGTGTGGGACGCCGACCAGCAAGACGCCACCCTGGTTCGCAGCGGGCAGAACGTCCCTGTGGAACTGGTGGATGCGCAGGGCACGCGCACATCCTTCACCTACGCCGTGCCCTCCGACGCGCAATGCGTCACCTGCCATGTCACCAACCTGAGCACCGGTAGCTTCGAGGCCATTGGCCCGCAGTCCAGCAACCTGAACCGCCCGTACGCCTATGCGGCGGGCAGCTTCAACCAGCTCGACCACCTGGCCGCGCTGCAGCTGCTGGCGGGCTACACAGCGCCGGTACCTAAGATGCCGGTGTGGAACGACCCGGCCGCCACCCTCAACGACCGCGCCCGCGCCTACCTCGACGTGAACTGCTCGTCTTGCCACAACAGCGCCGGCCGCTCGGGCAACACCGGCCTCTGGCTGGGCATGGGCGTGAGCGACACCCTGCGGCTGGGCGTGTGCAAGCCGCCGGTGGGCGGCCAGCAGTACCGGCAGTTCGCCCACGACGTGACCCCCGGCAACGCCGATGCCTCGTTCCTGTATTTCCGGCTCGGCAACTACCGCAACAACAGCGACCCACCGCGCGTGGCCATGCCCGAACTGGGCCGCCATGTGTTCCACGCCGAAGGCAACGCCCTGGTGCGTGCGTGGATCAACGCGATGCCCCCCGGTTGCCCCTGAGGGCAGGACCTCAGCGCGCCGCCACCAGCCAGGCCGTGAGGCCGAAGCCCGCGTTGTAGAACGCGTGCACGCCCACCGCCGGCCAGACACTGGCGAAGCGCTCGCGCAGGTGGCCCAGCACCAGCGATGGCCCGGCCACCGCCAGTGCCCAGGCCAGCGGCTGGGCGCGCAGGTGCAGCAGCACGAAGGCCCCCGTCACCAGCAGATTGGCCAGGGTCAGTGGCCCCAGCCGGCGTGGCTGGCCGTCTTTTGACAGCAGCGCCAGCGCCTGCCCCTGCAGCAGGCCGCGGAACACCAGCTCTTCCAGCAGTGGCTGCACCGCCACCAGCGACAGCCAGGCCCACAGCCCCAGCGGTACCCGCATGTGCGGTCCGGCCCAAACCGCCAGCGCCAGCCAAACCGGCACGGCCGCCAGCAGCGCCAGCGCCAGATGGGCGTCGGGCGGCCATGCGCGCAGCGACGGCTGCGGCCAATCTAGGCCCGACTCGCGGGCGAAGAGACTGCGCCGTTCGGGTGGGGGGCTGGATCCTGGGCTGGGCGGTGAATTCACGGTGTCTATCTTCCCATGCGGGCCGCGCGAACCGGACATGAAAAAAGCGCCGCCTGTTGCCAGGCGGCGCTTCGGGGCAACCATGTCGGGTCTGCGCATGCAGACCCGGGGGATGCGCTTACTTCAGCACGCTCAGACCACCCGCGCCAGCCGCCACATAGACGCGGCCGTTGGTGATGGCGGTGGCCGCTGCGCCACCGATCACGCCCTTGATGGCCACCATCGACGGTACCGCCACGTTGCTCCAGTCGAGTTTGACCACACCGGCATCGCCGTAGCCCACGTAGAACAGCAGACGCGGTGTGGCGCTGATGGCGCGCTGGCCCGCCGCATTGATGTACGGCGTGTTGGCCGGGAAAAACTGGGGCGTCATGTACAGCGCGCCACCTTCCACATCGGCATAAGGTGAGGGCGTCACAACCACGCCGGCTGTGTCCTTGACCTCTTCATACTTCTGCAGCTTGAAGTAGCCCACTGCGGTGGGGCGGCACTCGCCCACGCCGCCTTGCTTGGCGCTCAGCTTGGTCACATCCGTGATGGTCGCGCACACGTTGGGGTCCTGGCCGGGTGGCACCACGAGCGGGCGCTCCAAGGTGGCGGGACGGATCAGGTCTGTCATGCGGTAGGCCACCAGGCCAAAGCTGTCGTAGCTGAAGTAGGCCACGTCGCCGATCACGTGCACGTCCACGCTCTTGCCGTCGGCAGCGCCGAACAGGTTGTCGTCATCAGCCTTGAGCGGCTCAAAGGTCTTGAGCAAGCTGCTCTGGGTCGGGTCGTCGAGGTCTACCGTCAAGTCAGCTGGATTGCCACTGGCCAGGAAGGCCGTCATGTCGACCACCGAGATGCCGTAGGCACCGGCTGCCACCACCGCATAGGTCCTGCCGGTGGCGGAGTTCGTCCACAGCTTGACGCTGGCGGCACGACCCAGTGGCGGCTTGCCGTTGGAGCCAGCGCCATCGGAGTCGCCGATATTGGCGACCACGCTGGCCTCCGAACCTGCGGCGGCCGTGGTGTCGTACACCGTCAGACCGTTGTCACCGTCGGCCACGATCGCGTACTTGCCCGAGAACGTCACGCCGTAGGCATGGTCCTGCCCGGTGACCTTCACCGAGCCTCCGCTGCCATTTTCGGTGTTGTGTTCGTAGATGCCACCGGCCGCGTTCAGCAGTGCGGGGCTACCCGCCGCAGCGGTGCCACCAGTGACCGCCGACACATTCACCCGGCGCATGCCCAGGCTCTGGGTCATCACGTAGGCCTGGGTCGGGTCGCTGCCAAAGCCCACCTTGAAGGCATGTGGCGTGGGCAACACGTCGTCGTAACCGGGGACCGTGTATTCGCTTTGCAGCGTGTTGGCCACCAGCTTCACCTCATCGATCGGGGTCAGACCGTCGGCGATGCGCCAGACGCTCATGCCGTGCGGGCCGTCGGCCAGGTAGAGGTGGTTGCCCGAGACCGTCACGCCCTCGGCATGGCCGATGGCGATCGGCTGCGCTGCCGAGCCGTTCACAGCGGCGCCAATCTCGTTGGTGCTGACCATGTTCACCGGCACATCGAAGCGGTTGGCCACTGTCACGTTGCTGCCCGTCAGGTTGATGAAGTCGACATAGCTCACGCCGCCGGCCCCCGAAGACTGCACGGCCTCCACCTGATCGACCGGGCAGCTGGCGGTTTCCATGCAGGGCATCAGGAACAGCGAACCACCGTGGCCGTTGATCTCGCCGGTGGCGAGCAGCATGGGTGCGGCGTAATTGCCGTTGTCATCCGCCACCAGGAAGGCGGGCATCGACTCGTCGCCCACCACCACAGGTTCCATGTCGTAGGAGGTGACGAACTCGTAGTCGGGCCAGAACACGCGGGGCTGGATCACGCCGCCGATCCTGTTGTTGTTGAACGGTGCCCCTGCGTTCCTCCAGTTCGCCGCAGGATTCTCCGCACCACTCACCACCACCAGACCCGCAAAGTGGTCGGTGTAGAAGGCGCGATAGCCGCCGGCGCCATCCGTCACCACGCGCACGTCCATCACGCCGGCTTCTTTCAGCATGCCGGAGCCGAAGTGCGACAGGATGCCCTTCTTGTCGACGTTGATCGGTGGTTCGTCCGGGCCGTGGGCCGGAGCGGCCGGCACGTAGCCGACGTAGGTGGGTCTGACCGTTTCCGATGCATTGGTCACGTCCACCGCCACCAGGCCACCCAGCGAGTAGGCGATGTAGGCCACGGTCTTGGTGCCGCCACTGCCATTGGGCAAATCCAACAAGTCCATGCCGCGGGCTTTGTAGTAGTACTTGCCATAGCGGTCGAACTGCGCCCAGGGGTACGAGTCCAGAGAGTTCTTGTTGCCCAGTTCGGCTGCCGCCTGGTTGTAGGTTGGCATGCCATCGGCATCGATGAACGGGAGTCCATCGTAGACAACGTTGTCCTTGAGGTCGTCCTCAGTGGCCAGCAGCGTGCTGTTGCAGGCCGGCTTCAGGTTCGGGTAGCCAAACCAGTCTTCCTGCGCGGTGTTGGTGCAGTCGGCGTACAGGTTGTAGGCGCCCGTGCGCGTCAACGTGGCCGGGTCGTAAATGCCAATGCCCAGGAAACCCAGCGCTGCGTACAACTTGCCGTTGTGCATCTTCAGGCTCATCGGGCCGCCGTTGGGGTTCTCGCCGGAGTACTTGAGCGTCCATCGCTGCGCGCTGAAGCTGGCGAGCGCTCCGTCCGACGCCGCGCCGATCAGGTTGGACAAGGCCGTCTTCTGGATGCCGAAGGCCGTGTTGGCGATGATCAGCTGGTCATCGTTGGCGTCGTTGGGGGTGGGAACAGTGTTCTCGTCGTAGACCAGCACGTCGTTCACCGGGCCACCCGTCTTGCCTGTCGCCGCGTCCTCGGTGAAGATCGCGCCGCCGCCGTCCGAATAGGTGTACTCGGGCGTGTCGTAGTTCACCGTCATGGTCCGCACCAGCACCGGCGCGGTGGGCGTGGTGATGTCCACCACCGCAATGCCCTCGCCACCCATGGACAACAGGGCATAGTCTTTGCCGCCGTAGTTTTTCACCAGGGTGATGTTCTGGATGTAGCCCGGCACCCTGATCTCGGGCACCGTCGCAGACTTCACCATGCCAACCGGCGTCACCGCGAAACGGTTGGCCATGGTGTAAAGGGTCCAGTGGCCGCCGGCACCGTCGGTGTACAGCTCCACCGCCTGCGTGCCGCCGCCCACTTGTGTGGCCAGCGTGTCGATGTTGGCCTCGATGAGGCTGGA
>LNFM01001252.1_pt1 | contig 41769 bp, 36 predicted proteins | sample 596031 | NCBI WGS metagenome assembly LNFM01 (sample SAMN04254537, study PRJNA301005) | activated carbon metagenome | isolation source: dual media filters at the Ann Arbor, Michigan drinking water treatment plant | place: USA: Ann Arbor
CATCGACTGCGCCGTCATCGGCGCCGGTGTCGTCGGCCTTGCCATCGCGCGCGAACTCGCCATGGCCGGTCGCGAAGTGATCGTGCTCGAAGCCGAGGCCGGCATCGGCGAACACACCAGCTCGCGCAATTCCGAAGTCATCCATGCCGGCCTCTATTACCCGAAGGGCTCGCTCAAGGCGCGCTTCTGTGTCGAAGGCAAGCACCTGCTGTACGACTACTGCGCCGAGCGGGGCATCGCGCATCAGCGCATCGGCAAGATCATCGTCGCCACCGCGGACGACGAGATCCCCGCCGTGCGCTCCTACGTCGAGAAGGCCAACGCCAATGGTGTCACCGATCTGCGTTGGCTAGGCATCGAGGAACTGCGCGAACTCGAACCGGAAGTGCGCTGCGTCGCCGGTTTCCTCTCACCCTCGACCGGCATCATCGACAGCCACGGGCTGATGCTCGCGTTTCAGGGCGACGCCGAGAATCATGGCGCGAGCATCGTGTTTCACAGTCCGGTGGAACGGGGCGCCGTCACCGGCGATGGCATCGAGCTGGCCGTCGGCGGCGCCGAACCCATGAACCTCCTGTGCAACACAGTGGTGAATTCCGCGGGCCTGTTTGCGCCGGAGGTCGCGCGCAAGCTCGTCGGCCTGCCGGCCGCCCACGTGCCGCCACAATATTTCGCGAAGGCGCACTACTACTCTCTGACCGGTCGCTCACCGTTCCATCGGCTGGTCTATCCCGTCGCTACGCACGCGCACCTAGGCGTCCATGTCACCCTCGACCTCGCGGGCCAGGCGCGCTTCGGCCCCGACGTGGAATGGATCGACGGCGTCGACTACACGTTCGACTACTCGCGCGAACCGCTGTTCTACGAGGCGATCCGGCGCTACTACCCGGGACTCAAGGATGGCGCATTGTCGCCCGCCTATACCGGAATCCGTCCGAAGATCTCGGGGCCGAAGGAGCCGGCCGCCGACTTCCGCATCGACGGCCCGCGGCAGCATGGCGTGCCGGGGCTCGTGAATCTGTTCGGCATCGAGTCGCCCGGGCTTACGGCGAGCCTGGCGATCGGGCGTTACGTCAGCGCGATGCTGACGTAGCGCCTCGCAGTCTCACGCCGCTTTCGCTTCCTTGAGCGCCCGCCACACCCGCTCGGACGTCGCGGGCATCTCGAGATGCTTCACACCCAGCGGCCGCAGTGCGTCGAGCAATGCATTGATCACCGTCGGCGTCCCGCCCACCGTCCCGAGTTCACCCACTCCCTTCGCGCCGAGCGGATTGACCTTGCACGGCGTGCTCTCGTCGGTGAATGTCGCGATGTTCGGCAGGTCGTCGGCGCGCGGCACGCAGTAGTCGAGCAGCGAGCCGGTCAGCAACTGCCCGCTGTCCGGGTCGTAACGCGCGTCTTCCATCAGCGCCTGGCCTACGGCCTGCGCGATGCCGCCGTGCACCTGGCCCGCTACGATCAGAGGGTTGATCACGCGGCCTACGTCATCGACTGTCGTGTACTTGACGATCCTGGTGACGCCGGTCTCCGGGTCCACCTCCACCTCGCACACGTGACCGCTGTTGGGCCACGACGGGCCATCGACCTTCTGCAGGGTCTTGATGACGATGCGCCGCTCAGGCTGCTTGCCGGCAAGATCGAAGAGGCCGATGGCCACGTCGGTGCCGGCCACGACGAACTTGCCGTCGCGATACTCGATGTCGCCACCGGAGGCCTCGAGGGCGTCGGCGGCCAGCTCACGGCCCTTGTCGATGGTCTGCTTCGAAGCCGTCAGCATCGCCGAGCCGCCGATGTACAGCGAACGGCTGCCCATGCTGCCCAGGCCCTGCGCGACGTCGCTGTCACCCTGCACGATCTCGATGTGCCCGGGGTCGATGCCCAGCGTGTCGGCGACGATCTGCAGGTAGCTCGTCTCGATGCCCTGCCCCATGGCCTGCATGGCCGTGAAGATGCGGATCTTGCCGTCGGCATCCACATGCAGATCGATGGTTTCCTCGTGCACGACGCCGGTCCATTCGAGAAACGTCGACAACGCGCGGCCGCGCAGCTTGCCGCGAGCCTTGGATTCGGCGCGCCGCTTCTCGAAGCCGGCCCAGTCGGACGCCTGCAGGATGCGATCGAGCATGTGCGGGAAATTGCCGCTGTCGAACTTCTCGCCCATGGGTGTCGTATAGGGCATCTGGGTGGGCTGGATCAGATTGCGTCGGCGTAGTTCGGCCGGGTCGATCTTCATCTCGGCCGCCGCCTGATCCATCAGCCGCTCGACGAGGTAGATGGCCTCCGGGCGGCCGGCACCACGATAGGCCGACACGACGTTGGTGTTGGTGAGCAGCGCCTTCGATTTCAGGTGCAGCGCCGGGATGTGATACACGCCGGTGATGACCTTCGGCCCGATCGCGACGTGAATGACCGCGCCCGGCGTGCTCGCGTAGGCACCCACGTTGCCGACGATCTCGATGCGGAATCCGAGGACCTTGCCGTTCGCGTCGAACGCGAGCTCGGCCGCGTTGGTCTGGTCGCGCCCGTGCGACGAGGTGAGGAACTCTTCACTGCGGCTCGCACGCCACTGCACCGGGCGCCCGAGCTTGCGCGCCGCGTACGCGCACACGGCATCTTCCGCATACAGCAGCGTCTTCATGCCGAAGCCGCCACCGACGTCGCCGACCTTCACGCGCACCTTGTCCTTCGGAATCTTGAAGATCGCGTCGGCCAAGGTACCCTGCAGACCCGCCGGGTTCTGGCAGCTCGTGTGCACGACGAGCCGGCCCGATGCTGTGTCGAACTCGGCGACGGTGCCACGCGGCTCCATGCTGACGGGCACCAGGCGCTGGTTGTAGAACGCGAGTTTGGTGACGTGGTGGGCCTTGGCGAAGGCCGCATCGCACGCCGCCTTGTCGCCGAACTCGCTCTGGGCCGCCACGTTGCCGGGCGCTTTGGACCAGAGTTGAGGCGCATCCTTGGCCTGGGCGGCCTCGAGGGAAGCGACCACGGGCAGTTCTTCATACTCCACGGCGACCTGCTCGATGGCATCTTCTGCCTGCAGCCGCGACTCGGCCACGACGGCGGCCACAGCCTGCCCGACGAACCGCGCAGCGTCCGTCGCCAGCGGATAGAAAGGCGGCGCGTCCATGGGTTCGCCCGCGGCGTTCTTGAGCCCGGCGCCGATCGGGAAGCAGCCGATGCCGTCGGCCAGCAGGTCGGCGCCGGAATAGACCGCCAGCACGCCCGGCGCGGACTTCGCCGCGCTCGCATCCACCGATACGATCCGGGCGTGGGCGTGGGGCGAGCGGACGAAGGCAACATAGACCCGACGGGGAAACGTCTGGTCATCGACATAGCGACCGGTCCCGGTCAGAAGGCGCTGATCTTCGCGGCGCGTCACAGCCTGGCCGATGCCGAATCGGGTCATATGAGATTCCTCCAGAAGAGATGTCGTCCCCTCTTCCCCCGGGAGAGGGGCTTGGGGGGTGAGGGCTGCGCGGGATCGCGCATGGCCAATCGGTACCCTCGCTATCCGGTGAGTCTATGCCACCGGCCGCGGTCGCAAAAGACCCGCGATTCCGTTTGCGTCGGCCGCAGGCGCTCCACTAGCATTAGAGGCTGTCGCGCTGACTGACCCTGGCGCCCCGCATCCCAAGGGAGACCCTCGAAATGGCTGTCTCGTTGTCCCTCACCGTCAACGGCAAGCCGGTGACCGCCTCAGTCGAGGCGCGCACCCTGCTGGTCGATTTCCTGCGCGAGCACTTGAACCTCACGGGCACCCACGTGGGTTGCGACACGGCCCAATGCGGCGCCTGTACCGTGCACCTCGACGGCAAGGCCGTGAAAGCCTGCAATTTATTGGCACTGCAGGCTCAGGGTAGCAAGGTGGTGACCATCGAAGGCGTGTCACCGGCCGATGGAACCCTCCACCCGATGCAGGCCGCCTTCCGCGAACACCACGGCCTGCAATGCGGCTTCTGTACACCGGGCATGGTGATGAGCGCCATCGATTTCGTGGGCGTGAACGCCGTTCCGACCGAGACGCAAGTACGCGAAGCCCTCGACGGCAACCTGTGCCGCTGCACCGGCTACCACAACATCGTGCAATCGGTGATCGCCGGCGCCAAGGCGATGCGCGGCACCCCCTGATCCGGAACAGTCCGTCATGTACACATTCACCTATCACAAGGCTTCGAGCCTGGCCGACGCCGCGACAAAACTCGGCGCCGCCGCCGACGGCAAGCTGCTCGCCGGCGGCCAGACCCTCATCGCGGCGATGAAGCTGCGTCTCGCTGCCCCCAGCGATCTGGTGGATCTCGGAGCCATCGCCGAGTTGCGCGGCATCAAGGTCGACGGTGGCAACCTTGTCATCGGTGCGATGACCACGCACGCCGCGGTGGCGGCCTCGGCGGACGTTCGCGGCAAGATTCCCGCGCTCGCGCACCTCGCGGAGGGTATCGGTGATCGCATGGTCCGCAACGTGGGCACCCTCGGCGGCTCCGTCGCCAACAACGATCCAGCCGCCGACTATCCCGCGGCGCTGGTGGGATTGGGGGCGACCGTCATCACGCAGAAGCGGCGCATCGCTGCTGACGACTTCTTCCGCGGGATGTACGAGACCGCGCTGGAAGCGGGCGAGATCATCACCGGCGTATCGTTTCCGATTCCGAAACGTGCCGGGTACGTGAAATTCCCGAACCCGGCATCGCGCTACGCCATCGTCGGCGTGTTCGTGAGCGAAGGCAGTACCGGCGTTCGCGTGGCTGTCACCGGTGCAGGCCCGAGCGTCTTCCGTGTGCCGTCCATGGAGAAGGCGTTGTCCGCAAGCTTCTCCGCCGAGGCGTTGAAGAGCGTAGCCGTGGACGCGTCGGCCCTCAATGGCGACATGCATGCCTCCGCCGAGTATCGTGCGCATCTCGTGTCGGTGATCGCCCGACGAGCCGTGGAGCAGGCACTCGGTCGCTGACCGCAAGACGATTCCTCCGGTCGACCGGAGGCCCAGATCCATGACAGCCTCCGGCCTGCCCGAAACCATCGACGCCACCGCGGCTCTGCTCGCCCGTGGCGACTACATCGCCGAGCGCGGCCTCGCCACGGCCGTGTTCCTGGCTCTGCGCATGGGACGCCCCTTGTTCCTCGAGGGTGAGGCCGGGGTGGGCAAGACCGAGATCGCGAAAGTCCTGGCGCACACGCTGGACCGGCCGCTCATCCGGCTGCAGTGCTACGAAGGCCTCGACATCGCCTCCGCCGTCTACGAGTGGAACTACGCGCGGCAGATGATCGAGATCCGCCTTGCCGAAGCCGCCGGCGGCGCCACACGCGACGCGCTCGCCCGGAACATCTACTCCGAACCGTTCCTGATCCGCCGCGCGCTGCTGCAGGCGCTGCAAGGCGAGCCCGGCAAGGCCCCGGTGCTGCTCATCGACGAACTCGACCGCACCGACGAGCCCTTCGAAGCCTACCTCCTCGAAGTCCTGTCCGACTTCCAGATCACCATCCCCGAGCTCGGCACCATCAAGGCGCCCGAGCCGCCCATCGTGATCGTCACGTCGAATCGCACGCGCGAGATCCACGATGCCGTGAAGCGTCGCTGCCTCTATCACTGGGTCGACTACCCGTCGGCCGTGCGCGAGCGCGAGATCCTCGCGCGCAAGGTGCCGCACGCCGCGGCACGGCTGTCCGACGAAGTCGTGGCCTTTGTACACGCGTTGCGGGCCATGGATCTGTTCAAGGCACCGGGTGTCGCGGAAACCATCGACTGGTCCGACGCGCTGACCGAACTCGATCAGACCTCGCTCGACCCCGAAGTCATCGACAACACCCTGGGCGTCCTGCTCAAGTACCAGGACGACATCGCGCGGGTGAAAGGTAGCGAGGCCGCGCGCTTGCTGGAGGACGTGCGAGCCGGCGTCGAGAACACGGGCTGATCGCAGTTCGCTTGAGGGCGCACGCGTCGGGCGTCGCCCCAACCTGGAGGACCGGGACCATGGTGCAGTTCTGGAAGGTGCTTGTGATACCGCTACTGGTCGGTGCTTGCTCCGGCACCCAGCGGCCCACGCCCCCCGTCAAGGGTGAGCCGGTAGTCCTGCCCTGGGGCGCGGTGACTCTGGAGCGAGGGTCCGCGTCCGACCGGAGCGACCGTCGGGATGCCATGAGTGCCGCATTGCGCACCCGCGTCGCGGCCAAGCTCGCCGAGACCGACCAAGGCATCGTGGCGTATCGGGTGCTGGCGATTTCCGGCGGCGGCTCCCGTGGCGCCTATGGTGCCGGGCTACTGACCGGATGGTCGGAGCACGGCGACCGCCCCGAGTTCGATGTCGTCACCGGCATCTCCACCGGCGCCTTGATGGCCACGCACGCATTCCTCGGCACGGCCTTCGACGAGGGACTGCAGCTCTATCGCCGCACCAGGAACGAGGACGTCTTCAAGGCGCGCGGCAAGCTCGCCGCCTTCAATGACGACGCGCTGCTCGACACGGCGCCGCTCCGCGCAACCCTGAGCGCATTGCTGACCGAAGACATCGTGCGGCGAGTGGCCGAGGAACACGCGAAGGGCCGGCGCTTGTACATCGGCACCACCAGTCTCGATGCAAACACCTTCACCGTCTGGGACATGGGCGCCATCGCCGCCAGCGATCGACCGGACAAGGTGCAGCGCTACCGCGACGTCATTCGGGCTTCTGCCGCGTTTCCCATCGCGTTCCCACCCGTGTACTTCGAGGTCGAGCGCCCCGACGGCACGCGTTACACGCAGATGCATGCGGACGGCGGCTTGCGACAGACCGTGTTCTTCTACGACTTCGTGGATGAATGGCAGGAAGCGCTGCGCGCCGAAGGCGTGGACGCGAGCCACGTGCGCCCGATGCTCTACCTGCTCAACAACGATCGCATTCATGGGCGGGTGCGGTACAGCCCGGTGAAGGGCCGCACCATGTCGATCGCTGGTGCCAGCATCGACACGCTGATGCGGCAGACCCTCCTCAACAGCGTCTACCGCCTGTGGGTCACCGCGCTATCCAATCGGGCGGACTTCCACATCGCGTTCATCCCGCCCGACTTCGAACTGTCCGACAACTCGCTGCTCTTCGACAACGCCGAGATGGAACAGCTCTACCAGCTCGGCTACCAGCGTGCCCGGGCGGGCGAAGCCTGGTTCACCCAGAAAGCACCGGACACGGTCGAGGAACTGGCGCGGCTCATCAATCCCCGCGACACGATGGATCGCCTCGAGAGCGGGAAAAGCGCAGCGAAACCCTAAGGTGCCCGGTACTCGATGATGTTCTTGCTCAAGGTGTCGCTCACGATCTCCTTCACCTTGCCGTCGCGGTCCCAGATAAGCTGATACTCCCCGAAGCTGGAGACCCACATCCGCCACAGGGACGCATCCAGCGACGGGTTCTCATTGGCCAGCGGGTAACCCACGGACATGATCACCTGCTCCTTGGTCATCCCTACGGCCACGCGGCCCTGTTTGATCGCATCCTGCACCTGCGGTGGGAAGGTCGCGAGCTTCACCTTCGGGTCCTCGGGCACGATCATCTTCGCCGCCCACTCCTGCAGGGTCTGCTGCTTGCGACCATAGTCGAGGCCGAGCCGCATCTTCTTGCCGCCCATCTCGGTATGGACGCGGTAGCGCCCGTAGCTCACGACCTTCGCCGGCGTCCCCAGGGGAATCATCGGCAGGGTCGCGTAGTTCGAGTCGCTGATCCAGTCGTCCTCATGGTGGAAGTTGCAGCAGGTGTAGCCCTGGGGGAGTTCCGGTTTACCCGACTTCGCTTCCTTCTTCGGGGCAGCGGGCTGCCCTTCGGTGGCGGTGCCGGCGGCCGGCGCCTGCGTACCCGTGCTCTGGCACCCGGACAACGCCAAGAGCGTGATTGCACACGACAAGGTCACCGCCTGCTTCGTTGTTCCCAGCATGTTCGTCTCCCAGACATTGAAGGATTGTCCGCGACGATCGTCGCGCCTGCCACGCCCCCATGACGATGGGCTAGGCCAGCGCGATCGCGTCCACCCGTTGCGGACAGAAAGCGAGATACCCCCGGATCGCAGCCACGTCAGGATACGGCACTTCGTAGGTCCAGACTGCGTTCGCTGACCGCTCGCCGCCGACCGGAATGCTGTAGTAGGAACAATCGCCTTTGTAAGGGCAATACGTCGCGTGGTCCGAGCGTACCAGCAGCGTCATGTCCACGTCGTCGCGCGGTACGTACTGCACCGGTGGCAGTGCCGCTTCCCGCATCGTCAAGGCACGCCTGGTGTCGGCAACGATGCGGCCGCCGACCGTCACGACCACGCGAGCCGGGTTGGCCTCGATCGTGATCGGATGCCCGGGGCCCGGGCGTCTGGCGGATTTCGCTGTCATATGCGAAATGGTGCCGAAATCACCCTTGCCTCACCACCTTGGAGTGCGGCACCCCGCCAGGCCACGGCGGGCGCCCCGCCACGTTGAGGGATCCCAGCCGATGGCTTGCCGGGTGCCGAAAACCCTTCAAGTCGACGGCGCCAGGGCCGTAAACCGGTTCACGGGCATCCACGCGCCCTGTCAATTGCGTGCGACACACCCGCGAGGTCTCGCGTGGATCAGTCATCCTCTACCGGCCCCGGCCGGACCCTCCCCCATTCCATCCTCCCCCTGTACGGCCTGATCGGCGTTCTGGTCGTGCTCCCTTGGGGGGCGATCCTGGCCGGCACCGGCGGGGGGCTCGCCGTAACGGTCGCCATCGTATCCACCCTCGCCGGCGTGGCCGCCATCTGGTGGCTTCGGACCACGCTCGTTGCACCTCTCCAGGCGGCGACCGCTTACCTCGGGCGCGTCTCGCAGTTGCGGGCCGACCTGACGGAGCCGTGTCCCGAAGTCGCCGGCTCACTGCTCGACGCACCGATGAGCCACGTGGCCACACTCGTGGGCCGCGTTCGGTCCATGGTCACGGATACGCGCCAGATGAGCGTCGGGATCGCCATTGGTGCTACGCGCATGACCAAGCTGATGAACGGAACCGCAGTCAGTGCCCGGCATCAGGGCGAACTGACCGACGTCATCTTCAACGCGAGCAACGAAGTCAGCAGTGCGATGGGCACCATCACCCAGCACACCGAGTCGCTCGCGAAATCCACCGACCACAATCTCGACACCGCCCGCCAGTCCTACGACGAGTTGCTGCAGGTGGTCGAGCGCATCCACGGTATCAGTACCCGTCTCTCCGCCTTCACCACCACCGTGCAGGAGCTCTCCAGCACGTCGCGGTCGATCCGCGAGATCGGCAATCTCATCAACGACATCTCCGACCAGACCAACCTGCTCGCGTTGAACGCCGCCATCGAGGCCGCCCGCGCCGGCGAAGTGGGGCGCGGTTTCGCGGTGGTTGCCGACGAGGTGCGCAAGCTCGCCGAGAAGGTCAAGTCGGCCACGGGCGTCATCTCCGAGTCCACGTCGAACATGATCCACCTGGTGGAGAACACCCTTGGCGAAACCGAGCGCATCAACGAGGATGCGCAGCACACGCGCGAAGTGGTCGAGCGCTCCTCGACCAAGTTCCAGACGATGGTGAGCGACTTCGGCGTCATGACCAGCCAGCTCGGTGAGATCACCGAGGCGATCCAAGGGCTTGCGCGCACCAACACCGACATCAACGGCAAGGTGACCGAGATCCACGACCTGTCGCAGGATGCCGGGCGCAAGATGACCGAGTCGCTCGAACAATCGCGCGAGCTGCGCGATTCGACCGAGCGCGTTCAAAGTCTCGTGGCGCGGTTCCGTCTGGGCGCGAGCGCCTTTGACCGCGTGTTCGCGATCGCCGAGGACTATCGCAATCGGATCGAAGCGTGGCTCACCGAGCAGGCCGGCCAGGGCCTCGATCTCTTCGACGTGAACTATCAGATGGTCCCGGCCTCCGATCCGCCCAAGTTCCGCACCAGCTACGACACGCGCATCGAAGACGGCCTGCGCAAGCACCTCGACGGAATCCTCGGCGAGATGGACGGCCTGCGCTACAGCTTCTGCGTCGATCAGAACGGCTACACGCCCTCGCACAACACCAAGTACTCGCAACCGCCGAGCGGCGATCGCGCGAAGGACCTGTTGCACAGCCGCGTGAAGCGCAAGTTCGACGATGACACGGGATTGCGCGCGGCGCGCAGCACGACCGAGTCGCTGTTGCAGTCCTACATGCGCGACACCGGGGAACTCCTGAACGACCTGTCCTTGCCGATCCACATCGGCGGCCGGCACTGGGGCGCGTTGCGGGTGGGATTCGAGCCTGCGTTGCTGCTGACGAACTGACGGGGCGCCTTGACCGGTTCGATCGAATCGGTCGACGTCTGCGAATTCAGGGTGACACGACGGGACCGAACGGAACCCATTCCTTCCCGTCGAAGCGCATGTAGATGAACTGCTCGATCGGGCTGTAGTCCGTGCGGCTGGTGTTGACCTTTACGCCGGGCAGCAGCATCGGCAGTTCGACGTCGCGCAGGTTCGTCACCGCTCGCATGATGCCCTCCCGTGACAGATCCTCCCCGCAGGCACGCAACACGTGCTCGATCGCCTGAGCCACCTGGTAACCATACGCGGCGATGTTATCCGCCGCATCGCCTTCATAGTACTTGCGAGCCCACGCCCAATAGTCGCGAACCGCAGCGTCCGATTGGAGATTCGTCGCGCTGGGGTCCTTGGCGTAGTACGCGGTGATCATTCCCACCGCCTTCTCCAGGCCCGCCGGCTGCAGGATGGCTGACGGTGAGGACGCCGGCACCGCCGTGTAGTGCGCCGGACGCCAGCCGATCTCCCCGACTTTGCGGAGGGCCTGGGATGCCTGCTTGCCGGCAGTCGCAGTGAACAACGTGTCGGCTCCGGACGCCTTCAGGCTCACGATCTGGGTATCGACCGTCGGATCGGCCCATTCGAAGCTTTGGGTCGCGACGATCATTTCACTCGCCCGGTTGCCCAATCCATCCTTCAGCCCGGCGAGATACTCCTTGCCATAGTCGTCGTTCGAATGAAGCACCGCTATCCTGGCCGCAGGACGCGTCTGCAGAATGTGCATGCCGTACAGACGCGCTTCCTTCCGAAAGGACGGCATCCAGCCGATGGTCCACGGGTAGATGCCGGGTTCCGACCAGGCGGCATCGCCTCCCGCGGTGAACACGTGCGGAATCTTCTTGACGTTGTAATACTTGCGAACCGCCAGGTTCGTGGCAGTGCCGACCGAACTGAAGACCATCAGCACATCGTCATGCTCGACCAGCCGTCGTGCATGCTCGACCGTCTTTCCCGGCGTGTAGCCGTCATCGAGGCTGATGAGCCGGATCTTGCGTCCGTTGATGCCCCCGGCATCGTTCAGTTTGCGGAAGTACGCGGCCTGGGCACGTCCGATCGCTCCATACGCGGACAGCGGTCCGCTGTAGGGCATGGTCTGGCCGAGGCGGATCTCGTCCGTCGTCACGCCCGGGCCGACGTACCGCTCGGCGAATGCCGGAAATGCCAGACCGATGAGCGCCAGGCTCATCGCCGCCTGCAATCCACGGAGGGAACGGATCGACATCCTTCGACTCCTCTCGCTGTCTTCGACCACGCGCATTCTGCATGTTGGTGTACGCAAGGGACAAGACCGCTCGAATCCTGACCATCCCGCCGTCCACGTCCACGCTCATGCCGGACCGGGTTAGCATCGCCGGCATGGCAACCGCATATCCACGATTGGCCAAGCTGGCGCGGCCCGAGTTCTCGGGGACGATACGGCGCGATCGATTGTTCGACACCCTGGACGCGCTGGATGCCCGCCAAGCGTTGTGGATCTCCGGCCCGGCCGGATCCGGCAAGACGGCACTGGTCTCTTCCTTCCTGGACACGCGCGGCCTCGAGTCCATCTGGTACCACGTGGATTCCGGAGATCGCGATCCGTCCACGTTCTTCTACTACCTCGCGCAGGCCGTTGCGAAACGGCGGGCACCGCTGCCGCTGCTGACTCCGGAGTACCTTCCCGACCTGCTGGGTTTCGCACGGCGGTTCATGCGTGCATGGTTCAGCCGGGTACAGCCCGGCACCTGGGTCGTCCTTGACGGATTCCATGAGATCGACGACGCCGTCGATTGGAGCCCGGTGCTCGGCGAGACGCTGCTCGAGATCCCGGACGGCATCAGGCTCGTCGTGATCAGCCGCAGCGAAGCGCCCGCGGTGCTGAGCCGCCACCGAGCCAACGGCATCCTCCGCACCCTGGGTGGCGCCGCCCTCAAGCTCCGACACGAAGAGGTCGATGCCATGGTCGCGGAAGCTGCGTCGGGCCCGCGAACCGCGTCGGGCGAACCCGATGCGGTCGATCATCTGCTGGAGCGTTGCGACGGCTGGGCAGCGGGCCTGCGCCTCATGCTGGAACCCGGTCTGCCACGGGGAAACGTGAACTTCGGCGTCTCGGTTCCGACGGTGTTCGCCTACTTCGCTGCGGAAGTCTTCGAACGCCAGCCGCGTGACGTACGCGACTTCCTGCTCGCGATCTCCGTCCTGCCGATCGTGACGGTGCCGCTTGCTGCCGCCGTGTCCGGCTACCGGAACTCCGGTCAACTGCTCGTCGCACTGCACGAAAGGAATCTGTTCGTCGAACGCCTCCGCGATCGGGAAGGTCACTACCGTCTGCACGGATTGTTTCGGGACTTCCTGTCGAGCCGCCTCGAGCAGGACCGGCGCGAGCACGCGGAAGCGGCGCGGGTCTCGGATATTGCGCGGGCCGAGGAGCGACTCGACATCCGGACTCTGCAGTCTCGTGCCGCCCGTCTCCTCGAAGAGCATCACGATCCGGACACAGCCATCGACCTGTTTCTCCAGGCCGGGGAATGGGCTGCCGCCTCCCGCCTGATCGCGGACACGGCCCCTTCGCTCATCCTGCAAGGGCGCTGGCCGACGGTATTGCGCTGGATCCGCGCGTTGCCCGCGTTCCTGGTTGCACGGTCGCCCACCTTGCTCTACTGCCAGGGCGGCGCTCAGGTCGCCCACAGCCCCCTCGATGCGAGGTCAACCCTGACGCGCGCCTTCGACGGCTTTCGCGAGTCCCGCGACCATCAGGGCGAACTCATCACGGCCGCTGCCATCGCCGAAACGTTCTACTTCGAGTATGACTCCTACCAGGGGCTCGACCGGTGGATCGATCTGCTCCACGAACTGCTGAAGGCATATCCTGGAGTGCTGTCGCCCGAGGCCGAGCTCCACGCCTACTCCACACTCCAGATCGCGATGACCCTGCATGAGCCCGGGCATCCGTTCCTGGCACGCTGCTCGGAGCGCGTTCTGGATCTTCTCGCACGGCAGATATCGACCAATCTGCGCGTTCGAGCCGGCGCCCTGATGTTGACCTACTGCGGCTGGATGGCACCGGAGCGGGGGCGCGAAGTCGTGGAAGCCGTGCGGCCGCTGCTCGGCAGCAGCGACGTGACACCGCTCAATCGGATCTGGTGGCTGCTCGCGGAGTGTCACCATCACCGCTTCGAGGCCAACACGCCGCGAGCCCGCCAGGTGATGGACGAGATCCGCGTCATGGTCGCTCGATCCGGCCTGCGTCCGCCCGAGTCGGTGCTGCCCGTACTGGAGGTCTGGATCGCGACCGGCGGCGGCGATCTCGAGGGGGCGGACAAGAGTGCCCAACAGCTGCAGCAGGTCGCCACCCTCGGTAGACGTCAGGATCGATTGCTGTATCGGGCGGTGATCGCGGAATGGTTGCTCGCGCGTGGAGACACGGAAAGCGCCATCGACCACGCGGAAGATGCGCTGGAGATGTCGCGGGAGACCGGCCTCGTGCTGCAAGGCGTGCTGGCGCTCACGATGTTGGCCGTAGCTCTCGCAACCCTTGATCGTGCGTTCGAAGCCCAGGAGCGTCTGGTCGAAGCTCGCCGCATGATGGGCAACGCGAAGTCGGCACGATTCGATTTTCAGTTTTACCTGGTCAATGCGTTCTGCCATCTCGAGGCACATCGAAAGGCGGAGGCTCGCGAATCGCTCGAGAAGGCTCTGATGCTCGGCCGCGAGCATGGCTTCACGGGCAGTCTGGTATGGGTACCCTGGATGATGTCGAAGCTGTGCGCCCACGCGATGGTTGCCGACATCGAGACCGAGTACGTGCGCAGGCTCGTGGCAACAAGGCGTGTGCCATCGCCCGACGCTGCTCTCGAAGCATGGCCGTGGCCCGTCCGCATCCGGACTTTCGGGCGCTTCGAGATCCAGTTGAACGGCAGCCCGCTCGGATTCAAGGGCAAGGCCCCGAAACGACCTCTCGAGCTGCTCAAGGGTCTGCTGTCACGCGGAGCCAGAGGCGTGGATGCCCAGAGTCTCTGGGAAACGCTGTGGCCGGACTCGGACGGCGATGACGCAGCCGGCGCTTTCAAGATGGCCTTGCACCGGCTGCGCAAGCTGCTCGGCAACGACGATGCCCTGCTGCTCGAGGACGGCACGCTGTCGGTCAACCCTTCGCATTGCTGGATCGATTCGCTCGCGTTCGAAGCAAAGTGCGCATCGACGTCTTCCTCCAACACCGCCGAACCGGACCTCGAGGCCGCGATAGCGCTCTACCGCGGTCATTTCCTGGAAAGCGAGCCGGTGCAGTCGTGGATGCTCCCGGCCCGGGACCGCTACCGCAGCCGCATGCACCGAACCGTTTCCGCACTGGCGCGCACGCTAGAGGCCCGCGGAATCCTCGACGAAGCCGCCGACGTGTATCGCCGCGGACTGGAGGTCGACGAACTCGCCGAGAGCTTCTACCAGGGATTGATGAACTGCCTGATCGGCATGGGCCAGAACGCCGAGGCCGTGCGGATCTATCAGCGCTGCCGCACGAACCTGGCCGCCCATCTCGGTGTTGCACCATCGCAGCAGACCGACGACCTGCTGCGCCGCGCCAAGGCCGAAGCCGCATCTCCCGGCCAGGCCTGATCCGTTACCAATCGGTTCCCACCCCGCGCCGACCATGCAGGCCGGCGCGGGATCTCCGCGTCCCATCCCGACGAACGGAGGAGAAGATTGATCATGACTAACGCATGCAGGCATGTCGCCGACCGCTGGCTTTTGTTGGGTGCTCTCGCCGTCACTTGGGCCGCCGCTGCGCCGGCCTGGGCACTGGATGCCCTGGTGGAGAAGAAAGTCTTCTCCCTGTCGACCTACTCGACCGTCGGGGGCGTGACGCTACGCAACGTCCGGGTCGGCTACGAGACCTATGGGCGGCTGAACGGCGCCAAGGACAACGTGATCTTCATTGCCCACATGTTCCTGGGAACGTCGCACGCCGCCGGCAGATACAAGAGCAATGATGCGGAACCCGGATACTGGGATGCGATCATCGGACCCGGCAAGCCGATTGATACGGAACGCTATTTCGTCGTCAGCGCGGATTCGCTGGCGCACACGAACGCACGGGATCCCAACGTCGTGACCACCGGCCCGTTGAGCATCGATCCCGACAGCGGCCGCCCCTACGGAACGAGGTTTCCCCTGATTGCACTGCGCGATCATGTGGCAGTGCACAAGGCATTGCTCGACAGTCTGGGCATTCGACGCGTCCATGCCGTTGCCGGCTGGTCGATGGGGGCGATGCAGGCTTACGACTGGGCCGCAGCGTATCCCGGATACGTCCAGCGGGTCGTCGCGGTCGGCGGCAGCGCGCAACCCGATGCATACGCGATCGGCTGGCTCAACATCTGGGCACAACCCGTATTGCTGGACGCACGCTGGAAGCAGGGCAACTACGCCGCAGGCGAAGAGCCCGAAGAGGGGCTCGCGGCTTCCATCCGGGCGCTCGTTCAGACCGTCGCACACCATGGATGGATCGACGGCGTGTTCGGGAACAAGTGGGCCGCGGAGGGGAAGGATCCTGCCACTGCAATGGACCATGGCTTCGCGTGGGAGAGTCAGCTGGCGGCCTTTGGCCAACAGTTCGGCCCACTGCTGGACGCCAACTCCTATCTCTTGAATCTCAAAGCCATCCAGACCTTCGTCGTAGGCCGTGCCGACTCCGTCGAAGCGGGGCTGGCGAAGATCAAGGCTCCGGTGCTGGTCGTCGGCACCCCGACCGACGTGCTGGTGATCGAGCCCACGTTGAAGCGCGACGTAGAGATCCTGCGGCGCAACGGCCTCAAGGTTCGCTACGTTCCGCTCGAGGGGCCGATGGGACACCTGGAAGGCCGCTTCGGCATCGCGCGGGCCGGCGACGCGATCCGCGAGTTCCTGCTGCAATAGCGGCAGAATGCGCCTACAAGAAACCGAACGAGGGAGACCAGTGTGTACCGGAAACGAGGACGTCGAGACATCGACCGCAGGCTGCTGATCCAGATCCCCGGCCTGATTGCAGGCGGCTTCGTAGAGCATCTTCCGGGGGGAAGGGACACGGATGCGAAGGATGGGCCCTATGACCTACCCACCCGCACGATCCCAGTCGACGGGACGGATCTCCATTACTTCGAGTTCGGCCAGGGACATCCCGTCATCTTCGTGCACGGCGCCTTCGCCGACTACCGTGCCTGGCTCAATCAGATCGAGCCGTTCAGTCAGCGCTGCCGCTGCATCGCCTACAGCCGGCGTCATCACTATCCGAATCCATGGCAGGACGACGGAAGCACGGCGTGCACGGCGTTGCACGGTGAGGATCTCGCACAACTCATCACACAGCTAAGAGCGGGACCTGCCACGCTCATCGGACAGTCCCTGGGTGCAACGATCGCACTGCATACGGCGATCGGCCACCCGAACCTGGTACACAGTCTGGTGCTGAGCGAACCCTTCATCCTGCCCTGGCTGCAGGCGACGGACGTCGGCCGCGCCGCCTGGGGCGAGTTCGATACCAGCGCCTGGACGCCGGCCGCTGCCGAACTGCGTGCGGGCAACCGGGAGAACTGCATTCGTCTGGTCACCGACGGCATCATGGGGACCGGGGCTTACGACAATTTCCCGCCGGACATCAAACCGATCGTGCTCGACAACTCCGCTGAACTCCGGCTCGAATTCGACAACGTCGGCTATTATTCGGACGTGTCACCGCATAGCGTGTCGGCCCTGCCTCATCCGGTGTTGCTGGTCGAGGGCGACATGAGTCCCCGTCTGTTCTCCGTCATCACCGATGACTTTTCCCGACACAAGCCGTCGACCGAACGGTTGAAGCTTCCCGGCGTCTGTCACGTGGCCCCGTTTCTCGCTCCGGAGGCCTTCAACGAAGCCGTGTTCGCTTTCCTGAAGCGACACGGCGCTGCAGTTCGCTGAAAGAACTTGTAAGTGACCCCAGGCTACCTCTCCGACAACGTGATGCACTTCGCTCGCGTGCTGCGAGCCGCGGGCATCCCCGTCGGGCCTGACCGGGTCATCGACGCGCTGCGCGCACTGGAAGTCGCAGGTCTGCGCAATCGCGACGATTTCTACTGGACACTCGCGTCGCTGTTTCTTGACCGCCGCGAGCAGTTCGAGCTGTTCGACCAGGCGTTCCACGTCTTCTGGCGCAACCCGCGGCTGCTGGAGCGTGCGCTGTCGCTGCTCACGCCGCACATCGAAGGCCGCGGCGAAGACAAGCAGCAGAAGCAGTTGGCGAGCCGCCTCCAGGATCCTCTTGGCTCCCGCCAGCGTCCGGGTTTCGACAACCGCCATCAGGCGCCACCCGACGTGGAACTCGACGCGACCCTCACCCACTCCGATCGCGAGCGGCTGCAGAAGGCCGACTTCGAGACCATGACGAACGTCGAGCTCGCGCAGGCGAAGCAGCTCATCGCGCGTTTGCGGCTGCCGATCCCGCTGATCCGCACGCGCCGCCTGCGTCCGGACCCGCAGGGTGCCCGGATCGATCTGCGCGACTCGTTGCGGGCAAGTGTCCGCCAGGGATCGGATTCGATCCCGCTCAAGCGCCGGTCACCGCAGTTCCGCCATCCGCCGATGGTGATCCTGTGCGACATCTCCGGCTCCATGAGCCGTTACTCGCGGATGTTCCTGCACTTCCTGCACGCCATCACCAACGATCGCGATCGGGTCCACACCTTCCTGTTCGGCACCCGCCTCACCAACATCACCCGCCATCTGCGTCATCGTGACGTCGACATCGCACTGGACGCAGCAACGCGCGCCGTGGAGGACTGGTCCGGCGGCACGCGCATCGGGGCCAGTCTCACGGAGTTCAACCTGCGCTGGTCGCGGCGGGTGCTCGGCCAGAACGCGGTGGTGCTGCTGATCAGTGACGGCCTCGACCGCGACGCCGGCCGCGACCTGGCCGACGCCATGGAACGCCTGCGCAAGTCCTGCCGCCAGTTGCTCTGGCTGAATCCGCTGCTGCGCTTCGATGCGTTCAAGCCGGTGGCGATGGGCGTGCAGCTCATGCTCCCGCACGTGGACGCCTTCCTGCCGGCGCACAACATCGAGAGCCTCGCCGACCTCGCATCGGCACTGGTGGCAGGGGAGTCTGCACCAGGACGCACCGTCCGGGTGCCCCCGCGCACCGCCACGGTTCGCAACGCCGCCTAGTCGCGCCGGCTCGCGGGACATTTCCCGCGACAAAACAACGACACGCACGGGACTGACCGCACTGCGCGATTCTTGCATTGCAGAAGTTCCGATTTGCCGACGGTCCGTGACCCATGACATTCTTCAGCGTCGACATGCGCGTGCTCCGGTCCTTCGTGTCGGTGGTGGAAACCGGCAGTATCACCGAGACCGCCCGCCGCCTCGGCCGGACCCAACCCGCCATCACGCTCCAGATGAAGCGCCTGGAGGAGCTGACCGGCCGCATCCTGTTCAAGGAGGACAGCCGCAAGCCGGTGCTCACCAGCGAGGGCGACATGGTGCTGACCTACGCCAGATCGATCCTCAAGATGCACGACGAACTGCTCGCCCGCCTCTCTTCGCCGGATATCGAGGGCCACGTCATCCTGGGCACGCCCGACCTGTACGCGGCGTACCTGCTGCCGTCGATCCTCGCCCTGTTCCGCCAGGCCTTTCCGCGCATCCAGGTGGAGTTGCGCTGTTCGCTGTCCACTCCGCTGTTGGGACTGGTGCAGAAAGGCGAAGTGGACATCGCCCTGGTCACGCGCATGCCGGGCTTCTCCGGTGGAGAAGTGGTGCGGCAGGAGCAGCTGATCTGGGTCGAGGCCGAGGGCCACGACGTGCATCGCATCGAACCCGTACCGCTGGCGCTGCTGCCGCCGGGCAACATCTACCGCGACTACGCCATCGAAGGCCTCGAACGCGCCGGGCGCAAGTGGCGTGTGGCCTGTGTGAGCGAAAGCGTGGGAGGCCTGCAGGCCGCCGTGTTCGCCGGCATGGCCGTCACCGTGCTGTGCAAGAGCGCGTTGGTGCACGGCATGCGACAGATCGGCATCCACGAATACTTCCCGCCGCTGCCCAAGGTCGATCTGCTGCTGTATCGCGCTTCGGGCCCGGCGACATCCGCGGCCATGGCGCTGCACGACTATCTGTCGCGCTACCTGAGTGGCGCCGAAGAGATTCCGTTGCCCGAGTCCAAGGTGGGCAGCGGGTCCTCGACTCTCAAGCTCGCACCTCCCCCGCCCGAACCGTCAGCCGCCCACGGCAAGATCCGGCCAGCGGCCTGACAGCCCCAGCGCCTGCTCGAGCGCCGCGGCCACGCGGAAGATCCGTCCTTCCTCGAGCCAAGGTGCGACGATCTGCAGGCCGATCGGCAACCCGTCGCGATCGAATCCGCAGGGCAGCGTCGCGGCGGGCGCGCCGGCAAGGTTGATGGGCCACGAGAACGGCGACCAACCAAGATGGCGGTCGACCGCATGGCCGTCGATGCGGTCGGCGCCGAGCGTTCCCGCCGGGAACGCCGTCACTGCCACGGTCGGCGTCACCAGCACGTCCGCGCGCTGGAACAGCTTCACGAACTGGCCTCGCAACTGGGTACGTCGATGCATGGCGTCGATGTAGTCGGCACCGGTGTAGCGGCGCCCCTTCGCGATCACGTCCTGGTATTCCGGATCGGAGAGCGACATCTGTTGTGCATCGCGCGTCACGACCGCCCCCGCCTGCTCGGTGTAGGCGATGGTCCTCGCGGTGCGTTCCAGCACGTCGGGATCGATACCGACGTCGTCGTGCGTGGTCGCAGCGCCCAACTGCTTCAAGACGTCGACGGCCGCGAGGAACGCCTGGCGCACGTCCGGCATCACGGGTGCATAGCCGAAATCGGGTGTGAACGCGATCCTGAGGCCCTTCAACGATCCCGGTGTCGCATCGAATCGCCGGGCGGCGACAGGCAGGCTTGCCGCGTCGCGTATATCGTGTCCCGCAATGGCTTCGAGCAGCAACGCCGCGTCGGCAACCGTGCGCGCGATCGGCCCGGTGTGCGCGAGCGACGCCCACGACGGCGGAAAGAAGCCCGGCGCACGCGGCACCAGTCCGAACGTGGGTTTGATGCCGAACACGCCGCAGAACGACGCTGGTACGCGGATGGAACCGACGCCGTCGGTACCCACCGCCAGCGGTCCGCACCCGGACGCCACGGCCGCCGCGGCCCCGCCACTGGAGCCGCCGCTGGTGCGCGCCGGATTCCACGGGTTGCGGGTGATGCCGGACACGGGGCTGTCTGCGGTCAGCTTGTAGCCTGACTCGCACGTGGTCGTCTTGCACGTGATGACTGCACCGGCGTTGCGCAGCGAAGTCACGACGGCGGAATCCACGTCCGGCACGAACGACTGCAGCACCGGCGCACCGCCGCGGGCCGGCACGCCGGCGACGAAGATCAAATCCTTCACCGTGACGGGAACCCCGGCAAGGGTCCCCGCGGCGTGGCCGCTACGCCAGGCGCGCGTGGCGTGTTCGGCTTCCGCCCGGGCCGCTTCGAACATCGGTTCGACCATCACGTTGCAGCGGTCGTCCGCGGCCTGCAATGCGGCAATGACGTCCTCGATCACCTCGGACGGCGAGAACTTGCCGGTCCGGTAACCATCCAGCAACTCGATCGCGGTGAGACGGGCAAGCGATCCGAGCTTCGACGCGTTGGCGCGCGGCGCAGGCAGACTCGACATCAGCTGAGTTTCGCGACGGCACGTTTGGTGAGAACGCCGACCAGCTGGGCGCGGTACTGGGCATCACCGTGCAGATCGGAATTGAGACCGTCCGCGGGAAAGCGCAGGCTCGCAAGCGCTTCGGCGGAGAACTTCTCCGCCAGGATCGATTCGATTGCGCTCGCACGGAATACGCATGTTGCCGCGCCAGTGACCGCAACGCGCACGCCGCCTGTGGTCTTCGCGACGAAGACACCCACCAGGGCGTATCGCGATGCCGGGCTGCGGAATTTCTCGTAGGCGGCCGCGGCGGGCACCGGAAACGTCACACCGGTCACGATCTCGCCCGGCTCCAATGCGGTCTCGAACATACCGGTGAAAAAGCTGTCCGCGGCGATCTTGCGGCGGTTCGTCGTGACCGTGGCTCCCAGGGCCAACACCGCCGCGGGGTAGCACGCCGCAGGATCGTTGTTGGCGATGGACCCACCCAGCGTGCCCTTGTTGCGTACCTGCGCGTCGCCGATGCCACCGGCGAGATCGGCGAGCGCCGGGATCAGGCGGCGCACGTCGGCGGAGGCCGCGACATCTGCGTGCTTCGTCATGGCGCCGACGATCACGGTCTTGCCGTCGACCTTGATGCCATTCAACTCCGGCACGCCGGCCAGATCGACCAGGGCCGTCGGCGCGGCAAGCCGCAGCTTCATCGCCGGTATCAGGGTCATGCCTCCGGCGAGAGGACGCGCTTCGCTCATCTTGCCCAGCATCGCCCCGGCTTCGGTCACCGTGGACGGACGGAGGTATTCGAAATTCAGCATGAGTAGGGCTCCCGTCGTTATTGCGCCACGCGGGCAGCCCCGCCGGCTTCGTTGATCACGCGCCACACTCGATGCGGCGATGCGGGCATGTCGATGTGGTTCACGCCGAGGTGCGACAGCGCGTCCACCACGGCATTGATGACCGTAGCCGGCGAACCGATGGTGCCGAGTTCGCCGCAACCCTTCGAACCGAGCGGGTTGTGCGTGCACTTGGTGATGTGCGTTTCCACGCTCACCTTCGGCACATGGTCGGCGCGCGGCATGCAGTAGTCCATGAACGAACCCGACAGCAACTGGCCGGACTCCGGGTCGTACACGCAGTCCTCGTACAGCGCCTGACCGACGCCCTGCACCACACCGCCCGTGATCTGACCGTCGACGATCATCGGATTGATGACGGTGCCGATGTCGTCCACGCAGACGTAGCTCAAGAGCTCCACGACGCCGGTTTCGGGGTCGATCTCCACTTCGGCGATATGGGCTCCGCATGGGAAGGTGAAATTGACCGGGTCGTAGAAGGCTTGCTCCTCCAGACCCGGCTCGAGGATCTCGAGCGGATAGTCCACCGGAAAGTGCGCGGAGAGTGCCACTTCGGCGAAGGATTTCGCCCGGTCCGTACCCGCCACCGAGAACATGCCGTCGGCGAACTCGATGTCGGTGTCGGCCGCCTCGAGCATGTGCGCCGCGATCTTCTTGCCCTTGGCGATGACCTTGTCGGTCGCCTTCCACAGCGCCGACCCGCCCACCGCGAGCGAGCGCGAGCCATAGGTGCCCAGGCCGAACTGCACCTTGTCGGTGTCGCCGAAGACGATCTCGATGTTCTCCGCCGGAATGCTGAGCCGCTCGGAGACGATCTGCGCGAAAGTGGTCTCGTGGCCCTGACCGTGGTTGTGCGAACCCATGAGGACAGTCACCTGACCGGTCGGATGTACGCGCACCGCCGCGCTTTCGAACAGCCCGCCGCGCACGCCGAGGCGGATCGCGATGCGCGAGGGCGCGAGGCCACACGCTTCGACGTACGTGCACAGGCCGATGCCGCGCAGCTTGCCCTTCGCAGCGGAAGCGGCTTTGCGTGCAGGGAATCCGTTCCAGTCTGCGTTTGCCAACGCCTTGGTGAGGCATCCGCCCGGATCGCCGCTGTCGTACTCCATCATCACCGGCGTCTGATAGGGATAGGCATTCGACGGAATCATGTTGCGACGGCGAATCTCGGCCTTGTCGATGCCCAATTCGCTGGCCGCCACGTCCACCAGACGTTCGAGCACGAACGTGGCTTCGGGGCGGCCGGCACCTCGATAGGCGTCTACCGGCACGGTGTTGGTGAAGACCGCCTTGACTTCGCAATAGATCGCCGGCGTGGTGTACACCCCCGCGAGCAGCGGGCCATACAGGTTGGTCGGAATGTTCGGTCCGAAGGTGGAGAGGTAACCCCCCATGTTGGCGATGGTGCTCACCTTGAGGGCAAGGAACTTGCCGTTCTCGTCCAGCGCCATTTCGGCCTCGGTCACATGGTCGCGGCCATGCGCATCGGAGATGAAGCCTTCGCTGCGATCGCACACCCACTTCACCGGGCGGCCAAGGCGCTTCGCCGCCCAGGTCACCACCGCCTCCTCGGCGTAGTGGAATTGCTTCACGCCGAAGCCACCGCCAACGTCGGGCGAAACCACGCGCAGCTTGTGCTGGGGGATGTTGAGCACGAAGTTGCCCATCAGCAGCTTCACGATGTGGGGAAACTGGCTGGTCGTGTAGAGCGTGTGCTGGCCGCGGGAGCGATCGAACGCGCCGATGGCCGCACGCGGTTCCATCGGATTGCCCACGAGCCGGTTGTTGACCAGGCTGATGCGTGCGATGTGCGCGGCCTTCTTGAATGCGGCCTCGGTCGCGTGCTTGTCGCCGAGTTCCCAATCCACGCAGACGTTGTCGGGAATGTCGTCGAAAACCGCAACGGCCCCTGGCTTGATTGCGTCGAGCACACCGACGACGGCCGGCAGCACGTCGTACTCCACGACCACCGCTTCAGCGGCGTTACGCGCCTGGGCCAGGGATTCCGCGATCACGAAGGCAACAGCGTCGCCGACATAGCGCACCTTGCCCTGGGCAATGGCCGGGTGGGCCGGCTCCTTGGTGGGCGCGCCGCCCTTGCCGACCACCGGCCAGGCGCACGGCAGACCGCCGACGCCGTCGGTCTTCAGGTCCTCACCGGTCAACACGTCGACCACGCCGGGCATGGCGAGGGCAGCCTTCTTGTCGATGGAGACGATGCGCGCATGGGCATGGGGCGAGCGGACGAAGACGCCAGCGGTCATGTCGGGCAGCTTGATGTCCGCGACGTAGTTGCCGCGGCCCATGAGGAAGCGCATGTCCTCCTTGCGGCGCATGGAAGCACCGATTCCGGTGGGGTTGGTGACTGCGCCTTCGATACCGGCAGGGTGATTCATGGATGGATGCTCCGTCGTGTGTTCTCGATGGGTGGCGTGGCTTGCCCCCATCCCAACCTTCCCCCAACGAAGTTGGGGGAAGGGGTGTACTTCGCCTTCCCCGGCACCGCCGGGGGAGAGGTGTACGTCCCCTCCCCCAGCTTTGCTGGGGGAGGGCCAGGGTGGGGGCAAGCGAAAGTCACTTCACCACCCGCATCGCCGCCGCTCCCGCAATGACCGACTTCACGATGTTCTGGTAACCCGTACACCGGCAGAAGTTGCCCTCGATGCCGGCCGCCGCTTCCGCCGGCGTCGGATTCGGATTGCGCGAGGCGAAGTCCACGGCGCTCATCACCATCCCGGGCGTACAGAATCCGCACTGCAGCCCATGCTGCTCGTGGAACGCCTGCTGCATGGGATGCAGCTGACCGCTGGGCGATGCCAGGCCTTCGATGGTGGTCACCTTGGCCCCTTCGAGCGTCACGGCCAAGGTGCTGCAGCTCTTCACCGACCGCCCATCGATATGCACGACGCACGCGCCGCACTGGCTGGTATCGCAGCCGATATGGGTTCCCGTGAGGCCGAGCTTCTCGCGCACGACGTCGGCGAGCAGATCGTAGGCCGCCACGTCGACGGCGACCGGCTTTCCGTTGAGTACGAACTGAATGAGCACGTCCAGAACCTCCTTGTTGTTCCCGCGTCAGGCGAGCAGCAATGAACGCTCGGCCGACCAGGTGGCGACGACCACGTCTCCGATGGTGAGCGGATCGCCGAAGAATTCGCGTTCGGGAATGTAGGCGATGAAATCCTGCTCCCCGAGCGCATCCAGCATGACTTTCACGAAGTAGCCCTGATACTCGACCCCGCGCACCCGCGAACTGATGCCGGTGGTCCCCGGCCCGACGCCGCCCTTTTCGGGGCGGTGCAGCTTGAGGTCGTCGCGACGTACGGCGATATCCACCTCGTCACCCTCGGCGATGCGACGCTTCCCGCCGAGCGGGATCTCGATGCCCTTCACGTTGGGGGCCGCGAGCGTGGCGCTCGATCCGTTCACCCGCTCCACTGTGCACTTGATCACGTTCTGGCCGCCGACGAACTCGGCCACATAGCGGTCCTTCGGTGTCGCGTAGATCTCGCGCGCCGGCCCGAACTGCTTGATGTGCCCCTGCTCCATCACCACCACCAGGTCCGCCAGCGCGATGGCTTCGAGCTGGGTGTGAGTCACGTGGATGAACGTGATGCCCAGCTCCTGCTGCATGCGCCGCAACTCCTGGCGCATCTGGATACGCAGCTGCTCGTCGAGCGCCGACAGCGGTTCGTCGAGCAACAGGACGCGCGGCTCGGTGATTGCCGCACGGGCCAGGGCAACGCGCTGTTGCTGGCCGCCGGACAGCTGTCCCGGAAGACGGTTCGCCAGTTCGGTGATGCGGGTCTTCTCCATCATCGCATCGGTACGCTTGGCGATCTCCTCCTTCGACGCCTTGCGCACCCGCAGCGGGAACGCGATGTTGTCGCGCACGGACAGGTGGGGAAACAGGGCGTAGGACTGGAACATCATGGCCGTGCGCCGCTGCGTCGGCGCGAGGCCGACCACGTTCTCGCCGCCGATCAGGATCTCGCCCTCGGTCGGGTCCTCGTGGCCCGCGATCATGCGCAGGATGGTGGTCTTGCCGCACCCGGAAGGTCCCAGGAAACAGCAATACGCGCCGTCGGGGATCTTGAGATTGATGCCCTCGACCGCCGTGAACGTGCCGTAGCTCTTGCACACGCCCGCCAGTTCGATGTTGCCCGCCTTGCCTGCCATGCCTTTTCCTTGGTCGAATGCCGATCCGGCGCGCTAGTGGCTCGCCTTGTGCAGCGCCCGGCGCTTCTGCATCTGCGCGATGGAGCCCAGACACAGACCGATGATGATGAACGACACGATCGTCGTCACCGTCCCCAGCGCGTAGAGCGAAGGCGAGGTCACGTTGAGCGTCATGGTCCAGATTTCCACCGGCAGCGTGTTGAGCGATCCTGACGTCTGCAGCGTGCGCGCGAACTCGTCGTAGGACAGCGTGAATCCGAACAACGCCACGGCCACGATGCCTGGCAGCAGGATCGGGATCACCACCATCCGCGTGATCTGCCACGACGAGGCGCCAAGGTCGCGTGCCGCCTCCTCCCACCGGCGGTCGAAGCGCGACATGACCGCGAACATCACGAGCACACCGAACGGCAGGGTGAGCGAGAGCTGCGCCCCGAGCGCGGAAGTGAACCAGCTCGGCTCGAGATGGAAGAACTGGAACAGCAGACCGATGCCGATGCCGAGCACGAGGCCCGGGGCCACGAGGCTGCCGATCATCAGGTAGAACACCACGGTATCCCCGCGGAAGCGGCGCCGGAACGCCATGCCAGCGAGAAACGATACTGCCACCGTGATGACCGTCACCAGTACCGCGAGCTTGATGGAACGATCGAAACTGCCCTTCACGTCGCCGGTGCGCACCTGGGTGAACAGATCCACGAACCAGTGAACCGACAGCCCCTTCATCGGGAAGACCAGACCCCCGCGCAGATCCTGGAACGACAGCAGGTAGATGCACAGCATCGGACCGTAGAGCGCCAGCACGTAGAACACGAACAACGCGGTCAGCGCGTAGAAGGTCCACGGTCGACGATCGAGGAGGGGGCGGACCGCCGGAGCGCTCATTGCGTGATTTCCTTGCGGATGTCCACGGTGCGCAGGATCGCTCCGATCATGATGACCACGACGATCATCAGCACCACCGCGTGCGCCGCGGCCGGCGGGTACTGCAGCACGGAGATGTTCTCGAACAGCGCCGCCACCACCGAAGCCGAGTTGCCCCCGCTCATGACCTTCACCACGAAGAAGTCACCCATCACGATGGAGATCACGAAGATGGAGCCGAGCGCTATCCCGCTGCGCGACAGCGGCAGGATGATCCGCCGCATGATGTCCCAGCGGCTGGCGCCGGCGTCGCGCGCCGCTTCCACCACGCGCTTGTCGACGCGGGCGAGCGAATTGAAGATCGGCACGATCATGAAGATGGTGAGCTGGTGGACGTAGGCCACCACCACCGAGAAATCCGAGAACAGGAGCACCTTGAGGGGCTCCTTCACGACCCCGGAGCCCACCAGTGCCATGTTCACCAGCCCGTTCTGCCCGAGCAGCGGGATCCACGAGATCATGCGGATGATGTTGGAAGTCCAGAACGGCACCGTGCACAGCAGGAACAACCCCATCGCGAGCAGTTCGCTGCGGATGTGGAACACCAGGTAGTAGGCGATCCAGAACCCGATGATCAGCGTGAAGAACCACGTGAGCACCGTGAACTTGACCGTGGAAACGTACAGATTCCACGTGAGCTGCTCGCTGAAGACGCCCTGATAGTTCTCCCACGTGAAAGTGGGCAGGATGCCGCCGAAACCATCGCCCTGCATGAAGCTCGCGGCGATCACCACGATGATCGGCATCACGAAGAAGGGGATGATCACCAGCAGCAGCGGCGAGACGTAGAACCAGCTCGTCAGGGACTTGGGAACACGCATCGAGGCGTTACTGGGTAGGAATGGAATCGCAGGGCGCGATCACTGCCCGGCAGCACTAGCGTGGCGCCGGGCTTCGATCGCAGGGGACGATCGGACTCAAGCCACCTTGAAGTCGTTCCAGCGCTTGTTCATGTACTGCGCTTCGTCCATCAGCGTGTTCCAGCAGGAGATGTTGGTCACGCGCTCGAGGAAGGAACCGCCGTCACGCAGGGCGCCGGCCTTTTCCATCACGACCCCGTACGGGTCGAGGATGGTTTCCTTGGCCGGCTTGCCCTCGTACCAGTAATCCCATTCGTTGGCCGAGAGGAATTTCTTCGCCGTCGAGGGTACCGGGCTGTAGTAACCGTAGCGGGCGACGAAACCGCCCTGCCAGCCCGACAGATACCAGTTGAGGTACTCGTAGGCGGCCTCGAGCTTCTTGCCCGACAGGTGGCGCATCAGCGCCATGCCGTTGCACCAGCCGCGGTAGCCTTCCTTGTCGCCCTTCTTGTTGACCGGTGCGTAGATGCACGGCATGCCCTTGACGCGCACGGCGGCGACGGCAGGCGACCACATCGACTGCACGATGACTTCACCGGCCGCCATGAGCTGTACGGACTGGTCAAACGTGGTCCAGGTGGCGCGGAAGTGGCCGGCTTTCTTGAGTTCGATCAGGCGGTTGATGGTGAAGTCGATCTCCGACTTCGTCATGTTGCCCTTGTTGCCGTACTTGATTTCGCCCGCACTCTCGAAACAGAGCGCGGCATCCATGATCCCGATCGCCGGCACGTCGAGGATGGCGGCCTTGCCCTTGTACTCGGGGTTGATCAGTTCCTTCCATTCGGTGATCGGCTTCTTGATGAGGTCAGGCCGGTAGCCGATCGAGTCGGCGTTGTAGACCTGCGGCAGGAAGGTCATCCAGTCGGTGACGCCTTCGTGCAGATCGGTGGCGTCCTTGCTGCTGATGTACATCGCCTCATAGGGCGAGATCCCTTGACGCGACACCACCTTGCCGTCGATCGCGCCCTTGGTGAAGATCGGCAGGATATTGTCGAATTCCTTGATCCGTTTGCGTTCGATGCCCTGGAGCACGCTGCGCTTGGTGGCGAGCTTGGCCTGCCAACCCTCGACGTCGGCGATGTCTACGGAATTGGGCTGGGTGACGAAACGGTTGATGGCCGCGGAGGTGTCGAGGTTCTGCATCGTCACCTTGAAGCCCAGGTCCTTCGAGGCCTGGTCGCCGATCGCCTTCACCACCGAGTACGACACGCCGACGTGGCGCAGCTCGATGTCCTTGATCTCCTGCGCCCAGATGAGGGGGAAACCGGTGATGGCCTGGGTGCCGGTAGCGCCAGCCACCGCAGCGGCGCTCTTCAGCAATGAACGGCGGCCCTCGTTCACGCCCGTGTCGTCCGAAGGCGCGGCGGTCGCGTCGACCGTCGTTGCATCCTTCGGTTTATCGATGCTTTCACTCATGGTGGAATTCTCCGGAAGAACAGTCGATCGGATCGCCGCTAGCCCGGGCCGCATCGCGGCGGAATCGGATAAGCGAGTGCAACGAGCGTAGCGATGCGAAGTCCACTTGAGAAATGAGAAGTTGTTATCGGCGACCATCAGTCGCGTTTATGTCGCGCGCGCCCCCACCCTGGCCCTCCCCCGGCAAAGGGGGAAGGTTGGGATGGGGGCAAACCACGTGCAGCCAACGCCAACGCTGTGCATACTCCGACGAATTGCCACGAACAGAACCTTCAGGAGCGCATCACGATGGACATGACCGGCGAACAACTCATCCCGCTGCCGCGGCAGCGCGTGTGGGAAGCGCTCAACGACCCCGAGACCCTCAAGGCCTGCATCCCCGGATGCGAGAGCATCGATCGCGTATCGGACACGGAATACAAGATCGCGATGACCGCCGCGATCGGGCCGGTCAAGGCAAAGTTCGCGGGCAAGCTGCAGCTATCGGACTTGAACCCTCCCGAGTCCTACACCATCGCGTTCGAAGGATCGGGCGGGGCCGCGGGCTTCGGCAAAGGCGGTGCGAAGGTCGTGCTCGCACCCGAGGGCGAATCCACACGACTCGTCTACACGGCCAACGCCACCGTCGGCGGCAAGCTCGCGCAGATCGGTTCGCGCCTGATCGATGGTGTCGCGAAGAAGATGGCCGAAGACTTCTTCGCGAAGTTCAATCAGATCTTGGCACCCGTTCCGGCCGAGGCGGCGATCGCCACCCCGCAAGCCGCATCGCAAAGCCGCAAAGGTGGGCTCCCTGCATGGGGTTGGATCATCATCGCGATCGTCGTGGCGCTCGCGGTGCTCATGCTGCGGCGCTAATGGGCGGGCGGCGCGACGACATCGATCCGTTTGCGGATGCGGGCCAGCGCCGCCGTGTCGCCCGAGGTCTCAGCCAGTCTGGCCTGAGCACCCAGCCACGCGAGCAAAGGTCGGCGCCAGCCTTGCTCGGATGCCGTGTCGACGGCGAGCGCCACACCGCCGGGTGACAGATCCCCGGCGCGAAACACGGCGCCGGCTCCGATCAGGCGCGACAACGGATCCTCGATGCGCTTCAACGCATCGTTGCGCGCCACGGCGTCCGTGGCTTTCGCCAACGCGCCGTATTGCGGCGGTAACGCCTTCGCATCCAGGCCGCTGAAGCTGCCCGACAGTAGCGCACCGTAGGCCCGATCCACCGCATCGGCGTCGGCCTGCAACGACTGCCACCCGTCGCAGCGCTCGAAGTCGAGCGCTGCGGTGGCGAGCGCGCAGCCGATGAGTTCACCCCGCGCCCGCAACTCGGGCTTGCCTGTGGTGGCCAGTGCGTCCGCGGCCTTTCGGAAGTCGCGGTCCGCGGTCCGGTCGCCTGCGAAGTAGCTGCGCTGATACTGCTCGAACCCTTCGTGCGCCCGCTCCTCCCACTCCGGCACGGTCGGATGCGAACACCCCCCGCTCAACGTCGCAGCCAGCACTGCGAGCATCAACTGCCGATCGATCATGGCAACCGCACGCGGCTGTCGCGCGCCATGGGCCACTTGCGATTGATCTCCACCAGCATGCGGTTGACCTTCTGGACGCTGTCGTCCACCTCGGCGCGCAGCTTGGAAAGATCGGTGCTCGAATCCTTCAGGTTCTCCGAAACGACCTTGGCATTGGCCGAGGCCGCCTGGGCGTTTGCGAGCACGTCATCGGCACGCTTCAAGCTCGCACGCACCTCGCTCAGCAAGGCGTTGACCTGCTCGGTCGAGCGTCGTGCGTCATCCACCAGGCCGCCATCGCCCAGCACCTTGCTGTCGGACTTGGCAAGCATGGCGTCGAGGCGAATGGTCACGCCGTCCAGTGACGTCACCAAGCGTGTGATGCGCCGCGAAGCGTCGAGCACTTCACGAGCCCGCTCGGGGCTGCCGGTCAGTCCTTCGATCAGGCCGTAGTCGCCATTGAGGCGGCTCGCCACGCCCCGCAGGTCGGCAAGCATGAGCGTGAGATGGGAACCCGGGCGGGTGAGCTCGCGCACGTCCTCGATCACGGCCTTCGCGCTGTTCACGAGATCGGGCAAATTCTTGGTAGCGTCCTCGAGCTCGAGCTTCGCGACGGCGCCTGCACGTAGCGGTGGGTCGGCCATGCGGGGCGACGTCACGCGGATGCGTTGCTTGCCGAGCAGCTGTTTTTCGAAGGAGAAGATGCTGCTCTGCCGCAACCATCGCGCATCCTTCTCGTTGATACGCAGTTCGATGCGCACGTTGCCGTCATCGGTCAACTGCATGCGCTTGATCTCGCCGATGGGAAAGCCGGAGAACGTCACCGGCACGCCGGAGCTCAGGCCCTCCGCGTCGCGGGCCACCAGCATCACGCTGCGTGTCGGCTCGAACATGCCGCGGGCGTGCAGGGCGTAGAGCACGAGCCCGCCCAGGAAGACCGGAAAGGCGGCGAGCAACAGCCCGACCTTCAGTTTGAGGTGCGGGATGCGGGCCTGGGATACAGCGGAGCGTTCCATGCGTAGTCGACGATGCGGCACAACCGATAGTGCCCTTCCAGGCTCAGCAGCGTCGCATCGAGCAGCAGAGGATAGTTGAAGTCGGGCAGCAGCAGTCCGGGGCGCTCGATCAGGATGACCGGAGGCGCACCCACGATTGCCCGCAGCAGCTTGGCGAGAAAGCGCTCGCGATTGTCGAGGTCGGGATCGCGCTGGTGCGCGCATGCGGTGTGTCCCACCCTCTCGAGCAGCGACCAGGCCCGGCCAAGTGCAATCCTGGAATTCATGCCGTCGCGAAACTCCGGCACGATGGCGATGTTCTCCAGCACCGTGAGGTTGGCGCGCAGCGGCAGGGTCGCCGAAACCAGTCCGGCATCGCGGTGGTCGGTGATCGCCTGCAGCCGCTCTTCGTCGTTGGCTGCCCAGATGAACTCGACGCCGGTCGCCAGCATCGCCATGTCAGTGCCGCCGGGCCGCCCCAAGGCGCTGAGCGCCCCCTCGGGGGGCAGCGAACGAAGAGAGCGTGGGGGTTGTTTCATCCTGTTTCCAGAGACGTGGCCATCATGCGTAGCTCACCGCAAGCGCGCCGAGCTCGATGAACATGATGGCAAAGAAGAGCTTGACCATGCCGCGCAACACCGAGATAGGCGCATGGAAGAGCTTCTGCGGCGTCTCCAACGCCTCCCCGATCGGGATCACGGTGACCGCCAGACCGAATGCCATGGTCTTGAACCCGAGCAGCAGCAACGTCGGTGCATCCAGCACCTTGCCCACGGTGTGGGCGAAATCCTCGGACGGCATCGCGAACATCCAGGCGTCGTAGACCACTGCATTCGAGATCAGCAGCGCCACCACCGTGCTGACGGCTGTCAGCGCCAGTACCGAGGTCGTGCCGCCGATCACGCGCGGAATCAGTTCGTAGGTGACCGGGTCGACGCCGCTCAAGCGCAGGGCTTCGAGTTCGTTGTTGATCTTCATCAGCGCCACTTCGGTGTTGATGGCCGCACTGGTGCGCAACGCCACGAACAGCACGGTGGTGAACGGCAGGATCTCCAGCACCAACACGCGGATGATCACTTCGAGAGCGTAGTCGAAGAGCCCGAAGTCGCGTGCTGCGTGCACCACGATGGAGCTCAAGAGCCACGAAACGATCGCCGCGAGCGCGATGAACCCCGGAAAGATCTCCCAGGCGGTAAAGTAGATCTGCTTCTGCACCACCTGCCGCGTGGCGCTGTTGTAGGTCGACGGGGACAGGGTGCCGACGACAGCGACACCGGCAAAGCGAATGATCCGCCCCCACGCGGCAAAGCGCTGCTCGATCCTGCGGCTCAAGGCCTGTTCGCTCATCCGACGGGTGACTCGATCTCGACCCTCATGCCCCCATGATAGCCGGGCAGAGACCGCCGGCACCCCCGGTGCATTAGAATTCCAGGTTCGTCCGCGCGGCGCAGCCGCTCGCGCCGGCTTCAACACAACAGTCCAGGGGGGAGATCCAACCATGAACAAGCTAGACATGGCCGGCCGCGGCGCCATCGTGACCGGTGGCGCATCCGGCATCGGCCTCGCCATCGCGCAACGCCTCGCCGCTTCCGGCGCCAATGTCGCCATCTGGGACATGGCCTCCGACCTCGATGCGAAGGCGAAGTCGCTCGGCGCCGGCAAGCACGTCGGGATCAAGGTCGACGTCACCAAGATCGGCGAAGTCGAGGCGGCCATGAAGGCCAGCATCGCCGCCCTGGGCAAAGTGGACGCCATGGTGAATTCTGCTGGCGTGGCCGGCAAGAACTCCACCGTTGCCGAGTACCCGATCGACGAATGGCTGCGCGTGTGCGACATCAACCTGAACGGCGTCTTCTATTGCTGCCGGACGGTCGCCCCGCACATGGTCGCCAACAACTACGGCCGCATCGTCAACATCGCCTCCATTGCCGGCAAGGAAGGCAACCCCAACGCGTCGGCCTACAGCGCCTCGAAGGCCGGTGTGATCGGTCTCACCAAGTCGCTCGGCAAGGAACTCGCGAAGAACCGGATCACGGTCAACTGCGTGACACCGGCTGCAGTACGCACGCCGATCTTCGATCAGGTCGAGCAGTATCACATCGACTACATGCTGTCGAAGATCCCCATGGGCCGCTTCGGCGAAGTGGAGGAGATCGCGGCGATGGTGGCCTGGATGTGCACGGAAGACTGCTCGTTCACCACCGGCGGCGTGTTCGATCTTTCGGGTGGGCGGGGGACTTACTGACGCTCGACCAGTAACCGCTCAACACGGCGGACACGGCGGACGCGGCGGAAAACCAAGCGCCGTTGCCTCACGCCGCGTCCGCCGCGTTGTGAGCTTTTTCTTCATTTCCGACCGACCATGAAAATCCGTGCCGCAGTCCTCCGCCAGAGCGGACTCCCCCAGCCCTACGCCCAGAGCCGCCCGCTCTCGATCGAGGAAGTGGAACTCGACCCGCCCGGGCCGCGCGAACTGCTCGTGCAGGTCAAGGCTGCGGGGCTCTGCCACTCGGACCTCTCCACCATCAACGGCGATCGCCCACGGCAGACTCCGATGGTGCTGGGCCATGAAGCGGCCGGCATCGTGAAGGAGGTGGGCAGCGGCATCGCCGATCTCGCCCCCGGCGATCACGTGGTCATGGTGTTCGCGCCGAGTTGCGGCCAGTGCACGCCGTGCCAGGAAGGCTTTCCGGCCCGCTGCGAAAACGGCCAGCAGGCCAACGGTGCGGGCACGCTGATGGGCGGGCACATCCGCCTGCATCAGAACGGCAAACCGGTCTACCACCACACCGGGGTCTCGGCCTTCGCCGAGTACTGCGTCGTCAATCGCGGATCGGTGGTGAAGGTGGACGACGCGTTGCCCTTCGACGAGGCGGCCGTGTTCGGCTGCGCGGTGCTGACCGGTGTGGGCTCGGCACTCAACACAGCCAAGGTCACCGCGGGCTCGCGTGTCGCCGTGGTAGGTCTCGGCGGCGTCGGCCTCAACGCGCTGCTGGGTGCCCAGGTCGCCGGTGCCAATCGCATCGTCGCGGTCGACATTCACGACGACAAGCTCGAACTCGCGAAGACTCTTGGTGCCACCGACGTGGTCAATGCGAAGGATCCCGAAGCCATCGCCAAGGTGAAAGCGCTTACCGACGGCGGCGCCGATTTCGCGTTCGAGATGGCCGGTTCGGTGCAGGCCATGGAACTCGCGTACCGCATCACGCGTCGCGGCGGCACCACGGTCACCGCGGGTCTGCCGCATCCCGATGCGCGCTGGGCGTTGCAGCACGTCAACCTCACCGCGGAAGAACGCACGGTGAAAGGCAGCTACATGGGTTCGTGCATCCCGCCCCGCGATCTTCCGCGCTACGTGGAGCTGTATCGCCGGGGCAAGCTGCCGGTGAACAAGCTGATGAGCGCCCACCTCACGCTCGATCGCATCAACGAAGGATTCGATGCGCTGGCGTCCGGGCACACCGTCCGCCAGCTCGTGATGTTTTGAGGGTCGGCGCTGCGTCGCACCGTTGCCTGCGCATGCGCGGGCCGTGCCGGATCGTCGCGCCCGCTGAACGACTACCGGCCCGGTTGGATCGGGCGATCACTCGCGGGAGATGGTGAATGGTTCAAGTTGGAACGATCAAGGAGATCTGGCGCTATCCCGTGAAGGGCATGGCGGGCGAACGGCTCGACGCCTGCGCGTTGACCGCCAAGGGCCTGCCGGGCGATCGGATCTGGGCATTGCGCGATGAACGCCGCAAGGAAATCCAGAGCTGCAAGTTCCGTCCCGAACTGCTGCGCTGCACGGCCCGCGGTCGGTACGCCACTGCGCCCGGGGCCAACGGTCATGTCGACGTCACTTTCCCCGACGGATCCGTGCTGGGCAGCGACCAGCCCGAGATCCACGCGCGACTTTCGCAACTGACCGGCCATCCATCGACCCTGGAACCGCTGCGCGCGGAAACCGATGCCGACTTCTATCGCCGCCACAAGCTCGACGATCACACCTGGCTCGAGGAACTCGCCGCCACCTTCGACCGCGAGGCCGGCGAACCGCTGCCCGATTTCAGCAAGATTCCACCGCCGCTGGTGGACTTTGTATCGGTGCCCGGAACGTTCTTCCTGGTGACACCGCTGCACCTCGTCACCACGGCAACCCTCACGCACCTGAAGACACTCAACCCGCGGGGCAACTGGGACGCCCGTCGTTTCCGACCCAACTTCGTCATCGAGACCAACCCCGGGGCAGCAGGACTGCTGGAACAGGAATGGGTCGGGAAACGGGTCTCGATCGGCAATGCTGCGTTCGACTGCGCCGGCGCGACGCCCCGTTGCGGCGCCGTCACCCGCGCGCAACCGGATTTCGCCGCCGACACGACGATCCTGCGGACCATCGTCAAAGAGGCCGACCAGAACGTAGGCGTCTATGGCCTGATCACCGACCCCGGCAACATCCGGTGCGGAGATCCGGTCTTCGTGACCTGACCCACGAGCGGGCACTCCGCGCAGTCGTTCGAGATCTTTTGACCCTGCAGAAGTCGCTGTCGAGCCTCCTTACAGAGTCTCGCAGCGCAGGCCGCCCGCGCGCCACAACTTGCTGATTGCAGATGTGGTTTGCCTTGCGGCATGGACGTTGCTGGCCAGTGCCGGACGCGCACGGGTGACCCGAGGACGCGCCAAAACGGAATCCAATAACACGACGTTGTCCTAAAGGGGGACCGGTCCATGAAGTCCACGAGTCACTACCTTCGCGTCCTGGCGTTCGGCGCGATGCTGTCATTGAGTGCTTCCGCGTTCGCAGTGCCGATCGGAGGCGTCGAGTTCCCGCAGGGAGCCGTCTCGTTCGCCGATTCGGTGGTGTCGTACACACCGGGGTTGGTGGGCGGCAATCCGACCGATCCGCATCGCGGCGCGGCCAATGCGCTGGGGATACCCAACTACAACGGCGTCAATGGCTGCGCCTCACAGGCCGCCTGCACCTTCGTTTCCCTCGGTGACGGCGGCAACATCGTCCTGCGGTTCGTCGACAACGTCCTGACGGGCAGCGATAGCAGCGCCTTGGACCTCTGGGTGTTCGAAGTGGGTCCCGACGTCGAAGACACCTTAGTGGACATCAGCACGGACGGCACCACGTGGATCAGTGTGGGCGCGGTCGGCGGCAGCACGGCCGGGATCGACATCGATGCTTTCGGATTCGGTTCGAGTTCCGCTTTCGCCTACATCCGTCTGACCGACGACACTTTGCTGGACGGACAGGACGGCGCCACCGTGGGTGCCGACATCGATGCGGTGGGCGCGATCACTACGAGGCGCGTCACCCTCGTTCCCGAACCCGGCGCGCTGGGTCTGTTGGGTGCGGCTTTCGCCGCACTGATGCTGGTCTCGCGCCGGCGAGTCTGAGCGACGAGCGCGCGGCGGGCCTCCGACCCGCCGTCCGCCGCACACTGCCAGCCGAGTGGTAGGAGGGCACGCGACGCACTAGAATGCGCGTCGGGTCGTGGCACGTCTCGAATCCGTCTGACCGGGACGCGCGCGATGCCTCAAGCGAGTTCGGGCCCATCCGGCGTGCTGCATTGATCTGGAAACTTGGCGCGTCGTTGGGTCGATCGACACCCCGCTCGCGGCATGTATTCCCATCGGTTCCGCGTCGTCGCCGCAAAGAACGAACTCGTGTTCCCAGGGCGTTCGCCCCGAGGGCCGTTCAATTCAATGCGAATCGGAGATCGATGGTGACCAGCGACAAACCCCGCGTAGGCTGTATCGGTGCCGGCGTACTCGGAAGCGCGATCATGCGACGACTGGTCGCCTGCGGCTTCCAGCCCGCGGTATGGAATCGCGACCGCGCGAAGCTCGACCCTATCGTTCAGGCCGGTGCCGTCGAGGCCGAGAACCCCGAGGAACTCACCCGGTCGAGCGCCTTCGTCATCACGTGCGTGAGCGACGGCGCCGCGATCGAGCGCGTCGTGTTCGGCGAGCATGGCGTCGCTGCGGCGGGCACGCCCGACAAGATTCTGATCGACATGTCGACGTGCGCTTCGGCGCACACGCGGGCGATGGCGCAGCGACTGGCGGCCGAGTGCGGCATGCGCTGGCTCGATGCGCCGATTTCGGGCGGGGCACCGGCGGCGCTCGAAGGGCGCATGGCGGTCATGATCGGCGGAGAACCGGACGCCTTCGAGAAGGCGAGACCGGTATGGGATGCCCTCGCAGGCCGAGCGACGCTGATGGGCCCATCCGGAGCGGGTCAGGCGACGAAGATGATCAATCAGGTCTTGGTGGCCACCGGCGTGGCGGTGCTGGCCGAAGCTTGCGCGCTCGCCGAGCGTGCCGGTATCGACGCCGCCAAGATTCCGCAAGCCCTGGCCGGGGGCCGCGCGGATTCGAAGCAGCTCCAGGAAATGTTCCCCAAGATGGTCGCTTCGGAGTTCTCGATCACCGGCCGTGCCGCGCTGATGCTGAAGGATCTCGAACTGATCCACGACCTTTCACGTAACGTCGGTGCTGCACTGCCGATCACGGCCGGCGTGACCGAGCTGTTCCGCAAGCAGGTGGCCGATGGTTACGGTGACCGCGACAATACCGAACTGGTCGACTACTTCCGTTCAAGGCCGCATCGCTGACCTTACGCATCGCCGCCATGGCGGCGCGAAACACGCAGTGACCGTCCCATTGCGCCGCACTCATCCACATTCGCCCGACGATCCTTCCATGTCTGCCCGCTTCGACGCCGCCCGACTCACGACATTCGCCACGCAACTCCTCGACGCCGTCGGCATGGACCCGGTGAAATCTCCCGTCATTGCCCAGGTCCTGGTCGAAGCCGATCTCATGGGCCACGATACCCACGGCCTCGGTCTGCTCGGGCCGTACCTGGCCGACATCGACAAGGGGGAATTGAAGACCCGGGGCGAGCCCGGCGTGATCGCGGATTTTCCGGCGGCGGTGACGTGGGACGGCAAGCGTCTGCCGGGCACCTGGCTCACGGTGAAGGCGATCGACCTCGCGTGCGAACGCGCCCGCACCCAGGGCGCGTGTTCCGTGTCGATCCGCCGCAGCCATCACATCGCCTGCCTCGCCGCCTATCTCACGCGCGCCACCGATCAAGGCTTCGTCATCCAGATCATGACCTCGGCGCCCGAGAACCAATCGGTCGCACCCTTCGGTGGCCGTGCAGGCGCACTCACCCCGAACCCGATTGCCGCAGGTTGGCCGACAGCCGGCGATCCGGTCCTGATCGACGTATCGATGTCGATCACCACCAATGGCATGGTGGGGCGGCTCAACAAGCAGGGCGGGCAGTTGCCCGGCAAATGGCTGGTCGATGCCGAGGGCAATCCCACCGCCGACCCGTCGGTGATGACGCGTGACCCCAAGGGCGCATTGCTGCCCATCGGCGGCGTCGAGTACGGCCACAAGGGCTACGCGCTGGGACTGCTGGTGGAAGCGATGACCCAGGGTCTGTCCGGTCACGGACGCGCTGATCCCATTGAAGGTTGGACCGGCGAGGTGTTCGTGCAGGTCTACGATCCGCGCGCGTTCTCCGGCCTCGATGCATTCACCCGGCAGACGGAATGGATCGCCGACTACTGCCGCAAGGTGGCACCGATGAAGGGTGTCGAGCGCGTGCGCCTGCCCGGCGAGAACGGACTGGCGCGGCGCCGGCGGCAACTGGGGGAAGGCGTCACCCTGCATCCGGCCATCATGCCCATGCTGGAACCCTGGGCCGCAAAGCTCGGCGTCGCCTTGCCGTGACCACCCGCGCGGATCACCGCCGCGGACTCCTCCTGATGCTCGGTGCCACGCTCTGCTGGGCGACGGCGGGCGTGCTGGTGCGCAGTCAATCGATCCGCGACGGGTGGGAGGTCACGTTCTGGCGTTCGGCCTTCATGATCGTGTTCATGGCCGGCGTGCTCTACGTGCAGTACCGCGGCGACACGCTGCGGCGTATCCGCGCGATCGGCCTCGCTGGCCTGATCTCGGGTGCACTGTGGGCGATCATGTTCATCGCGTTCATCCTGGCGCTGTCGCGCACGACCGTGGCCAACACGCTCGTGCTGTGCAGCATCTCGCCGTTCATGTCGGCCGTCGCCGGCTGGCTGCTGCTGTCCGAGCACGTGCCGTTGCGGACCTGGATCGCGATGGCTGCGGCCTTCGGCGGCATCGCGCTGATGTTCGTCGATTCCCTCGGCGGTGGCGGAACGGCGGGTAACCTGATCGCGCTGGCGATCCCGGTGTGCTTCGCACTCAACGTGACCATCCTGCGGCGCATGCACGCCGAGGCCGACATGGTGCCCACTGTACTGGTCGCCGGGCTCATTTCCTGCGCCATCACGCTGCCGTTCGCGCTGCCCTTCGAAGCACAGCTGGTCGACCTGCCGAACCTGATCGCGCTCGGTTTCGTGCAACTGGGCCTGGGCTGCCTGCTGATGGTGGTGGCGGCGCGCCATCTCAAGGCAGCGGAAGTAGGATTGCTCGCCGAACTGGAAACCATCTTCGGCGTCGTGTCCACCTGGGTTCTCGTCGGCGAGGTGCCGAGCCGCCTCGCGTTGATCGGCGGCGGCATCGTGATCGCCGCGCTGGCCCTCAACGAGGCCTGGCGCATGATCCGCGGCGACGGCAATACCGACCCCCTGAAGGAGATTCCGCAACCATGATTCCCGAACCCGACAACCTCGCCGAGCGCCTCGAAGCCTGCTATGCCGCGGCGGTGCACGACGTGCTTCGCGCCATGGGTCACGGCAACTGCGTGCTGCCCTCGGTCATCAAACCGCTCGACCCCGGCACCAAGCTCGCGGGCGAGATCTACACCGTGAGCGGTCACGTGGACGTCACGCGCGATCCGCACGACACGCTGCTGCAATGGACCGGCCTACTGTCCAAGGCTCCCGCCGGCAAGGTGCTCGTGTGCCAACCCAACAGCCATGCCATCGCACTGATGGGCGAACTGTCGGCCGAAACGCTGCACTTCCGCGGTGTGCGCGGCTATGTGGTGGACGGCGGTTGTCGCGATACGCAGTTCATCCTCGAACTGGGCTTCCCGGTCTTCTGCAGCTTCAACACGCCGAAGGACATCGTGGGCCGCTGGGTGCCGGACCGCTTCGGCGAGCCGATCACCATCGGCGAAGTCACTATCTCGAGCGGCGACTGGCTGCTCGCGGATCGCGACGGCATCGTGATCATTCCCGGCGCCATCGCTGCCGACGTCGTCACGCGGACCGAGGAGGTGCTGCAGACCGAGAACAAGGTGCGCACGGCGATCCTGTCGGGGATGGACCCGCAGGAGGCTTATCTCAAGTTCGGGAAGTTCTGAGGCCCGGGGCCGCCACTTCAACGCGCCGGCGGCAGGGCGAGTTCGACGCGCGCCGGATCGGGCGCATACAGCCACGGCACCACGCCCAGCAGCGGCGCCCGCAACCGCGCCTGCAGCGTCGCCAGATTGTCCTCGAAGACGGACATGCTCGGGTCGATGCTGTTCGCAACCCAGCCGGCGAATTCAAGACCGCGCGCGAGAATCGCTTCCTGAGTCAATAGCGCGTGGTTGATGCATCCGAGGCGCATGCCTACGGTCAGCACGACGGGCAAGCCGAGCCGCTGTGCGAGATCGCTGAAATCGTCGCGATCGCCGAGCGGCACAAGGAATCCACCGGCCCCTTCGACGACCACGGCGTCCGATCGTTGCTGCAGCGAGTCGAAGCGTTCGCGGATGACCTCGAGATCCATGGCGACGCTCGCCCGCGCCGCTGCCACATGCGGCGCGATCGCCTCGACGAACCGGTACGGATTCACCTCGTCCATGGGCGCGTCGACGTTCGCTGCCGCGCGTAGCGCCTCGACGTCCTCGTTCTTCCAGCCGTCGGGCGTTTCGTAGCAGCCGGCGGCCACCGGCTTCATGCCTGCAACGCGCAAGCCTGCCCGACGATAGGCGTGGAGGAAGCCGCACGCGACCAGCGTCTTGCCGACTTCGGTGTCGGTGCCGGTGATGAAGAGGCCGCGGGGCATGGGTGGTATGGCGTCAACGACTCGTTGCGGCCGATGGCCCCCACCCCAACCCTCCCCCGGCAAAGCCGGGGGAGGGAGTTGTGCGCTCCTTCCCCCAGCAATGCTGGGGGAAGGTCGGGAT
>LNFM01003675.1_pt1 | contig 41761 bp, 53 predicted proteins | sample 596031 | NCBI WGS metagenome assembly LNFM01 (sample SAMN04254537, study PRJNA301005) | activated carbon metagenome | isolation source: dual media filters at the Ann Arbor, Michigan drinking water treatment plant | place: USA: Ann Arbor
CGTAGCCGTAGCCGTCGCCGTAGCCGGAGCCGTAGCCGTAGCCGTAGCCGTAGCCGTCGCCGTAGCCGTCGCCGTAGCCGGAGCCGTCGCCGGAGCCGGAGCCGTAGCCGTAGCCGGAGCCGTAGCCGTAGCCGTCGCCGTCGCCGTAGCCGTCGCCGTAGCCGGAGCCGTAGCCGGAGCCGTCGTTACCTACGCCGACCATACCGGCACCTCCTCGATCGACTTCTGAGCTTCCGGTGTCACGTCGAGGATCTCGATCGCTTCCGTGAGCTCGACCCGGTCTACGGCTACCGGGAACTTGCAGTCTTTCGGCTGCTTCGTTCCTTCCATTGCGAGCTGTGAAAGAGACGCTGCACCGTACCAACGCCAGAGACGACGGGCTTTGGTGAGAACGACCTCTTTGCCATCTCGGCTCTCAAGAAAACCTGCGAATACTCCCGCGGAGTAGGTTCGACAGATAACGAATTTCGACTGGTTATCAGCCATTTGAGTTGATCTCCTTTTTGTTGAAATAGTCCTCGGAATACCATCGCGAGGGTCTGGTGTTATCGGGCAAGTAGAGCGGATGCCACGGCTGTTCCCGAGTCAGCCGCAGATAGTGAGGATCGAACCGTGCGAGCATTCGACGGACGATCGAGCCGCGACCCATGAAGGCACCGTCGCGACCCCAAGCACAGACGACAAGCGATGCTCCCTGTGCGACAGAGATGATGTGGCGATCGTTACCGAATCCAACCGGATCGGCGACCTTCATCATGGATCGCGGATCAGTGGCTCGGTAGGCGAAAAGATTGGTAATACATAGAGCGTCAAAACCCCACGAACGGGCGAACTTGACGCATTTGCGGACGGTTGGATCGTCCTTATTCTCGTCGGCGATCGAAGGGTTCAGGCAGACGAAATTGACGAAACGGCGAGGCCCAGGCGTCCAGCTTCGCCACAATTCGTAGCGATAAATTCGGCGCCGATCGAGCGATGCGGAACAGTGTTCGTCGGTGTCCATCCGAGCCATTTTCTTGGCGGCTATTTGCTGGAGCTCGCCACATTCCTCCACAAGCTTTACGAGTCCGAGTTTTTCTAACATGGGTTGATCTCCTTCAAGCTTGGCGGCGGGTTATCACTCCGCCGCTTTCGCCTGCAATTTTTAGTTCTTCTACATTTTCCTATTGCCGCAGGTTCGGGGGCATTGCGGCGGGTTTGCCCGGTCCTACCGTGTGTAGATCAGTTCGTCGATCTGTTTGACGGTGGAGTTATTGGTATTTGCGCTGACGGTCGTGAGCCGTTCGAACGGCAGATAGTCGGCGCCGGTGCCTTCGCAGGCGATGACCTGGCCGCGGCGCGAGTGGATCCAGTAACGCAGCGTTTCGTAATGGATCGTCGAGCGTGCGTAGCGATCGCCGTTTCCGGCCGTGTTGGCGTAACGGTACGGCGGGTCGATAAACCACGTTGCCGTGCGGTTCTCTAGTATCGACAGATAGCTGCACTGCTCGACGCGCCAGTGACGGATCTTATGCAGGTCGCGGGCGATGCGTTCGCGGTCCTGCGACCAGCTATTCTGGCCGTGGCCACGTTTGCGCGGGACGGCTTTGCCGCGGCACAGGTTAAAGCCGATCAGGGCCTTTTCGACCGGCGCGAGCTGCGTGAAGACGTCGATGTGGACTCCGCTCGGGACGTCAGGCAGCGAGCGAATGTCACGCTCGGAAGCGGCTATCAGGTATCGCCAGATCTCGACGATCAGCGGCGAAGCGTCGTACAGGAAAACCTCGCGATCAAAATGAAGCAGCGAATACCGCGCCGAGCCTGCAAAAGGCTCGACTATCACGTCGTACCGCGGCTGCGGGTACAGGTGAGCGATCTTCGATTTTGATCCGTAGTAGCTGAACATTAGGGTCGTTTAATGCCGTTTTTCGTCATGTATTCGAGGCCGCGCTCTGGACGCATGAATTCGATGGCAACGATCTTGCCGTCCGGGAAAGTCACCGTTATCTTGTCGTCCGGACGAAGGGTCAACGGGTTGCCATACGAAGGATCGTGAAACGTCACTTCATCCACCGCCTCCTGGCAGTCCACTTTGATATGGCGGTATATCATCGTTTCCTCCATCCCTGCTGGCTAACCTTGTTTTCGAAGATCATCTCGTTTTTCAGCGCGGCGCCGATTACGCGGGTGTTATCGTATTTTTCCTTACTGATCCTGAGGGCCTGATTGGCGATGTTGCCGAGGCCGAGCGGGGTTTCGGCGTTGGCGGCGATGTAGGTGACGGCCTCGTCGTCGAAGAGATCCTCGACCTTTTTGCCGACGAGCCGCAGCCGGTGGGCGAGATAGCCCGCTGCCTGATCCTGAAACGGCGGCATTTCGAGAACGTGGATGCGTTCGTAGATCTCCTGAAACTCAGGCATTTCGAGCGTCGAGACGAATGACGGCCATCCGAGCAGCACGATGCCGAGGTACTTCTGAAAGCCGCCTGACGACATTTCGAAAAAGTTTTTGAGCGAGCTGACCGCGGATTTGTTCATCCGGTGACACTCGTCGATCGCCAGGGCGACGCGTTTGCCGTTTTGGGTCATCGACGAAAGCTTTGCCTTGACGGCCGCGCCGAGTGCCGTCGCTCGCTGCGGTGCGGGCGTGTCGGTCTCGCGCAGGATGGTGCGGGCGATCTCGATCGGCGAGACGTTCTTTTGATCGAAAAACTCGGGCCAGATGACGTGCAGGTTTTCGTCACCGGCAACGTGGTCCTCGATCAATGCCCGCAGCGTCGTTTTCCCGGAGCCGATCGGGCCGATGACGGCGACGAAATGGCGATACTTGATCGCGTCGAGCACGGCGTCGTAGATCTCGCGAAGCGGCCGCGAAATGAATACCTCGTCACGGCTCGACGGGTAGTTTTTGAAAGGGTCGTCGGTCAGGCCGAAATACGAGATTTCGTCCTGCCGCAGCGCAATGCGTTTCGAGATCATGGGTTGATATTCTCCTTCGGTGAAAACTTCGAGCAGTTGGGCGTCGACTGAGGCTTTTGTCTCGCCGAGCTGGATCATGTGGTCACGCAGCCGAGCCGCGATGATGGTGTTGAGGCGGTCGGTCCACTGCGGTGAACCTTTGCCATTGACAAGACGGCTAAGCGTCGATGTGCTGGCATATTGTTCGCCGGCTTCTGTGAGCCAGTTATGCAGCGTCGAAAGCGGCAGGTCGTACTTGTTGAGGACCTGGCCGAGCGGCGTATTCGGGTGTTGCTTGTGGCGGCGGTATTTTCTAGGTGTCCTGGGTTGATCTGACATAGGTTTTTAGTTGAAGCGGCTGGCTAGGCCGCTGGTAAATTGGTCTATCCGACGAGACGAAGTCCCTCCTCGAATGGTCTGTTCAAACGGTCGATAGCGGCCTCGACCTCAGTTTCGGCGACGGTTACTGCGTCGTCTGCGAAGATCTCGCGAAGGAACGATTTAGCCGCATCCTTCGACTCAAAGCGGTCGCTGTACTCGGCGACGGCCTGCCAATAGGTGATCGGCTTGCCGATGTAAGCGGTTTTGGAAGTCTGGGAAGTTTTGGAAGTCTCGGAAGTTTCGGAAGGGGCGGAAACGACTGGTACGACTTCGTTGACGGCTTCGCTCGAGGCGATGAATTCGCGGTGCGGGAAATTGACGACTCCGGCTTTTTCGACCTCGATCGGGACATTGAGGTGAGGGACCGGAGCGATCTGGCCCGTTAGGCGTTTCTGCTCTTTGATCGCGGCCACCTCCTGTTTGCGTTCGGCTTTCAATTCGCGGGTCAGCCGTTCGGCATTGGACTCGGCGACGGTGCGGAACTCCCCCGCTTTGTCGACGCCGGCGACGAGCTTGTCGATCTCATAAACACCGCCGTTGGTTGGCTCAAACTTGCCGTCGATATTCGGCAGCGTAAGCAGGATCATTCCGATCGAGTGCGGAACGACGATGCGGACGACCTTGCCGGTGTAATCGACAAACGGCCTGGCGTTCGGGATCTTGTAGGCGACTTTGCGATGTGTGACAGTCATCGACGCATCGAGAACTGCCTCGAACTCGTCCGAAAGCAGGGCCGATTCGATCACGTCCGGAGCGACTTTTCGCACGACGATCCGCTTGCCGTGCCAGCGGTTCATGGGCTTTTCACCGGTCGCCCGGTGAATTCGGTGGTTGTAGTGCTCGCAAATCTCGTCGGCGAAGCGGTTGAGGTCGTCGATGGTTACCGTCTGGCCTTCGCTAACCGCGAGGCCGATAAAGCGGTCGGCCTTTTCAGCCCATTTGTGGGCACCCTCGACCTTTCCGGTCGCCTGCGGATTGTTCGGAGCGTGGCGTTTGTGAACGTAGCCGCCCTCGTTTTTGAGGATCGAATTCAGAATGCGTTCGGCGCGGATGTGATAGCCCTTGAACTCGGAGCCGTTATCGGTATAAAGCTCACGCGGAACGCCGAGCCTGGTGAACGCCTCGCACTCGAAGCGAACCATATCGAGACTCGTGATCGCCGGGACCGCGACGTAACGCAGGAAACGCCGACGCGAGTGATCGTCCACGAGCATGATCTGCCAGACGCGGAGCTTCGTCTCGTCCATCTGCGGATGGTTCTTGTCGATGCCCTCGATCTTGAGGACACGACGGGTCTTTTCGTCCTGCCATCTGACCTTTAGAGCTGTGCAATCGATCTGATACATCTGTCCTGGAAACTCTGCCTCAAAGCGTCGGTGTGCCCGGCGAGTGTTTCGCCGCTGCGTTTTGCCTAAACCCTGCTCGCGCAAATATCGCTGAAACGTTTCGAGCGTCGGCAGGTTGGTCCGGCCGCGTGTTCGTGCTGTCAGCAATGCCTGATCCGGGTCGAGCTTATCGACGATCACGAGCTGCATCGCGTAATAGAGATCGGTGCCGGGCTTGATCTCAAAAGTCCGTTTTCCGGCATCGCTTCGGGTCTTCCGCTGACCTGAACGAAGGTCTTTCGTCATGCGGTAAACGTATTGCCAACTCACGCCGTAATTCGCCGCCAGCCGTTCAGCCTCTGATTTGGCGGCGGTACCGCTCAAACCGGACATGGCGTTGCGAATCTCCTCAAATGCCGTGGATCCGAGTTTTCGATTCATCGTTCAAAAAGGGGTCAGAAAAGAACGCGGAGGCGATGGGCTGAATTACCGCCTCCGCTTGTGCATCAAAAAACTAAGCAGCGGCTTTTACTGCATTGGCCGGAAGCTGCGATCGCAGGAACGCAGCGAAGTCGGTCAACTGGAGCTCGCTGAGATCGCTCGAACGATCAACGCCGTAACGCGCCCGGAGAACACGCTTCCACGCGGCCTTGTCGGTAAATCGCTCCTGGCCTTTCGCGCCTTCGAACCACGAATCGACTATGTAGCTTGTCTCGTAACCGAGTGCGTGGACCTCACGGAGCAGCTTCGCGTTGTTATCGCGCGGCGGGCCAGAAAACTCCGCGACGTTGCCGCGGCCTTTGGCAGCCTCGTGCAGACGGATCAGGTTGATGCCCTTGTTTACGAGTGCCGAACGGGCGGCACGGGCCGTCGCGAGCGATTTGATCTCCTCGGGCGACATCTCGTGGCCGTTGCGTTTCTCGCCTAGATTGGCCATGCCGGTCGAGCTGGCAAACGTCCCGTCCTGGAAGGTGATCTTGTACGACACGGCGATATTATCGGGAAAAAGCGAGACGATCGGTTCGTCCTCGATCCCGACGACATCGGTCAACTTGTGCAGCAGCACGGCTGTCGCTTCGCGGTCGAAAAATGGCTCGTTCGCGGCGTTCTCAAAGAACAGGATCTGATCGGGTTCGAGGCCGTAGGTCGCACAGTATTCGGCGACCAGCTCGTGTTGGGCTCTGGTGAAGTCTTTTTGCTGAATGGTTTTCATGAGTAATCTCCTGTGTGCGGAACTCGAGTCCGCGGCTTATACCTCTTCGTCCCCAAAATCGTCGTCTTCGGCGAGGATCTGCCGTGTGCGATCCGATATCGCACCTTTTGCTCCATGGGTTGATGTAGGACTATCCTCAAAATCGAATGTGCTGCCGAGTGCTTTTTTCAGGTGCAGGAATTGCCCCCAAAGCGAACGCATCGTGACACCGCTTTTCTCGGCCCTGGCTGCGGGCTTTAGCTTTTCGGCCTCGCGTGTGAGCAGCACGAAACCGTCGAGAACCTTCATAAACGCCCGGTCGAACGGGTCGCCCTGGTTGAGAGCGTCGAGGTTTCGCTGCAGCTCTTCGTACTCGGTCTGGCCGCGCTGGATCTGCTCGGTCTGGGTGGCGATCCGTTTGGCCTGCTTTTCCTCGCGGATGTCGCGTTCACGCAGGACGTCGTGCATCGTCTCGACCAGCTCTTTGATCGCGGCCCTGTCGGTGACGGCGACGCGCTGATCTGCGATCAGCAGATCGTCGCCATCGAGCTCGATCTTGACGCCGGAACCGGCAAGCAGCTTGCGGGTTTTGAGCGGGATGATCTTCTTGCCCGAAAACACGTCGAAGACCTGCGGGCCTTCGCTCAGCAGCAGTTCCTTTAGCTCGTAGTATTTGCTTTTGGACAGGTCCGGAACCTCGTCGCTGTTGAGGTAATCGACGAATCGCTCGAAGCCCCACACCGCGTAGTATTTCTTTTCCTCGACCTCCATCAGGCCCTCGATCATCTTTGACGAGAGGCTGCGGGCGATCGACGTAACCGCGGCGAGGGCACCGCTGAACTTGTGAGCCTCGGCAATAAAATGCTTGTCGAACTCTTCAATGCGGGCCTTTTCGATCGCTCCAAAATGCTGATCTTCGACCTCGCGAATCTTTTCTTTTAATTTTTCACTCATGTTTTGCTTTAAATTCCGGATACGGAATCGTACGTTTTCAATAGAATCAACAACTTAGCTCGAAAAAATGCCGTTTAAATTCCGTTTTCTGGAATTTAAAGCCCCTCATGCCTCGCGATCGCGGTGGCTATGCGGATCGCGTTTCGCCCGATGGTCCACTCGCCTCGTTCGTTCTGGACGGCGAGTCCGTGTAGACGGAGAGTTCGTAACGCTCGCATCGTAAAATCGCGGCTGTAACCAGTTCTCGTTTCGATCCTCGATTGCTTAACCGGCTCAAACGCCGTACCTTCGAGAGCTTCGAAAACCTGCCATACCTTCGTAAATGATTCGACCCGGTACTGTTCGTCATCGCGTTTATTCATCGTCGTCGTCATTGATGATCGACTGAGCCAGGACGAAAACTATCGCCAGTGCGATCACCGCAAATGTCACGTAAAGTCCTGTCGTATTCATCATCGTTAGAAAATTGCCGGACGCTTGGTCGTTTCTCAGTCGGTTTCTCCCCGTCTGCCTCTGCCTCACGCCCGGCGTCCCGGTCACGCACCGGGCGGCAGAGCCTCTAGATCCTGCCAAAACTCAAACTCCATCTGCTCGGCGAGGATCGGAAAATTCGCCTTTGCTACGCGGTGGATCGTCGTTAGCTGACGGATCGGTGCGGATTTGGCACGTTTGACCCAGGCCGCGAAATCATCCTCTTCAGTGGCGATCCAGTAGCCGTGCGGGCTTCCCTTGCGGCTCGCGACCGGCAGCAGCCAGACGGAGCGCAGATCCTCGATAACGTAGTGAAACTTACGCAGCCGCTGGTGCGAGGCCCAGCCGAAATACTTATCGAGCAATGTTTGGCGTGGTGCCGGATCATCGGTCGATCGACGCGACAACGCCCGAGCAACGTCGAAGGCGAGCGGATTGACCGGCACCCCGCGAAACATCAGCGACCGTGTAGCCCGGTCGATGATCTTTGCCGCCGCGTTCGGCTCGTCGTGAGCGAGTCCCAGCTCGATCACCGGACAGGTCCGCACGTCGCCGTTCGGCCCGATCTGGATGCCGAGATCGCCGCAGCGGCTGCACCGTGCACCGTCAACCCGCACGAAGAGCGGCGGTGTCGTATCGAGATGTCTTGACTCAATCAGCATTTAGACAAGCTCCTTCGCGTCAAGAACGCCGTCCTCAGCCTCTAGGTCCTCGTCGTCGCCCATGATGGTTTCCCACCAGATATCGCCTCCGCGTTCGATCCCTTCGGTGTAGCCCTTGCTAAACCAGTAAGGCTTGCCGAGAAAGAACCCGAGACCGATCGAGCCGATAATGATGCAGAGCATCGAGATGAAATAGATCTGCGTTTGCGTCATGGAACCCTCCTGAATTGTGGCTCGGCGGCTGCCGGCGTTGGGCTTGTAGGCGGCGTGATCCCGTCGCGTTTGTTCATTGACTTGAGGGCCTCAACGATCTTGTTGCCCTCCTCGGTCGTGCGGGGCGGCCAGTGTTTGAGCATCCGCGTGCCCATTCGCTCAAGGCCCTCATCGGACATCCCGCGAAGCTTGGCCAGCTCGTGCATGAAATCGAGATGTGCAGCCGTCTCGACCGCTTTCACGCCTGCCTGCTGACGGTGGTAGTTGACCGTCCGCCGCGAGTATCTCCGCGTCATCGGCTCACCGCCGAGAGAAACGATCACCGCGTTCGCCTTCTCAAAGGTCAGCCCTGACAGCGGCTCGCCCGCTAGCATTTCGAGGTACTCTTTTGGCTCGTCGTAACCGGCCGCTCGGGCCTTGTCCTTCGCCAGCCCGAACATCCGGCGAATCTGAAAATTCTGCTTTGGTTGTGGTTTAGGCATCGGTTTCGTCCTCCTTGATCTCGTAGAGGTAAAAACCAACCGTGAACTGGTCGCCAAGCGATATTCCCCAACCGCAGCCGATAATCCAATCCCTTACCCGAAGCGGGGAACATCTCGGGTGATCTCGATTCAGCTGGCTGATCTGAACGCGAAGCGTGTTCAGAAATCGCGTCGGACCGCCCGAGATGATGCGTCCGCTGTAACCTTTGAGAACCTCAACGGCGGCGCTTTGCAGGGCATTCTTGGGCTGGTTGTGGCTTCCGAAAAATGCGAAGTATCTTGTCATTCCGCACCTCCGCACAGCTGGAGCTGTTTGTAGAGTTCGACGATGGCCTCGTTGATGGCCTCGCGGCGTTCGGCGGGCGGACGGCGTTCGAGGACGTGTTCGATCACGTCGTGCAGCTCGCGGGTGAGCGTGACGATCGTCGAGGGCTGATTGCACCCGCGGGTAATGCGGTCGCAGCGGGCGTTGAAATCCGCACGTATCAGTTCGAGCCGGTCGGCGTTTAACCGGCCGAGCGGATTGAGAAGGCGCCAGAGCTTTGGATAGGGATTGTCGTTGCCTAGGATCTCGTAGACACGTTTGTCGGTGATCCCCAGCTCAATGGCAATTTCCCTGACGAGGCCGTCAAAGGCCTGGGTTGTAACGTCATTTGGGTTTTGCATAGTTTGGGCTTTTCGCGGCTAAACCGCCGCAGGTTTTTAGAGAATGTCGTTTACCGCAAGCTGCAACTCGGCTGTAAGGCGTTGTACGCGTCGCCTCTTGCGTTCACTGGTTCGGACTAGGAGCAATTTGTCACTATCTAGGTCCGACGAGAAGACACCAGTTTTAAGAAGGCGTTTCCGAATGTCTTTCACGACCAGAGCCATGCCCTCGGGATTATGGTGGGCAAGTACATCCAGCAATCGCCATAATCGACGATATGGATCGTCCCGCGTCAGAATCTGATAGAGTCGCTTGTCCGTTACCCCGATATCGCGGGCACACTCGGGAATGTGACCGTAGAAAACTTGCTGCAGAACTGAGTCTTTTTTCATGTTTATCCTTTCGTTTCTCGACGAATTTCAACTGCAAAAAACAGGCAAAAAAAGATAGGCTTCTCGGAATGGAGAAAACCTATCGGGATCTATGCCGCGCGCAGCATCTGCTTGGCCGGTCGTTTGTGGTCGGGACTTTTGAACTTGAAGCCGTATTTCGTGTTGAGGTACATCGCGTACCGTGGGTAATAATCGCGGCACCAGATCATGTCGTCGATCATCGCTCGAAGGCTTCGCTCTTTAACCTGCGGATATTGCTCGTGTAGTTCCTTGACCAGATCGGCGACGTTCTTGCCAATGTCCATCAGTTTTTCTTTGTTCTCACGTGGCGTCATGGTAAAATTCCCCGTTTATAGCCTGAAAGATTTAACTAAGGGTTACAGGCTTGAATTAGAATCTAAACGCTCCGTTAAGACTTGTCAAGCGGAAAGTTCACGCTCCGTTAAATTTTTCTCAATGAACACCTTCGGCGAACGACTAAGAAAGGCATTCCACAACGCCAAAAACGCCGAAATTGCACGCAAATTAGGAACTTCAGACTCCGCTGTCAAAAATTACATGGATGGCCGGATACCCAGCCTCGAAGTTCTCATCAAGATAAATTCCTTAACGGGTCGTTCATTAGACTGGCTGATTTTGGGCAGAGATGAAACGGATCGTGAAGCCGGAGTGCTCGAACCTGAGATTGCTGGGCTGCTGCGGCGGATCGCGGCGGAGCAATCGAACGTCGTTTTTGCCGAGGCCGAGATCGGCGGAGCGAATCTGGAACGGCGAACGCTCGACCTAATTGCCAACTATTTACTCGCCCGAGCCTTGAAGTCGGTAAACCTGATCGACAGCGAGCGTGACGTAATGTCGGCGGCTGATCTGAAGCGAGCGGAGCGTTTCACCTTCGTCGCGAACGTGCCACAATCGCTCGATGACCGGATCGGGGAGATCATTGAAAAGAAAATTGCGGGAAAAGGCGTTTCATCGCTTGCACAAGATGAGGGATTTCGTGCTATGATTCGTGACATCGTCAAAGAAGAGGCGGGGTCGAAGGAAGTGCCGGTTTATCCGATCAACTTCGGCCAGGCCGACGAAGACGATCAGCGAAGCCGAAAGGCGGGTTAAATCACTCAAGCGGAGGCACAAACACGAACGACCATGCAGCTACAAGTCTTATCCCCACGTTCACCAAACAAATTAAGCCCATATTTCCCGGTCGGCATTCCAGCCGGAAAGGCCCAGCCGATGGATCAGGATCCGGAGTGGATCGACATCGATAAATACATTCGCGGAACCAACGACATCGTTTACTGCCGTGCGAGCGGCCTGTCCATGAAATCGAGACAAGAGATCGGGATCGACGACAACGATATTATCGCCGTTCAGCCAACGGGCTTTGCACGTCCCGGCGATGTGGTGATCGCCGAGGTAAACGGCGAATACACCATCAAACGATTGAAACACCACGCTCACGGGCTATATCTCGTTCCGGCCAACGAAGACTACCCGATCCGGCGAATCGAGCGCACCGACGCCTTCCGCGTCTGGGGCCGCGTTCATTACGTGATCCATAAGATGAGGAGGGCAGCATGAGAGACATCGAATCGAGACCGGATATAATGGCGATCGTCGAGCAAATGGAAGCTGCCATCACAGCGAAGCACCGATCACAGTTGATCGAGAAATATGGCCCGGACAAGGGCGAGGAGCTTTGGTTCAGCTTTCAGCCGGGCGGAAGGCGATACGAACTAGACGGCGAAGCCCACGAAGACGACCCGCGAAATATACATTGCGGCAATTGCTATCTTGGTTCAGGATCGACAGAGGAGGACTTTGATGATGTTGGCTATGCAGAATAAGACTTGTGCGATCTTTCTGGCGTTACTGAGCTTTGCGGTTATGGCTTCAGGTCAGGTCGAGCGGAAGTATGACCGGTTCAAGGACGTAACCACGATCACCGCACTGATCGGGAATTCTCCGATGGATGCGGAATATCGCTCGGTCAAGTGGGATGTCGTCGTAAGCTTTCCAGGGGAAAAGCCGCCGAAGGAACCGGTCGTGACATTGCTGCTGACGACGTCGTCGAAGATGGGCCTGCTCCAAACCAGCGATCTAATGCTGTACGGCATCATCGACGGCGAACGGATCACGCTGGGAAAGTTCGCACCCATAGCCGTACCTTATCGCGGCACGGTGATAGAAAACTCTGAGCTGCGAATGCCGTTCGCCAGCCTGCAAAAGATTGGATCTGCAAAGGTTGTCGAGGTGAAAGCTGGCCAGCTTGAGTGGAAGTTTAGCGCTGCGGGACTGGCGACGGTGCGGGAGTTTATTGAGCTCTTCGAGACTTCGCAACCGAGGAAAAGTTCCGTTGGAAGCAGATAGATCGTGCTTAGAATAGGACTTGGCGGGCCGGATCGGCCTGGCCGCGTGGCTTTTATATCAGCCCGCTCGTGGATAACTTTGACTGCGAACTGCAGCGATTTCTCACCGAGCGATACTTCAAAGACGGCGCCGCCTTGTTCGGGCGAGAGTCGCCGGAGGAACTCCAGACCATTCGCGAATGGGCACGAGGGTATCTCGATGAGACGAGCGACGACGATGTTTACCTGATCGCTCAGTATTTTGTTCAACGCGTCCGCAACTACGTCCACCTCCAAACCCTTTCCGAAGCCCGCATCGTTCACGCGATCTCGTATGGCTGCGAAGCTCACAACGGCCGCGTAATCGACGTGGAGCTATCTCGGGCAAAGCTGCGAGTGATCAGGCGTTTGAGCTTGTTGGAATACAGCGAAGAGGTTTGGGGCAGAGATCTTGGTTTTCCGCCTTTTTCGATTGAGTGTATCTGTCGAATAGAAGGGCTTTAATCGTACTCGAGACCGTCATACTTCTATAGAGCATCCAGTCTGCGAATTTCGACGTTGATGTCATGCCGAAGTTCTAGGATCGCTCTGGTTAACTTCGTCCCAGCTTCCATTGCAGCGTTTCGGAAAATCATAAGGCTTTCATAGCTCTGTGGAGTTTTGAGGAGCGTGGATTCGGCAGCAGTGTATTCCTGATGAGCTGATAGAAGGTCGACGCAGCGGTGATTTAGGGCGGGCACGACGATATCGACTTCGTTTACAATCTCAAACAAGCTTTGGATCAGGGCATTTAATGAATCTAGGCCTTTCTGCAAGTCGCCGCGATCAACCGCATTCCGCAGCGCTAAGCCTAGATTGGAAGCCGAATGGCTTACGTTGATCAGCTTGGATGAAATAGATGTTAGCCGTTCGATCTGAGCATCTTGTTTTGCACGCTTCTTTACAAAACGCAATTCCAGAACTTTTGCAACACTGGTAATGAGGCCACCGAGAATAACGCCGACCAATGGACCCGTGACAAGGAGGACATCCTTCCAGGTCAGGGAAACCTCTGTTGGATTCATGCGGCCATCCTCTGTTGACTTTGGCGTTGGGAGGCTAGTATAAAGGCATCTAGGCTGGAGGAGTAGACGAACCAGTTGTTTCCGCCGCCGATCTGTCTTCCTTCGAGGATGCCTTCGTCGATCCAACCCACGATAGTCGGCCGGCTTGGTGCCGGGTGAAAAACCTTTGCGAGCGCAGCCTCGACCTCGACCAGCTTGATCAGGCGGTCGATCTGCATTAACGGCATCTGGTAGGAATTTCTCACGCTCATAATCACAAACTAAAAAATCAGAAAAGTCAACAGGTTTAAAAAGGACGCCAAAAACGTCCTATTTTTGTGCGCGTACATCGGTCAGGATGTGTGTGAACGGACGGTTACTTCCTAGAAACGCCGGAAGCCGGCTTTGTTGATTGAGACGGCTTCCGGTTCTTTTTAACACAAAGGTTTATCGAGCTGACGATCGAAAAGTTTATCGAACTGGATATCGAAAATATTATCTCGCGTGGCAAAAGCACTTACACAATCAGATGTCGTTTACGAGCTCGAACGTTGGGCGTCGAGCAAAAAGAAGCTTGAAAAAGCCGAAGCGGCTCAGGCTGCGGAGATCGAGCCATTTGCGGCCGAGTTTGAAGCTCGGAGTGCAGAGATCGTCGAACGTCATCGGAAAACGATCGACAAGCTGACCACTGAGGTTGACCAGCGGGAAACGGTAATAACCGGCTGGCTCAACGGGCGAAAGAAAACGACGACGGTCGATGCTACACACGCGACGGCTGAGGTTGTGCACGGTGTGAAGCTCGGTAACCGGATCGTCGATACCGAAAAGCTCGTAGCCCTGTGCAAGAAAAAGAAGGTGGATTTCTGGCAGTTCGTCTCGCTGCTCGTCGGCAAGCTCGACGAAAAGCTCGGCAAAGCCGAGGTCGATGCGATCTCGCGACGCGACAGCACGGACACGAAGACCGTGAGGCTGAAATTGAAAGATTAAGTTTGTGCGGGGTGGAGCAGTTGGTAGCTCGTTGGGCTCATAACCCGAAGGTCACCGGTTCAAGTCCGGTCCCCGCGACCAATATCCATTAGCGACGGAGGAGCAGGAAAAGTTTGCTTTGATCCCGTCGCTCCACGGAAACCTGACTTGGGCAGGGCCGTGCAGAGGCTTTTCAAGGTCCTGAATACCCGAGGCGGAGAATCCGAGCCCGCACCTTAGACCACTCGGAACCTTTATTTTTTATGAGTTGGAGAGTAGCTGAAAGCCTAAAGAAACTACGCGAGCAGATCAATGCTGCGTATCCGAACCGCGACCGAGCCTCGGACGGTTCGATCGGCGATGCGGCTCATGCTTCGCGAAGCTCTGACCATAACCCCTGGGTGAAGGACTCTCGCGGCCAGGGCGTGGTGACGGCGATCGACATCGACGCCGATCTGACGAACACGGTCAAGGTCGGTGTGATCGTCGATGCTCTGATCGCGTCAAAAGACCCGCGAATCAAGTACATCATTTTTAATCGAAGGATCCTCGCATCGTATCCGGTCAAAGGTGTAGCGGCTTGGAAATGGCGACCGTACAGCGGCGCCAATGCTCATACGCAGCACGCTCACGTTTCGGTCAATGCCGCTCCGCTGCATTACGACAACCGGGCCGAATGGAACATCGGGCCGCTGCCGAAAGTGGTATCCGAACTCGAACAGCTAAAACAAGATCTCGCGGAGCCCGGCCTGATAGACGTCCCGCCGACTGAAACAAACGCCTCTCAAAATCCGGCTACTCAAGAACCGGCTACTGGTCCCGCAGCACCGGCTCCGCAAACCGTGGGCATCGCGGGCGGTTCGTTCCCGGCACATGTGCCGCAGATCAACACGGCGAAGACGTGGCTGGCGAGCTTGTTTGGTATTACGGGAATCGGGACGGTGGTGTCGGTCGTTGCGGGTTTGCCGCTGTGGCTGCAGATCGGGCTTTTCGGCCTGGTCGTGCTGATCGTCGTCGGGATCATCGTCCTGTTTGTGAAGTATCACGAGCAGATCTTTGCTTACGTCACGGGAATGAATGCGCTGCGTGCGACCGAGGGCGTTGGCAATCCGGTCCTGTCGGGACCGCCTGAATGAATCACCTGAATGGAAAATCCGTTTCTCCATCCCGGCTTTATAGTGCCGACAGCTTTGGGCCTGATCGCTTGGATTTCATGGCAGATCCGGTTGGAGGCGAAAGTGGGCGCGGTTGAAAAGGCACAGGTCCGGCAGGACCAGTCGCTTGAGGACACGTGGAAGGACCTCGAATCGCACCGGGCGAACGAGGGCATTCATTTTAACCAGCGGGTCGCGAGTGAAGTTGACAGGCGGCAGAGCGAGCGGTTTGGCCGGATCGAAGGCGACCTGAAAGAGATCAAGGACCTGATCAAAGGGATGGCAGGCAAATGACTGAGAAAGTGACAATTCGAGACGCAATCGGTGATCTGTGGCGGGACCTGTCTGGTGCCCAGCGGTTTGTGACCGTGAGCCTCGTCGCTCTGTTCGTCGGGCTGCTGGTGACGAGCTGGGTCAACACGTTTCAGACGTGGAGCGAAGTTCGGGTTTACGAGCAGCAGGCCGCAAAGGCCGAGATGGAAAGGGTCGAGGCTCTGGAACGTGCGGCAGAGATCGCCAGCCAGATCAAAATCCGCGAGCAGGAAGTTTTTAATGTTGAGGCAAAACGTGATGCAAAAGCAGAAGAGGTCAAACAGGTTGCTGAGATCGTTCAGCGTGAGCGTGATAATTACGAGCGTGCTGTTCGCTATCGCCTTCCAAATACTCCCAGCACAAGTCAGCTATGCGCAGACCTCGCCGGACTCGGCTATCCCTGTCACGACACCGACCCCAGCCGCTGACCCGAACGATGCGGGCCTGCGGGCGGCGTGTGCCGAGGCGGTCGAGGAGCTGAAAGCAGCAAGGCGTCTGATAAATGCCCAAGGGTTGCAGATCGACAAATTTGGAGAGCTGGTCGGTTTGGAAAGGCAGCTTTCGACCGGTTTGAAAAATCTCCGGACGCTTGACGCCCAGGAGAAAGACGAGCTGCGGAATGCGATCGCCGCGGCAAACCGGGAGGTGGCGGCGGTGAAGTCCGCGAATCAGGTCTTGAAAAAGAACCAGGTCACGTTCTGGAAACAGTTTAAGTGGGTCGTGATCGGCGGTGCGGCGGGCATCGTGGTCGGGTCGATCGTCAAGAAATAAAGTTCGCCGTCAGGGTTGAGCGGCGGACGCGGCTCCGGTGGGCAGAGGTAAAGCGAATGGCTATCGGTAAGCCGACTCCACCGACTAAGGGCCGCGAAATTTAAGGAAATGCCAGCACGTTACGGACAGGAAGCAATCGAACTCTGCCGGTCGCTCTACTGCAAATACGGCGGCAAGAATCACGACGCGATCGAGGCCGAGATGCGTCGGCAATATCCGGGCTGGCAAAAAGCCAACCTCCACGATCGCGGCAAGGCCGGCCAACGAATGGGCTGGATCAGCCGGTACGGTTTTGACAATTCGCTGAAGCTGCATTTGCAGAAGCTGACCGAGTCGGTCAACGACGACGAGCAGGACCTGTACATCGGGATCCGCGAAGCTCGAAAGCGGATGCAAGCGAAGGTTGCGGGCAAGGATGCGACGAAGGACGACATTTACCAGTATCGCGATTTCTGCAAGCTGGAGATCGAAGCCCGGCGAAACCTCGACCTGAGCCGTGACAACCTCGAAACATTCGTCTCGGGTTACGAAAAGCTAGTGATATGGCTCGGCGATCTTGATCCGGCCGCGGCAAAGATGCTGATAAAGCACGGCGATAAATTGGCCGAACTGGCTCAGGCCCACTATGGCAAGGAAGAAATCGACGACGGAACAAGCGATCGAACGGATGAAGGCGGCGAACGACCGGGTCCGGGTGAAAGTCAGCTCCGACTCGTCAAATGACATCAGTTTTGCACCACTCGCGTGGTGGCGTGAACGCTGGCACGACAAAGAGATCCAGCGGCAGTTCATTGAAAACTTCATATTCATTCGCGATGCGTTCGACGAGAACAAGCTGACGCTGCTCAAGCTCAACGAGATCCAGCAGCACCTGCTGGAGAATCTGACGGGCAAGGATGTCGTCATCAAGTCGCGTCGGCAAGGGCTTTCGACCTTTTTCAAGGCGATGTATTTTGCAAACGCCGTGGTGAAGTCAGGGCGAAACGTTCGGATCGTTCCGCATGATCCTGACACCGAGGAGCAGTTCCGGGCCGACTTCCGGTCGATGTACGAGAATCTGCCGCCGCATTTGAAGCCGGCGACAAAGTACTACTCGGAATCGCTGATCGAGTTTAAGGACACGGTCAAGGGAACGATCAACTCGCGAGTCTCGACGGCTTCGGTTCAGCCGGGCCACGAAGGCAAGGGACGCGGTCAGACGATCACGGATCTTCACCTGACCGAGCCGCCGTTCTGGCGTGGCGATTCAAAAAAGGCAGCGACATCGCTGCTCGAAGCCGCTCAGGGTGGAAACGTCGCGGTCGAATCGACGGCCTTCGGCATCGACTGGACGCACGCGGTTTACCAGCAGGGCAAAAAAGGCGAAGGCGGTTGGACGTCGTTCTTTTTCGAGTGGTGGTGGAAACGGAGTTATCGGATCGAGGGTGCGAAGTTCGCCCAGGGCCGAAAGAAAGAATGGGTTTTGCTCCTGCCCGGTGAAACGCTCAAGGGCATCTGGGAAGTTCCCGCAGCCGGGATCTCGGAAGCCGAGCGGATCGCAAAACGGAACAAGTTTGACAACGCAAAGCTCACGACAGACGAGATCGCGGTTTGTGAGCTGATCGCCGCTCATCTGGTTCGAATGGGACACGTTCCGAAGCGTAACCCGCTGCTCGGGATGCCAAGTTGGGCTCGCGACGAGGTAGCGGAGTTTCTGGCTTGGCGTCGGGCGAAGATCGAGGAGCTGCCGGGCGGTGAGAATCAGTTCAAGGTCGAGTATCCCGAGAACGACGTCGATTGCTTCGAGCAGACGGGACGGCCCGTCATTCAGGGCAAGTATTTGAAAGTTTCGTGTTTGCCGCACGAGGAAGGAGTTGCCGGGCACGAGTACATCATCGGCTGCGATACGTCGCTCGGGCACGAGACCGGAGATCCATCGGCGATCGAGGTCATTGACATTACGACGGGCCGTCAGGTCCACAGCGAGACGCTCCGGCGTTCGCCGGATCTGCTGGCGTACAGGCTCGAGGAACTGCACCACCTGTACAACGGTGCCCTCGTCGTTGTTGAGAGAAACAACACGGGGATCGCGACTATCCGCGAGCTGCAGCGGTTGATCCTTGAAGACTTTATTTTCCGCTACCTCGACCGCAGCCTACAGCGAAAGGTCGAGGACGGCGAGTTGACACTCGATGAAGCGATGGCTCGTGCGGAGTTCGGACTGCCGACGACGGCGCTGAACAAAGCCGACTACGCGATCGCACTGGAACAGGCGATCAGGACCGGCGAGATCGGGCTGAGCAGTGAGGACTGGTGCCAGGAGGCGAGAACCGTCGTCTGGTTTGACAACGCAAAGTGGGGAGCCCTCGGCGGCTATCACGACGACAAGGTGATCGCCCTCGCTCTGGCGAACTACGTGAGAGTGAAATTGGCGGCTCAGACGGTTGGATTCATCGGCATTATGCCGGAGACGGGTTACGCGAGGTAGGAATGGCGAAAGTTTGGAAGTCAGAGCATGAGCAGCCCCAGTACGTTTTTTACTGTCCTGGGTGCAAAACGCCCCACGTTTTCGATCAGCGGTGGACTTTCAGCGGCGATGTGGACAGTCCGACATTCAGTCCGTCGCTGTTGTGCAACCCGGATCATGAGCCGAGCCGATGTCACTCGTTTGTTCGCGACGGAAAGATCGAGTTCTTGAACGACTGTTTTCACGATCTTGCAGGGCAGACGGTCGAACTGCCGGAATGGACGAATGAGTGCTGGTAAATCTCGCCGCCATATTGTTTCTGGTTGTTTCTGATGGCGGTCAGAGGCGGTGGTCGGTGGTCAGTGGTCGGTGGTCGGGACGGATCGGTACAGGGCGATTAAACGCAAGATGACAATTCTCGAAAGACTAAAGATCGGATATGCCGCTTTTCGCGGGACGCTCGGGGTCGAGCTGCCAGCTTCGGGGCGTTCGTCCGAGGAGACGATATCGGGGGCGATGTCGGCTTATCTCGCGTCGTTCGATACGGTCTCGCCGGTTGTCGATTTCGAGATGTTGAAGGTCCTCAAGAACTTTTGGATCTACAACCCAGACTTTTCACAATACGTCGCCAACATCGTCAATCTCGGCAATCCCGGACATCAGCTTTCGGTCGATGCCAGGACGGACGCGGCGGCTGAGGCAGCGGTAAACCGTCTGAACGAATCGGCCTCGAGGATCTACGAACACGGCTGCGGCGTCGATGGCCTGATCAATCAGTACCTGACATCGGTCGCGTGGTCGGGTGCAGTCTCGTCCGAGGACGTTGTAAATCTTCCCGGTCGCCGCGTTGAAAAGGTCGTGCTTGTCCCGGTCGAACAGATCCGGTTCAAGTACGACCGCGACACCGACACCTATCGCCCTTTCCAGAAATCGTTCAACATCCTGCGGCGAAACGGTTCGAGCGATCCGCTCGGGCTGGTGCCGCTGAACGCCGAGACGTATCGGTATTTTGCTCTTTCGACGGTCGAGAACTCGCCGTATGCCAAACCGCCAGCGACCGGAGCTATCGAGGCGATCCTCGAAATGCAGAAGCCGCTGATGGACAACCTGAAGTTTGTCGCAACGAAGTTCGGGCTGCTCGGGTTGGTGACGGCTTCGCTGGTCGCACCGAGGCGAAATCCATCGGGCGAGACCGAGGCGGAATACACCGCCCGCTGCGTGGCCTACCGATCGAGCGTGACAAAGGCTCTCGAATCCGGTTTCAAGAACGGCCTGCTGGTAACGTTTCGCGATCAGAAGATCGAGCACACGAATCTGGCCGAAGGTGCGAGCGGGCTTTATGACGCCAACCGGATCTCGGAGGAACAAGTATTTTCCGGCCTCGGGGCCATGCCCGGATTTCACGGCCGTACGGATTCGACGACCGAGACGTTTGCCGACGTCGTCTATTACCTGCTGACGGCACAGGTCCAGGGAATGCAGCGAATCGTGAAGCGGCGAATGGAGCGGACCTATCGGCTCGACCTGATGCTCGGCGGTGCCGATGTGATCGGCGTCAGTCTGGCTTTTGACAAGGCACACAGCCGCAACGCGAAGGCCGAGGCCGAAACCGATGAGATCCATTTTCGCACCGTGCTTTCGAAGCTGAAGAACGGAGCGATATCGCCTGACCAGGCGGCACAAGAGATTGGCGAGGAGGCGTGGTTCGATACGGACCTGCTCATTTCGGATGCCGGCATTCCGGCGAAGACGAACCTCGCACGCAGCACAAAACAAACACGGACGCTGAAGCTGAGCTTTGATAAGCGACAGCAAAAATACGTTTACCGGCCTGAGGTTATTGAGCTGGCGAACTTTCAACCTGAACGGATCGATACGGAAACCGTCGTGCCGTTCGTAAAAAAAAAGGCTCTACCAGCCTGAAATTAACAGAGGAGCAAATAGATGAAATTCTCGAAAGGTTCATTCAGCAGTATCTTCGCTCGGTCGGCGCTAGTGCTGACGATGGTCTTAGCTTATTGCTTCAGCGTCTCGCTGATTTCCTACGCCGGCACGACGCCGGAGACTTCGACGGAGCAGAAGACTTCGCCGAGCAGCTACTTAACGAACTCGAACGTGCCTGGGGCAACGGTTGGGCTTCGGAGCGATACCGACAGGTCATCCGCCGAACGACCAGCCGCATTTACGAGTTTTACCGGCTCACCGACCTCACCGTTTTCGGCGACGTCAATCCGCGGCTTCGACTGCGGCTCGGCGGAGATGACCGGACCTCGATCAGGTTTATCGGAGATCTCGACCATTTCTATTTCAGCAAGTTCGCCGATAACACTCGCGAGCCGATGCGGAAATTCTTTGTCGAGCGATATTTCAAAGACGGTGCTGCACTATTCGGACGCGAATCGAGCGAGGAACTTGCAGACTTTCGGCGAGCTTCGGGCGACAGATTCAAAAAACTCACTGACCGGCAAACACTCACTATCGTTCAGACAGCTGTTCAGCGCACCAGAAATTGGGCTCACATCGGAACAATGGCTCAGGCCGAGATCGAACTTGCTCGCATTGTCGCGACCCTCGATTCTCGAACGACTCCGTTATGCGAATTTCTCGACGGAAAGCTTGTCAAGATCGGCGTCGCCCAGGGAGCGATTCAAAGGCTCAATCGGCTGGACCCGAGCGAGTTTGCCCTGCAGATGTACGGATCGGAACTCGGTAAGGGCATAGCCAAAAACCCAGTTGACACGATCAAGAAGTACCTGGAGGAAGACGGCAAAACGCTCGATGACGAGATCACCAAGGCCGGACGCGGTTTTCCTCCTTTTCACCCGAACTGCCGCACACGCTTGGAAGGTGTGATCGAGGGCCTTGAGGACGAAGATGAGTGATTTTCAACCCGTTGAATCGAGCAATTTAGAGTCGGCAGCATACGACGCCGACAACGAATCGATCATCGTGCGGTTTAAGAACGGCACGGCATATCGCTACCCGAACTGCAGCGAGCAGCTCTGGAAGGATTTTCAAACGCAGTTCGACGGCAAGAAAGGCCGCTCGGCTGGCAAGTTCCTAAACTCGCAGCTGCGGCCGCGAGCTTACGAGAAACTCGACGACTGGAAGTAATGAAAATGAAACCGATCATTTTGCCAAACGGAATTCAGCTCGCGACGCTCGATGCGATGGCGGGGCGTGTGCAGCTGCTGTCGCCGCTTCGCTGTGCGGAGATCAGGCCCGACGAGCAGCTTGCTGAGCGTCTCAAGGCGGCGGGATTGGTTTCGCAGTGGTCGCACAACGGCAAGAACGACAACTTCGAATTCAAAAAAATCGAAGACGTGATGCCGCAGGACGGCGACTATATCTCGGTCGATTTTCGGGCTTTGTCGAAGGTGCTCGTGCCTGGCCACTGGATCGACTGGACGCGTGACAACGTTCTCGAGGAGAGCGTCCCGCTGCTGCTCGGTGCGACCGTTTACCCGAACCACACGTTCTGGGACATTAACGGCTGGCTCGGTTCTGTTTCGAACGTGGCGTGGGACGCCGAGGGCAAAGCCGCGAATGGCGTGCCTGGCATCAATGCCCGCTACAAGATCGACGCGCTGATGAATCCGCGAATTGCTCGCGGTTTGATGATGGATCCACCGGCGATCCATTCGACGTCGATGACGGTACTGTTTGAGTTTGAATACTCGCACCCCGACATGGCCGCTGAGGATCGCTGGAAGTTTTTCCGCAACCTCGGCGAAGAGATCGACGGCGAGATCGTTCGCCTGATCGTGACAAAGATCAACGAGTATTGGGAGGCGTCGCTCGTCTTCCAGGGAGCCGACCGGCTCGCAAAAATGCAGCCAAAAGAGACGGCTGGCCAGCTGTCGATTGGCAGCTTAAGACTAGAAGAATTTTCGGCTGATGACGCTGAAACGGCTGCGGAAACGTTTTCGCCGCCAAACCCAAACGAGGAGAGAAACACCATGAAACTAACGAAAGAACAAAAGGCTCGGCTCGGCATTGAGTTTGACGGCGAAGACGTCCCGGACGAGCAGATTCTGGCGGCGGTCGATCAGCTGGCGGAGAAAGCCGGGCAGGTTGACACCGTCAACATTGCTGAGCTGCAAAAGAAAGCCGAAGCCGGCGAAGCATTTATCGCTAAGCAGCGTGCCGAGGTAACTCGTCTCGCAAAGATCGCCGAGTTCGGAGCCGAGGACGCGACCGGCGAACTCGAAGAGGTTATCAGCCAGCAGATCGCAGCTGCGGACTTCGACACGCTCGTCAAGCTCGAGGGCTATTACACGAAGCGAGTCGCGGAGAAATTCCCTAAGGACGGCCGTTCGTCGCTAGAGGACAGCGACCAGGTCGATGATGCCGCTGGCACAGCGAGCAATGCCGCTGAGCTTCCGGACTCCGGAGTGCTCTAATCCACCGAGTTTTTTAGGACCGGTGCGAAAAGCAGCCGGAATTTGAGGAGACAAGACAATGAAACTTAGAGCTCAGAAAGAAGGACTGGCGATCCCGGCGACCGTCGCCGCGGTGCTCGACAAAGACACTCTGGTCAAGATCACCGCCGACAAAACGGTAAACAAAGCCGGATCGGCCAATGATTTTCACATCGGACGGCTTTCCGTTCCCGCGAAGGCGACGAATGGTAAAGGCACCGTCGAGACGCGGTTCAAAGAGCTGATCGAGATCAAGTTCAGCGGCAACATCGCTGCCGGTGCGATCGTGAAGCTCGCTGCTGCTGACGGCGGCACTGGCGAGAACGTCGCGGTCGCGTGGGTCAGCGGTACCGACGTTTGGGAGCGGGCCTTCGGCGTCGTCTGGAAAGGTGCTAACGGAGCCGTTGGAGAAGTTCTGACCTGGTAAGGTCCGGACTCGGAAAATTTCACTAGAGGAGAAAGGAAAAAATCATGAGTTACGGACTAAAGACGAAAGTCAAAGAAATGGTTCTTACGATGCAAAGCATCCGTAAGGGCACCAAGACGAAGGCGGGTCGCGAGATCTCGCTTCGCCAGTACATGGCCTCGGAGTTCAAGGACCCGAACGGCATGCCGCTCACGCCGAATCATCTGTTCGCCGAGCTCGGCATCGATATCAACCAGACTCAGGTCAATGAGCTGATGGATATTGAGGATGGCGGCTACATCGTCGCCGAGTTGATGCGTCAGAGCGTTCGCCACGGAATGGGCCTCGCACAGCGTGAGCAGCTCGCCGAGATGCGGGCACGTGCCCTCGCGTCGTTCGGGCCGATCACCGGCGAACATGCTGGCGGGCAGCGATTCGTTTCGCCAGAGGTTTTCCTCGACCCGGTCAGCCGCGGCGCGGTGCAGGGAACATTTTTCCCTGACCTGATCGCCCGCGAGATCTCGGTACCGCAGCCGCAGACGACAGTTCCGAGACTAAACCTGTCGGACGCAGCTCTCGCGGATTCGAACGAGGCCGCGACGATCGAGGAAGGGGCGATCAGCTACGACACGAAGCAGGTGAATATCACCAAGAAGGCACGTGCGATCAAGATCACCGACGAAGCGATCCGTTTTTCGTCGCTCAGCCTGCTTGCATTGTTCATGGAGGATTTCGGCCGCATCTTCGGCCACTCGCTCAACGTGATGGCCGTCGATGCGATCGTCAACGATTCGCTCTCGACGACCGCAGAGCCTGCTCCGGTTATCGGTGTCGATAACACGTCGAACGGGATCACCTGGCTCGACCTCGCTCGTGTTGCTATCCGCTTTGGCCTGATCGGCCATGTCGGAACGCAGATCATCACGAACGAGACGACCGGGCTGAACTACCTCAATCTGCCTGAGGTCAAGAACAAACAGCAGGGCACGCCGCTGCTAACGACGGCACTGAGAACGCCGCTGACGATGCCCGAGGAGCTTTTTGTTTCGGGCGGAGTCGGTGCCTCAAAGGTGATCATTCAGGATCCTTCCGCGTCGATCGTGCAGCTGACCGCCCAGCCGCTGCTTGTCGAGACCGAGCGTCTCGTCATGAAGCAGATAAACGGCACGGCGATGTCGATCTACACGGGCTTTGCCAAGCTGCAGCGAAAGGCGTCGGTGGTCATCGACGGTTCGATCGCATTCAGCGGCAACGGCTTCCCAACGTACATGACGCCACTGGCGTAGAAATAACCCGGCCAGGAGAGGCGTGAGCAAATGCTCGCGTCCTCTCGTGCTCGGATGAAAGGAGGCAAAGGATATGAGTTGGGAAATAGGAAAAGCGGGCGATATCGTCGAGCTCGCGGACAAGACGGCGGGATTTACGGATGTGGTCACCGGATTTGATATCTCGCGGGACCAGCAGAAAAAGCTTGAGGACCCGATCGGCGATCGGACGCAGCAGGCGATCATGAGCGGCGGACTGCTGATCGTCCAGGGCAAGGCCAAGGGCAAGAAGGCGAAGGACGAATCCGCAGCTGAAGAAACGCCTGCTGAGGAAGCTCCGGCTCAGGAATAGGAACGATGTCGCTCATTTCCGTAGAGGTCTTTCGTGAGTTGTTCGATATTGATTCGGACATCACGGACAAGCGAATCGAGCTGCACATCGGCTCGGCGGCGAGGCGTCTGCGGAAATGGGTTGGCGATACGAATTACGCTCTGGCCTCGGTGGTCGGGGCTGGCGAGCAGAGCGATCTGGAGATCGTAAACGATCTGAGGAACGCCGAGGCTCATTTGACATTTCATTTTGCGATCCACGGCTTCAACGCGCCGCTTTCGTCGAAAGGCGTTGTGGGCACGAACATGGCGTCCGAGGGCAAAGAGGTCCGCAAATATCTCAGCCCGGACGAGACGGCAAAGCTGGCCGGTCAGTTCCTGGAACTGGCCCGCGAAATTGCCGAGCCATATATGACGCCGATCGAGGACGTGGGTTTCGAGACGGCGGAGATAGGTTGCGATGCCTGACATCATCATCGACGCCAGCGAGCTGGACGAGCTCGGGCGAAACATTGACAAGGCCAAACGCATGATGATCGGCCGGCTGGCGGAGCGAGGTTATCAGCTGCTTCGTCGCGAGGTCCCGATGCAGACCGGCAATCTGAAGCAGGGTGTCGCCGCTCCGGATGTCGATTACGAGGCTCTTCAAGCGGTATTGACAGTGTCGGCGAGATCGGCACGCAGCGGCGGCGGGCAGGCGACCGTTTACAACGCCAAGGGCGAAGCGGTCAGGAATGTCACGCTCCGTCCGCAGCCGGCATACAACTATGCCGAGGTGGTAGCGAGAGGCAACCGCCAACCGACATTGAGACCGAAGACGGCCAGGGCATTTCTGATCCCGGTCACAACCCCGCCAAGCGGCGAAGGGTATCTATCGATCGGCGGAGAATACTACATCGTCCGCCGCAGCCGGAAAGGAAAGGCTGCAAACCCGTTTGACGTACGCGCCGCCGAGCGGCTGCAAAACGAAGCTCCAAAGATCGGCGAAGCGATCCTTGAGAAGTTTGTTTAGAGAGGTTTTTATGTACGAGCCATTTGTAACTGAGATCCCACAACGCCAGGCGGACGGGATGGTGCATTTTGCGGTTGAGTTTCGCGGTGAAGGGTTGCCGACGATCTCGCGGAAGTCATTCACCGATTCCTTTACCGAGGATTGGTTTAAGGCGTGGTGCTGCCTGCAGGCGGAGAATCTGAATCGCCCGCAGGAGATCGACTCAGTCAGTCTCGGAAAGGTTGACCTGGAGGGGGTCGCGGTGACACCAAGCGTGGACGCAGCTCGTCAAGCTTACGCCGATCATCTGCTGCTCTACGCACGTCTGAAAAAGGCTGCGGAGTTCAAGCCGGACATTCTGGATTCGAAGCAGTTCAGTGACTGTGTGACGTACCTTAACGAGCATTTTTCGAGCGAGTATCTGGATCTGATTCGACCGTTCTAGTTCTTTGAAACGCAATGCCGATCTCACTGATCTCATCTGCCGGGCCGGTTTACAGTTCGCTCAACCTCGGCGACACGTCAGGAGCGAAGCTGCTCGTGGTGTTTTCCTCTTGGCAGCATTCGAACAATTCGACGTTTCCTTCAGTGTCTGACTCGAAAGGCAACACATGGATCCACCGAGCTGAGCGAGTTGTGACATTGACCGGTGGACTTTCAGGTTTCTTCGCCGGGCTTCGTATGTCGTATGTCGTGGATCCGATCGTCGGAGCGTCGCACACGGTAACGGTTTCCGGCCATGATTACGGGAATTGTAGTGCGGCGGCATTCAGCGGAATATTCGCTTTCGACGGCGATCAAACACCAAATGCCACGGTTGGGGGCGGTAATACTACGATCCAACCGGGATCGGTCACTCCTGCTAAGAACGGCTCACTGATCGTGTCGGCGGTGGCTTTGACTGACTATAGCGGGATGTCGCTCGCAGTCGATAGCGGTTTGGCAAAGATCGGCAATATTCTGACCGGAAGTGAGCAATGGAAACCTCAGATCGGCTGGTTAGAGCAAGCCGCAGCGGCGGCGATAAACCCGACCTGGACCGCAAGCCCGAATTTTGACGATCCATACGGGTACGGGGTCAGAGCAATAGCATATCAGGCAGCATTTGAGCCAGCCGCGGGGCGGGTTCCATTCCGGCAGATGATGCAGCCATTTCTCGCACGATGAGGCAGGAGTAATTTATGAGACGTTTCACACTCAATGGAGAGAATCTATCGCTCGGAACGGGCAATATTCTGGCGGCGATCAGGACTGCTGCCGACAAGGCGACAGCAGGCGGCGAGATCGCGATCAACCGCGTCGAGATCTCGCAAAGCGGTTCGACAACGTCGGCCCAGTGCAGAGCTGAGCTGTTCAAACGCGACACGGCAGGAACCCTGACCGTGACGTCGGCAACGCCTGCTCCGATCAATCCGGTCGGGGGGCCTGCTTCTGGTATCGCGGGCAACACGGCACTCGCTGGCGGTGCCGCAAGGTGCGGTGTTAACTCGTCAGCCGATTCGGGCGGAGCATACGTTTCGCTGCGGCAGTTCAACTTTAACAACCTGAACGGCTACATGTGGATCCCGACGCCCGAGGAACGCATCGTCGTTCCGCCAGCGATGATCTTCGGCGTCCGCTTCCTCGCTGCTCCGGGCACGACAACCGGCTGGACGATCGCTGTTGATTTTGAAGAGCTCGCGTAAAGGTTCTTAAGCATGGGAATTTTCCGCCATCCGCCACATGTACAAATGCCGCGAAAGATCGCGGCCTCGGGAGTGTACGTCCAGAGGATCGAGCATTCGCTCGGCGGCTCGGTGACGCCTGGCAGTTCGGCGGCCAAGTCGGGGACGAGTGCGGTGGCTGGTTCCGTAACGGCGGCTGGCTCGATCGGGCGACTGGCTAATTATCTCGAGACAGCAACGATAACGATGGTCTCGGTGCTCGTCAGCCTGGTTGCAAGAGCGATCGGCGGCAGTTCGACAGCGAGCGGAACGGCAGCCGGACAGGGACAGAGATCTTTGACAGGTTCAACGACGATCGTTGGCTCGACGCTTCGATCGGCGGTGATCACGAGGGAGGGCCAGGTGACAGCGACCGGCGTTATGCTTCGATCGGCGTTTTTGGCTTTCGCTGGAAGCATTACGCCGGATGGACTCGCGGCAAGGCTCGCGATCACGCTGCTGGGCGGTTCGGTGACCGGCTCGGCAACGGCCACACCGCTGCTCGTGACGCTTTTCAACGTTTCGAGCTCGCTCACGCCGAGCGGAACGCTCACAACGACACGCGGAACGTTCGTTGGCGGTACGCTAACGGCGACCAGCTCGCTCCTCAGGCAGTCTTATCGCACACTCGCCGCGACGATCACGCTCGCCGGTTCGGCAGCTGCGATCGCGACGTATCATTTCGTCTATTCGCTGGCCAGTTCGATCACGCCGGCCGGGACGCTCCGCTCGGACGCAGCGATCGTCAAAGCCGGTGCTGTCACGGCGACGGCGAACACGATCAAACTAACGATCCGCAACCTGGCCTCGAAGCTAACAGCTTCGGCGATCGCTGTGCCGCTCGGTTCCAGGAACACGGGCGGCTCGATCACGGCAACCAGTACTTTCGGGATCATTTCAGTTTTCCTGAAGGACATTGCGGCGTCGATAACGATGTCAGCCGAGCGGAAACGAGAAACGATCATCTCGCGACTCGCCTCCATAATGCCGACGCCGGTGACGGCATTGCTCGGGCTTCGCAGCGTTTCAGGATCTGTCACTCCGAGCGGCGATTATGACCGCGTTGGACTGCTTACACGGCTCGCGTCGATCACGCTGTCGGCGACGATGCTGAGGGCTCTCACCAGGTGGTCAACCTCCGTCATGCTTCCGACCGGAAAGGCTGAGCGAATGGCGAGACGGTTGGAAGGCGGGACGATGATCGTTACCGGCCTGGCGTCCCGTTTCGGGGCTTACGTCCTGAGTATCACCGCAAGGATCGAAATGGCGGGCCAGATCGAACGCGACGGTCAGAAGCGGCTGACAGCAAACATCCCGGTCAGCGGCTTTCCCGGCGCGGTGACAGAGACACAGGTTGCCGGATCGGTCACGGGCACGAGCACGTTCGAGGCTAAAAAGTTCACGCCGTACACACTGCTCGCCTCGATCACACCGAGCAGCATCATGCGTCGCGAGTCGTTCAAGTACGTCGCCCGTGAGATCACGCTCGAGGGAAGAGCGATTCGCCTGGCGTCGCGTTGGGTTTCCGGGGCGATCACGGTGCTGGGCAATATCGTCGGGCTGTTCCGGGCCGGCAAGGTCGAGGTCACGAGCGATGTGTTTGTCGTAACACGGCTCGAAGCGAGGGTATTTACGGTATGAGGCCAACATTCGAATGCGATCTGGGCGATACCGTGAGGATCGAGGGCGTTTTCCGGAACGTCGACAAGACAAAGGTCGATCCGACGACGGTGACGTTCAAGGTGAGAAACCCTGCGGGAGAGGTGACGACGAAGATCTTCGGAACGGATGTCGAGATCGTCAAGGACAGCCTCGGCACATTTCACCAGGACATCGACGCGAATTTGGAAGGTTGGTGGTATTACCGGATCTTTTCGACCGGTTCAGGAAAAGCGGCGACGGAAGGCTCGTTCAGGGTCAACCGCTCAAATTTTAGCTAAGGAGAAACATCATGTTTGGACAAACTCAATTTCAGGTCAAAGGAACGCTCGACGGCGAAGGCAATCCGAAAGTTTCGGTTACTGCGGTCAAACCGTACGGTCCTGACGGCCGCACGGTAAGCGAAACGGTCGAGGTGACCGACGAAGCGGTCGTTAAGGCCGTCGCATCGTCCCTAAAAGCTTCGATCACGGACGTTCGCGAAGAGCTGGACGAGAAAGTAATGGTTCAGGCCGCAGAGTCGTATGCCAACGCCTCGAAACGCGGTGAGTACCAGAAGGCAACAAAGCCGGACGCCAAGAAAAAGGCGTAGCCGGCTGAACCCATAACCCATTTTTTGATTCGCGGCCAAGCACTTCAACCCGGCTAGAGACGCGAGAACAGGAGAAAACAATGATCAGAAATTCAGAACTAACGCTGGCCGGGCAGCGACAATTCCATGTCTCGCGTCCCGCCGTAACGCCTCGCGGATCCCTGCGTCGGCTGTTTGAGGTCGTCAAGCAGGCATTGCCGTTCGTCGGCAATGCAGATGCTGCCATCAACCGCTATCGAGCTAAGAACGTCGTCAACGTGTGGCGTGGTTTCTGGCGGATCGCGATCGCGGTCATGTGCCGTATCCCGACTTATTATGGCGCGGTCTACGCGACCGTTATCCGCGGCGATGGACGTATCGAGGAATACGGCCTGGTTTCGCTCCGCGTCGTCACGACGACCGGCGTGAACAATCTCGTCGACTGCTTCCAGAACCTCGCGGAACCTGAGAATTTCAGGTATCACGGTTTCGGTACAGGAACCGGTGCCGAGGCAGCCGGCGATACCGCACTCGGGACCGAGGAAACGACGCAATATAACCCGAACTCGACGCGGCCGACAGGTTCGCAGACCGAAGGGGCCTCGGCAAATATCTACCGCTCCGTCGCAACCTACACGCCCGACTCAGGCGGTGTGAGACCGATCACAGAGCACGGTATTTTCAGCCAGGCAGCTACAGGCGGCGGCGTCCTTCTCGACCGCAGCGTCTTCGCGGCGTTCAACCTTGACTCAGCCAACGGCGACAGCCTCCAGATCACATACGATCTGACGCTTCCGTCAGGAAGTTAACGAGAGTTGCGAAGTTGCGGAGTTTCGAGGGTTTCACTTCGCAACTCCGCAACATCGCAACATCGCAACCTTTATGAGCAAACCAGCAGAGCTTTTGCTGTTCGAGTTTCTTTCGGAGCAGATTGCTGCGGCCGAGCGGGGCTCGCTGCTCGACGAGCGGACGTGCGAGCTGCACGACACGATCTATCAAACGATCAAAAAGTCGTACGGCTGGCGGATCTCCGACGCGGTAAGCGAGTTGCGGCCGGGTCCGGGCGGCGGGCTGAGAGAACTCGATGCCGAGATGACGCTGGTTTGTTTTGCCAAGGTCGAAGGGACGAACAAGAAACACCGGGCCGACGCCCTGCAGCTCGCTTACCAGCTGGAAACAAAGGCGGTCGAGCTTTTCCTGGCCGATCCGGAACTTGGCGGCCGTGTCTGCGATATCTGGGTCAGGAGAAGCCCTCGCGGCTATGACAATTACGACAGCAATCCGTACGCGATCGTCAATATGCCGCTGGTGATAAACCCGACAAGCTACGAGGAGTAAATCAATGTCAGAAGAAAAATTCACACTACGAGTGCCCGACGAACTGCCTGAGGGTTTCCCAGAATATATCAGCCAGGGCGAGCACTCTGTGACCCTGGCACCGGGCGACACTGTCGAGGTAGACAGTCGTCGTTTTGCCGATTGGCTGGTCCGCGAGCTTGGGCTCGTCGATGTTACACCGGCAGCGACTGACGGCTTTCCGGAGGATCTGCCGGGCCGCAATGTTCTCATTCGTGAAAACCTCACGATCGAGGCGGTCAAGGAATACACCCGCGAGCAGCTCATCGCTCTCGACGGCATCGGCGAGAAAACGGCGGACGCGATCATCGCGTATTTTGCCGACCACGGAGGTAAAGAATAATGTCAGAAACACCATCAGCACGCGGCTACGGCTGGGGCCTGCAGGCCGACTACCTGACGCAAAAGTCCTTGTCGGCCGGAGCGATCAAAGAGATCGTCTGCATGGATCAGAACTTTGCCGACTTCGAGCCTCAGACCTCGAACGACGAAGACTGGTCACACCCTAATATCAATTCGCCAACGGACGAGTGGATCGAGACGCAGAATTTCCGCGTCAGCCATTCGATACCAGCGTTTTCGCAGATGCTCGGCGAGCTGCTCTACATCAATGGATCGTACGCGGTCGCGACGCCTGGCGGCGGCTCGTCATCGAAAGCTCACACTTTCAAACCGACCGACCCGACCGTCACACGTCAGGACAAGGCGGTCACGTATTGCGAAACAACCGGGCCGGGCTGGAACATCCTCGCTCCGTCGTGTGTTGCGGACGGCTGGGTTTTGAAGGGCAACGGTAAAGGCGTCCTGACGGCCGACTTTAACCTGATCGGCTCGGGCAAGCTGAACCTCGCGCCGAGTACGACCTGGTATCCGACCGGAACGCCGCACGTTGCACGGCGAACCGGCCAGCATAAGCTGTTCAACTCGCAGGTCGCCCTCGTCGTCACCGATGCGGGATCGCCGACAACGTACGGCTGCCGTTATCGATCGTTCGAGTTCGCGTATCGCAAGACGATGCTCGACGATGCCGGCATGTCGCCCGGATGCGGCAACTTCCTGGTCGCTGGCGATCCGACATCCGGCATGGTCCGTTCGGCACACGAGTTTGACAAGCAGATGCTCGACTTCACGCTGCAGGTAGATATGGCCGTGGGTTCGCCCGAGGCGATCGCCGTCCAGCAGCAGAAGCCGCTGCTCGTCGTAATGACCGCCGCTGGCGGCATCATCGAGGGTGCGATCCGTCATCAGGTCAAGGTCACCGTGCCGGTTGCGAAGTACAAAACTTCGAAACCAACTGTCGGCGACGGCATCATGCAGTTCGCTATTACCGGCAAGGCTCTGTTCGATTTTGCGACGAACAAACTGTTCGAAGTCGAACTGATCAACGATGTAACGAACTACGCTTCGGCGTTCTAAACCTAAAGCGATCTTTGGCCTTCGATCTTTGACCTTCGGAGATCAAAGGCCAAAGGTCAAAGATCAATTTACTAAGGAGAATTTTAGCAATGTCAGAATCAACCCAAACAGCCACCGTAACCACCGACGTGGACGGAAACATCCTCGCAGTCGAGCGGCCCGTGGCCGCTGCTGTCAGTACCGGGAACGATAGTGACCGGGGCACTTCCACGCCGACCAAACTCTATGACGCCGAGGCTGAGAATGCTCTGCCTTACACGGTCGTCCAGGACAATCTCAAATACGAGATCGCTCACGTGCTCGCACCAGTTTCGGACGAGCGTTACATGCAGTGGCAGCGTGATATGAAGGTCCGGGGCAACGGCGACAAGCTCGAGGAAGAGTCACGCGAGGCGAACTGCAAATTGTGGGACGAGATCATTGTCCGGCTCGATGGTGTCGAGGTCGATGAGGGCGACGATTTTCGCAATTTCGTGCCGCCAAGCGAGAAAAATCAGGCGATCAATGATCTGTTCGCCGTCGCGATCGGCGGTGACCCAAAGAAGTCGGCCGGCAAGCTGAAGCTTGGCAAACGCGACACGCAGACCATCGTCACCGAGGCTTATTTCAACGGCGAGATCCTCGAACAGACGCACGAAATGGCGGTCAAAACGCTCGAACTCGAAAAGCGTTATGAGCGGATCATCGCCAAGCAAACCAAGCTCGAACAGACACGCGGGCTCCGCCGCAAACCGGTCGCCGAATACGTCCCGCAGGACGATAAGCTCGGCGAGCTGTACGATTCGATGCTGCATTCGGTCAGCGGTTTTGTACTGAGCGGCGATCGAAGCAATGTCCCGCTGCGGTTCAAGGTCGCGGTTATCAAGTTCATTTTCGCACCGTCGCTCGATCCAAAGCTGGTGGGAAAGTAGCAGAGAAGATCCGCAAAAAGGTATTTGCGGATCACGGCGAGGAACACGGCATTTACCCGCCGTGTCCGGGCGAAGGCTGCCGGATCTGGGAGGCCGCAGCGGGCGACTACGATGAAAAGGTCGAATCAGACGTCTGCGGCGGCTGCAAACAGTGCGGCGGAACGCCTCCCAAGCCGCCTGCAGAGTGCGACGAGGGGCTAACGAGCCAGGAACCGCATGAGGACGACGTAAACGAGTTGTACGGCGATATCGAGAACCTGGTCGAATGGGAAAATGCCGGATTTACGACCGATTGGGACCACTATTGTTATCAGGTGAAGCGTTTGTTTCAGGTCTGGCGAAACGCCGAACACGAGATCAAAACGATCCGGGCAAACCTACATGCGGTTTATATAAAAGGGCAGTTTAAGGAATAGGGCTGTTGAGCCAGTCAACAGCCTTTTTTGTTCAAAATGGCAGGACGCGACGTAAATCTAAATATCAAGGTCAGCGGCGAGCAGGATGTTCGTCGTGCTGAGGCGTCGATCGCCCGACTGAAAGCGACTGCTGCATCGACCACCGACTACGGTGTCCGCCAAACTCGTCCGGGGATGGCCGCGAACGAAGAGGAGCGTCAACGCCGCGCGGCGGCGTTCATGTCCCGCGAAGTTCCTCAGGCCGCAAAGCAGGCCGAGACGGCGGTTCAGGCGGTCACGACGGCGACGACTTCCAGTTCGAACGCCTTCGGAGTTCTGGCCGCGGGCGGTGCGGCAGTTGCCGCCGCGATCACGGCGATCGTCGCCGTATTTGTCGTTCTTGCTGCCGGAGCTATCAGTCTCGCGGCGGCGATCACCAAGGTCACAAAGGCGTTCGCCGATTACGCGATCGAGATCGGGAATATCGCGGAGCAGACCGGGCTTGCGGTTGAGACCGTAGCCGCATTGCGTCATGAGGCCGAAGCTCAGGGGCGTTCGTGGTCGACCGTTGAGTCAGCCGCAGCATCATTCCGAAAGACGATCGGCGAAGCATCAGCTGGATCAAAAGAAGCGATCACCAGCCTCAAAACCCTCGGCATCGACGGCCAGGCCGCGGCCTATGATGTCGATTCTGCTTTCAAACAGGCCATCGCTACGATCGTCAAAGCTCCGAACGAGGTCGAGCAGGCACGGCTCGCATTCGCCGCGTTTGGAGACGACGGAGCCAAGCTTCTGCCATTTCTGCGTGAGTTCCAGGGCGATGTTGACGGAGCGATCCGAAAGGCTGAAGAGCTCGGGATCGTCGTCGGCCAGAACAACGTTGCCGCCGCCCGTGAATTCAACAGGAACTATGAAGACGCCAAGAAGGTCCTGCTCGGTCTCACTTATACCTTCGGCAACGAATTCCTGCCGGTCGTCACGGACGTTCTGTCCAGATTCTCGGGCTGGCTGCGTGAAAATCAGGGCGACGTACGGGGCCTCGCCGAAGCGACCGGCCTCATGGTCGACGACGCGATCAACCAGTTTACACGGCTAAAGAACTGGATTTATTCAAACGAATCGATGTTCAGCTACCTTGACTATCTGCCGGGCTATGCAATAGCAAAGTACGTCGGTCGCGGGATCGGCGAACACTACGGCGGTCGTGTCGCTCAGTCACCGCTCGCCGCTCGAATGGGCGGCCAGGCAATGACGATGGACGACGGCGTTCTTGGTGCAAAGTTTAGCTTCACGCCCAAAAAAGAAAAGGAGACTGAGGCCGAGAAGCAGGCGAAGTTCCTGAGGGAACTTCTGGGTCAGCTTAATCGCGAATTGGAATACTTCGGCGACAAGAGCAAGGTTGCCGCTGTTTCTCAGCAGTTGCTTGCTCGCGGCATCGACATCGTTAACAACTCGGTTGCGAAGCAGATCCTGAACATCGCCGGACTGATCGACCAGAAGCAAAAGGACGCTGACGCCGAGAAAAAACGGCTCGAAGAACAAAAGAAATACAAGGAGCTGATGGAGCGAACGACTGCTGAGATCGACAATGCCTCGATCAACGAGCGGATCTCGATCGCTGCCAACATCGCCGAGCTGCAGCAGCGGATAGCGAAGGGCCGTGAGCTGAACGTTGTCGAGAAAGCACGTGTTGACCTGGTCGCAAAGCTCGCTCAAGCCGAGACTACCGGATTGCCCGGAGTGAAGGCTAAAGACCGGGAAGGCCTGATCGCCAAAATGCGGGTCGAGGGCGAGGAAACGATCAAACGGCTCGAACGCGTTCTCGAACTGCTCAACCAGATCGATGCGATCGAAAAGGCAAAGGCCCGCGACAAGGCGTTTCAGGAATATTCGCAGAGCCTCGAGGACCAATTTGATGCCGTTCGTCGAGGCAACGAACCGCTGACCGTCTACGAGCAGACGATGCGTGACCTCAGCCGCGATTACAAGGATCTCGCTCCAGAACAGAAACAGCACTTGCTGGACCTCGCGTCGCAGATCGACCTGGTCACCGATCTGAACCGTCAGCACGCTGAGTTGAAGGCTTTCTTTCAGGAAGGGCTGCGGTATGTTTTTGACGGTGATTTCAAGGGGTTGTTCGAGAATTGGGGTGACCGGATCAAGGACAATCTGGCTGACAAATTGTCTGATATCTTCGCGACGCATTTCCTCGGGTACGACCCGAAAAAGACCAACAATCCGGTCGCTCGTCCGATCGTCGATAAGCTGGACGAGACGAACAACATCCTCAAAACGATCGCGTTCAGCGGCGGCGGTGGTGCCGGAGCTGCGGCCGGAGCTGGCGGCGGCGGAATATTCTCGCGGATCCTCGGTGCATTCGGCATCGGCGGCGGTTCCGTGCCGGGTGGAACTCCGAATTTTAATCCGAACGCGGGATCATCCTCGGGCGGTGCTCTGTCGAACGGCGACGTTATGAACTGGGTCACGGGCGGCTCTCTCGGCGGCGGTTCGGGCTCGTCAGGAGGCGGCAGCTTACTCGGCCAGCTTTCACAACTGTTCTCGACGGGTTCGGGAGGCATTTTCGCACCGCAAAAGAATCTGTTGAACGGCAAAATGTCAGGTGCCGCGGGCATAATGTCAGGAATCGGACAACTGGCAACGATCGCGGGCGGTTTTATCGGCGGACGGCTCGGCGGCGTCATCTCGATGGCCGGCACGGGAGCATCGATCGGTGCGATGTTCGGCCCTTGGGGGGCGGCGATCGGGGCGGGTATCGGGGCGTTGATCGGGCTGTTCACGGGGAATTCGGCACGTCGTCGCGATGAGCGGACCCGGAATCAAGGTATGCTCGACGCTCAGGCTGAGATCAAGAAGCAGTTTGATGCTCTGGCGACGCAGGTTAGATTTGGGCAGATCGATCCGGCTTCGGCGATCATCCGCGGGACGGCTATCGGCGATCAAGTTAGGTCGCAGTATTTGCAGATGGCTAACAGTTTGCAGGACTCGAAGACGCGTCGCATCGCCGTCGCCGACGTATCGCGGGTCGATTCGCTGATCGCCCAGCGAATGGCCGAGCTTCGAGGGCTGACCGAGATCGCTCAGGGATCCGCTGACCGGATGAAACGCATCTTGCCCGAGTTCGCGGGCGGTCATTATTTCCGTCCGAACGGCCTGCTGCCGGGTGTTTTCGACGGCTCTGACAACATCCTCGCGATGATCTCTCGCGGGGAAATGGTGCTAAATCCGGCACAGATCAACAAGGTAAGGCGTCAAGCCGGTTTTGATGTTTTCGCGGGCGCCGGCATCCCGAACTATCCGAAGGCAAATCCCTCGTCGCATCTCGCCACGGGCGGCATCGTCGGCGGAATGGGCCTCGCCGCGTCGGCCCCGCAGGTCATGATGCAGCCGAACCTGACGGTCGTCGTCGAGGGTGCGACATTCGACGCGAAAACGCGGGCATATTTAATGAGCGACGATGGCAGCAAAACGTTCGTCAACGTCTATAAAAAGAAAAAGGAGAGCGGCGACATCAGGTAAATGGGAAGGACGATCTCAGGCACATTATCGGGGATCCTGTCGGCGGCGGCTCGTGACATCGACTGGACCTGCGATCTGATCTTTCCGTCGCAAACGATGCGTTTTGCGACGTCGCCGATCGTGGTCAGCGGCAACAGCTATACGAACGAGCTGCAGCGGGTCTCAGCGATCCGCCAAACGATCGAGGCACCGACCGATACCGTCAGCGTCGGCATCCAGAACCTTAACCGAACGCTCGGACAGCACGTCGCGGCAAACTGGGCCGCATGGCGATCGGCCATCGCCATCATCGGCCGGAACTATTACCAGACTGGTTCGAACGGTGTCCGCACCGGTACGAGCACCTGGGTTGAAATGTTTCGCGGTGCGGTCCAGCGGCCGACCGTCGATGATTTCGAGGTAGCCTTTGACATCGTTCCCGACACCGTCTCGCCCGGACAGATCGTCGCCGATCGCAATCTCGGCCCGCTGTGCCCGGCACTGTTCAAGCAGTCGAATACCTGCGGATATTCGGGAGGGCTGACGACCTGTAATCACCTGCTCCGCTCGCCTGATGGATGCGATGGCCGGAGCAATTCTCACAGATTTATGGGCTTCGAGCATCGCTACGCTCCAGACGTGAACGTACCCGGAACAGGCGGCAACGACGATCCTCTTGACGATGGCAGCGGAATAAATCCCGATTGCCCTCGCGTCGATCAGTACGTCCGTGTACGCGGCGAAAATGGCGATGTCGAGCCGCAAATGGTTGCGTTCCTAACACTGGAGAGTCAACTGTGGAATCCGCGGTTGCGGCGTTTTGTCCCGATCAAGAGCCTTCGTCACGTTCCCTGTGTGCCGATCTGGGAGCTGCTGACGGTTTCCGGTGCGGTCGGCTATTCGTCGGGCAGTCACCCGATAATCGCTGACTTCGCCGATATGAACGGCCGTCCCGTCGAGACGATCAAACCCCGCGAGCGGGTCCTCGCAGAACACGAGGATCTGTTGCAAACCTCGGCAGCTCTGCTCCGTCAGTTCGGCACCGGCGACGTGATGCACATCGAGATCGATGCCGATACCGACGAGGAAAAGATCTATTGTTACGGTGACACGCCGCAGAAAATGATCGTCTGCCACAACCGCAAAGACGAGCCGATATTGATATGACCTTCGTTGACCACCTAAAAGGAAACCGGCCTGAGGATCTCGTGCTCGAGGTTGCGTTCGGAAAGCACGTGATCGCCGGCGACCTCGCGAAGTCGATAGTCACGGGTGCTGACCCGACGCACGTCGTTACGGTCCAGCAAATACTCGGCGAAGCGTACGGCAGGGGCTGGAACGCCGTTCGCGGTGTGTGGTTTCGCGGGACCAACCGCGACAGTACTCAATATAAGTTCTACCCCGGCATTTCGTCGCCCGGTAACGGCGACGCGACGCAGGGCATTGACAGCGTTTTTGACGATGATACGCCGCACTCCAACACTGCCTGGATCCGAGTCGAATGTCCGAATGGCTCGGAGGTTGGCATTCCGGAATTCGACACCAAGTCCTCGCCGCCAACGGGATTCACGGGCATTTTCGAGTGCCAGAAAGGCGATGTTTACGACTCAAGCGGCGGCGTTGCCAGTTCGAATTCCTATCTGACCAATCCGGCCGACGTCCTGGGCTTTGGCTGCAAAGAGATACGTCGTTACGCCAACTCGCGGATCGACTGGAATTCGCTCGCGACGCTCCGCACATTTTGCAGCACCACCGAAACGCCCGATTACACGACGCTGCCGCAGGGCGTCGGCCTTAGCGGCGACTACTTCGACGGTGCCGGATTCAGCTTCAAGGTCGAGTCGCGTGTCGATCCTGTTATCCAATACGACCTATCGACCGGCGCTCCGGCACTCGAGCTGGACCCGGCCGATTTCGCCGTCCGCTGGCGTGGCAAGATCCGGTTCAAATACACCGAGAACTACACGCTCCATCTTGTCCATAACGGCAGCGGCAAGCTGTGGATCAACAACATGTCAACGCCGTTGATCGACCAGTCGGCAAGCGGTACTCACACGGCTAATTTCTCGGCGACGGCCGATCAGTACTACGACATCCAGCTCGAATGGACCAACGCCAGCGGTGATTCCGAATTCCGATTCGAATGGTCCAGCGCGACGCAGGCACAGCAGGTCGTTCCCCAGGACCGTCTTTATCCTTTCGCATCGTCAGTCGTGAAGTTTCGCACTCACCTCGCCGTCACCCAGCGAACGACCTTTGACGATTTCCTGCGTCGGGTCATGTTCACCTGCAATGGCGGTTTTCAGGAAGCAGACGGCGTGCTGAAGTTCTTTTCCTACGATCAGACATCGACCAGCTTTGCCTTTACCGAGTCGAACATCGTAGCAAACACATTCAGATTCTATCCTCGATTCTCGCAGCAGGAACTGCTCCAGCTGCCCAACCGCTTTATCGCAGATGGTCGCGATCTGGAATCAAGATACCTCGAAAAGTTCGATCCGCCGCTCTATTACGACATGCCGGCATTGCAGACAGCTGCCGGCCGCATCATTGAGGAAACAATCGCGATCGGCAACTCGACACGCTGGCAGGCACTGAAAAACCTAGCTCACTACGCGAAAATGAAGACTCAGCCGCTCGTTTGCGAATTCCGCGGAATGCCCTCGACGCTCGCGGTACTGCCGGGCGACAAGGTCACCGTCACGCACTCGATACCGGGCTGGACGAACAAGGAATTTATCTGCGTCGAGGCTACCGATCTTTCGATCGACAGTTCGACCGACGAGCGATCGTTCAAATTGCTGAATTGGGACTAGAGGAACTTATGAGCTATAACTGGCCAAACATGGAGGTTATTCCGCGTCACGGACTCGCGGCCTGGCACCAGCACGAGCCTGGCGTGTCGGCGAACGGCCTGATAAACGACTATTCGGGCAACGATCGTCACCTCGTCGCCGCTAGTAATGCACCGGTCCTGACCGACGACATCGTCAACGGTCAGCCCGGCTGGTATTTCAACGGATCCCGCAACCCGCTCGCTTGGAGCGGCAGCGTAACACTTCGCCACGTCTTTATCGTCGCGAGCTTCGAGGACGAGGAGTTTCCCTCCGCGCGCGGGCTGATGTCCGGCCTGACCACCGGAAACATCCTCAGCACCAACGGCAGCGGCGATAAGTTCGCCGACACCGGCGCTGACACCTATCGGCTTTTCGGTCAGCAAAAAGATTCGAATGATCAGATCGCTCCGGTCGATGGTCAGATCGGTCTGATCGAGGTTGTTTACGACGACGGCGTCGCTCTGGACGGCATCCAGATCGGTAAGAAACTCGAAGCCAGCGAGCTGCACAAAGGCCACTTCGTCGAGGCCATCAGCTACGAGCACGTGCTCGGCGAAATGGCCCTGCTTCGCGTGTATCAGTACATCGCGATGCGTTATCATATCTGGCAGCAAGGAGCTTAAGGCTATGCCCTCGATCTTCCCGTTCGTCGCAAATAAAACACGCTCGATGGAGCGTGAGCTCGAACACTACAAAAGCGAACCGTACAACGGCACGCCCGTTGCCCTCGTCCGCGGCACGCTCAAACGTCGCTTCTCGTGCATCTTCACCACCAGATCGCAGGCCGAATACGACGCCGCCGAAGCCTTTCATGCCTCACACTACCCGATGACCGTGATGACCTTTCGCGATTACCGCTACTACCCGCCGCGCGACATCGATTGCCGCTTCGTCTCGCCCTTCCGAGAACAAGGCAGCGAATCCTCCGGCCGCTTCACCTACAGCTTCGACCTGGAAGAGGCTTAGTCCAGCAACCCGATCGGGAGTGATCACCACGCCGATATCCTCACCCTTCTATATGAAAATCAGAGCAGACCCGCTCCAATGGAAAGAAATGCAGTTGACTGACTCAACTTTTCCCTTGAACGTGTTATCCTTTCTCAACCCCAAGTGGTCACCAAATATGTTGACCCACTCAACACAAAATTCCACAAGTTATCACCTTTAACCCACGCACGTTATCGCATTTGCACGCAATTTTGCGTCATTTTGTGCGTTATTGGCCATTTCGTGCGGAATAGCATTTCAATTTCGCAAGAGTTCATGTAGCGTCTTATGCATGAACACCTG
>LNFM01002983.1_pt1 | contig 41750 bp, 33 predicted proteins | sample 596031 | NCBI WGS metagenome assembly LNFM01 (sample SAMN04254537, study PRJNA301005) | activated carbon metagenome | isolation source: dual media filters at the Ann Arbor, Michigan drinking water treatment plant | place: USA: Ann Arbor
GTCCAGGCTCCGAATCTCGACCCGTCACAAAGCGCGTCAAGCAGAAGTACCGGCACCGCGCCTGTGCGGGATGCGTCAGGCACAGCTGCGGCTGTGCCTGGCGAAACCAATCAAGGCACCCCCGCGCTGCGGGCCGCCGTCGCGGCCATCAACAGGGCTGCCAAGTCGCTCACGCACAGTGTGGAGCTCGTCCTCGACGACCGCTCGGAACATCCCGTGGTTCGCGTCGTCGACTCCGAAACCGGGCAGCTGGTGCGTCAGATCCCCACTGAGGAAGTGCTCGAACTGCGACGAGCGATCGATCGGATTACAGGTCTGCTGATCAACAGGACGGCATGATCATTGCTCTCATTGCGCTAGATGCATCTTCGATACGCGCCCCGATCGGCGCCATTCGCCTTCTGTGAGCTAGCATGGCCATCTCCTCGCCCGGTATCGGTTCGAACCTCGATGTCAACAGCATCGTCAGTCAGCTCATGGCACTGGAGCAGCGACCGCTGCAGGCGTTGAACCGCAAAGAGGCGAGCTTTCAGGCCCAACTCTCGGCGTTCGGGACGCTCAAGGGCGCGCTGTCCACGTTTCAAACCTCGCTGCAGGGCTTGAACGACCTGACCCGGTTTCAAGCTTTCAGGGCCACCAGCGGCGACACCGGCGTCGCGACCGTGGCGGCGGCAAATACTGCCGTACCCGGCAATTATTCGCTCGAGGTAAGCGAGCTCGCTCAATCGCAAAAGCTCGTCGCGGCCGGCCAAGCCAGTGCGACAACCGCCATCGGCGCTGGAACGCTGACCTTCGAGTTCGGCACCATCAGCGGCGGAACCTTCGACAGCCAGACCGGCCGCTATACCGGCGCGAGCTTCGCCGCCGACGGCGCCGGTGCGAAGAACGTGACCATCGGCCCATCGAACAATACGCTCGGCGGCATTCGGGATGCGATCAACGCTGCGAAGATCGGCGTCACCGCTTCCATCATCAACGACGGCGGCGCCACGCCGTACAGACTCGCGCTCAGCGTGAACGATCCTGGCGCGGCCAGAAGCTTGCGCATTTCGACGAGCGGTGATGCAGCGCTTTCGACCCTACTCGCGCAGAACCCCGCCGGCACGCAGAACCTGACTCAAACTGTGAGCGCGAGCAACGCCGAATTCAAGGTCGACGGCGTCGCCATCAGCAAGCCCAAGAACTCGATCTCGGACGTGATCGAAGGCGTGACGCTCAACCTGCTCAAGACCAATGTCGGCAGTTCGACATCGATCACGGTAACCCGGGACAGCGGCTCGATCAGGAGTTCGGCCGATACGCTGGTCAAGGCTTACAACGATCTCAACAACACGCTGAAGAATCTGTCCGCCTACAACCCGGCGACACGGCAAGGCACTGTCCTGCAGGGGGATGTGACCCTGATCACGCTGCAGGCCCGCATTCGCGCCACACTGAGCGACACCTTGAAGGGTGTCGCCGGCAGCTATGACAATCTCTCGCAGATAGGCATCTCATTCACCAAGGAAGGCACCCTGGCGCTCGACTCGGCCAAGTTCAACGCGGCGCTCGAAGAGGCGCCCAACGACATCGCTGCCTTGTTCGCGACAGCCGGCCGGACGAGCGATGCAGCCATCACCTACGTCGGCGCAACCGACGCCACTCGGCCCGGCGCCTACGGCATCGCCGTCAGTCGCCTCGCCTCACAGGGCACGCAAGTCGGATCGGCGGCCGCAGGGCTGACGATCAGCGCCGGCGTCAACGACCAGTTCACCGTGACCGTCGATGGCGAAAGCGCCTTGGTGACCCTGGCCGCGCGTACCTACGCCAGCGCAGCTGAGCTCGCGCTCGAAGTGCAGTCGAAGATCAACGGCGCCAGCGGCATCGCCGCCGCAGGTTCGAACGTGTCGGTCAGCGAAAGCGGGGGGATACTCACCCTCAGTTCCGCGCGCTACGGATCTACCTCAAGTGTTCAAATCAGCAGTGGGAATGCTTTGGCGGCCGGTGAGCACGGCTGGCCAAGATGTGGCGGGAACGATCAACGGCGCCGCGGCCACAGGCTCGGGGCGGGTTCTGAGCGACTTGTCCTCGGGCGCGTCCGGCGGGCTGAGGCTCGAGGTGACCGGTGGCGGCTTGGGTGATCGCGGCACAGTGAGCTTCTCGCGCGGGTATGCAGCGAGCCTGGACAAGATCGTGACGGCCTTCCTCGCATCGGATGGCGCCATCAACGCGAGAACCCAAGGCATCGACGCGTCGATCAAGGGCATAGATACGCGTCGTGAAGAAGTCGGGCGGCGCCTGCAAGACGTCGAGACCCGGATCCGGGCGCAGTTCACCGCGCTCGATACGCTTCTCGGCAGGATGAGTTCGACCAGTTCGTTTCTCACGCAACAGCTGTCCATATTGAACAGGCAGACCAACTAAGTAAGCGAAAGGCACCGATGTTCTCGAGCGCACGAAAGGCAGTCGACGCATATGCTCAGGTCGGCGTGGAGACCGGCGTGGCAAGCGCCGATCCACATAAGCTCATTCTCATGCTCTACGATGGCGCGCTGGCCGCGATCTGCGCTGCGCGTCTGGCGATCAGCCGAAGTGAAATCCCCGCCAAAGGCGCAGCGATATCGAAAGCGATCGCAATCGTCGATGGCGGCCTGAAGGCCAGCCTGGACGTCGAGGCAGGCGGTGCGCTCGCCGAGCGGCTCGCCGACTTGTACGACTACATGCTCAGCCGCCTGCTCGCGGCGAATCTGCGCAACGACACGACGCTGCTTGACGAAGTGGCGCACCTGCTCGAAGAGCTGCGCAGCGCCTGGGCGCAGATCGGGCAACGCACCGCCGCCACGAATGCCAGCGAGGCCAGCACGAAGTGAACGCCGCCGATACCGAAACACTGCTGAGCGCCTACGACAACTTGTCGGCAACCACGGGCCGAATGCTGACGGCGGCGCAATCCGGCGACTGGGAGCGGCTCGTCAGCCTGGAGCAGGACTGCGCCAGCCTCGTCTCCCGCCTGTCGTCGCTCGAAACGGAAGACCCGCTTCCGTCGGTCTTGCGTGACCGCAAAGCCGCCCTGATACGCAAGGTGCTGGCCGACGACGCTGCGATCCGCGATATCACCGAGCCCTATATGAAGCGCCTGGAGAACATGCTCGGAGCCAACCGCTGCGAGCAGCGCCTACTCGGCACCTATGGCCCATCACTCGGCGCCTGATCGAGTGCGCATGGGGTGCGAGGCCTGCAACAATGACGACGGGTAGGACAGCGTGATGGACACGAGGCTGGTCGCACAACTGCTGGGGATGGGGCGCACCGTGAGTCCGGTGCTGCCGGCCACCGCTTCGGAGTTCGACCTCAATCGTTCGCTGGCCTCGGGCGGCGTGCGAGCACACGTGGCCGCACGCCTGGCCGACGGAACCTTTCGAGTATTCATCGACGGCAAGGCCCTGAAACTCGCACTGCCGGCCGACGTCAAGGCGGGCGATGTCCTGGAATTGCGTGTTGCCGGCAACGTCGGCGAATCGGACATGGTGCCGGGCATGTCCTCGAATCCGTCCGGCAAAGGCTTGAGTCACGCCGGACAGCTAGTCGCCACCCTGGTGAATCAACCCCCGACCGCGCCGCCGCGGCAGAGCCATCCGGTGCTCGAATTGCCGCCGAACACCCCGGCCGATCTTCCCGAACCCCTGGCCCGCGCGGTCGAGCGCAGCGGCCTGTTCTACGAGTCGCACCAAGCGCGCTGGATCAGCGGCGACTACCCTCTGGAGCGTCTGCTCGAAGAGCCGCAGGCCGCGATGGGACGTCATGAGACGGCCTCTGCGCAGCAAGAAGCCGCGCCCGCCGATGCGGAATTCAACCCTGCGTTGATTCAGAAAGCCGTCGTTTCCGCAAACGAACCGCTCGCCTTAGAAGAACCGGCGATGCCGCAGGCCAGCCAGACTAAGGGCTCCGAGGGCAAGGAGTTGGAGACTCGCCCGGAACTCGTGGCGCGCGAGGCGCTGGTGTTCGTGCGGCAGCAGCTCGATACCCTGGAGACCCGCCAACTTGCATGGCTGGGCGAGATCTGGCCCGGTCAGACCATGCACTGGGAGATCGCCGAAGAGCCGGAGTCTCGATCCGGCGACGACCCGATTCGCGAATGGACCAGCCGCTTCGAGATGAGCCTGCCGGCACTGGGCGACGTTGGCGCCGAATTGGCCTTGAGCGGAACTCGGCTGCGAATCCGACTCAACGCGCAGGACGCAGCCACGGCGGCCATGATGCGCGAGTTCTCCCGTGAACTCACCGACGCCCTTGCGGCAGCGGGCGTCGAGCCCATCTCGTTCGAGGTCAAGCAACGTGATCCAGCCCTCTGAGCGCCGCTCCGCGGTCGCGCTGGCTTACGCAGCCAACGCCCCGGCGCCCAAAGTGGTGGCCAAGGGGCGCGGCCTGATCGCCGAGGCGATCATCGAGCGCGCGCGTGCCGCAGGCGTCTACGTGCACGATTCGCCCGAACTGGTCGGGCTGCTCATGCAGGTCGATCTGGATCGCCACATTCCGCCGCAGCTTTACGTCGCCGTCGCCGAAATCCTTGCCTGGCTGTATCGCCTCGAGCAACGCCGCGACGCGGTCGGCAAGGAGGAAGCCCATGAATGAAGCGGTCATCGAACCGGCTGTGCCCGATGCCAGCCTGACAGCGCCGCAAGCCGAAGACGAATCCCCCTTCTGGCTGCACTCGCGCATGGATATCGTCGCCGTGCTGCGCGACATCGTACGCACCCGCACACTGTCGAACGTCAACTTCGGGTCCGGCAGCGAGGCGCTGCTGACCCCGCTGCTGGCCGTCGACACCGAAGCCGAAGAGCTGTTGTTCGATTGCAGCGGCAGCGAGACCATCAACCGTGGCGTGCTGCAGGCTCGCAAGCTGCTTTTCTACTGCCTGCACGACAAGATCAAGGTGCGCTTCACCACCAAGCTGGCACGGGTGGTGCAATGGCAGAATCGCGACGCGTTCGCGGTGCGCCTGCCCGAGTCGATGCTCCGTCTGCAGCGGCGCGAGCTTTATCGGGTTCCTGCACCGATATCGCGACCGATACGCTGCGTGATTCCCGTGCAGAAGGACGACCGGACACACCACGTCGAGACCCGGCTGCACGACATCAGCCAAGGGGGCGTGGCCTTGATCGTTCAACCGGGCGACCTGCAGGCCGAACCCGGGATGAGTTTCCCCAACTGCCGCATCGTGCTGCCCGACGCCGGCAATGCGGTCGTCATGCTGGAGATCGTGCATGCGCGCGAAATGACGCTGCTCAACGACAAGACCGTGCTGCGAATAGGGTGCAAGTTCGTGCGTCCGTCGATGGCCGCGCTCGCCCTGATCCAGCGCCAGATGATGAAGCTCGAGCGCGAGCTCAAAGCCAAGCAGTAAGCCCGCGATGAGCCGACTGCCACCGACTACCTGAGTTCGATCTCGACGAAACGAAACTCGAAGTCGTTGACGTTCACCACGTCGTGCTCGACGCCGACCGGGCGATTGTAGGAAACGCCGAGCGTCAGCTCGACGACCCGCGAGCCGCCCGGCTCGTCCAGCCGCAGCTTGCCGCTCGTCAAGGGCACGACCACGTAGTCGTGGGCATGCTTGTGCCATCCCGTCGCGGCACCCGGCGCAAAGCGCCATTCGGTGACCTTCACCCGCTCGTCGTCGATCTGCACGATGCCCTGGGCCTGGATAGTGGAATTCATCGGGTTTACGCCTCCATTGCACAAATGCGCGGCAGCACTTCGCCGATCGGCGCGCGGACAACCGCGTCCGCGATCGAGTCGAACTGCGTCGGTTGAGCATTGATGATCACGATGCGTGCTCCGTTGGCACGGGCGATGGGCACGGCATGGGCGACCGGATAGACTTGCAGCGTCGTCCCCACCGCCAGCATGAGATCCGCTTGCTCGGCGGCCCTCATCGCCCGCTCGATGACCTCGGGCACCAGCGCCTGCCCGAACGAGATCGTATCGCTTTTGAGTATGCCGCCGCACTCGCGGCAATCCGGATCCGGCTCGCCGTTCCGCACCCGCTCCAGCGTCGACAGCATCGACCCTCGCCAACCGCACTGCATGCAGACGGCCGAATGGACGTTGCCATGAACTTCGATCACCTTGTCGGCTGCATTGCCTGCTCGCGCATGCAGCCCATCGATGTTCTGCGTGATCAGCGCATGCAGCTTGCCTCGCTGCTCGAGATGCACCAGCGCCGCGTGACCGGTGTTGGGGCTGGCGCTAAACGCAGGATGATGCAGGCGGCCCTGCCAGGAGGCCTTGCGGATCTCGGGGTCGGCCAAGTAATTCTGCAGGGTCGCGAGCTTCTCCGCCGCGGGATTGCGCGTCCACACGCCGTTCGGACCGCGAAAATCAGGAATCCCTGAATCGGTCGAGATGCCGGCCCCGGTCAGCGCGACGACTCGCGTGGCCGCATCCAGCCAGGCGCGCAGTGTGTCGAGGATGTCGGGTTGTGGGGGGACGTGGGACATTGCTTGCTCCATCGGACTACCAGCTGAAGTTCGAGCGGCCTGCGCGGTAGACCGCGGTCGTTTGCTTCGCCGAAGCATCGTCATCGGATGAGGACGTCGTCGCCTGCGGTTGCAGGGAGCACGTGCCTGACCGAAGTCCGGGCTGGATACCCGATCAGTGTATCCGAACGAATAGGGAATCGGCTTCCAACGACGGCGCAGCGAAATGATCCGCGAGCCGCTCGATCAGGATACACGAGCGAAGGGCCAGCGCTCCAGCGAGCGCACAGCGTATTCGTACGCCGCCGCTTCCACCCGGTCGAGCATCTTGAAATCGAGCAAGCTGACGCCTCGAAGCGGCGGCCGCAGATAAAACTCCACCCGCTCGGCGACATCGCGCTCACCCGCGATCGAGCCCAGCATGGCGCCACGGAACAAGATCTCCAGAATGGTGGGAATGCGCAAGCCCCGGCGGCGCCACGGGCGTGCGGCAAGCAGGCGCGACGGGGGCGGGAAGTCAGTCCAGCTCTGATCGACGCTGAGATCCTTGTCAGCGCTGACATCCACCGCCACCACTTTGCCCTGACACACTTCGCGCATGACATCGACGGGCAGGTTCGTCAGCACACTGCCGTCGATCAGCAAGTCGCCGTTCTCGCAAGTCGGCGGACCGATGCCCGGTATCGATATGCTGGCTCCGATGCCGCGCCAGATGAGACCGCGATCATGCACATGCATGGTCGCCCGGCTCAAATTGGCGGACAGGCAGAAGAAGCGCGTCGGCAGGTCCTCGATTCCCTTCTGATCGAACAATCGCGTCAGCATGCCCGCAAAGCGCCTGCCCTTGATCAGAGAAACAATGGGTACCGTATAGTCCATCAACGATCCCCGTGCGATGAACTCGTCCCGGGTGCGCTCCTTGATCTCTTCCGGGCTGGCTCCAGCCGCGTACTGCGCGCCGATGATCGCGCCACCGCTGACCCCGCCGATGGCATCGATCGCGATGCCCGCTTCCCGCATCGCGCGCAACGCCCTCGCGCCTCCGCCCCCGAGCAACAGCCCCACGCTTTGCCCGACCAATAGACGACCGAGCCGAGCGACGTCGTCCAGCGAGCCGGACCGTACGTGGTGCCAAGCCTGCACGTGGGGAAACGCCTCCAGCCAGCGGCGCATGGCGCCTACGACCGGACCGTTGTCGTTGAGCAGAACCAACTCGCGCCGCGCGTTGCCGCCGATCGGCTTGACAGGCTGACCGGCGCCCGCGCTTCGAGGCGCCTGGGCGTGCCCGGAGGCCACCAGCACCACGCGATCCGCCTGGCGCTCACACAGATCGGACCAGGCAGGATCGGCATCGTCCGCCTCGTAGACCACATAGGCGTAGCGTTCCTCCTGCTCGTTGAGCCAGGCGAGCAGTCGCGTGTCGTCCGCGCCCAACCCGGGAAGATCGAGTCCTCCGGCGGACAAGGCCGCGTTGGCGCCGTGACGCGTCAGGTGCAGCGTGGGCCCGATCATGCCCAACGCCAGCGCGAGCCGCTCGCAGAAATCGCTGATGGACAAGCCGGCTACCGCGGGAAGGACGCACAAGGTGGAGAGTACATGGCGCGCGGGCGCCCCGCGCAGACTGCCCTTCAATCGAGTCACCAGCTGCCGCGCCAGCTGCGTCATGACCCGTGGATACTGTTCGACGACCCGCTCGAAGGCCGAGCGCGACAAAGCGAGCATCAGGCTGTCCCGAATCGCCTCGACCCGCGCCGAGCGTCGCTCGCCGGTGAGTAACGCCATTTCACCGACGCTCTCGCCACGACCGAGCTCGGCAATGACCCGCCTGCCGCTCTGGCGCGCGGTTACGGAGACGCAGAGCCGTCCGTGCACGACGATATAGAGGGTGTCACCGAGATCGCCCTCGTCGAACAACATCGCACCGCCCGCCAACCTCACCGGGTGCATGACAGCGGCGACCTCCTGCAACGCGTGCGCGTCGAGGTCGGCCAGCACGCCAACGCTTTCCAGTGCAAGTCCGGAGGCTTGCATATTCATCTCGTTGCTAACTCCCTGCACGGAGTGGCCGCTCGTCGACTGCGGACGATCGGCGACGCCTCTATCGACCCGATCCGTGTGGCGCGTCGGTCACCAAGGCACCAGAATCGGGAGGGCCGAAGCGCACTAACCATAGCACAACCCCGCACGGTACGTGCCGAGCTCTGCGCTCGTGCGTCGACCCGGCGCATGTCGATCCTATGCTAGCAGTCGAAGCACGGCGCCATGGAGGGAACAAGCCGCGTCGGAGGCCCTATATCCCCTGGCCGGACAGCAGGGTAAGCTTCGACAAAGCGCACTGGGAAGCTGCAGAAACCGCAACCCGAGGCGTCTGTATCGCGCGGGCGCGTGGATTGCAGCGGCGTCCTTGGAGTGCGCGCGGCAATTGCGCGCTCGGTGCCTGCGCATCGCATGAAAACGTGCACAACCAGAACGAGCACCCCAACGACATTCACGATCGGCTGCATGGGAATTCGCGCGTACCTGGCGGCGATGGCGGCCGTCCTCCTGATACCGTTGATCGTGCTTTCCGGCTTCGGGCTGGACCGGCTGCTGCGCACAGAGCGGGCCACGGCCGTCCGCGCCGTACTCGAGACAGCGCGCGCCGTATCGCTCGCGGTCGACCAGGAATTGGCCTCCGCCGAGGCCGTCTTGCGCGTGCTCGCCCAGTCGAACTACCTCGCATCGGGTGACTACGCCGCATTCCACGCGCAAGCAACCGAGGCGGTGACGACGCCCTCTGCCTCGATCGTGCTGCTCGACGACGAAGGTCGCCTCATCCTGGACACGGCCGAGGTCTATGGCGCGACCCCCATGCGTCCCCATGTCCGCAGCGCGGAGTTTCGAGCGCATGCGGGACGCACGCCGAGCACGCTGGATCTCGCCCGCGCTCCCGAATCCGGCACCTACACCGTGGGCGTCGCCGTGCCCCTCGAATTGCCCCGGGGTCGTCATGTGCTCATCAAGTCGATTGCCATCGATCATTTCTCTCGCATATTCGCCGAGCGCAAACTGCCGAATGATTGGATCGCCGGCGTATTCGACCGTCGTTTTCTCACCATTGCCCGCAGTCAGCCACCTCTGGAGTTCGTCGGCCAACCCGGATCGGACGACATAAGGCGTGCGGCGTCCAGCGCCTCGGAGGGTCAGATACGCCACCCGAGCCGGGAGGGTATAGACATCTACGACGTGTTCACGCGCTCGCCACGATCAGGATGGCTGGTGGCGATCGGCGTGCCGGCCGCCTCGCTCGATGCCACCGCGCGCAAAGCCGTGGCCGTCGCCGCCTTCGGCACGCTCGTGACCATCGGCCTGGCGGGGGCCATCGTGTTTGCGCTGGGCCGTCGCTTGGGCAATTCGATCGGAAGCCTGATGGGCGCTGCGACGGCGCTCGGACGAGGCGAGGCGCTGCCGCCGCACGTCTCCTCGGTGCGCGAAATCGGCAACGTTCGCACAGCACTCGAATCCGCGCACGCCGCGCTCGCGCGCGAAAGCGAGGCGCGCTCGCGCGCCGAGGCCGAACGGCTGCAGCTGTTCGAGAGCGAGCAGGCCGCCCGCCAGACGGCCGAGCAGCAGAACCGGGCCAAGGACGAGTTCCTGGCGATGCTCGGTCATGAGCTGCGCAATCCGCTGAGCGCGATCAGCGGCGCCGTTGCGCTGATGAAGGCATCACCACGCCCGGACGAGCATGGCCACCAGGCACGTGATGTCATCGCACGGCAGACGCAGCATCTGAGCCGGATCGTCGACGACCTGCTCGACCTGAGCCGAGTGATGACAGGCAAAGTCAACCTGGCACTGACCCCCTTGGATCTCGCGCAGGTCTGCAGGCACTGTGTCGAGACCATGCGAGCGGCCGGACGCTTCGGCACACACACCGTCTCCCTTCATGCCGAGCCCGTCTGGATCGACGCGGATACGACCCGTCTGGAGCAGATCATCGTGAATCTGCTTTCGAACGCCCTCAAATACACCCCTCACGACGGACGCATCGAACTGCACGTGGCAGCCGAGGCGGACGAAGCGATCCTGCGCGTGCGGGATACGGGTCTCGGCATCCCCGAACATCTGCTCCCGCACGTGTTCGAAGTCTTCGTGCAGGGCGAGCAATCGCTCGATCGTGCCAAAGGTGGCCTGGGGATCGGACTTGCGCTGGTGCAGCGACTCATCCGATTGCACGGCGGCACGGTGCAGGCGCAAAGCCCAGGGAACGGTCGAGGCAGCGTGTTCACGGTACGCCTGCCTCGCAGAGAGCGGCCCACCGAGGACGCAACGAATCGCGCGGTATCGAGCCCTCCGTCGCCCGGCTTGCGCGTGCTCGTCGTGGACGATCACGACGACTCCAGAACGATGCTGGGCTTGCTGCTGCAGCAAAACGGCCACGAAGCCATCGAGGCTGTCGACGGGATCGATGCGGTGAAGGTTGCACTCACCCGGCGTCCGGACGTCGCCGTCGTGGATATCGGGTTGCCGGGCATCGACGGCTACGAGGTGGCGCGGCGGCTGCGAGCACTGCCGAACGGCAAACAGACGGCGCTGATCGCCCTCACGGGCTATGGCCAGGAAGAAGACAAGGAACTCGCCTTCAAGGCCGGATTCGATCTGCATCTGGTGAAGCCGCTCGATGCCGAACAGCTGGCCCGGGCGCTGCGCGAGGTCACGCACACGCGCCCGCCCGAGGGCGCCGGGATAGATCGCGGATCGTCTTTCCCTCCGTCGAACTGAGCGCTGTCCGCCCGATCGTTCGGGCGCCGCCGTGTCGGCCGACGAATGCCTGCGGGATGTCGTTACAAATCAGCGTTTGCCATTGAGGCGCAATAGGTCCAGAGTGCGCGCCAGCGAGACTGATCTGACGGTGTTTCACCGACCCGACGGATCTGGCCCGGCGCAATTCCGCAGCACCGCCGTGCAGCTTGCGCATGGCGCCCGATCCACTGTTCACCGTGTGTCGACGACCGCCTGCCGAGCGTGCCCGAAGCACGCTTTCCACTCCTCGAGGGAAGCGAAACACGATCGTGACGATGCTGGCGATCCCGGACCGGACACATGGCGCATTGCCTCGGAGCCCACCATGAACTCGATGCGCCGCACGCCGGATCGAAAGCTCCCGTGAACCTTCCTGATGAGCGCCCGCCCGGCTACGCGATCAAGATCGAGCGGATCGAAATCGACGGGGGCGAGGCGTTGGAGGTGCGCTCGCTGCTCGATCGTCGGCAGTACGCCGACCCGGACGGGCTCGCCGAAGCGGCCGGCATCTCCCCCGCTGCCTGGCCCTTGTTCGGCCAGCTCTGGCCATCGGCGAGAATCCTGGCCAACACCATGCAGACATGGCACCTCGGCACCAGCCGCATCCTGGAAATCGGCTGCGGCCTCGCGATCGCCAGCATGGTCGTCCATCGGCGTCTGGGCGACATTACAGCCAGCGATCGACATCCGCTGGTCGCGGGCTTCATTGCCGACAATCTGCGTCGCAACCACCTCCCGCCCATGAAGTACGCGAGCGGCAACTGGACAGGGCTCAATCCCGGTCTGGGAGAATTCGATCTCATCATCGGCAGCGACGTGCTGTACGAACGCGATCATCCGGTAATGGTGGCGAGCTTCGTTCGCCGACATGCGGCGCCGCATGCCGAGATCGTGCTCGTGGACCCGGAGCGAGGCAACCGGGCGAGCTTCACGCGCCTGCTGGAGCAGATCGACTTCGAGCTGGCCGAGCGCAAGGCCTTCATGACGGTCGTCGATGGCATCGCTCATCGTGGCAGCCTGCTGCGCTATCGTCGCTGATCGCTCGTGAGCGAGGTCGACTCGACAGGGCCGACCTTCAGGCCGGAACGGCAAGCCCTTCCTGGACACAGGAATTCGCACGGTCGCTTACCGTGGCCCGGCGCATGTCCCGCACCCAACGCAAGTCGTCGAAATCGGTGCCCCGATGCAGGGTGCAGCGGTTGTCCCACATCACAAGATCGTTTGGCCGCCAGCGGTGCGTGTACACGAACTGACGCTGCGTGACATGCGCGGTCAACCGATCGATCAGCGCGGTGGCTTCCGCCTCCGGCATGCCTAAGATGCGCCCGATGTGCGAGGCCACGTATAGGGTCTTGCGTCCGGACTCGCGCAGGGTGCGGACCAGCGCTTGCGGCACGGGCGGCAAGCGCTTGGCCTCATCGTCGGTGAACTCGTGAAATCCGCTGCGTCGGCGCGAATAGGCGATGCAGTGTTCGGCGACGAGACCTTGGAGCTCGCGCTTGGTGTCGTCGGGCAAGGCATCGTAGGCGGCACGCTGATCGGCGAATTCAGTGTGCCCGCCGAGCGGAACCACGGTCCGCGCATAGAGCAGCGAGCACAGGCCGGGTGTGTACTTGAACGAACTGTCCGTGTGCCAAAGCTTGTTGCCTGCCTTGTACATGCGCTGCCGGCTGCTCTCGCCCCAGATCCGGCCTTGTGCATCGAGATTGGAAATATCGGCGAACTTCGGATCGATACGGTGCGGATGCAGGCTCGTGTCGAGCACACGATCGACCTCGACCGGACCGAATTGCCGAGCGAACTCGTAATGCCGGTCGGCATCGAGCTGCTGATCGGGGAAGATCAATACCGCGTACTTCCAGAACGCCTGCTTGATCGCCGCGAGATCGTCCGCGGCGAGCGGCTGGGCCAGATCGACATCGCCCACTTCCGCGGCGAATGCCGGCGTGATGGGGCTCAGGGTGATGGTCACGGCTAGGGCTCCTCCGTCCGTGTGTCCGAGAGCAGCTTATAGCCCTCGTCCGAGTCGGGCGTCAAGGCGACGAGGCTGCTCGTCTTCGCACCGTGGCGAGACGTCGATCGCGCAGTGCAACATCCCACCCGATCAAGCCTGCGAGGCGTGCTCCAGGGCATCGAAATCGAGTTCGATGCGGGCGTTGTTCGGGTCATGAAAAAACAGCTGCCACGTGCCCCAGTCGGGCAGGCGGCGCAACTCGTAGTCGATGCCGCTCGCCTTGAGTCTCTTCAGCGTGCCGTCGAGATCGCGGCTCGTGAATGCCATGTGATCGATCACACCCTTGTTGAGCACGCTCCTGTCCCGACCGGCAATCACATGCAGGATGGCCTCCTTGCAATCGACGGCGTACAGCCATGCGCCCGGAAAGGCGAAGGGCGGTCGGGCGCCGGGATGCAGATCGAGGAAATCCGCGTAGAAGGCGATCGTTGCATCCAGGTCATCGGTAAGGATGGTGAAGTGATTCATGGCCGTTGCTGGCATGGCGTCTCCTTCGCAGTGTGGTCATCCGGACGATGCCATCATTCTACGCTCGGTTCGCTCACCCCTGTCTGGCGGATCGCCGACTCACCGCCTGTCGCACCGCCCGTCCTGAGCCCGAGTGTCGGCCATTCGATGATTTCGCGTACGTGGCTTGCTCATCGTGGCGCGAGCAAGCACCGGAGTAGGCGTCCTCACGCTCAAGAGGAGGAACATCTTCGCCCGAATTCTCGCCGGAACGGCCATGACAACGACCTAAGGAGGTGCGCCATGATCTTCTCCACCGCAGCAACTGGCGGCGCTTGCGTCGCATCGCTTACGACGTGCGCGGTCAGTGCGATTGCCCAGTCGGAGTGCCCGAACCGACCGGCAAGAATCATCGTGACCTGCCCGCCCGGAGGCAGCACGGATCCTGTGGCCAGGCTGATGGCGCACAAGTCTGGAGAGCCCTGGAACGATGCCACTGTCGTCGTCGACAACCGTCCGGGCGGCAACACCCTCATCGGCACGCAGATCCCCGACATCAACAACAAGAAGGTGCGACCGATCGCGATTACGGGAGAAGGACGCGTCAAGGCGCTGCCCCATGTGCCGACCTTCGACGAAGCGTGCCTGCCCGGGTACTGCCTGAAGGGCTGGACATGCCTGCTCGCGCCGACAGGCACGCCGCTGAGCGTACGCACCAAGGTCGCGAATACATGGGCGGAAATCATCAAGGCGCCGGGGATGGAGGCGCTGATGGCGAAGCAAGGCTTGGAATCGTATGCCCCGCCGCCCGGCGAGACTACAGCGCCGATCGAGGAATCGGTTGCGAGCTATGGCAAGGTGATCGCGGATTCGAATATCGTCTGGAAAACTTAGCGGTCACGCGAGCCATCGCCGGGGTCGGTCACAGCTGACAACGCTCGCCGCCCCCATCCCATCGCCCCGACAATGGAGCGCTCGCACTGGTCCGCGCACCAGGCCGACCAGCGCTGCGTTGCCGGCCCAGCCTCACTCCAGGCGTATGCCAGCTTGCGCGATCACCTTGCGCCAGCGGTCCATCTCGGAGCGCATGTACGCCTCCAGCTCTGCCGGTGTGCTGGGCGCGGGTTCGACGCCGATCGTCTCGAACGACCGTGCGATCTCGGCAGTCCCGAGCACCTTCGCGAGTTCGGCCTGCATGCGCGTCACGATCTGAGGCGGCACCCGCTTCGGGAAATACATGGCGTACCAAGTCAGCAAGTCGTAGCCGGGAATCGTCTCGTTGATGGCGGGTACGTCGGGAATCGCTGCCGTGCGCTTGCGCGCACCCGTCGCGAGGATCTTCACCCGGCCGGCTTTCACATGAGGCTGCACGCTGGGCAAGCTCACGAACAGCAACTGCACTTGGCCGGAGATCAAATCGACCAGCGCCGGGGCTCCGCCCTTGTACGGCACATGCACCATGTCGATCCCGGTGCGCTGCTTGAGCAGTTCCATCCCGAGGTGCCCAGTGCCGCCTGTCGCCACCGACGCATAGTTGATCACCCCGGGACGCTGCTTCGCATACGCCACGAGCTCACCGACCGTATTGGCCGGCAGCTTAGGATGAGCGAACAACACTTGGGGCGACTCGATCAGTCGCGCGATCGGCGCGAAGTCCGCGAACGGGTCGTACGACAGTTTCTTCATCAGGAGCGGAAGCGTTACGAGCTGCCCAGGCGTGCCGAGCAGCATCGTATAGCCGTCCGGATTCGCACGCGCGACGGTCTCTGTCGCGATCGCACCGCTGCCGCCGGCCCGATTGTCGATGACGAATTGTTGCCCGAAGACCTCCTGCAGCCGCTGTGCCAGCAGACGACCGACGAAATCGGTCGGGCCGCCGGGCGTATACGGAATCAGCATCCTGATCGGTCGGTTCGGATAGGTCTCGGGCGCGGAGCGCTGCGCATGAACGACGGGAGACGCCAGCAGGACGACAGCTGCGGCAGCGCTCCAATGGCGACTGTTGAATGACATGAATTCCTCCTCGGTTGTTCTTCTCGTAGAGCGAGGCATCGACCGTCCACGACCTGGCCGCAATGCCGCCGCACCCTACCGATCAATCCTAGCCCATCTGCTACGTCAGGAGAACCGCCTGTACGGTATCCGCTTCGCCGAAGGCGCTCGACGATGCATACAGAAGCACAGCCCGATCGCCCGGACGAGCCAGGGAGCGCGCATAAAGCCATTCGCATACCTGCGGCAGACAGGTCCGAGCATCGGGCGCCGCCCCAGCCACATGCAGTGGCGCGACCCCGCGCAAGACGGTGAGCTCACGAGCAAGGCGCGCGGAATCGGTAAGCACGACCAGAGGCGCTGCCGGTCTGAAACGCGCGATCGCAGCGACAGCGCCGAAATCCTGCCCGAACGTGACGATCGCGCTCGCGCCCTGACGCATCGCAAGCTGACAAGCAGCCAGGCTCATCGCATCCGTCCGCTGAGCCAGCACGGGCTCGGCGCCGATCGGGGCGCGCTGCGCCTCGGTCGCGCGCAATACCCGATCCAGAATCTCGACCGCGGCCACCGGATGGCGCCCGATGGCCGTCTCGCCCGACAGCATCACGGCGTCGGTGCCATCGAGCACGGCATTGGCGACATCGGTCACTTCGGCTCGCGTCGGGTGCTCGTGTTCGATCATCGACTCCAGCATCTGGGTGGCCGTCACGACCGGACGCGCCTGCATGTTCGCCGCGGCGATGATGCGCTTCTGTACCAGCGGAATGTGAGCAAGGTCGGTCTCCACCCCCAAATCGCCTCGGGCCACCATCACGCCATCGGCCGCGCCGATGATCGCATCGAGATCAGCCAGCGCGCGCCGCTTTTCGATCTTGGCCATCAGCCTCGCTTGCGAGGACGGGCCGAAGCACTCGCGGACACGCTCGATATCCGCGGCGCTCTGGACGAAAGAGACGCCCACCCATTCCACGCCCTGATCCAGTGCGAACGCAAGATGCCGCCGATCGGCCTCGGTGGGAACGAGCCCACCGAGCTCGGATTCAGGCACATTGATCCCCGAGCCGGAGCGGACGACCCCACCGATCAGCACTTCGCATCTCACCGTTGCCCCGTGGCGGCCCACGACCCTAAGCTCGACGGCGCCATCGGCGAGACAGACGGTTTCGCCGGACTTCAACGCGACGAGCAGTTCCGGATTGCGCACCGCCAGCGCCGCGGCCCCGCCCAGGTCAGGGACCAACGCGATCACTTCGCCCTCATCGAGCTTGCGAGCACCCGACGGGATGTCCCCGAGTCGAAACTTAGGACCTGGCAAGTCTGCCAGCACGGCGACCGGATGCCCGATCCGAGCCGCCACCTTGCGAACCTCTTCGATGCGGCGAGCATGATCGGCATCGCTGCCGTGCGACATGTTCACCCGCGCCACGTCCATGCCGGCGCCGATCATCTTCGCGAGCACCCCCGGCGCATCGGTCGCCGGACCGAGGGTGCAGACGATCTTGGTGCGGTGCCAGGATAAGGGCTTCAAGGGCTTGTCCTTTCATTGAACGCGGCATCGACGATACGAACGAGCAGCGTACCTGCGTCATCGGCCGAAGGCCACTGGTTGCCGGCACGCGATCTCTTTCCGCAAACCCGGTTCCGCGGCCGGCGGTCCGGGAATCAGAGGTTCGAGGGCGCAGCGCGGGTCCGGCATGTGCGTCCGCGCACATACACCGTGATGACCCCGAGGTAGCTTACAGCCTGTTGTTGCGGACTCCTTTCTAGGTCCTTTCGTCGCATCGACCACTGCGCTGGCCGCTGCCACGTGCTGCCTGGTGCGTCCTCATCGATGCTGGCCTCAACGTACACACGCATCGCTGACGTGCTTATCCCGTCGTGCGTCCTTCATCCATGCACACTACGAAGGAGAGCTCGCACTTGCAGCTTACAAAACAGATACGTGACGCTTGCCAGCGTCTCATGGCAGGGTCGCAGCGCGCGCACGGGTCGGATTCGAGCACCGAACTGCCCGTCGTGGAGCCGCCGCTGCGCTCGGAACTGTTCAGCATCGAGCAGATGCAGATCCATGGGCGGCACCTCGCCACCACCCATGTCCTCGCCCCGGGGCAACCCTCGGATCAGCTGCTGGCGCGCCTGGGCGAAAACGAACGTGCCCTGACGCACACTTTCGGACTGCTGTCGGTCGCGGCCAAGGCCAACCGTCGGATCACGCCGGCCGGTGAATGGCTGCTCGACAATTTTTACCTGATCGACGAGCAGGTTCGTACGGCCCGCCGCCATTTGCCCAAAGGATATAGCCGCGAGCTGCCGCGCCTGGCCTCCGGCCCCTCCGCCGGGCATCCGCGCGTGTACGACATTGCTCTCGAGACCATCGCCCACGGCGACGGCCACGTCGACCCCGAGAGTCTGAGCAGCTTCGTGGCCGCCTACCAGAGCGTGAGCACGCTGCACATCGGGGAACTCTGGGCCATCCCCATCATGCTGCGTCTGGCCTTGATCGAGAACCTGCGCCGTGTCAGCACGCGGCTTGCGGCCGACAGAATCGCCCGGGACTGTGCCCACCGTTGGGCCGAGCAGATGACGCAGATCGCCGAGATCGATCCCAAGAGCCTCATCCTGTCGATCGCCGACATGGCCCGATCGCAGCCGCCGATGGTGAGTTCCTTCGTCGCGGAGTTCTCCCGCCGTTTGCAGGGCAGAAGCCCTGCCCTGGCGCTGCCGCTGACCTGGATCGAGCAGTTGCTCGCCGAATCCGGCCAGACGATCGAGCAGTCCGTGCAGCAGGAGATCCAGCACCAGGCGGCCGATCAAGCCTCCATCAGCAACAGCATCGGCAGCCTGCGCTTCCTCGAGGCGATGGATTGGCGCAAGTTCGTCGAGACGATGAGCGTGGTCGAGCAGAAGCTGCGGGAAGATCCGATGGGCGTCTACGCCCGCATGGATTTCACCAGTCGCGACCGGTACCGGCACGTCGTCGAGGAAACGGCCAAGCTCGGCACGGTCACGGAAGCCGATGTCGCGCGCAAGGCTGTTCAGATGGCACACGAAGCCGCTGCCGCGAGGGGGACGACCGACCGCACCAGCCACGTCGGCTACTACCTCGTCGACCAAGGGGTGCCTGCGCTCGAACGCGCGCTGCAGATTCGATTGCCGCTCGGGAAGGCCTTGCAGAGATCATGCAGAAGGCATCCTCTGGCGCTGTACCTCGGCGCGATAACCCTGTTCGCGGCGCTTCTGACCGGCCTGCTGACGCAGCAGGCCCATGCCAGCGGCCTGGGCGGCCTGGGCGGCTGGCCGCTCGCCTTGGTCGGATGTCTGGTTCTGCTGTGCGTCAGTCAGGTCGCGGTGTCGTTGGTCAACCTCGTGGCAACGCTGTTGGTGACGCCGCGCCCGTTGCCGCGCATGGACTTCTCGACAGGCATACCGGCCGAATCGCGCACCCTGGTCGTCATTCCATCCCTGCTGACCCACGCCGCAGGCATCGACGATCTGCTGGAGGCGCTGGAAGTCCGGTTCGTGGCCAATCGCAGCGAGCACCTTCATTTCGGACTGCTGACCGATTTTTCCGATGCGGCGGCAGAAGCGCTTCCCGAAGACGCGCCCCTGTTGGAGCGCGCACGCGCGGGCATCGAGCGCCTGAATGCCAAGTACCCGGGGGCGCGGAGCGACAGCTTCTTCCTGTTCCACCGCCCACGCCGCTGGAATTCCCGCGAGGGGCGCTGGATGGGCTACGAGCGCAAGCGCGGCAAGCTGGCGGACTTGAACGCGCTCCTTCGAGGGGCAGGGACGGACAGCTTCCAGCTCGTGATCGGACGCACTCAGGACCTCGCCGAGGTGCGCTACGTCATCACGCTGGATACCGATACCCGGCTCCCGCGCGATGCCGCTCACCAGTTCATCGGCGTGATGGCACACCCGCTGCACCGGCCCCAGTACGACCCCGCCAGGCAACTGATCAGCGCAGGCTACGGCATCCTCCAGCCGCGGGTGGCGGCGAGCCTGCCGGGCGCAAACCGCTCGCGCTACGCACGCGTCTCCGGCGCGGAGGCCGGCATCGATCAATACACTCGCGCCGTCTCGGACGTGTACCAGGATCTCTTCCGCCAGGGCTCCTTCGTCGGCAAAGGCATCTACGACGTGGATGCGTTCGAGCGGACCCTGAAGGATCGCTTCCCCGAGAACCGGATTCTCAGTCACGACTTGCTGGAGGGCTGCTATGCCCGATCCGGTCTGCTGAGCGATGTGCAACTCTACGAAGAAGATCCTCACAGCTATCTCGCGGACGCAAGCCGTCGACACCGCTGGATACGCGGTGACTGGCAACTGTTGCGCTGGCTGTTTCCGGGCGTCCCCGGCAAAGGCGGTCTGCGGCAAAGAAACCCGCTTTCGAGCCTTTCCCGCTGGAAGCTCTTCGACAATCTGCGGCGCAGCCTCGTGCCCGCGGGCCTGACCGTGCTGATGCTGCTGGGATGGACCGTACTGGCGCCGGCGTGGCTCTGGACCTTGGCGATCGTCGCCATCGTCGCCCTGCCGCCGCTGGTGTCGTTGGCGATCGAGTTCGTGCGCAAACCGCGGGAAATGCTGATCGACCAGCATCTGTTCGCCATCGGTCATACCGCAACTCAGCGCTTGGCGCAGATCGTGTTCACCCTCCTCTGCTTGCCGTACGAGGCTTATCGCAACATGGACGCCATCGTACGCACCCTGTGGCGCCTGGCGGTCTCCCGCACCCGCTTGCTGGAATGGACGGCGTCGGGCGAGCATCGCCGCATCGCCACTTCGGAACTCGCCCACTACCTCGGTTCCATGTGGCCCGCCGTGGCGATTGCTGCGGCTGCGGGCATCCTCATCCATGCGACGGCCCAGCCGCCGGCATCGTGGCTGGTGGCCTGGCCCGTGCTGGCGCTATGGCTGATTTCGCCCGTCGGCGCCTGGTGGATCAGCCGCCCGCTCGACGAGCGCGCACCGGGACTGCCACGCGCCGAGACACTCTTTCTGCGCAAGTGCGCCCGCCGGACCTGGGCCTTCTTCGATACCTTCGTCGGCCCGGACGACCACTGGCTGCCTCCGGACAACTATCAAGAGCAGCCCGCCACCGGCGTTGCGCACCGCACTTCACCGACCAATATCGGCATTGCGCTGCTGTCGAATCTATCGGCCCACGACTTCGGCTATCTGAGCACCAGCGGGCTCATCGAGCGCACCGGCCAGACACTCTCCACACTTGCAACCCTCGAAAGGCATCGCGGCCACTTCTACAACTGGTACGACACACAGACGCTCGCGCCGCTGCCGCCTTCGTACGTCTCGACCGTGGACAGCGGCAACCTCGCGGGCTTCCTGCTCACGCTCGGACCCGGGTTGCAGCAGCTCCCAGACCGCAGCATCGTCAGCCCGCGCCTATTCGACGGCTTGAGCGATACCTTGAGCCTGCTGATCGACCAGGTCTCCCGCCGGTCCCCACCCGATACGCTACTGCAGCTGCAGAGGCTTTTCGAATCGGCCTACGATGCCTGTCCGACGACCCTGAGCGCCACCGGACATTGGCTCGCCCGACTGACCCAATCCGCCGAGGCCTTGCCCGCGAGTCTTGGCGACGACCCCGACAGCGAAGCGCTCTGGTGGGCTCACTGCCTCGCACGCGACTGTCGGTCTGCGCTCGAAGACCTCGCCTTCCTCGCGCCCTGGGCAACAGGCCCCGACGCGCACGAGGGCGCACCCACCAACGGCGCAATCGATCACATTCCCACGCTGCGAGAACTGGCGACGCTCGAAACGCAGACATCGCCGGCGCCTGCAGACGTGACGGCACCGAGCGCTTCGCTTTCGCAACACGCCCCTGACGAACCGACCGCGGAAACTCGCACGCTCCTCGCCCTGGGAAGCCGACGCGCACGGGAACGTATCGAGACCCTCGAAAGACTGGCGCGCGAGGCACGCGCGTTCGCCGTCATGGAGTACGACTTCCTGTACGACGAGGAACGCCGGCTGCTGGCCATCGGCTACAACGTGAGCGAACGCAGGCGCGATTCGAGCTGCTACGACCTGCTGGCCTCGGAAGCGCGGCTGGGCAACTTCGTGGCGATCGCTCAAGGACAGCTGCCGCAGGAGAGCTGGTTCGCACTGGGACGCCTGCTGACGACGGCAGGCGGCAAGCCGGTCCTCATTTCATGGAGCGGCTCGATGTTCGAATACCTGATGCCGCTGCTGGTCATGCCGACCTACGACAACTCCCTGCTCGACCAGACGTGCAAGGTGGTCATCGAGCGGCAAGTCGAGTACGGCAAGCAACGAGGCGTCCCCTGGGGGATCTCGGAGTCGGGCTACAACAGCATCGATACCCGCCTCAACTATCAGTACCGCGCGTTCGGCGTGCCCGGACTGGGACTCAAGCGCGGTCTGGGGGAAGACCTGGTCATCGCACCCTACGCATCGGTAATGGCGCTGATGGTGGCGCCCGAGGAATCCTGCGCCAATCTGCAACGCCTGGTTGCAGAGGGCATCGAAGGTCGCTACGGATTCTACGAAGCAGTCGATTACACCGCGGCGCGACTGCCTCGGCGCAATACCCGCGCGGTCGTACGCTCCTTCATGGCGCACCACGTCGGGATGAGCCTTCTGTCGCTCGCCCATCACCTGCTCGAACGTCCGATGCAGCAGCGCTTCGAAGCCGATCCGCTGTTTCGCGCCACGACCCTGCTGCTTCAAGAGCGCATCCCCAAGGCAACGGCCTTCCACCCCCATACCGGCGAGTTCTCCGAGATGAGATCCGAAGCCGACGAAGGTCATTCGCCGCTGCGCGTGTTCACGGACCCGAACTCGCCGTCTCCCGAAGTGCAGTTGCTCTCGAACGGGCGCTATCACGTGATGCTCACGCACTCGGGGGGAGGCTACAGCCGCTGGAAGGACCTCGCCGTCACCCGCTGGCGAGAGGACAGCACGTGCGACAACTGGGGAAGCTTCTGCTACCTGCGCGACGTGACGAGCGGAGACGTCTGGTCCACGACGCATCAACCCACTCTCAAGCAGGCCGACAAATACGAAGCGATCTTCTCCGAGGCACGCGCGGAATTCAGACGCACCGACTTCGATCTGGACACGCACACCGAAATCGCCGTATCGGCCGAAGACGATGTTGAAATGCGCCGAATCACGATCACCAACCGCTCGCGCAAGGCGCGGACGATCGAGGTGACGAGCTACGCCGAAGTGGTGTTGGCGCCCCTGGCCGCCGATGCGCTGCATCCTGCCTTCAGCAATCTGTTCGTGCAGACGGAAATCATCCGGCACCGCCAGGCCATCCTCGGCACCCGCCGCCCCCGCTCCCGAACCGAAGCGGCGCCGTGGATGATGCACCAGATGGCTGCGCACGGCGCGATCATCGAGGACATCTCGTACGAAACCGATCGCATGCGCTTCATCGGCCGCGGCAATACCGTCGCCGACCCGAGCGCGATGAGCGCCTCGGGCGCGCTTTCAGGAACGGACGGATCGGTGCTCGACCCGATCGTCGCCATCCGCTACCGGATCAGGATCGAAGCAGAGCGCTCTGCCATCATCAACATCGCGTCCGGCATCAGCGAAAGCCGGGACGGCGCATTGAGCCTGGTGGAGAAGTACCAGGATCGGCGCCTTGCCGATCGCGTCTTCGAACTCGCATGGACGCATAGCCAGGCGATCCTGCAGCAGATCAACGCAACCGAGGCCGAGGCGCAACTCTATGGGTGTCTGGCCGGCAAGATCATCTACGCGAGCGCATCGTTGCGGGCGGAAGCCGCCCTGCTGATGCAGAACCATCGCGGACAATCGGGCCTGTGGGGCTACTCGATCTCGGGCGATCTGCCGATCGTTTTGCTGAAGATCGGCGACCCGGACAAGATCGATCTGGTCCGCCAGTTGGTGCGTGCACACGCCTACTGGCGCCTGAAGGGACTCGCCGCAGACCTCGTCATCTGGAACGAAGACCACACGGGATACCGGCAACAGTTGAACGATCAGATCATGGGCTTGATCGCGGCGGGCGTCGAAGCGCATGTCATCGATCGACCAGGCGGCATCTTCGTGAGGTCGGCGGAGCACATACCTCACGAGGACCGCATCCTGCTGCAGACGGTAGCGCGGGCGATCATCGCGGACAACCAAGGCGACTTGGCCGATCAGATTCACCGCAACGACCATCGCACGGCCATGCCGGCTCTCCTGGAGCCCTCACGCCCGCATGTCGCGGAATCGTCCGCGGCAACCGACGCGGCGCGCTCCGATCTGATGTCGTTCAATGGCCTGGGCGGGTTCACCCCCGACGGGCGCGAGTACGTGATCTCGACCACGCACGCGCTCATCACGCCAGCACCGTGGGTCAACGTTCTCGCCAACCCGAATTTCGGCACCGTGATCTCCGAAAGCGGGCGCGCGTACACCTGGAGCGAGAACGCCCACGAATACCGCCTCACGCCCTGGCACAACGACCCTGTCAGCGATTCGAGCGGCGAGGCGCTCTATCTGCGCGACGAGGAGAGCGGCCACTACTGGTCCCCCATGCCTTTGCCTTGCCGCGGAGCGACAGGCTATGCGACTCGGCATGGCTTCGGTTACAGCGTGTTCGAGCACTCGGAGGACGGCATCCATTCCGAGGCATGGGTCTATGTCGCGCCGGATGATGCCGTCAAGTACACGGTCATCAAGCTTCGCAATGACTCCGGTCGTCCCCGGCGACTCTCCGCGACCGGATACGTCGAGTGGGTGCTGGGTGACTTGCGCCCCAAGACCGTGATGCACGTGATTACCGAGGTCGATGGCGAAAGCGGTGCGCTGCTCGCCCGCAACCCCTACAACACCGAATTCGCCGATCGTGTCGCGTTCTTCTACTGCGGCGAACCGGCACAGAGCATCAGCGGCGACCGCGCAGAGTTCCTGGGACGCAACGGGACGCCGAAGCATCCGGCCGCGATGTCCAGACAGCGGCTTTCCGGGAAAACCGGCGCGGGCCTGGATCCCTGCGCCGCGATCCAGGCGCCGTTCGATCTCGCCGTCGGGCAAGAGCGCGAGGTGATGTTCGCGCTCGGGTTCGGGCGGGACATGCACGACGCCGCGCATCTGCTCGGACGCGTGCGCGACTCGGCGACCGCGCGCACGGCCCTGGAAAACGTGTGGGCGCACTGGAATCGTACGCTCGGCGCCGTGCAGGTCGAGACCCCGGATCCCATGCTCAACGTCCTCGCCAACGGCTGGCTTGTCTACCAGACCCTTGCCTGCCGACTGTGGGCACGCAGCGGCTACTATCAATCGGGCGGCGCCTTCGGCTTCCGTGATCAACTGCAGGACACCATGGCGCTCGTTCACGCAGAGCCCGCCCTGCTTCGTGCGCAACTGCTGCTGTGTGCCGGCCGTCAGTTCATCGAGGGCGATGTTCAGCACTGGTGGCACCCGCCCTCGGGACGGGGGGTGCGCACGCATTGCTCCGACGATTACCTGTGGCTGCCGCTGGCCACCTGCCGCTACGTGTTGGCCACGGCGGACACCGGCGTGCTCGATGAACGCGCGCAGTATCTCGAAGGACGCCCCGTCCCCGCCGAGACCGATTCATACTACGACCTCCCCGCTCGCTCCGAGCAATCGGGAACGCTCTACGAGCACTGCGTGCGCGCCCTGATGAAGGGGCTGAACTTCGGCGAGCGAGGCTTGCCGCTGATCGGCTCGGGAGACTGGAACGACGGCATGAATACAGTCGGCGAGCATGGCAAAGGCGAAAGCGTCTGGCTGGGGTTCTTCCTGTACCACACACTCACCCAATTCATCGAGTTGGCCCGGATGCGCGGTGACGACGATCTGATCGCCCGCTTTCAGCACGAAGCGGTGCAACTGCGCCGCAATCTCGACCAGAACGGCTGGGACGGCGAATGGTATCGACGAGCCTACTTCGACGATGGCACCCCTCTGGGATCGGCGCAGAACATCGAGTGCCAGATCGACTCGATCGCGCAAAGCTGGTCGGTACTGTCGGGGGCGGGGGATCTCGCGCGCACTCGCGAGGCCATGGATTCTCTGGACAAGCGGCTGGTGCGGCGTGAACACGCCTTGATCCAGTTGCTCGATCCGGCATTCGACAAGACCGATCTCAATCCGGGCTATATCCGAGGCTATGTGCCCGGTGTGCGCGAGAACGGCGGGCAATACAGCCACGCCGCCATCTGGGCCGCGATGGCCTTCGCTCGCTTGGGCGACAGCCGACGCGCATGGGAACTCACCGGCATGCTCAATCCGGCGAATCACGCTCGCTCGCCGAGCGAGGTTGCCACCTACAAGGTGGAGCCCTATGTCATGGCCGCCGACCTGTACGCGGTTGCGCCGCATTCCGGTCGCGGAGGATGGACGTGGTACACCGGCTCCGCAGGATGGATGTACCAGCTGATCGTGGAGTCGCTGCTGGGGCTTCGCCTTGAAGGATCGAAGCTGAGGATCGCGCCATGCTTGCCCGAAGGATGGCAAGGCTACAAGATCCACTACCGGTATCGCGATACCCTCTATCACATCCGGGTCCGACCCGCAGAGCACGCGGGAGCTCGGCGCTACCTCGCCATCGACGGCGTTGAACAAGCTGCGGATTTCATCCCGCTGACCGACGATCATCGCGTCCATGAAGTCGAGATGCGTCTGGACTTGCCGTGACGAGCGGCAAGGCGGCCGCTCTGCGGCGGCTGCCTTCGGAGCCTGTCGACCGACTTGTTCGTCCATTCACGCGTTTCCTGCGCATCGAGGCAGCCGCCGGCGCCGTCCTGCTCGCTTGCGCGACGGCTGCGCTGATCTTGTCGAACTCGCCTTGGTCGCAGGCATTCCTCGATATATGGGAGATCAGAGTCAGCCTGCAGGTCGGCTCGCTCGACTTCGGCCGCTCGATCCGGGAGTGGATCAACGACGCATTGATGACTTTGTTCTTCTTCCTGGTCGCGCTCGAGCTCAAGCGAGAGCTGGTCCTCGGTGAACTGAACAAGCCTCGCATGGCAGTCCTGTCGGTGGCAGCTGCCTTGGGCGGCATGGTCGTACCTGCGGGGGTCTACCTTGTGTTCCGCTTCGGGGAAGCTGGCGCAGGCGGCTGGGGCACCGTCATGGCGACAGACACCGCGTTCGTACTCGGCTGCCTGGCTTTGCTGGGGCCGCGCATCCCGCACAGCCTGCGCGTCTTCATGCTGTCCATGGCAGTCATCGATGACCTCGGTGCAGTCGTCGTCGTGGCGATCGGTTACGGGGGGGAATTGAACTGGGTCGCTCTCGCCCTCGGGGCTCTGGGCATCGCGGCGGTGCGCGCCCTGGCGCTTCTAGGGGTGCGCAGCATTCCGTTGTTCTATCTGATAGGCGGCGCAATCTGGCTCGCCGTGGATGCATCCGGCGTTCACGCCACGATCACCGGGGTGATCCTCGGTCTGCTGACGCCCGCACGTCGCTGGGTCAGCGATCAACGTCTGTATGCGATATTGGATCGTGTAATCGCACACCCTTACGACCCGGACCCGGGCAGCGGTGACACGAAAGACCGCACCTCGCTGCAGCGTGCCGAAATCGCTGCTCGGGAAACCCTGTCTCCCTTGGAACGACTCGAGATGGCGCTTCACCCGTGGGTCGGCTTCGTCATCATGCCATCCTTCGCCCTTGCCAACGCAGGGGAGCCGCTCTCCCTCGCCGAGTTCGGCGACCCCATCGCGATGGCGGTATTCGCAGGATTCATCCTGGGCAAGCCGATCGGTGTACTGAGCTTCACCTGGATTGCCTTGCGCGCCGGGATCGCGTCGCGTCCCGACGATCTTGCCTGGGGACATCTCGTCGGAGGCGCCATCCTGGCAGGTATCGGTTTCACGATGGCGCTGTTCATCGCGAGCCTGGCTTTCGGCGCCAGCCTGCTCCCAGGCGCAAAGCTCGGCATCTTCGTGGCCTCGATCGTGGCGGCGATCACGGGCACGAGCGTGCTGTTCGCTGTCAGCCACCGCAAGCCCCGCGTCGAGATCGACTAGCCCGCTCTCCCTTGCCGCCCGACATCGCGGCGTCTCCCCTGGACAGGCGCTTGCCGCCGAGCAGTGACTGCGCGCGCTCAAGCTACGCGGCGGATCCGCCACCCGGCCCACATACGCCGGACCGCATACCCTGTCGGACGCAACGCCATCGGCCGCAGGGGGATCGAGGCGACTCGAGCTAGCTGAATCGCAAACGAACTATCGTTTGCGAGCCCCGACCAATATCAGGGCGCCCCCGATGACGATCGCCCCGATTCCAGCCCAAACGGGCACGTTCACCGTCTGCCTCTCGGTGACAGCCAGTTCGATCGGTCCCAGCTTTGCCTGGTGAGTGGCTTTGGTATAGCTGAAGCCGCCGTATGCCAGCCCCAACGCGCCGGCCAAGATCAATGCGATGCCGACAATTCGAATGGTATTCATGATGCCCGCCTCTAGAGTGAAGTCGTACTCGCCGAAGACAGCGTGCAAGTGCAGGTGCACGCGCACTTGGAACCCTCAGGCGCGCGCCTGAGCCATCAGGAAGGCGCCGCGTACACCAGCAACACCGTTCCAAGCCGAGCGGTGAGCCCTTGTATGGGAAGCACCAGGCGGATGCGCTCACCCTCCCCCGAACGGACGACCACGTTCTCGACCTTGAGAAACTCCTCGGGAAAGTGCGTCGAGAACTGGGCATCCAGATACTTCCTGTCCGTCGTGCGCAACACCTTGCCGTCGACGTCGGCAAGCAGTACGAGGGCAATGCGTGGATTCTTGACGAGTTCGCCGAAGTATTGGTCGATCTCGTCCAGGTTGTTGCGCAGCATGGCGCTTCGCACCGACCATGCGAGCGCAGTGCCGAAAAGGAGCTGCGTCTCCTGGGTCTGACGAGCAACGGTTTCCTGGGCCTCGCGGCGCAACGCGCTCGTGTCCGCCTCGAGCTTCTGCTCGAATTGCTGCCGCTCCTGAGCCAGTCGACGCTCTGCGCCCGAGATCGCGAACGCCGCCCATGCGGCCACGACGACGAGCGCAAACAAGAGTAGCAAGCTCACCCACACGGGCAATTTTTTCTGTTGCAGCCGCGTCAGCGCAGACGGCTTCCGGGAGTATTCGGGAGAGGTGCTTGGTTCGGAATCCATGACGAAGATCTCCATTGCGTGCCGCGCGAGGCCGCGCGTAGCCTTTACAGCAAACATCCGTACGGCCGATACCTGGGCTCAGTGCCCGCAGTTGCGAGGCGTGTCGAATATATCCGCCAGAACATTTCTCGGTCCAGTACCCTCGGACCAGCTCCGCCGCTGCAATGGAACTGGCCCGTTGCCTGCGCTCTACTTGAGACGCATATCGTTCTTGACGGCGGTAACCCCGGCGACACCGCGGGTCACTTCCACCGCCTTGGCGATATCCGGTCGGGAGTTCACGAAGCCGCTCAGTTGCACGGTGCCCTTGAAGGTCTCCACGTTGATCTCCGCGGACTTGAGGGACGGCTCGTTGAAGATCGCCGCTTTGACCTTGCTTGTGACTACGGTGTCATCGATATACTCGCCTGTACCCGCCGTCGTGGCTGTGCCTGCGCATCCCAGCAACGAAGCCAGCAACAGTGCGCCGACCACTGCAGAAAACCGTTTGGCTAGAATCATGGTTGTAGTCCTTTATGAAATGTTGGAATCGGGAACTCGTACTGCACGAAAAACGCACTCCGCTGCGCGAGACTTCCAGCCGAGAGCATCGTTGCTGCGAACTTCATCACCTGCAATCGCTGCGCGGCGGCGTCCCGCACAAGCGGAGCAAGCAGCTTTCGACGCGGGACGCACCCCTCGGGAAACAAATGCCAGCCTCAAGTAGCTCCCGCAAACGCACGAGGCTCCTTGCCGACGTTCTCGAGCGTCGCGGCAAACGCGTCCGCCGCTAATCGCTCATGCGCAGCAACACATCGACGCTGCGCCCATCCGTCACGCGTGCCCGACTGAATGTGCCGATCTCGATCAGATAGGCTGGCACTCCCGCGCCAATCAACGTTTCCCGAACGACTTCCACACGGCGATCCCTAAGGCCCTGACTGTAGGGCCCAATGCCACGAGAGTTCGCTGAGCCATCGACGCCTACGCGCAGCGCGGCATTGCTGGCGACACGAGCCGAGATCCGGGCGGCCATGAGCGCGTCCGCCGCACGCACGCGTGTCTCGTCGTAATCGAAGGTGAACGTGCCCACAGTCGTCCAGGCCTGGCCCGACACTTCCGACTCGCCCGAAGAAGACCGGCCATCGGCCTGCGAGCTCGCAGGCGAAACTTCAGCGGCCTGTCCGCCCATTGCAGCAGCAGCCAAGATCTGCCCCGCCGCACAAAGCGCCGCGAGCAGCGAAACGACGCGCGTGCTGCACATTTTTTTCACCCACTTCTTTGTCATGCTACACCGCCGTCGTCTTTGTTCGCCAAGTGAGTCGCCGCCATCTTCATCGGGGGCGAACGATGACGTGGAGGTCCGGCTCGAACGCCCTTGTCGCATACGCATAGGCCGTGACCCGCACATGCTGTGCCCGTGTTCGATGCGCTGTCATCGCCCTCCTTCGCCAACAAAAGGGACACAACACCGAGACCCCGGTGAGAAACGATCAGAGCATGAGCAGCGCAATGCTTGCGGCCGCCAGCCCGTTGGTCCTGAACGGATGCACGAGCATGTCGTCTCGCGATAGAGGCCCTACGATCGCACCCGCCAGATCCGCCGAACGCGCGAGGCTGGCAACCATGCATGGAGCATTGCAGGTCGCTTGGGCACGATTCTCCCGATCGTGTTTATGCTGGTCCTCCTGGGCGTCATCCCGAAGTGGCGAGCCGTCGCCGCGCTGAGCCGTCACGGCGAAACATCACCGGCTCGCCCCACAGCCCCTGACGACTGCGCTTACATCAGCGTTGGCCCCACTCGACGTTCAAGTCGCTATTCCCCCATCGAGAGCCAGGGAAGCGACGCGTGCTGGCCATGGGCGATCGAGCCAGCCCGATTTCGCGTGTCGACGCTACGCGGAAAGACCTACGCGCGGGCCCGGCATGTGCGTCGGTGGGAGCTCATGTGCCGAGCGATTTCAGCTGGAAGGCGTTCTTACAGCGTCGTTCGCCCCAAGGAGTCGCTTGCATGAAGCCACCGCACCTGCTCGCCACGCTGTCAGCCAGGGTCACGCGCACGCGCCGAAGCAGCGCGGCTGTAGAGCGGACGATCCCGCCGCCCAAAGTCGAACCCGCGCCGTTGCCGTCGTCGTCGCTAGGATCGCCCCCTGTAGCCTATCTCTTGGCCGCCTACACGGCTTGGGCGACGGCCTGCTCGCGCTCCGTGACCGCCCAACGCGCAAGCGCACTTCGCCAGAAGGACCGTTCTTCGTAGGCCGCAAACATCGCGCTTTCGACGTGGACCACGAGGGCGCCCGCCGGGGCGGTTTGTCGCAGCTATCGCGGGTGGGCAGGTGCTGCTCGGGGCCAGCGGCATGCCACGCAACTCGATCGATCGGCTGCAGGCGGCGTGCGCTGGCACATTGAACACGCCGGCCATTCGCGATCGTCTTGCGTCTCAGGGCGTCGAGGTCGTGGGCGGCACGCCGGAAGCGTTGGCAACGTTCCTCGACCAGGAGATCCCGAAATGGAACAAAGTGGTCAAGGCAGCGCAACGCCGACGCCAGCAGCGGGCTACGCACCCTGTCTGCGATGACGCGAATCGCGGCGACCCGTCTTCGCCGACGTGGCCCCGGGAGCACCAGAACACAGCCTTCGGGATCCCTCAAGCGCTCGGCGGATCGGACCGATGCGACGGCCTTGTTTCTCGGCTACCAATCCCGCCAGCAAGCGCCGACATTGCGCACCATACGACTCGTTCGACGCGCGCCTTTCCGACCAGAAGCACCCGCTGACGCGGGAAGCCGCCTGCCCGGCAATCCGCCCCCGAGGTACCCTGCTACAGGCCTAGCCAAACCGCCCGGTGATGTAGTCCTCCGTCTGCTTCTTCTTGGGTTTGACGAAGATGGTCTGGGTACGGTCGAACTCGATGAGTTCGCCCAGATACATGTAGGCTGTGTAGTCCGACACCCGGGCGGCCTGCTGCATGTTGTGGGTAACGATCAGGATCGTGACTTTCGACCGCAGATCGTTAATGAGTTCTTCGATGCTCGCAGTGGCGATAGGATCCAGCGCCGATGTCGGCTCGTCGAACAAGAGAATCTCCGGATCTGTGGCAAGCGCCCGTGCAATGCAAAGGCGTTGCTGCTGCCCCCCCGACAGGTTGAACGCCAACTCCGCCAGCCGATCCTTGACTTCATCCCAGAGGGCGGCGCCGCGCAATGCCTCCTCGACCTTGTCCGTGAGCACGGCACGATTGCGAATTCCGCGAACCCGCAGTCCGTAGGCAACGTTCTCGAAGATGGACTTGGGGAACGGATTCGGCTTCTGAAACACCATCCCGATGCGCATCCGGACCTCGATCGGATCGACCTCGCGGTGAAGAATATTCACGTTGTCCGGCATGAGCACGATCTGACCGTCATACCGGGTGTTCGGGTAAAGGTCGTGCATGCGGTTGAAGCAACGCAGGAAGGTCGACTTGCCGCAGCCCGAAGGCCCGATGAGCGCAGTCACGAGATGCTTGTATATCGGGATCGAGATCCCCTTCAACGCCCGCAACTCGCCGTAGAAGAAGTTCAAATCGTGCACCTGGGCCTTTACCACAGGAGGCACCACCTGCTCCGCCCTACTGCCGGGGAATGCGGGAGAGCTCGTTTCGGTCACCATTTGATCTTCTTTCGCACGGTATAGCGGATGTAGATGGCAAGGCCGTTCATCAAGAGCGTCATTGCCAGCAAAATCACCCCGGCGGCAGCGGCATTCAGCTGAAACGCCTTGTCGGGGCGTGAGACCCAGTTGTACATCTGGATCGGAAGCACGGTGAACTCCGAGAAGAGCCAAGAGAAATTGATGTAGGGCGGAGCTCCCCCGAATGGTGAATCGGGGAGAAAGGCAATGAACGTGAGCGCGCCGATGCAGATGATCGGCGCGGTCTGACCGATCGCTTCCGCCATCCCGAGAATGACACCCGTCAATATTCCGCCGGTCGAATAGGGCAAAAGATGATTCGACACCATTTGCCAGCGTGTCGCCCCCATGGCGTATGCGCCTTCCCGGATATTGCCGGGAATCGTGCGCAACGCCTCGCGGGTGGACACGATGATGATCGGAAGGATCAGCAAGGCGAGCGTGAGCCCGGCAGAAAGCACGCTCTCGCCGAATCCGAACTGATAGACAAACAGACCGAGCGCTAGCAGACCATAGACGATCGACGGCACACCCGCAAGATTGGTCACGTTGATCTCGATGAGATCGGTCAGCCAGTTCCTCGGCGCGTACTCTTCAAGATACACGGCGGCACCGACACCGACCGGCACTGCCGCCAACATGGTGACCACCATTACCATCGCGCTGCCCACCCAGGCCGAGAGAATGCCCGCCTGGGTTGCATGGCGCGAAGGGAAGTTCGTGAGGAAATCCCAGGACAGGCGCGGCAAACCGTCGATCAGCAGATCGAGGAACGCAGCCACGAGCGTGAGGAGCGCGATCATCGTGCAAGTCAGGCCGGCGATCGCGAACAGAAGCTGCTTGCGCTTTCCGCTCGTAACGAGCGCACGGATACGCGCCTGATCGATCTCCGTACCTGCGGACACTGAGCCAGGATTCATGGTCAGTACGCCTCCCTGTAGCGCCGGCGCAATACGTGACCAATCACGTTGAGCACGAGCGTCATGACCAAGAGCACCAACCCCGCCGCGAAAATGCTGCGGTACCCCACGGATCCATGCGGAAGATCGCCGAGGCTCACTTGCGCGATGTACGCGGTCAACGTCGCCGCGCCTTCGGTCGGATTGAAGGTGAACACGGCATTCTGACCGGCCGCGATTGCAACGATCATCGTCTCGCCGATCGCACGCGCTGCCGCGAGCACGTAGGCCGCGATGACTCCGGAAATTGCACTCGGCATGACGATCTTCCATGCCACGCCGAGCTTGTGGGCACCCAGGGCATAAGCACCTTCACGCACGCTCATGGGTACCGCCCGCATCGCGTCTTCCGAAAGCGAGGCGATGGTGGGCACGGTCGCAATGCCGATGACCAAGCCTGCCGCCAGCATATTGAAGCCGGCAAGCCCAGGCATGATCGTATCCTGAAGCAGAGGGGTCACGAACAGCAAGGCGAAATAGCCGAAAACGATGGTCGGCACAGCCTGGATCAACTCGAGCAGCGGCTTGACGACTTCGCGCACGGCGTGCGGCGCGAACTCGGAAAGATAGATCGCGATGATCGTCCCCATGGGAACCGCGACAACCAGTGCGATCGCGGTGACGGTAAGCGTTCCCGATATGAGCGGCAGGATGCCGTAACTCGGCTCGGCGAACAACGGCGTCCACACCGTCCCGGTGAGAAAATCCCACACCGATACGAACTCGAAAAAGCCGATCGACTCGTAGACCAGAATGACCGTGATCGCGATCGTGGTAAATACCGCCACAAGCGCAGCGCCCAGCAAGGCAAACTCGATCAACTTTTCCTTCAGATGCCGAAAAGGCGCCCGTCGCAGCGCCGTTCCGGGCGCCAGATGCTGCTCGGCAGAGACCGCAAGGGAATTCGATTGCGACATAAGGGAAAACTCCTTGGGGAGCACCGTTCAGGCTATCCGAAGGGAAAACCGGCTGCTTCAATAACGCAGCACGCGGGGTTCCCCGCGTGCTGCGTTCGTAATGATAACGAAGGAACGAGCGCCTAGTTCTTCGCTTCCATCTTCATCAGCTGCTCGATGGTCACACCGACCAGATTCTCGCCGCCGAACTTGGTACCCGTGCGCATCTTGTTGACCGCCGTCATGTTGTCTGCGTACGCCACTGCAGGCAGCGGCACATACTTGACTTCACGAATCAGCTTGTCCGCGCTCTTGTTGAGGAACTCCAGGAACGCTCGCACTTCGGGACGCTTGGCCGAATCGGCCTTGACGTAGATGAAGATCGGCCGTGACAACGGCTGATAGGTTCCGTTCAGGACCGTCTCCATGCTCGGCTGCACCCCGGCCCCGCCCTTCCAGGAAATCGGCAGGGAACGCAGCTTGTCCCTGTTTTCGGCGTAATACGCATAACCAAAGAATCCGATGGCGTCGACGTCGCGCGAGATGCCCTGCACGAGCACGTTATCGTCCTCGGAGGCGGTGAAATCCCCACGGCTGGACTTCGACTTGCCCGTGACCGCTTCGGTGAAGTAGTCGAAGGTGCCCGAATCCGTACCAGCACCGAACAGCTTGATCGCCCGATCCGGCCAGGCCGGGTTGACCTGATTCCAGCGTGTGATCTTGCCCTGTGCCGCCGGCTCCCACATGCGCTTCAACTCTTCGATCGACATCTGCTTGAGCCAGGTGTTCTTGGGGTTGACCACCACCGAGAGCGCGTCGAAGGCAACCGGCATTTCGATGAAAGCGACACCATTCTTGCGGCAGTCCTCAATCTCGGACTTGGAGATCGGCCGCGAGGCGTTGGAAGCATCCGTCTCGCCGCGGCAGAATTTCTTGAAACCGCCTCCGGTCCCCGAGATGCCGACGGTTACTTTGACTTTTCCCTTCGTTGACTTTTGAAACTCTTCCGCCACAGCCTCCGTGATGGGGAACACCGTGCTGGAGCCGTCGATCCTGATGGTTTGCGCAGTGGCAGCACCTGTGGCAGCCAGCAATCCGATTGTCGCCAGCGCCGATGCCACGCGTCCTATTCCGCAAATTCTGAGCATACCTGTCTCCTGTGAGCTTGGGTCAGCGACCCGTGAAGCGCCCGATACTAGTCGGCCAGGATTACAGGTCTGTGACAGTCATGGGCGGCGGCGACCGATCGGCAACTCGGCACCGTTAATCGCAGCCACTCCGGCGGTCAGCGATCCACAGCCGGCCCGAGGCGGCCGTACGAAATCGCCCGAAAACCCGATATACTCCGTGCGCGGTGGCGCCAGCGAGGGAGGCGCCGCACCGAGGCATCCATCGAACGAGTGCCCATGCGGGACGAACTTCGGATCCTGCCCCGCGTCGGGAGCAAGTCTGCACGGATCTACGGTTTTTCCCGCAGCAGCACCGCGACTCCGGAACGACGCGATGGGTCGCAGTTCCCGCCGAGGCGCTTCGCCCGGGCGGATGAGGCACGAGAGCGCTGACTGCCTTGAGCGAGCGCTCAGGCCAGCGAAGTCTCTCGCTTGCGCAGTTGGGGAGACGGCCGCGATGCCGAGCCTGAAGCTTCCGCGGATGGCGGGCTTGAGTCCGACCGGGAAGAGGGCTGTGATGAGCAAGACGGTTCATGCGCTGGACAAGAAGCAACTCTACCGGCTGGGCCTAGAGATGCGCAAAGACGGCCGTCTGCACGATTTCTCCGATCCGGTGCTGGACGAGGTATTCACCGGCAGCATCGACCGCTTCTCCGATATCGCGTTCAAGTTGCGCGAGTGCCCCAGGGTGCTGGACATCGGGTCCGGTCACGGAATGCTGATCTCCTTTCTGAGCGAACTCGGTCACGAATGCCACGCAATCGACTTCGTCGATCAGTCGGAAAGACATCCCGCCGTCTACAAGCGTCGTTCGATCGACTACCAGGTCAGCAACGCCGAGGTGGATCCGCTCCCCTATCCGTCCGACTTCTTCGACGCGGTCACCTGCTGCCAGGTGCTTGAACACTTCACGCACTCGCACCTGCCGCTGGTCCGGGAGATCAGGCGCGTACTGAAGCCCGGCGGCATTGCCGAGATCGATGTTCCGAACGCCGCCAGCTACCGAAACCGCAGCCGAATGCTGCGCGGCAAGCACATCACCAACGACTACAAGTCCCACTACCTCCACGCCGAGCCGGTACTCTACAAAGGCATGTCGTTCTTCCCCGTGCGTCATAACCGCGAGTTCACCGCGGCCGAGCTGCGGCTACTGCTGGAAGAAGCCGGTTTTCAGCAGATCGAGGTCTCGTTCCTCAGAGGCAGGCGGCACAGGCAGGGCTTTCGCGGTGCACTCGCCCTGGGGTCGATACTGCGCGACGCTGTACCGTCGCTGCGCAAGTTTCTCATCGCATTCGCAAGAAAGTGAGCGGCATGCTCTCTATCGCAAGCTTGCGCGCGCGAGCCCGGATGGGAGCCATCTGTGCCGCGATCGGTCTGGGCGTGTCGATTCCCGTCTCGGTGGCGCTGGACAACGTGCTGCTTGCACTGACGTTGCTCCTATGGCTCGCATCCGGCCCCCGCTGGCTGGATATTCGCCAGTTGCGCAGCGCTCCGGTCGCGCTGGCGGCGGTGGGCCTGTTCCTGCTTTGTGCAGTGGGTTTGCTGTACGGTGAGGGCACTGCCGAAAACGGGCCGGTGTACCTGAAGAAGTACCTGGATCTGCTGTTCGTGCCGATCTTCATCCTGCTGTTCCGCGATGCGTGGGCTCGCAGAGCCGGCATCCGTGCGTTCGAACTCGCCATGCTCGTCACGCTGTGCGTGTCGTATCTGCTCGCGTTAGGAATTCTGCCCTGGGAGGAGCCCTTCACGGCGAATGCGCTAAGCGGCGCCACGGCATTCAAGCTCCAGATCGCGCACGGCACTTTCATGGCGTTCGCCGCGTATCTGTTCGCTGGACGCGCCCGGGCGGCGGCCTCGTCGAAGGCCAGGATCCTGTGGGGCACGGTTTGCGGCCTGGCGATCGTCAATGTGCTGTTCATGGTGTCGGGTCGCACCGGCTATCTCGTGCTGGGTGCGCTGGTGCTGCTCTTCTGGTGGCAGCTCTACGGGGCCCGCGGCCTCGCGCTCGCCACCGTTGCCGTAGCCGCTACCGGTGCCATTGCAATGACCGGGGCGAACAGCTTCTCCGACCGCGTCAGGCTTGCCGCGCACGAACTGGGAAGCTGGCAGTACGGAGAGGGAGTGGGCACTTCCGTCGGGGACCGGCTGAACTTCTACGCCGCCAGTGCCGGGATCGTGAGCCAGCATCCCGTGTTCGGGGCCGGACTGGGCGGATTTCCAGAAGCGTTTCGCGCGCAGGTCGCAGGCACCGAGATCCCTCCCACGCACAATCCGCATAACCAGTACCTGCTCTTCGGCGCCCAGCTCGGGCTGGTGGGGCTGGCCGCATTTCTGTGGTTGTTGTGGACGCTGTGGCACCATAGCCACCGCATCGCGAGCGCGTTGGAACGCGCGGCAGCGCAAGGGCTGTTCGCGACGGCGCTTGTCGGCAGCGCAGTGAACTCCTTTCTACTCGATCATACCGAAGGCCTGTTCTTTGCGTGGCTTGCGGGCTTAGCGTGCGCACAGCTCGTCGACATGCGGACTAACCATCACGCTGACGCTCCCGGTACGCCGGTCGCCACGAACGCTTCGACGACGAGCGCGATCACCGAGCGCTCAGGTGATTGAATCGGGGGCGCCACGATTATGGAGTTCCCCTGCATTCACCTCTCTGACATCGGCGCAGGCAAGCATCCTGCCAATGGATGGCTGCCAGGGCGCTGCCTTCTCGGGTACCGGCTTGCGGAGCAAGGACGGCTTCGGGCGAGGAATCGTCCTGAGCGTGCCGAACGACCTGCGCGGCGGGCAACCCCTCCGAGCAGCACTCGAGGAACGAGCAACGACGAGGCCTTTGCGCTTGCGCCACGGGGAAGCCCTCGGCCTCGCTGCGGCACCGGCATCGAGACAGGGCCGACGATCGCGCCGGCATTCCGCGCTCGGATAGCGGAGGGCTGCGCGGGCCACGTTCGACTGCTCGTGGAGCAATACCCGTGACCGTTCTCGGGGCGGTGTGGGTGGTTCGCCGGTTCGGCCCCGTAGGTGGCATGGAGCGCTACGTCTGGGAGACGGCGCAGGCGTTGAGCGCAATCGGCGTCACCATCGAGGTCGTATGCGAGGCGCTGCATGCCCCGCCGCCCGCAGGTATCCGTGTGCATGTCCTGGGGACGATCGCGCCAAGGCCACGTTGGCTATCGCTCATGCGCTTCTCGCGCAGGGTACGCCTATGGTTGCAGGCCAATCCGCGGCCGGGCTTCATCGTGCACAGTCACGAACGCCTCGGCGTACACGACGTCACGACGTTCCATGGCCCCCCCTTCTCGACGATTCTCGAGCGCGAGTGGTGGCGCCGCGTGTCGATCCGCGTAGCGGCCCAGCTCTGGCTAGAGCGGCGCGAGGTGTGCGGGCACGCAGTCCGGGCAATAGTCCCCAATTCCAGCCTGATCGCGGAGCGCCTGAGCCACTACTACCCGTGCGCCCAAGGGCGCCTGGTCGCACCGATCGTTCCGGCCGTTGTGCCCGGCCCTAGGCGCATGACGCGCACCGTACCCGCGGACGGCGGAACCATCGGGTTCGTCGGGCGCGAATGGAAACGCAAGGGCCTGGACATCGCTCTGCGCATCGCCACCGGCATTCAGCGCGTGCGGCCCGGGCTTCGCGTCATCGTGGCGGGTCCGGAAGCCCGCGACATCGAGCATCTGACCGCCGGCTATTCCGGCGAGTTGCGGGTCGCGGGGTGGGTCGACAGCGCGAATCTCTATGCCGAACTGGACCTTCTCATCCATCCGGCTCGGGCCGAACCTTACGGCATGGTCGTAGCGGAAGCGATGGCTGCCGGTGTGCCGGTCGTCGTTTCGGACGCGTGTGGCATCGCGCCGGAGATCGGCGAGAAAAGCGGCTCGGTCGTGCCGATCGGCGCGCCGATTGCGACCTGGATCGCCGCATGCGAGGCCCAACTCACCCGGACCACCCCCGTGCCCGCGTATTCGCGTCGCTGGGCTCAGGTAGCAGGCGAATACCGGTTGCTCTACGACGCCTTGCGCGTGCGTTGAGCCTAGAAGCACCACGAGTCGCAGTCCACCCTCGACTACCTGCTGCCCCTCCCTTATGCATCGTTCTGACGTGCGAAAAGCCCGCACTCAGCGAGCTTCTTCATGAGGGCTCACCCTCCTGTTCGGCGGGCAGCGGCCCGCCCAACTCCTTTGCGTTACACCATTGTCGTGCGAGAACCTGGACACTGCAGCGCCCAGAAAGCGGATAGACTGACGATCGTCCCTCGCGCCGGCAAGGCCGCACGGAACCGAACGTTCACCGCCCACCCGCGCTCCGGAGAGCTCCGCATGAAGAAGATCGGACAGCAGATGGTCTGCGAGACCATCGAGGAGGTCGTCGACCCCGCGCATGCCGCGCTGCTCGTCATCGACATCCAGAACGACCACGGCGCGGCCGGCTTCCTCGCGAAGAGCGGGCGCGACGTCACCTGGGTGCTGGAGATGCTCCCGCGCGTGAAACAGGTGCTTGCCCGCGCCCGCGCGCTCGGTATGCTCGTCGTCTTCACCAGCAACACGATCTCTAAGGGGCTGCGGCTGGAGTCGCCCGCGCAGATTCGCCATCTGAGCAAGGCTTCTCACATTCCCGACCTGCAGGGCTACGAGCTGGAGCACACCTGGGGCAACGCGGTGCTCGACGAACTGGAGCGCCGACCCGACGAGCCATGGATCGGCAAGTACCGCTCCAGTGCCTTCCACGGCACGCCGCTCGATCTGCTGCTACGCAACGGCGGCGTGCGCTCGGTCGTCGTCATGGGGCTGGTGACGGAAGGCTGCGTGGAGTCGACTGTGCGCGACGTGCTCGGCTACGGCTACTACCCTGTGCTTGTGCGTGACTGCATCACAAGCAGCCGCCGCGACCTGCACGATGCCGCGATGCTCGTGATGAGCGCCCGCTACGACACGGTAGGCTCGCAGCAGTTGCTCGATCTCTGGGAGTAATTTCCCTCGCCCCCGCCGTCGCGACGGCCGCCGGATACCTCTGGCTGGCGCGAATCCGGTCAGGGCTTAGTCCACCCGGGCACCGGAATCCTTCACCACCTTTGCCCACTTCGCCGTCTCGGCCTTGATGTAGGCCGCGAACTGCTCGGGCGTGCTCGGAAAGGGGATCATCCCGTTGCTAGCGAGTCGCTCCCTCACGTCCGGCAGCGCGAGCACGCGCAGCAACTCCGTGTTCAGCGTCGCGATGATCTCCTTGGGCGTACGGGCCGGCACGAGCATTCCGTACCAGTTCTCTACGGCGAACCCGGGCACACCCGCCTCCGCGATCGTGGGCAGATCCGGCATGGTCGGCCAGCGCTTCGCCGTGGCCGCCGCGAGCATGCGCAGCCGTCCGGCCTGCACGTTGGATATCACGTTCTGCACCGGCCCGAAGAACACCTCGACCTGCCCGGCAACGAGATCGAGCGTGGCGGGGGCACCGCCCTTGTAGGGCACGTGCACCATGTCGACCCCGGCAAGGCTCTTGAACAGCTCGCCCGCGAGATGATCCGTGTTGCCGTGCGAACTCGACGCGAACTTGAGCTGGCCAGGACGAGCCTTCGCCAGCGCCACCAGTTCCTTCACCGACTTCACCGGCAGCGAAGGGTGCACGACGAGCAGGTTGAGGGCCGAGATGAGGGACGTGACCGGGTCGAAGTCGCGCGCTGGATCGAACGGAAGCTTGCTGAAGAGGCTGGGGTTGATCACCAGCGGCCCCAGCGGCGACAGCAGCAGATTGTAGCCGTCCGCCGGCGCACGCGACGCGATCTGGGTACCGATGTTGCCGCCCCCGCCCGGCCGGCTGTCGACCACCACCTGCTGCCCCCAGCTCTCACTGAGCCTCTGCGACAGCAGGCGAGCAACGAAGTCGACGCCGCCGCCGGCCGGATACGCGATGATGACGCGCACGGTCTTGGCGGGGTAGCTCTGCGCCGATACGATACCGCTGGTTCCGGCCGCGAGCAGCAGAGCCGCCGCGACCGCTTTCGAGACAGGCTTCATCCGTGGAATTCTCCTGGAATGTTCTGCATCACAGCTCAGCCGCGGCACCCCGGCTTTGGCCCCGCGGGGATTCTTATGCAGCGCCCCCGCTCCGTCAAGGAAAAGTCTTTTCCAACGAGGAATGAGCCTGGAAGGGTTCGCGGGGGATGAGATAGCGGGCTGGTGGGAGCAACTCGCGGGCTGGGAAAGTCGTTCATCCGCGGGATGATCATCGACATGAACAAAGACCAAGTGCGCACCCTGGAGCAAGT